>Ga0182011_10000058_pt1 | contig 85493 bp, 67 predicted proteins | sample 711E1DmetaG_FD_120481 | JGI IMG/M metagenome (GOLD analysis project Ga0182011, IMG submission 120481) | Permafrost microbial communities from Stordalen Mire, Sweden - 711E1D metaG | ecosystem: Environmental > Terrestrial > Soil > Wetlands > Permafrost | place: Sweden: Stordalen | collected...
AGTTGCCGGAACGATTGGAGCCGATTCAGATCCTGAAATGTAGTGCAGACTCGGCCATAGCCTGAAGTGATTCTAAGAGACTTAGCTGGACTTTACCCCGTCTCGTGACGAACTTGGGCTAGGCTACTAATGACACGCCATCTTCAGCTCAAACTCCGTCATTCAGCGCGCCCCCCCAGAATTTGTCATTCCGACCGGAGGGACGGCGCCTTCTTGCCCTCTTCGTGATCAACCAGGAAATTCCTCGCAACTCCCGCGATCCGTGGCACAGTCACTCCTGACTGTGCTCTTGGGTTTTCCTCCCCGTTGTCGGGGCACAGGACTTCTGCGCCCCATGTCCGCACAATCCACTGATCTTGGCTCCGCGCTCCGCCTCTCTCTGGCCTTTCTCTCTTACCTTTCTCTTTTGCCCCTCTTTTGCCGTCATTTCGAGCGGAGTCTGCGCAGCGAGGGTACGGTTCTCCATCGCACGTCTTTTGTGCGATGAATCTCTCTTACTCTTCGCATTTCACGCTAAAATGTATCCGACCACTTATGCTCCGTATCCTCTCCACCTACCTCTTCGTCTCCAAAAAACTCACGCCCGAAATCCTCACGCAGATCGCCGGCGCAGGCTTTCAGGCCGTCGAAATCTTCGCCGCCCGCAGCCACTTCGACTACGCCACCAGGCAGGAAGTTCGCACCATCGCCCAGGTCCTGGCCGATCTCCGCCTGCAACTCGTCTCGCTGCATGCCCCCACGAGCCGCGACCTCAGCCTCAATCGCGAAGGCGCCACGCCCCTCTCCATCTGCGAGGTCGAACGCGTCCGCCGCATCGAAGCCATGGATGAACTCAAGCGTGTCCTCGACGCCGCCGACGATCTGCCCTTCCCCCGCATGGTCCTGCACATGGGCGGCTCGCGCGAAGCCGCCGACCCGCGCAAACGCGACGCCGCTTTCAGCTCCCTCGAACATCTCACCCTCCACGCACGCCACGCCGGCGCCACCATCTGCCTCGAAAACACCACCAGCGAAATGGGCGATCCCGCCTATCTTCGCGCCTTTGTGGAAGAAACGCGCCTCACCACTTTGCGCTTCAATTTCGATATCGGCCACGCGCATCTAGCGGAAGGCCCGGAAGAAGCCCGCATCGCGAAAGGTTTCGAGCCCTTGCGCGATCTCGTCGCCAGCGCCCATATCCACGACAACCACGGCGAAAAGGATGAGCATCTCCCGCCCTACGACGGCACCATCGCCTGGCCCGCCGCCCTCGCCCTCCTAAAATCCGCCCCCGCCGCCGCCGAGCTCCCCCTAACCCTCGAACTCAAGGAAAAAACCGGCCCCGAAGCCCCCTCTCTCTCCGACCAGCTCGACGCCGCCGCCAAATCCCTCGCCCGCCTCGAAGAAGACTGGAACGATGTCGCCGTTCCCGTTATCTAGGAAGTAGTCTCTTCTCTGCTAAACTGTTCGTTTGAACCCACAACAGAGAACCTCACAATGACCATCATCACCATCGAACACGCAGGCAAATACGACGCCCAGGAAGTCACCATCCGCGGCTGGCTCTACAACCTTCGCGAATCCGGCAAGCTCCTCTTCCCCATCTTTCGCGACGGTACCGGCATCATTCAGGGCGTCTGCTCCCTGAAAGAAAATCCCGAAGCCTTTGCGGCCCTCAAAGGCCTCACCCAGGAATCCAGCGTCATCGTTACCGGCAAAATCCGCGCCGAGCAGCGCGCCCCCGGCGGCTACGAAATGGGCGTTAGCAAAATCCAGATCGTCCAGAAAGTTCCCGAGTCCACGCCCTTCCCCATCCAGCTAAAAGAACACGGCGTAGACTTCCTTCTTGACCAGCGCCACCTCTGGATCCGCACCCCGCGCCAGGCCGCCATCCTCCGCATCCGCGCCGAAGCCGTCCGCGCCGCGCGCAGCTTCATGGACTCGCAAGGCTACACCCTCACCGATGCTCCCATATTCACCCCCGCCGCTTGCGAAGGCACCAGCACGCTCTTTGAAGTCAACTACATCGACGACCAGAAAGCCTACCTCACGCAAAGCGGCCAGCTCTACGTCGAAGCCACCGCCATGGCTCTCGGCAAGGTTTACACCTTTGGCCCAACCTTTCGCGCCGAAAAATCCAAAACCCGCCGCCACCTCACCGAATTTTGGATGCTCGAGCCCGAAGCCGCCTACGCCGAACTTCCCGACATGATGGACCTCGGCGAAGGCCTCGTCAGCGCCATCGTGCAAAGCGTCGTCAAAAACAAATCCCGCGAACTCGAAACTCTCAAGCGCGACATCAAGAAGCTCGAGCACATCAAGCCGCCCTTCCCTCGCATCACCTACGAAGAAGCCGTCGGCGTTCTCCAGAAACACGGCAACCCCGCCAAGTTCGGCGATGACTTCGGCGGCGACGAGGAAACCATCATCTCCAGTGCGTACGACCGCCCCGTCATGGTCCACCACTACCCGGCGGCCATCAAAGCCTTCTACATGCAGCCGGACGCCCAACGTCCCGACCTGGCACTCTCCTTTGACATGCTCGCCCCCGAAGGCTACGGCGAAATCATCGGCGGCAGCCAGCGCATCCACGACTACGATCTCCTCCTTAAACGGCTGAAAGAAAACAACTTACCCGAAGAGTCCTTCCAGTGGTACCTCGATCTCCGCCGCTATGGCAGCGTCCCTCACGCCGGTTTCGGCCTAGGCCTCGAGCGCACCGTCGCCTGGATCACCGGCACCGAGCACATCCGCGAAGTCATCCCCTTCCCCCGGATGATTTACCGGGTATATCCTTAATACCGGGTAGATTCGGCAGTTCCCGTAGTTCCTGCACCAGAGCAGTTCAATATCCTTGCTGAACGTCCGGGTGCGTTGGCACTCGGCCAGAGCCCCTCTGCTCTCGCCACTCGCCACTCGTCACTCGCCACTTTCGGCGAATAGAGAACAGGCATGTCTCAAAAGATTCGTATCATTGGCGTTCCCATGGACCTCGGCACCAGCCGCCGCGGCGTGGATATGGGCCCCTCCGCCCTGCGCGTTGCCGGCCTGCAATCCCGCATCAAGCATCTCGGCCATCACGTCGAGGACATCGGCAATATCATCGTGAAACAGCCCGAGGAAATGCCCGTCGGCGAAAAACGCTCCAGGTACGTTGATGAAATCGCCGATGCCTGCAAGACCCTGGGCCACGCCGTGCAGAAATCTCTCGAAGAAGGCTACTTGCCGCTGGTCCTTGGCGGAGACCACTCCATCGCCGCCGGATCCACCAGCGGAGTCGCCGCGCATTTCCGCAAGGAAAAAAAGCAGATCGGCTGCATCTGGCTGGATGCCCACAGCGACATGAACACGCCGGAAAGTTCGCCATCGGGCAACGTCCACGGCATGCCTCTGGCCGCCATTCTGGGCTACGGGGTTCCCGAACTCCACGACCTCTTCGGTTACAAGCCGAAGATTGAGCCCCAGAACGTAGTGCTGGTGGGCGTGCGCGATTTGGATTCCCACGAAAAGAAATTCATCAAGAAGCTGGGCGTGAAAACCTTCACCATGCGCGACATCGACGAGCGCGGCATGCGCGAAGTGATGGCCGACGCCCTCAAATACGCCATGGACGATACCGCAGGCGTCTGCGTCAGCCTGGACATGGACTTCCTCGATCCCAGCGATGCGCCTGGCGTGGGCACGCCCGTCCGCGGCGGTGTCACCTACCGCGAAGCGCACCTCGCCATGGAAATGATCGCGGACAGCGAAGCCATGGTGGCCATGGAAATCGTCGAGATCAACCCCATCATCGACGAGCACAACCGCACCGCGCTCCTCGGCGTCGAACTCGTCCTATCCGGCCTCGGCAAGAAAATCCTGTAGCCTTTGCGAAAAGTCCCCAATCCCGGGAACGCCAATCTCCCGATTGGCGTCCAACAAAAACGCCATTCAGGAGAATGGCGCCCCCAGCGGAAAACCATAAACGAAGCGCCAGCCAGAGCCAAGCACATTGACGCCGCGCGAGCGGTGGCAGGCTGCGTCGTAGCCGAAATCAGCCGCATCTCACGCAAGTATCCGATCACGCTGCGGCGTTGTGAGGAACAGGGCCTGCCCCCAGTGTCCGCACAATCACTCCATTTTGCCTCCGCGCTCCTGTCAGCCACCCGATGAGTTCATCTCGGGGCAGTGGGCGGTTGCCAACACCGCTTTCCTCGAAGACAATGGCGTGTGGGGGTGACTATGAAGAGAATACTTTGGCGTGTTTTTTTCCTTGCATGGATGGCAGCCGGAATGGCGCAAGGGCAGACGCCTCCAGCAACCCAGACAACACCGGAACTGGTCCTGCCTTATATTCCCAGCCTGGATCTGGCCTCCATGGACAAGATGGCTGACCCGTGCGTGAATTTTTATCAGTACTCCTGCGGCGGGTGGAAGAAAAACAACCCGATCCCTCCGGACCAGGCATCCTGGTCTGTCTACGGCAAGCTCTATGAAGATAATCTTCTATTTTTGCGGGGAATCCTGGAACAAGTGGCGGCAAACGGCCAGCCGCGCGATGCGGTCGCGCAGCAGATTGGCGATTTTTATGCTGCCTGCATGGACGAAGCCGCAGTGGAGAAACAGGGAATCGCACCCGTTCGGGGTTATCTGGACGCCGTCGGTAGCCTGAAAACGGTGAAGGAGATCGCAGCGTTGGCGGCGCAATTGCAAATGGTTTCCGGACGTTCCGTGCTGTTTGAGGCAGGTTCGACGCAGGATCCTGACAATTCCGAAGTGGTGATTGCGGAATTGGACCAGGGTGGGCTCGGCTTGCCGGACCGCGATTACTACACCAAGGATGATGCGAAATCCAAGGAGACGCGTGAACGCTACCTGCAACATGTGCGGAAGGTTTTCGAGTTGATGGGCGAGACCCCGGAAGCGGCGAAAAAAGATGCTGAAACTGTGATGCGGCTCGAAACCGCGCTGGCAAAAGCTTCCATGACACGTGTGGACCGGCGCGACCCTTACAAGCTGAAGCATAAAATGAAGCTGGCGGACTTGAACGCGCTGGCACCCAGTTTTGATTGGGCGGCGTATTACAGCACAGCGCAATACCCGCGGTTCGAGATCCTGAACGTGGATACGCCGGACTTTTTCAAGGAAGTCAATTCGCTGCTGGCGGAAGAGCCGCTGGACAACTGGAAGACCTACCTGCGGTTTCACATTGTGGATGCCGCCTCTCCTTATCTGTCCTCGCCCTTCGTCAACGAGAATTTTGAGTTTTACCGGAAGTACTTACGGGGAGCCAAGGAACAGCAGCCCCGGTGGAAGCGCTGCGTCAGTTTTGCGGATCGCGAATTGGGTGAGGCGCTCGGACAGGTCTACGTCGCCAAGGTCTTTTCGCCGGAGCTGAAGCAAAGCACTTTGGATATGGTGCGGCGCATCGAAGACGCTATGGCTCTGCGAATCCAGCAGCTCGACTGGATGAGCCCGGAAACGAAAGAACAGGCGCTCCGGAAACTTCACGGGATCCGCAACAAGATCGGCTATCCCGACAAGTGGAGAGACTACAGCAGCGTCAAAATTGCTCGAACTGATTTTGCCGGCAACATGGCCCGGACTTCGCAGTTTGAACATCACCGCGATATCAATAAAATTGGCAAACCGCTGGACCGCGGCGAATGGGGCATGAGCCCGCCCACCGTGAATGCCTACTACAATGCCCAGATGAATGACATCAATTTCCCCGCAGGAGTGCTGCAACCTCCGCTCTATGACGCAAAACTGGACGCGGCTCCAAATTACGGCAACACCGGTGGCACGATCGGTCACGAGTTGACGCATGGATTCGACGATGAAGGCAGTCAATTCGATGCCGACGGAAACCTGAAGAATTGGTGGACCAAGGCGGATCGCGAAAAATTCGACGCCCGGACCAAGTGCGTGGAAGACCAATACGCCGATTACATCGTCGTGGACGACATTCATATCAACAGCAAGCTCACGCTGGGCGAGGATGTCGCCGACCTCGGCGGCGAGATTCTGGCTTACATTGCCTGGCAGGACGCAACCAAAGCGCAATCCCTCTCGCCGCGCGATGGGCTGACGCCAGAGCAGCGATTCTTCATCGGATTTGCGCAGTGGGCCTGCAGCAATGAACGGCCCGAGGACTTGCGCGTGCGCGCTGCCACCGATCCCCACTCGCCGGGCGAGTACCGCATCAACGGCGTGGTCGTGAATATGCCGGAATTCGCCGCGGCCTTTGGATGCAAGCGTGGCCAGCCCATGACAAAGCCGCCCGAAAAGGTATGCAAAGTCTGGTAGAAGCCGGCGCTCCCTTCCCAATGGGGCGGCAAGCCTGGACTGACCCTCGCGAAAAGGCTCCGTTCATTCAATGGGCCACTCTAAGAACAATCCCTGGAACGCCAATCTCCCGATTGGCGCCCAGCGAAACGCCATTCAGGAGAATGCGGTTCCCTGCGGAAAACCACAAACGAAGCGGCCACCGAGCCAAGCACAGTGACGCCGGCGCGTGGCCCGGGCGCAACGCCTCAAAGGGCAGGGTGCCCCAGGTGACGGTTCACCTGGGGGTTGTGGCTCTTCTGGGCCATAGCAACGAACTGCTCCCCAATCGCCTCTTCCCCAATTCCCACCGCCTTTTCCTGTGCTACACTTTCCCCTGCCATTCGCACGACTTTACTTCTGACTCCTGAGTTACCTGGCCACCCGATGCGCGAAATCCTTTCGATCCATGGAGGAAATATGTCCGTCCGCAGAAACCCCCTGTTTGTGCGCTGCCTCGCCTGCTTGCTGTTGGTCCTGGTGTTCCTTCTCAGCGTTTCACTCGCAAAGGCACAATCGAGTAACACCGCTTTGCTGCTTCGCAAGCCGACCGTCAGCCGCACGCAGATCGCCTTCAGTTACGGCGGCGACCTGTGGATTGTGGATCGCAATGGCGGCGAGGCGCGCCGCCTGACCATCGACGTCGGCATCGAATCCGATCCGTACTTCTCGCCCGACGGCGCGTGGATCGCCTTCACCGGCGAATACGATGGCAACGAGGATGTCTTTCTCATTCCCGCTGCTGGGGGCGTGCCCAAGCGCCTGACCTCGCATCCCTACAGCGACCAGGTCGTCGGCTGGACTCGCGATGGCAAACGCGTGCTCTTCCGCTCTGGGCGCAATAGTTATTCCCGCTTCAATCGTGTTTTCACCGTTGGCGTGGAGGGCGGACTGCCCGAAGAAGTGCCCCTGCCCATGGCGGAGGAATTGTCCTACTCTCCCGACAGCTCGCACGCGGCCTACGTGCCGTTCACGAATTTCCAGGAGAACTGGGGGTTCCAGCGCGGATTGAAGCATTATCGCGGCGGCACAGCTTCGCCCGTCTGGATCGCTAATCTCTCCGATTCCACCTTTGAAAAAGTCCCGCGCAAGGATTCCAACGACTCCTCTCCGATGTGGATCGGCAACCGCATCTATTTCCTCTCTGACCGCAACGGCCCGGTGAATCTCTACGTTTACGACACCTCTTCCAAGCAGGTCAGCGAGGCGATTCCCAGCAACGGTATGGACATCAAGTCCGCTTCGGCTGGCCCGGATGCCATCGTCTACGAACAATTCGGCTCGCTCCATCTTTTCGATCCGGCCAGCGGCAAACAGCACCCCGTCGAAATTCAGGTGACCGGAGACTTCCCTGCGGTCCGCCGTCATTTCGTCAAGGCCGCCGAACAAATCGAGGCCGCCAACATCTCTCCCACCGGCGCGCGCGCCGTCTTTGAAGCGCACGGCGAAATCCTGACCGTTCCCGTCGAGCACGGCGACATCCGCAACCTCACCAATTCTCCAGGCGTCGCGGACCGCGATCCTGCGTGGTCGCCCGACGGAAAGTGGATTGCCTTCTTTTCCGATGAATCCGGCGAATACGCGCTGCACTTGCGTTCGCAGGATGGTTTAGGCGATGTCCGCAAAATCAACCTTGGCAGTCCAACAACCTTCTACTATTCGCCGGTGTGGTCGCCGGATAGCAAGAATATTGTCTACAGCGACAAGCGGCTGAACCTCTGGTATGTGAACGCCGATGGCGGCGCGCCTGTCCTGATTGACACCAACACCTACGACGGCGACCCCGGCTCGGGCTTCAATCCCGTGTGGTCGCCGGACAGCCGCTGGGTGGCTTACACGCGCCAGATCAACAGCGGAATGCGCGCGGCCTTCATTTACGGGCTGGAGGATAAGACGCCGCACCAGGTGACGGACGGCATGAGCGACGCGGCCTTTGCCGCCTTCGACAGAAATGGCAAGTATCTCTACTTCACCGCCAGCACGGACAACGGTCCCGCCCTGGCCAGCAGCATGGGCGCATTCAAGGTGCCCGTAACGCGTGCCGGCTACGTGATTGTCCTTCGCAAGGATTTGAAATCGCCGCTCGCTCCGCAAAGCGACGAAGAGAAAGTTACCGCACCCCCCGCTTCCTCTGGCAAAACCGATGCCGCCAACAAGGAAAAACCCATCGCCGATCTGGATGATTGCAAGCCTGGAGGTGAATCAGGCGCCGCAGAGCCGTCCAAGGAAGCCGCCGGAAAAGACAGCGATAAAGAGAAAGACAAGGATGCCAAGGCCAAGAAAGACGAGGACAAGTCCAAGGAGACTCCTGCTGTAAAGATCGACTTCGACAACATCGATCAGCGCATCCTTTCCCTGCCTTTTCCCGTCCGGAACTATAGCCGGATGCTCGCCGGAAAGACGCACACCCTCTATTTGCTCGAGGGGCCACAGGTCGAGGATGGCTCCGGCAACCCCGGCCAAATTGTTCACAAATTCGATGTGTGTACGCGCAAGACAGACAAGCTGCTGGACAATGTTGGCGGCTTCTTCATTTCCGCAAACGCGGAAAAGGCTCTCTACGAGCAATTACCCGAGCCGAGTCCTACCGCTGCTGGTGGCGGCGGGGGAGGGCGTCCCCACGGCGCCTGGTTCATCAAGCCTGTCGATGCACTCGGCAAACCCGGCGAACCCGGCAAGCCCGGCGGCGCGTTGAATCTCGGTTCCATGGAAATTGAAGTTGATCCACGCGCCGAGTGGGAGCAAATGTTCCGCGAGGTCCTGCGCATCGAGCGCGACTTTTTCTATGACCCCAACATGCACGGCGCCAACCTGAAATCGCTCGCGGCCACCTATCAGCCCTACGTTGACAACGTGATGAGCCGCGTCGATCTGAACTACATCTTTGCCGACATGCTCGGCGAAATCACCGCGCAGCACATCTACATTTTCGGCGGCGACCGGCCGGAAGTGAAGCACGTCACCGGCGGCCTGCTTGGCGCCGACTACAAGATCGAGAACGGCCGCTATCGCTTCGCGCATATCTATCACGGCGAAAACTGGAATCCCGGCCTGCGCGCTCCGCTGACCGAGCCCGGCGTGAATGTCCACGAAGGCGAGTATCTGCTGGCGGTTGATGGCCGCGAACTCCTTGGCAGCGACGAAATCTTCAGCTTCTTCCAGGAAACCGCGGGCAAGGCCGTACAGTTGAAGGTGGGTCCCGATCCCGCCGGAAAAGATGCGCGCGCGGTGACTGTTGTTCCGATTCCCACCGAGCGTGCGCTGCGTTTGCGCGCCTGGATGGACGAAAACCGCCGCAAAGTCGACCAGCTCAGCAACGGCCGCCTCGCCTACGTCTATTTGCCGGACACCTCCGTGAGCGGCTACACCAATTTCAACCGCTATTACTTCGCGCAGTGGGATAAGCAAGGCGCGGTGATTGACGAGCGCTTCAACGGCGGCGGTTGGATTGCCGACTACATCGTGGATTGGCTTAAGCGACCGCTGCTGGCCGCGGCCATGACTCGCGAAGGCAAGGATAACTACATTCCGCAAACGGTTTTTGGTCCCAAGGTCATGCTCATCAATGAGTACGCGGGCTCCGGCGGTGATGCCTTGCCCTGGATGTTCAAGCGGCTCGGCACCGGCCCGCTCATCGGTACGCGCACCTGGGGCGGCCTGATCGGTATCGGTGGTTATCCCTCGCTGATCGATGGCGGCGGGATTACTGCGCCGCGCTGGGGCCTCTTCAATCCCGATACCGGTGAGTTCGACGTGGAAAATCGCGGCATCTCGCCGGACATCGAGGTTGAATTTGACCCCGCTGCCTGGCGTCAGGGCCACGATCCGCAACTCGAGAAGGCCGTCGCCGTCGCGCTGCAGGATCTGAAGGATCATCCGGCTCCGCCCATCAAGCGCCCGAAATATCCTGTCTACAATTGGCCGGCCGTGCGTTCCGCCGCCAGTTCGCAAAACAAAGCCGGCGGGCAAAACTAACCCGCATCCCGTTCAAGAACAATAGCAAGCCGGATTGCCGGCACATTTAGGGAACAATGGCGCTGGCTGGGCTGGAGTAGGTGCTCTCCGCCCCGGTGGTGTCCACCTCGGTCGCCACGTAGTAGTAGGTTCCTGCTGTTCCACAGCTGGTGTCGGTATAAGACGGCGTGGCAATCAAGCTGGAGTTCACCCTGCTGTACGGCCCGCCGGACTGCGCTCCACGGTAAATATTGAAGCCAGAGTACGACGAAGAACTCGCTGTCCAGCTCAAATTCACCGAGTAGCTCGCGGCGGCGGTGCCTGCCCCAGAGAGCGATAGCACCTCCGGAGAATTGGCGGCATTGCTGGTAACCGTGACGCTGCCCGAAAGATTGCCGGCGCTGGCCGGATCAAACGTCACGCTGAACGAAGTGGCCTGCCCGGCAGCCAGTGTGAGCGGCACCGTAAAGCCGGTGGCGCTGAATCCCGCCCCGCTTTCACTGATCTGCGAAAGGGTCACGCTGGCGTTACCGCTGTTGGTCACCGTCACACTCTGTGTTGTGCTGGTGCCCGTGGTGATGCTTCCGAAGCTGAGCGACGCCGGAGCAACGGCAAGTTGGAGAACCGGCGAAATGCCTGCGCCGGCTAGAGCAACAACGAGCGGCGAATTGGGTGTGTTATTCACCAGCGTGAGGCTGCCGGCAAAACTGCTCGCGGAGGCAGGCGTGAACCCGATGGTGAAGGTAGAAGAGCCTCCTGGTGCGACACTCAGCGGCACTGTCAGGCCGCGCAATGTGTAGCCGGTCCCGGCCAGCGCTGCCTGCGTAACGCTGAGGTTCGCCGTCCCCGCATTTCGTATAGTGAGCGATTGCGTGTTGGTCACACCCACGGTGACGTTGCCAAAGCTCACGCTGGCAGGCGTCACGGAGATTTGCGGCTGCACGCCAGTGCCGCTCAGCGCAATCGTTGCCGGCGAATTCGTCGCATTGCTGGTAATGGTGACGCTGCCCGAAAGGCTGGCGGCGGTGGCCGGAGCAAACATCACGCTGAACGTCGTGGACTGCCCGGCGGCAAGAGCGAGCGGCACCGTAAAGCCCGCCACGCTGAATCCCGTCCCGCTTTCGCTGATCTGCGAAACCGTCACGCTCGAGTTTCCCGTGTTTGTCACCCTCACACTCTGCGTTGTGCTGGTCCCCGTGGCGATGCTTCCGAAACTCAGCGACACCGGGCTCGCCGTCAGTTGCAGCGCCGGCGCTACTCCTATGCCCGCCAGTGCAACAACCAGCGGTGAACTGGGTGCGTTATTCACCAGCGTGACGCTGCCGGTAATGCTGCCCGCAACGGCAGGCGTGAACCCAAGGGTGAAGCTAGAGGAACCTCCGGGTGCAACGGTCAGCGGCAATGTCAGGCCAGTGAGGCTGAAGCCCGTCCCGGCCAGCGCTGCCTGCGTGACGCTGAGGTTCGCCGTCCCGGTATTTTTGATTGTGAGCAGCTGGGAGTTGCTCACACCCACGGTGACGTTGCCAAAGCTGGCGCTGGCAGGCGTCACGGAGATTTGCGGCTGCACGCCAGTGCCGCTCAGCGCAATCGTTGCCGGCGAATTTGTTGCGCTGCTGACCACGCTGATGTTTCCCGCCGCACTTCCTGCAGTGGCCGGCGCAAAACTCACAGTAAGAGTTAAGCTCTGCCCCGCCGCAAGGGTCACGGCCCCGGAACACCCGCTGACGCTGAATCCCGCGCCGCTGATCGCGGCCTGCGAAATGGTCACGCTGCCTGTCCCGCTATTCGTCAGCGTCATCGTTTGCGAAGCGCTACTCCCCACCAGGGCATTGCCGAAGCTCAGGCTGCTCGCACTGGCCGATAGCAGATACGTTTGCGCAGGAGGAGCGGGCGATACGCCTGTTCCCGTCACGGCCACGGAATGCGTTGAACTCATGCTTTCCTGATGGCTTAAGCTGACCACGATTCTGCCGCTGAAACTCTGCGCGGCGTTCGGCAGGAACGCCACCTGGAAGGATGCGCTGCCACCAGCTCTCAGTGTGAAGGGCAGAGCTGGGCCGGTGACAATAAACTCCGAAAGACTGCTCGACACCTTGGTGATCGCAACGCTACGCCGGTTATCGTTTGTCACCACAATGGTATCTGCCGCGCTCTTTGTGTTTACGGTGAGCGACCCGAAACTCAACGATGTGGGAGCGACTCCGACCTGGGCTTGCACCGGCATAGGAAACAAGGCGGAACCTGCAAAAATCAATCCGACCGATAGGCACACCAGTAGCGTTTTGTTCATGGACAGGCAATCCTTCGTAGTCGTTTCTGGAGCGAGGGGTGAGCGAGGGGAGGGGGGAGGGGGGCTTGGCGATCGCCGCTCGAGATTTTTATCTCCAGCGTAAGAGTAGGAGCCGCAGTGGTCTCAAACAACTGGTTGTGCGGCCAGCTTTGGAGCAGGTGCTGTTGTTTCCCTTATGGCCAAAAATCAACTGTACCGATTATGTGAAAATTGCAAACGGCGCGTTCTTGCATTTCTTCGCTGCCGCCATCCTTCTTTTCTCTTGCCTTTGGTGGCACAGGCATTCTTGTTTACCCTGCTTGCCCCGATCTGCGAGGGGAGCCTCGAAGGGCCTGTGCTCTTGACTTTCGCTTGCTTTTGTAGGGGCCGCCTTCTGAGGCGGGCCGCTCTTGGGTTTTTCTTGCCTTTGTAGGGGCGCAGGACTCCTGCGCCCCTTGTCCGCACAATCTCCTGATCTTGGCACCCTCTTGCTTGTGCTCCTGGGTTACGCTTGCCGTTGCGCGGCACCCAAAATCGTTTTAAGCCGCAACCTTTCGGCCACCGCCTAACTCGATTTTGACGTGAACCCTCCATAGGTCAGGTAGGCGCCGAGGATGATTGCTATCGCGGCTTTCAGGTAGAAATATAGTTGGTAGTGCCCCCCAAGGAAACATCCCTCTACCGCGTGTGCCGGCACGAACAGAAGGAGCAGGCCTTTGATCAGCGATAGCCAACCGACCAGGGTGACGACCACCGGCAATACGCCGCCGTGCCAGACATTGTGTCCCAGAACCATCGCCAGGCCAGCGGCCACCGCGATCACGCCAGCAATGTAGAGCACCGGCGCGTTGTGCACCATCGCCTGGATCGTCTCCACCGACGCGTGTCTGTGCGCCAGCATAGCCAGCCCGACGAGAACGCTGTAGAGCCCAAGCAACTTACTAAGAAATATCGTACGTGGTGACATTGTGTCCTCCGTATCAACAAAGCCCCAATTTCCGGTTTGACTTCCGATCTTGGCCACCACTCTATATCTCGCCGCCTCAACATACAATGCTCCGGCCAGCGCCGGGTGCCCCATCCTCGTTTTGTGAGGGTGGGTCTTGGGTTTCTCTTCTCCGCGGACTTTGTGGCATAGGCATTCTTGCCTGTGCTCTTGGGTTTGCTCATGTAGTGGCCGACCTTCCGCGGTGTGTGCGTCCCGGTTCCTCACCGGGAAGGCCGGTTCTTGGGATGGCCTTTTGTCGCGTGCAGAAACGGGAATGTCGGCGCGCCGACAATATCAATTGATGTTATAGTAAACGCAGGCCTTAGAAAAGCGGGTTTACCATTCACCGCCGACAGTCGAGAGTTCGGAGCAGAATTCTTAAGGCAGTGGCTAGTGGCGCGTGACGAGTGACTAGTGGGGAGCGGCCAAATGCGGAAGGCTCGTGATTGGGGGGTGCGTCGGTGAAAAGGCATGGGATTAGGAAGGATTTCCACCCCCCCCCACCCCCCTGTTTTTGCGTAAGTAGGGGAAACAAAGCTACTTACGGGAGAATTTCTTGTAAGTAGGGGAAACAAAGGAGTTAGTAGAGATTGAAAGGCGGGTGAGGGAGTGGGGCGGGCTGAAATGGCACAAGAGCAGCGTCCCCGCAGCATAACAAATGTAGCTTAGCACATTATTTACCACTTGTCAATTATTATTTATAGGGTACTAGTTTCGAAACTGGTACGAGGAGGGGGCGGAGAGCACCCAACTTCATTAGGACATTTGACCCAGGGCGATTCGTTTTTTTGAGGTAAGATTCACGCATGCCTTTATCAGCGGATAATGTTCTCCTAATCCCGTGCGTGGCCGAAGCGGTTAAGCGCGGTGTCGTAACCATCTCGGAAAATCGAGTCAAGTACTCTCTAAATCAGGAAAAGTCCTATAGCTGGACTGATCCAGAGGAATGGGTTCGCTGCCACACAATCGCATGGCTCGCAATCGAAAAAGACTATCCAGCTAATCGCATCAGGACAGAGGTTGTGGTTCCACGCAGGATGCCGTCGGATCACGCAGATATTGTGGTTTATAAAGATGACGCGTGCAAACAGCCCTACCTGGTCGTGGAAAACAAAGCACAAGAACTGTTGCCGAGGGAACGCGCGCAGGCAATCGAGCAGTTATTTGGGAATTGTAACTCCTTGAGGGCTCCGGTCGGCCTTTACGATGAGTTGGGTGAATCATCCTTTTTTGATGTCGCCAATTACCCCGCAAACGAGCGTGAGCTCAATCGTAAAGGGAATCGAAACGCCCTCGCCAAGCAGTACGGCGATATCCCGATTTATACCTATATCGCCGGGGGCGATAGCGATATTAAACCAGTTCGTTCAAGCGCACTGGAAGCGAGAATCAGGCGCGCGCACTCAGTGATATGGGCAGGGGGGCGGCGCGACCCGCTTACCGCGTTCGATGAATGGAGCAAGTTGCTGTTCGCAAAGGTGCATGACGAGCGCAATACTGCCACAGGCTCTCCACGAGCGTTTCAAGTCGGCACTCAGGAGACGATTGCAGCAGTTGCAAACCGGGTCCACGGCATTTTTGGTTTGGCCTGTAGGCAGGACCGCACGATCTTCCCTGAGGGAACACGAATTAACTTGCCTGATTCCAAAGTTGCGGACGTTGTTCGCACTTTGGAGGAAGTCAGTTTTACTCGCACCGACATTGATTCCATAGGGAAGGCGTTTGAGCAGTTTTTCGGGGCCGTGTTTCGGGGGGAGCTTGGACAATACTTCACGATGCGTCAACTTGCCCGTTTCAGCGTCGGAGTACTCGATCTTTCCAAGGATGATTATGTACTCGACCCGACGGCCGGAAGTGGCGGATTCTTGCTCGAGGCGCTTCTACAGACGTGGCATAAGGTCGACAAGGAATTCGCTGGGCAGCCCCAGGACGAAATCAACAGGGTCAAGTATGATTTTGCATTTCAACATGTCTTCGGAATCGAGGTTCACGAAGTCCTTGCGCGTATTTGTAAGATCAACCTGCTACTTCATCACGACGGCCACACGAACATCGAGGCCAACAGATCATGTCTGGATTCAGTATTTGTCAACCCCCGCATGAGTACTTTGGGTCGATTCACCGCCGTCGTAGGGAACCCTCCTTTCGGTGATGATGTGGAACAGGGTGACGACGATAAGCTGGGCAGCAATCGACTTGAAAACTTCACTATCGCGGGCGATAAGACAAGGGTCGACTCGGAACAAGTAATTCTCGAGCGATCTATTCAGTTCTTAGAGCCGGGTGGCCGACTGGGGTTGGTTCTGCCAGATGGACTTTTGAATAATCAGGGCGAAATGTCCAACTGCCCTGCAACCAGAAGATTGCTCGCCAGTAATGGCCGTATTCTCGCAATTGTTTCTTTACCGGCTATGCGTTCCGGAAATCTGGTGCACAGAACAAAACCTCTATCCTGTTCTTCCAGAAGTTTGCGGCGCATGAAAAACGTGCGTTTGAACAGGCCTACGAGAGGGCGCTAGGTGGCGGCAAGGACGCGGCTGACTCGATCCGTGACGCAATCGGGAGCGCGGGCCTCGCTTACGATGTTTTCCTAGCGGAGGCAAATTGGGTCGGGTACACGACGACTGGTCTGCCAACGGGCCGAAATGATCTTTATCGTCCGAGTCAGAACGACGGACTTGAAGCCAATCAAGCGGGGTCAATACTCGGTGAGTGGCGTAGATTCTTGTTAGACCCTACGCGATACGAGGGGTCGCGTATTCCTGACTGCATGAGCATGCCTTTTGATGGCCTTTGGAGCGCCCACAGTAGCAATCGGCTCGATCCCAAATATCACCTCTTTCAAAGGGAAGCAGCGCGCCCTGTCCCACCGAATTGGAAGAAAGTACCGATTAGAACCGTTATGCGGAGGCGCTTACAGGTCGCGGAACCAGAAAAAGAACCCGATGGGCAATTCAAGGTCATGACGATATCGCAGACCGGGGATATTCGACTGCGAGCCGCCGGAAAGGGGAACAATCCCCCGGAATGGCTTGGGTCTTATCTCGAGGATATGCCGTCTACATGGTTTCAGGCGAAAGCAGGAGACTTCGTCTATTCCTCCATTGATCTTTGGAAGGGATGTATCGCTGTAGTGCCCGCAGACTTCGATGGCGGGCTCGTTACAAAAGAGTTCCCCATCTACGAAGTTGTCGAGCCTGATCTCTCAGTAGAGTTTCTGCAATGCTTGCTGCGGAGTCGCTATTATCAGAGGGCGTTCCGGGCAATTACAACGGGGCATAGTAATCGCCGGCGCACTCAATCCCCAGACTTCGAAGCACTCGAAATCGCATATCCGAACGACAGAGACGAACAGAGTAGGTTGATCGCCGGTATCCTCCGCGCTCGTGAGAATAAGAGGGTCTCAGCGGACGCGCTCTATGAGCAGTTAATCGAGTTTAGCAACTTGATTGACGGTCGCGGAGCAGAACAGCTACCTGAAGTCGAGTCCGAACAGGCGCCTGAAGTAGACTGATCACGGGGCAGGTACGAGGGCAGAGAAGCCCAAGAACCGACCTGAAGGCCGGCCGCAAGAAAGAGGGCCGAAAAGCGGGTTGTGTTCGAACACCTTTCCACAGTTCCGGTACCTGGAATTGGCATAGTAGTTACTTGTAGGTACGTTTACTTTGCGATATTGTTTGGGGCGGGTGGCGCGGAGTGGACTGTTCGGAATTTGTTGACATGGCGGACGGAGAGAGGATATCACCTGAATACGTTCGCTGGGATTAGAGAGCGGCGGAGGGTGCCCCACCCTTGTGGTGTGAGGGTGGGGCTTGGGGTTCGCGATGGCGAGCGGGCTGCGGCGTTATTACGGTCGCTGTCATCCGCACTTTGTTACGATTAGTTGCTACCGGCGGTAGCTGCAGTATCCATTCAAGCTTGGAAAGGGACTTATGAAAGTAATTTGCCTGCATTGCTCGTTCTTGCTATTTCTGGTTGCTTTCTATGCGCACGGTGGCGTTCCCGAAGACTACAAGGGCAAACCTTTTCAGGATTCCACCTATTCGGCGGGCCCGCAGAGTATTCCGGGCCGCCTACAAGCCACACGATACGACTTGGGCGGGGAAGGGATTGCCTATCACGACGCGGACGCGATCAACCACGGCAGCGGCGAGTTGAATTACAAACCGGAACAGTGCGAGGCAGGGGTGCCCGCGTATGTCTGCCATTTTCGCGAAAACGAGGGTGTGGACATCTCCTACGTGAAGAAAAACCTAGACCTGAATCATGCCAACGGGGTCGCGCCGGAATGGCAGCAGTTATACATTGGCTGGACGGAAGATGGCGAGTGGACCAACTACACGGTGGAAGTGAAGAAGGCCGGAACATACCGAATCGTCGCCATGTATTCCAATCTCGGGCAGACCATCCAGTTTTCATTGAATAACAAGCCCGCCGCCGACTGCAAGCTTCCGGTCGACACCCCAAAGCAGTTTCCTGTCCCGAACTCCCCGGATTGGCTTGTCTGGCACATCTGGAACAAGGCCGATTGTGGAGAAATCACTTTTCCTCAGGCGGGGCGACAGCTCCTGACCCTGCATTACAGGCAGGGTAACAACCTTGCGTATTTTGACTTCGTGCCCGCGGGTGAAAAAACCTCAGACGGAGGCGCTGCGAACGTTGCTCCCGCTTCCCCGGGGAGATAACACGGCGGGTCGCCCGGCCGGAAATGTGTTGATGATTGTGAGCGGCGGGTGGCCCGGACGCAATGCCCTGTAGGGTTGGGTGCCCCAGGTGACGCTTTTTCACCCGGGGGATTCCGACTTTTCTGCGGCCTGCGTGATCCCACGCCCCTCATTGCCCCATTTTGCAGCACATATCTTCGAACAACTTTCCACAGAACTTTCGAACTGGTGCTCAACTAGTTACTTGCACACTCACTATTCTGCTTCTACGCTTTTCCCATGACAACCAAACGAGCCGACAATCCCTACGACCTCTGCCAATTCCAGTTTGCCAACGGCAAATGCTGCGGCATGCCCGCCCATCCCAACTACGATGGCCTGTGCCTGAATCACGGCACCATCCACATGCGCACCACCGCGCGCGAAGACGATCTCTACAACGAGCTGGCGAGCCCTTCGGGGGCGTTCCTTTCGCAGGCGGAGATTAACCAATCGCTGAGGAAGCTGTATGAGGCGCTGGCGGGGAATCGGATTTCGCCGCGGCGGGCGGCGACGCTGGCGTATATCGCGTACCTGTTGCTGCAAGCGCATGCGGGGTTGAAGGCGGAGGCGCGGCTGACGGAATTGCAGGGGTTTAAGAACCTGAATATGTTGCTGAAGATGAAGTATGGGCCCCCGTTGAGGAAAGAGGCGGAGAAGCGTATGGCGGAAGGCGTAACCCAGGAGAAAAGATAACGCGGCGGACAGTGACCAGTGACCAGCGATCAGGAAGCCGAGAAAAGAGTAACCCAAGAGGGAAGATAGGAATTACGCAGAGGTCACCCCGACCGGGTCGGGGTAAACGCCGAGCGCAGAGTTCGCCGAGAAGAGCAACCCAAGAGTCACCGCCAATCGGGAGATTGGCGTTCCCGGGATTGATCAGGAAGCCAGGAGAAGAGAAACCCAAGACCCACCCTCACAAAACGAGGATGGGGCACCCTGCGCCTTCCTCCAATTCCGATTGACCCCTGCCATGCCCGCGCAACTCCCTTCCTCCCTCTTCTCTGCGCTCGGCGTTTACCCCGACTTGGTCGGGGCGAACGGCGCCTGTCCCGGCCCGGTCGGGATGTTAATCCTTGTCTTTCTCCGTTTCCTAAACTTAGAACTGACAACTGATAACTTAAAACTGCGTCTCTCCCCTAACTCCAATCATTCCCGTAGATCCGCGCGCCTCGCCCGTAAGTCTAATCATTCCCGTACATCCGCAAAAACAGGGGGGTGGGGTGCCTCCTGCAAAATGTCTTCGCCTATAACTCTTTTGTTTTCTTCCACCATGTTAACTATGTTATCAATTGAAATTGTCGGCGCGCCGACATTCCCATTCTTGCATGCAGCAAAGGGCAAACCCAAGAAAAGGCGCCCGCTTCGGAAAGCGGCCGCTACAGAGGCGGCGGAGCGGCCCGCGCGCGTACACGAGAAAGAGAGAGAGGTTGCCGTTTCCGCAACGCTGGCGCTACTCGTTTGCCCCTTTTTCCGCGTTTGCACTTATAAATGACAGTGAGCCCAATCAACCGCTTCCCCCGCCCAGCGGAATAGGAACGACTTGTGACCCCTGAAAAAAAACGACTGCGCGTTGGCGTGCTCTTCGGAGGGCGCTCCGGCGAACACGAGGTTTCGCTGGCCTCCGCCGCCAGCGTGATCCGCGGACTCGACCTGGACAAATACGAGCCCGTGCCCATCGGCATTACCAAGGACGGCCACTGGCTGGTCGGCGAAGGCGCCGCCAAAATGCTGCCGGACATCCTGAAGGGCGGGCGGCGCGTGATGCTGACCGCGGATCCCACGGAAGCCGCGCTGGTGCCGCTGGACCGCGGCGCCGGAGCACAGCGCCTCGACGTGATTTTCCCCGTGATGCACGGCACGTTTGGCGAAGACGGCACGATTCAGGGCATGCTGGAACTGGCCGGGCTCCCTTATGTGGGCGCGGGCGTACTCGGCTCCGCCATCGCCATGGATAAGGACGTGGCCAAGCGCCTTTGCCACAACGCCGGCATCCCCGTGGTGCCCTGGGTGGCCGTGCAGCGCTGGCAGTGGGAAAAAGAGCCGGAAGCGGTGAAAGCCGTGATTGAGGGGAAGTTCGCGTACCCCGTGTTCGTGAAGCCCGCCACGCTGGGCTCATCGGTGGGCATGAACAAGGTGCACACCGCCGAAGAGCTGGCGCCGGCGCTGAATTTCGCCGCCGAATACGGCATGAAAATTCTGGTGGAAAAGGCCGTCACCGCGCGGGAAATCGAAGTTTCCGTTCTTGGCAATCACGATCCGCAGGCATCCGTACCGGGCGAAATCGTGCCGCACCGCGAGTTCTACGATTACACCGCGAAGTATCTGGAGGATGGCACGCGGCTGCTGATTCCCGCGGACTTGAAGCCCGCGCAAGTGAGGAAAGTCCAGGGCATGGCGGTGGAGGCGTTCCGCACGCTGGAACTTTGCGGCATGGCCCGCGTGGATTTCTTCCTGGAAAAAACGGGCGGCAAGATCCTTTTGAACGAGGCCAACACGATTCCCGGCTTCACCTCGATCAGCATGTATCCCAAACTCTGGGAAGCCAGCGGCATCGGCTTCCGCGATCTGATTGATAAGCTGATTGAGCTGGCCATGGAGATGCACCACGAAAAATCCCGCACCAAATACGCCATCGAACTTCCGGGAGGCTCTGGCGGCGCGCTGACAACCTGAATTGAGCTTGGCGATCCAGCGATTTTGCGTTGAAAGGACGCCATCGCAGCTTTCTGAAAAACCCCGCGCCAACCGGACCGCATCGAACAGAAAGAAGAGATTTGCGGGGAGGCGCTTCTGTTGTTAAAGTTCTCTTGCCAGGACTTGAGTGAATCCGGCCCGGCTGCCTTGAGGTTCGCAGGAAGGAGACCTCCCGATGTCACTACTCGAACCACCTGCTGAAAAACCGAAAAAACACTATGTGTTGAAGATTACGATCATCGCCGTTGCAATCGTTGTGATCGTCGCGCTTTGGTTTAGCTTCCGCTACTACCCCGAGAAGAAAGCGGCCGGCCAATTCTTTGTCGCGCTGACCGCCGGCGATACCGCCAAAGCCTATGCGCTTTGGAAGCCCTCTTCCACCTACACCATGAATGATTTCCTTGCCGACTGGGGAACGAACGGGTATTACGGGCCGGTGAGAAGTTACAGGATTATGGACGCGAAGGCGGTAAGAAACAGCGCGTCCATCGCGGTGAACGTGGCCATCAGTCCGTATACACCATTGCCCCAGCCCGGCGACGGCGAAAGAAGCATGAAGACCAAAGTGGTCACGATTTGGGTGGTTCCCGCGGATAAGTCGTTTAGCTTTCCTGTGCCCTATTAACTTTTCCGGCGGCTAGCCTAAAAACTGCAAACTATTCTTGAATTTCTCCAAGCGCGGCAGCGAGTTCCTCGGGGCTGACACTTGCTGTGCCGAGTTTGCCGACCACCACGCCAGCCGCGGTGTTCGCCAGAAACGCCGCATCGGCCAGCGAAGCGCCCGCCGCCACCGCCAGAGCCAAAACACTGAGCACGGTGTCTCCCGCGCCGGTCACATCAAACACCTGGCGGCCCGTGGCGCCGCGCGCGATGCCCGGCTGGCCAACGCGCGCGTAAGTCACCTCAAAGCTCGTCGCCGGGATGTGCAGATGGCGCGGCGAAGACTCCTCAAAGATGCTCATGCCTTTTACCCTGCGCGTGATCACCACTGCCGCGCAGCCGAAGCGCGCCAACAGGGCGCGGCCGGCTTCCTCGATGGATTTCTCATCAGTGAGCGCCCGCGTGACGTAAAAGCCGGCTTCCTTTGTGTTGCAGACAATGGCGCGGGCTCCGCGGTAAGCGTACAAACGCGAAGTCTTGGGCTTCACGAATACCGGAACATTGCCTTGATGGCAGGCATGCAGGACGCGCTCCGCAAAGCCGTCAGTGATGAGTCCTTTGTCGTAGTCGGAGAGAACCACCGCGTCAAGCTGCTTCAGGGACGACAGCAACAACCGGAAAAGTTTCTCTTCCATTTCCGCTGGGAGCGCATCGTAACGCTCATGGTCAATGCGCACGATCTGCCGGTGCAAGGCGATAATCCGCGTTTTCACGGTGGTAATGCGATGGGCATCGGCCAGCACACCACGCCCTCCGATCCTCGCCTTGCGCAAGCAAGCACGCAGCGCGCTGCCCGCCTCGTCATCCTGCAACTTCTGACTGCCTTTTTTCTCCAAGCTTTTAGTGCCGCCCACAACTCCGAAGAGTTCGACATGCGCACCGAGAGCCGCAAGATTGGCGGCGACGTTCCCTGCGCCTCCCAGACAATCCGATTGCGACACAAAATTCACCACCGGGACGGGCGCTTCCGCCGATAGCCGGTCAGCCGTGCCCCAGAGATAACGATCCAGCATGAGATCGCCGAGCACGCCGATGTGCATCTTGCGGAAGCGCGGCAGCAAACGCTTAAGGCGAGGAATGGAGTTGGCAAAATCGGTGGACATACGTCTCTTTTCCGTAGCGAAGATTATTCCGGCGCGATCGTGGCTTCTTCCGGCAGCATCACCGGAATATCGTCGCGCACCGGATAGACGCGCTTGCACGCCGCGCACTTGAGCCCGGATTCATCGGGCAGAAGATGGACCGGTTGCTTGCAGACAGGACATACCAGGATGTCCAGCAATTCCTTGGAAATGCTCATGATTCGCTCCAGGCCGTGAATCCAAACTGTAACAAAGCGCCCCATCCGCCAGCAAGGCGCTAAGTCGACCCGCCAGCCGAAGTGCCGGGCGAAGCCCGATCGCTGTGTGTCAAACGGCCGCCCAAGAGGGCGATGGCCATCAGCAACGCGATTATCGGATCGCATGGGTGACGATGCCGGAGAGAAGTATGCGCAATATAGAAGGTGATGGGAAACACCAGCGGAAACACCGCAACAGGGACAAAGAATGGGTTACGGGCCACCAAGAGACGCAGGAGACCGCCAATCGAGCCGAGCAGCGCGATCGCGTTCCAAATGAGTATGCCGCGCACGAGAAGGGAGTCCGAGCGGGAAAAAAGCTGCCACGGCGATTCCGCGCCCAGCCACGTGGCCACGACGCGCCAGCCGAAAAGCTGAGCATACAACGCCGGATGAGTGCGTATGAACTCCGTGGCCTTTTGCCATTTTTCGTCCAGAAAAGCGTTCTCGCCGAGTTGCGCATAGCGGCGCGTCTGCTCGTAGCGCGTGATGCGATTCACGGCGCGCGAATGCTCGTCGAAGATTTCATTATTCCCGGACCACAATTCGTAAGGAAAATTGGCACGCACGGGAATGAGCCGGTGAAACTGCGCGGCATTGCGGATCGTCCAGGGAAGGCAACAGGCAAAAAGCACGGCAAGGACGACCACCACAGGCGTCAGCCGAAAGCTTCCGCCGCGGAATTGACGGTAGGCCATCCAGCCCAGGAGAAATGGCAAAAGGGCTCCCAAGCCGGGATTGGTCAGCAGCGAGACTCCCCAGAGGAGCCCATAGAGCGCAAAATCACGCGCGCGCCGGCTATCCGCGACATACAGCGTGGCCCAGAGCAGCGCCGCCGCCAGCAATGCGGAGAGCGAAGGATCCCAGATCCACTCGAATGGCATCATGACGCCGCTGGGAAAGATTGCCCAGACCCAACAAGCGACCGCGGCAACTCCCACGCCTGCGATGCGCTTGCCGGCATAAAAGAGCGGGATGCACGCGAGAGCGGAAAACACGCTGTTCATCAAGGCAGCCGCATAAAAAGAGGCTACGGTGAAGCTGCCGAACAGTTTGAAGATCGCCGCAATCAGTAGCGGATAGAGTGGAGCGAGCCACGCTGTCGGCCCGGTGGGCTGGCGAAACAAGCAGCAGAAACCATGGCCGTGCGCCAGCGAATCCGCAACGTTGCCGACCTCATTCTGAAACGGCACCGAGGCAAGCGCTTCCGCAGGAATTAGCCGGGCCTGGTGGAAGAGGAAGGCACACCTCAGGCAAAGAGCAACAACAAAAATGAGCAAGAGCGATCGGCCGAGTTGGAAGAGCCAGTGTCTCACAATAAAAGAGAATACTCCGTCGCAGCTCCTTTGCGGTACTCCAACGCGGCATTGACGACTTCGGTGAAAGGCCCACTGCGGCTTTCCCGCGACGAACCTATTTATTACCGTCTATTTTCGAGTATAGTGCTCATGGGATACGCCCACGACATTCTGCTCACGCTCCGCTCGGCGATGAGCACAATCCAGAAAGGACATAACGATGTTCAGGAAGATGAATTGGCTCGTGTTTGGAGTTCTCTGTGTGGCACTGCTGCTGGCGGCTTGCAATAGCGCGCAGAAAGCAGCCACGCAAGCATCCTTGAATGCGGCGCAAACGGCCATCACCGCGGCGCAGGGTGAAGCGGCAAAATACGTGCCCGATCAACTGAAGGCCGCGCAGGATGCTGTGCAAACCGCCAAGGACGCTCTGGCCAAGGGCGATTACAAGGCGGCATTGAGCGCGGCACAGGATGCGTCAAGCAAGGCCAAGGGCCTGGCAGCCGCCGCAGCCGCGAAGAAGGACGAACTGACCAAGAACTGGGCCAGTGTCAGCGAATCCTTCCCCAAGTCGCTCGACGCAGTGAAGAAAAAACTGGATGCCTGCTCGCACGGCGCGAAGATGCCCGCGGGCATGGACAAGGCCAAGCTTGCGGATGCCAAGACGCAATATGATCAGCTTAAGCAGGGGTGGAGTGATGCGGCAGCATCTTTCCAGCAGGGCAACCTCTTGGATGCCGTGAACAAGACTTCCGTATTGAAGGATGGCTTGGCAAAGCTGGCGGAGATGCTCGGTATCAAGTCGTAGATACGTTCAAAGCATTTGTTAGGAATGGGGCGCCTCGCAAGGGCGCCCTATTTTTGTTTCCAAATAAACGTGCCAGCCCGGATTCCCCACAAACTTCGATTCACCCGATGTCCGAGTTCAGCAAGCCATGATCATTCTGAGGCGATGCGATGAGGATCGCCGAAGGAGCGCAACATTAAAATTGTGCACGATTTGTCCATTGAGATCTTTCGGGGCGCCCCGACCAGGTCGGGGTAAACGCCCGGCGCGCCCCTCAAGATGACAGGGTGTTGCACCGTTCGAGTGACATTAAAATTGTAGCTCGTGAGAAAGTCCGGTTAGAGGGATTCCACGCGCCAGAGCAGGCGGGCGGAGAAGGAAGTTTGCAGCGTAAAATCCGGCCGCCACACCGCAAGAATCTGCGAACCCTGATAAACGCGCTCGAAGCCACCCTCGGATTCGGATACGGTCTCGATCGGCGCCACCCAGAAACTTTCGGCATTCGGAGCATGGAGGTTGACCCGTACGCGCTGCCAGCCGTCCTCGATCTGGAGATGCGGTGCAGGCAACACCCCCGAGAACCTCAGATTCTGCGGGCCCGACGGAGTAACGAAAAACCGGTCCGCGTCCGACGGGGCAAGAAAATTGATCACCGATTCCAGGCCGAAAAGAAGCGCTCTGCCCAAGGGCGCGGTCAGCGACAGGGTAACTTCGCAGCTCACTTCGCAGCCCTGCGGCGCCGGGCCGAACAGAAAATTTTTGGTCACCTTCAGAACCGGCGGATCGGCGGGATTGGCCGCGAATTCCGCCAATTCCCGCTCGAACACGAGGTTGGCGTGGTTGGCCGAAGAGCTTCGCACCTGGAACGCGCCGGCGGCGATTCTGGCCACTTCGTTCAGTTGCAGTGTCTCGTAATCCGCAGGCGTGCGCCAAGGATCGAACAGCAAAAGGCGGAAAGAATGGCGAGCGAAGCGGTCGTAACGGAGGAATCGCTCGAGGTTTGGCTCCTTCACGTGGACCTGGTCATGGATGGAGACGGCCCCACCCTGCGATGGTGCGCTGGCGACCGCTTCACGGAGCCGCGCGTGATAAGCCTCGCGGCGCCGCATCATGGAATTGATGAGCGTCGCGGAAGCCGGGCGAAAATCGAAGGCCGCGAGTGTCGCGCCATCGGAAGGCTTCAGCAGGGCCTGGTATTCCTGCGCCGTGAAGAGGAGTTCCGGCGCGCCATCGGCGTCGTAATCGAGCATTTCCACGCGTGGCAGAAACCCGCCGGGCGTGAGCTGGTCGGCCAGGGATTCGGCGCGAATGAGCTTGCGCCAAAGCTCTGTCCGCAAGTGCGGCGCGTAGAGGCCGCCGAACACGCCGTGCCAGTAAGCGTCATTCCCCTGGCCGCGCAACAGAAAGTCGCGCGCTTCCTGCAACTGCGAAGTGTGTTCAGTGCTGGAGCGCCGCGAAGGCACAGAGGCTACACAAGCGGAAACCCGCAGCATTTTCTTGTGGAGCAGATTGGATTCCGAATATTTGCGGAAGAATCCGCGCCACGAGCCGCCGCGAATAAAGGAGAGCAGGTCCGGACGCCCCGCGAATTCCTTATGCAGAGCAAAATAGCGCAGGCGTGTTTCGGTGGGCAGCACCCACTCCATCATCTCGGCGTAAGAAGCCGAGGGAAGGTCGGCGCGCCCGAGCGGAACATGGGAGGCGATGTATTCGCTGGGCGTCAAAATCTTCAGCCACGATGCGTTTTCGTCCAGCGCTTGGAAAAAATTTTCCAGCCAACCCGCCTCATAGCAATGCGCAAACGTCCCCGGCCACACTCCGAACTTTTCCATATCGTCGCCAAAGGCAGCCGCGCCGCCGGGACGCACCTGGGCGGCTTTTTTGAAATAGGCGATGGATTCCTCGACCCCGCGAAATGGTATGAGGTAACGCAGTTCCTTCAGTCCCGGGAAAAGCCAGACGGATTTGCCACAATCCTCGGCAATGTACGGGCCATATAGCTCTTCCGGTTCGAAGCCCGCGGCGAGAAAGGGCAAATCATCCACAAGTGTGTAACCGACATTGGCGGCAGCCAGCACCGATGGCAATTGCGGCTCCCATACGCGTTCGGCAAGCCACGCTCCCGTGGGCCGCTTGCCAAAATGCTTTTCCAGGTAATCGGCTGAACGCGTGAGCTGCTCCAGTTGATCCGCCGCGGGGATTGAGATCAGGATCGGCTCGTAGAATCCTCCGCCGATCAATTCAATCTGGCTGGAAGCAACCATGCCGCGCAGGCGCTGGAAATATTCAGGATGGTGCTTTTCAATCCACAGGAGCAGCGGCCCGGAGTAGTGCAGCCCCGCGCGAATGCGAGGATGCTTTTCCAGAAGCGAGAGGAACGCCAGGTAGGAATGTTCGTAACACTCTTCGAAAACGTGCTCAAAATTCCCGGCGGGCTGGTGCGCGTGGATAATCAGGATGAGGTGAAACGGCGGGTTGGTGGCGGCCATGGTCTTTCGTTATCTATGATACCTCGACACCCCTGGGAGAAGTGCCATGGAAAAGACAGTGTTCCGTCCATTAACCCTTAAGACGCCACAGGAGGTTCCGGAATCCGCTCCATGCGTCCCAGGAGCAACGCGTAGGCCGCAATTCCCAGAAGCAAAATTGCGGTGGCGATGGCGAAGGCGGCGGCGAACGAATGCGTTGCGGAGACGATGTAGCCGGTGACGATGGGGGCCGAAATGGCGGAGAGCTGCCCGCAGAAGTTCGCCAGGCCGCCCACTGTTCCCACGGCTCCTTGCGGCGCAATCAGGGATGGCACGGTCCACGCCACCGGGGCTGCCGCTGCTAAGCCTCCCAGTGCGATGCTGATCCACACGAGCGCAGCGGCAGGCGAGTGAGCATGGCCGGCTCCCCAGATCGCCAGCCCCAGGCTGGTGCCAATCAGCAGGACCGTTTGGCGCACGCGCGTGGCGTTCCTGCCCCGCTGGATGAGGAAGTCCACCAGCCATCCGCCCACAACAAAATCCGTGATGGCCGCAAACAGCCACGGCACGCTGGTGTAAAACACGGAGTGGAGCAGATCCACGTGCAGCGAGACAGAAAGATAGCTGGGCAGCCAGGTCAGCAGCAGGAAAAAGCTGTAGTTGTAAGCCGCCCAGCCGATTGCCAGGCCGTAGACTTTTCGTTGACGTAACAAGTATCCTATCGAGGTTCTTTGTGCCGCGCGCGCCGGAAGGTTGTGCCGCGCGCTTCCTTGGACATGGGATGCGGGCTGTTCAGCCGACGGCCTGTCTCCTTCCGGCGGATCGCGATAGACCCGGCAGAACAGCGCAAAATAAATCAGGCTGATGAAGCCGGTGGCGGCGAAACTCCAGCGCCAGCCAAAATGCAGGAGCAGTATGCCAATGAGCGGCACGCCGATGGCCGAGGAAAGCTTTGCCGCCGCGTCGGTGACGGCAATTGCCAGGCTTCTCTCCCGCTCCTGAAACCATAGGCCAATCGCTTTGGCGTTTGCCGGAAATGTGGGCGATTCCGCGACACCCAGAAGCAGCCTTGCCGCAAACAGTCCCACCAGTCCCGTCGAGAGCGCCGCGCAAAACGACGCCACGCTCCACAAAAATGTGGTGATCCTGCCGACGCGGCGCACCCCGAACCGGTCCAGCAGCAATCCCGCGGGCACTTGCATCGCGGCATAAGTCCAACTGAACGCGCTGGACAAATAGCCGAACGAAATCAGCGTGAGGCCGAACGAGGCATGCAGCGCTTCCTGGGAAACCGACAGATTGATGCGGTCGAAAAAATTAACGATAACGCCAAACGCCAGCAAGAATGCGATCGACCATCTTCCCTGCTGCGAAGTGGAATCCCCGGCGCTGGTTGGAGATGTGCTCGTCATCCCCGGGATCTAGAAGCGTTCCGTTTCAAATTGCGCATAACGGTCCAGAGTTTCCCACAATTCTTCGAGGTCCGGCAATGAGCCTTTTGGAATAAGTTCAGCAAAACGTCGCCATTTTAGGGCGATCCGATGAGGATCGCCGACGGACCGCACATCGGAATTGTTCGCGGTGTGCCAGTTGAGATCCTTCGGGGCGCCCCGACCAGGTCGGGGTAAACGCCCGACGCGCCCCTCAGGATGACAGTGTGATGCTGTGCCTGAGCAATGGGAATGCTCTGTCAGGCCAGAATTGGGGCTAGTTGCTGGTGTGGTGCAGCAGCCAGTCGGAGATGATCTGCAGCGCCTCCGGCGAAAAAGTCTCTTCAATGGCCGCGTATTCGGCGGGCGTGCCAGAATACGCGTGCTGGAAAAGGTGATTCAACTCCGGAAGTTCGCGCACGTCGGCATTTTTGTTGCCGCCATCCTGCAAAGCCTGCTTCAGCAACGCCAGATTCGGTTTCGCGGGCACTTGCAGGTCCTTCTGCCCGTAGAGCGCGAGCACGGGCACTTGCAGCGCCTTCAGATTCGGCAGCGGGTCGTAATCCAGAAAGAAGCGAAACCACGGCGATTCCATCATACGCAACTGCGGCTCCAGAACCGCTGGTGACATGGCTGCGGCCAAACCGCTTCCCTTCACCAGGCCGTTCAGCTTCTCGTTCAGCACTGCGGTATCTTTCTCTGTGCGGACCAAATCGTACGCGGCCTGGTCGAGGTCCAAGCTCGCTGTCAGTTGTTCGTCCGTCAGCCCACCGGCTCTCCCGATCAGCTCCGACTGGTTGAGCAGCGTGTCTTCGCCCTTGGTGGCCGGCGCTGCCAGCAGAACAACCCAGGCCACATCCTTGGTTTGCGAAGCGATCAGAGGAGCAATCATCGCGCCTTCGCTGTGGCCGATCAGCGCGATCTTGGCGGGATCAATCTCTTTCCGCGTTTTCAGGTAGGCCATGGCCGCTTGCGCATCGGCCGCCAGGTCGAGGGTCGTCGCTTTGTCCGCGGAGCCCGTGGACTTGCCGATTCCGCGTTTGTCATACCGCAGCACGGCAATTCCCTTCCTCGTTAGGTGGTCCGCCAGCACAAGAAATGGCCGATGGTTGGCCAGAGCCTCATCACGGTCGTGCGGCCCCGAACCCACAATCAGCAGTGCTGCGGGAAAGGGCCCAGCGCCTATTGGAAGCGTGAGCGTGCCGGCCAGCGAAACTCCTGCTGTCGCATTGGAGAACGAAATCTCTTCCTCGTGATAGGGATATGGTTTCTTTGGAGTCTGTGGACGCCGCAATTCCAGCGGTTGATCGGAGCGCACAAACTCGAGCTTCGCTTCCGCGCCCGTTTGCGACCAATTCCCACTCAACTTGTTTTTGCCGGGATCCAGCGTGCCTTCAAATGCGCCCGCCAACGAGGGAATTTCAAGGTGAAAAGCGGCTTCCTTGAGTAGCACGTTGATGGCCGGCAAGCCGCTCACTCCTTGGTCCAGACTGTCCAGCGCCGCGACAAGCTGGTCCTCCGAATCATGCGAAACGTGCAATTGCAGACGCAACCGCAGCCCGTGCGTTTCCAGCGCGCTTTGCCAGAGGCCTTCGACCGGGAAGACAGCTTCCGTGGGCTTGCGCGCAGCGGTGCCGGCCGTCTGCCGATGAAACAGCAGCGGCAGACTCGCGCTTCCTTGCGACCACGTGCCATCGATCGTGCGATGATCGGCGGAAAACTTGCCCTCGAAATGCGCGGCCACAGAGGCGACTTCGAGCTGCAATGTGGAACCGGCAATGCTGGTGGAACTCGCTTCAATCGCGTAGACGCCCTGGTCCAGGCTATCCAGCGAAGCATGGTAGGCGCCGTCCGCGGATTTCGTCAGATGCAGCACCAGGTGCAGTTGAGCTTCCCCGGCCTGCAGCGTCCCGGCGTAACTGCCTGCGAGCGGAGCGGGTGTCTGCGCGGAGAGGAAGCACGGCAGAGAAGCGACCACCGCAAGGCCGATCAAAAAGTGGCGGATATTAGAGGCGCGCAAAGGGAGCTCCCGCAAAGGCCTGATTCTTTCACACCGTTGGATGTCAAAGCTGGGGAAGAAGCAGCTTGATTGGAAGCGCGCGAGTGCCAAAAAGCAGCGCCCCGAGCGATTCGGGGCGCGTCGAGAGTCGATGCGCCAGGCCATGCGGCGCGAATGTATGATTACTTCTTTTCGTACCACTGGGCGTTTATCGCTGTAAATTTCTGCCACTTTTCCGGCAGATCTTCGAGCGCGAAGATGGCGGTAACGGGGCACACAGGCACGCAAGCGCCGCAATCGATGCATTCGACCGGATGGATGTACAACATCGTTTCGGACTGGAAGGTCGCCTCGTCCTTCCGCGGATGGATACAATCCACGGGGCAGACATCGACACAAGCGGTGTCCTTCGTGTTGATACAGGGTTCGGCAATCACGTAGGCCATGCAAGATCTCCTTTGATGAAGGCAGCGGGCCGGACCTGCTCAGCACAACCGGCGGAAGACAACCCGACTCAGGCACTGCCAGGTCACAAGTACCTGCATCTAATTCTACGGGGGTTGTCCAAGATTCTCAACCCGTCCAAACGCGCTAAAATAGGGACCTGAGGAGTGGGCATGAAAATCAGGGCTGCGTTTATTGCGCTCGTGGTATCGGCGGGAATCGCGCTGGCGGCCGCGCAGACCCACGCCCCGAAGGATCCCGAGCTCATTGATGCCCAGGGGTACCAGAAGATTTTGCAACAATACAAAGGCAAGCCGCTGCTGGTGACTTTCTGGGCCACCTGGTGCGAACCCTGCCGCGACGAGTATCCCATGCTCAATGAGCTCGCCAGGCAGTACGCTCCCAAAGGCTTGCAGGTCGTGGGCGTTAATTTCGACCAGGATGGCGACCTCATCCTGATGCGGCGGTTCCTGGCCCGCAATAAGCCCATCTTCCCGAACTTCCGCAAGAAGAAGGGTGAAGAAGATGCCTTCTCGCAGGCCGTAATGCCGGGCTATAACGGCTCGCTCCCTGCTACTTTTTTTTATGCGAAGGATGGCAGGCAGGCCGGGCATGTCTTCGGCGCCGGAGATCACGACACCTTCGATGCCGCGATCCGCAGCCTGCTATCCAAGTAAGCGAAAAGCGGGCGCGAGAAAACATTTAGAAAATAGTCGTATAGTCGTTCCTTAGCGCGATAGAAAGACTAGACGGAGGCAGAGATGCTCGATCTGAAAGGCAACAAGATTACTTATTTCGGCCACAGCACTTTTGGGATTACCACGCCCAGCGGCCAGTTCGCGCTCATTGACCCCTGGCTTAACACGAACCCGAAATGCCCGGAAACCCTCAAGAAGCTCCCGCGCCTGGACGCCATCTTTCTCACCCATGCGCACAGCGATCACATGGGCGATCTTCTGGCGCTGGGCAAACAATTCAAACCCAAGATCGTCGTTAACTTTGAAACGTATCTCTATCTCGATTCCAAAGGACTGGGCGGTCAATGCCTCCCGGGAAATAAGGGGGGCACCCAGGAAGTCGGCGACTTCAAGGTCACGATGACCCACGCCTTCCACTCCAATTCGATTGATGAAAAGGGGCAGAGACTCTATGCCGGGGAACCCGCCGGCTTCATCGTGAATCTCCCCGGTGGCGTGACGCTCTATCACGCGGGAGATACCGCGGTCTTCGGAGACATGAAGCTGATCGCGGAAATCTATAAGCCGAAGCTGGCGTTTCTGCCCATCGGCGACGTCTTTACGATGGGTCCTCGCGAAGCCGCCTTCGCCATACGCTTGCTCGGCGTCAAGCACGTCATTCCCATGCACTACGCGACTTTTCCGACGCTGACCGGCACGCCGGAAGGATTGCGCGCCGAAACGAAGGACATCGCGGGCCTGGAAATCCACGCCATCAAGCCGGGGGAAACCCTAAGCTGAACCGCGCCACGCTCCAATGCGGATTTCAGACCAGGGCGCGGCGCCATGCACGGGTTGTCATCAAGAATGGTGAGACGGAGGACTTGATCTTCTGGGTTCAATCGAGACAGCGCTGTTTCGTCACCGCCAAGGCGCCCGCCTCAGAAGGCGGCCGCTACAATAGATGGCTCTTCGTAAGTAATTATTAGAGAAGAAAGCGAGTCAGGAGCGAAAGAAAATCCGCAGGAAGAATCCCAGATTGGCTGGGCGCTCCGCGAGCCGCCGCATGAAATACGGAAACCATTCAGTGCCATACGGGACGTAGATGCGCAGATGGTAGCCATCGCGCACGAGTTGGCGCTGCAGGTCCGTGCGCACCCCGTAGAGCATCTGAAACTCAAAATCGTCCTTGGCGATCTTCTTTTCCGCCGCCCACCGGATGGTTGCCGCGATCATGCGGGGATCGTGCGTGGCGATCCCGTGATAGAAACCGCTGGAAAGCAGCAGGCGCATCAGGTGGAGGTAATTCGCGTCCACATCGACTTTGCGGGGATAGGCCACCTCGATCAACTCCTTGTACGCGCCCTTGCACAGGCGAATGCGGCAGCCATAAGACAGCAGGTCGCGAATGTCGCTTTCACTGCGGTAGAGATAAGACTGGATCACCGCACCCACGGCGGGCGATTGCGCGCGCACGCGTTTCACCAGCTCCACGGTCCGCTGGGTGTACACGGAGCTTTCCATATCAATGCGCAGAAAGCTTTCATAAGCCGCGGCGCGCTCCGCAATCGAAAGCACCAGGCCTTCGCAAAATTCCACGCTGAGGTCCAGCCCGAGTTGCGTCAATTTGCACGAGACGTTAGCGTTCAACTTCTCCTCGGTGATGCGGTCATAAATCTTCAAATAGGTGTCGCGCGCCTTTTGGGCATCCGCCGGGGTCGCCACGTTTTCCCCCAGGCAATCCAGCGTCACGGCGATTCCCGCGTGGTTGCACGCGCGCGCCGCTGCAATCGCCTCATCCAGCGTTTCGCCCGCAACAAATCGGAGCGCCATGCGTCGCAGTGTCGAGTTGGAAGTGACCCAGTGCGCGAAGGCCTTGCTTTCGGAGAGTTTGAGAAGAATCGTGCGGAGCATGGACAGTCTGATTATGCCCGTTGTTACCGGGCGAGGCCAGTGGCGAGCTAGTCTTTGTGCTCTTCCAGGAACTTTTCCGCGTCGATCGCCGCCATGCACCCGGAGCCCGCCGCGGTGACTGCCTGGCGGTAGCGGTGGTCCTGCACATCGCCAGCGATAAACACTCCTGGAACGCCGGTCAGGCTGCCGTGACGCGCGATCAGGTAGCCGTTCTCGTCCATCTCCAGCTTGCCGCGGAAGGCCATCGAATTGGGATCATGGCCGATGGCCACGAACACGCCATCCAGCGCGATTTCCCGCTTCTGTCCGGTTTGCGATTGATGCAAGAGCACGCCGTTCACCAGCCCCTCGGGAGAGAGAATTTCGTCCACTACATACGGAGTCACAAATTCGATCTTCCCGTTCGCCTTGGCGCGATCAATCATGATCTTCGAGGCGCGAAATTCATTCCGCCGGTGGATCAGGTACAACTTGCTGGCATAGCGAGATAGAAAATTCGCCTCTTCCATCGCGGAGTCTCCGCCGCCGACGACCGCAATGGGTTTGCCACGGAAGAAATAACCGTCACAGGTGGCGCAGGTGGAAAGTCCCCGGCCGATCAGCTCCTTCTCGCCTTTTAGCCCAAGCAGTCGCGCCGAGGCGCCCGCGGCCACAATCAGTGATTTCGTTTCGTAGACCTCATTGCCCACCTTGATTTTGAACGGCCGGCTTGTGAGATCGACTTCGTTGACCGTGCCCGCTTTGAACTGCGCCCCGAACTTCTGCGCTTGCTTGCGCATATTCTCGATCAATTCCGGGCCCAGAATGCCGTCGGGAAAGCCGGGGAAATTCTCCACATGAGTGGTGAGGGAGAGCTGCCCGCCGGGTTCGTGCCCTTCCAGAACGAGCGGGCTCAGATTGGCGCGCGCGGCGTAGATGGCCGCGGTCAACCCGGCACAGCCACTTCCGATAATGACGACCTTGTGCATGAGTATGGCTCCGCAGATTGGATTCTCAATGGGGTCCCGGAGGTACAGAGCGAACGATGATTGTAACATTCTCACGCAAACAGGAAAGTGCAGGTATGGAAAGTGCGCAACCGCGGATTGTTGACGCTGACTGGGGCCGGGCGCAGGATTTAAGCAAGGTCACGTCCATCCGGGAATATACGCTTTTCAGGGGGCATGCGATGGAGAAACAGATAGCCGTGGTCAGCTATTGGCTGGGTATCGTGTGCGCTCTGCTCACGATTGTCTTTCGCGCGCTGGCGGCCATTGGCATCTGGCCAAACCTCGTACCCGCCGAAGGCGCGCCCATTTCCTATTACACCTTTTTGCGCGGCGGCGTTCTGCTATTCCTCGTATCGATTGCCTCGCGCCAGGTCAGCGAGTGGCATACCGGCAAGTCCTGACACAGAGCAGCCAATTTGGCGAAGCTTCCGCGCATATACCGATAGACAGCATACGGGGCATCTATCTACAGTTGAAGCTCGATTCCCGCATCTAGCGAGGAGGCTGCCGTATGGATCCGCGTTATCCCATCGGAAAATTTGAGCTACCCAAAGATGTGACGCCGGCGTTGCGGCAGGCGGCGATCGTCGATATCGCCGCCACACCCGCCAAAGTCCGGGCCGCGGTTGCGGGACTTAGCGACGCGCAACTTGATACTCCTTATCGCGAAGGCGGCTGGACCGTTCGCCAGGTGGTTCACCACATCGCGGACAGCCATATGAACGCCTACGTGCGATGCCGCCTGGCGCTCACGGAGACCCAGCCGACCATGAAGCCCTACGAACAAGAAGCATGGGCCAATCTTGAGGATGCGCGGAGCGCTCCAGTGGAAGTTTCCCTGAAACTCATCGAACCCCTCCACGAACGCTGGGTGCGTTTGTTGCGCTCCGTGAAGGCGGAGGATTATGCGCGCACCTTGCTGCATCCGGAACACGGCGTCAAAAATCTGGACTGGCTGTTGTTCATTTATTGCTGGCACGGGAAACATCACACCGCGCACATCACGCGGCTCCGTGAGCAGAAGGGCTGGTAAACCTGAGATCCGAAGTTGCGGAGGGATTCCTCCGCTCCGGGACGGCCAGAACCGCCGTCCCTCCGGTCGGAATGACAATTCTTGGGAGTTGGATGATGTGGGAAAATCCAGCCTTGGCAAAGTTGGATTTTCTTACGACAATCGATCGAAGCTAAGCAAGATGGGCTCGCCTGCAAATGGTCAATCCCGGATTTCAGGGTAAATCCCCTCCGGCAGGGTAGCCGAAGCGGGAGCGCGTCGTGTACGATGGGTCCGTAGGCTTAGGCAAAGGAGAACAGATGGCGCGAGCGGCAGGAACCTATGCAGTTTTCGAGACATCGCTGGGCAATATCGTTTGCCGGCTGTTTGACAAGGAAGCTCCCAAGACGATCGAGAATTTCATCGGGTTGGCCGAGGGCACGAAGGAATTTGTCAACGCCAGCTCCGGCAAAAAAGAAAAACGCAATTACTATGACGGTCTGGTCTTCCACCGCGTGATTCCTCAGTTCATGATTCAGGGAGGATGCCCGCGGGGAGACGGCCGCGGCGGCCCCGGCTACAACTTTGCGGACGAGTTCCATCCATCGCTGCGCCATTCCAAGCCGGGCAAACTCTCCATGGCCAATTCCGGCCCCGGCACCAATGGCAGCCAGTTCTTCATCACCGTTGCTGCCACGCCGCACCTGGACAATCGCCACACCATCTTCGGTGAGGTCGTTGAAGGCCAGGATATCGCGGACAAAATCTCGAATGTGCCGCGCGATTCCATGGACCGCCCGCGCACGCCCGTGGTCATCCAGAAGTTGCGCATCGAACGCGTACCGTAGGACGCCTATGCTCTCTCCCGCGCGCCTCACGGAACTCATGGTGGAACTGGTGTTCCTGCTGCTGGGGACTCTCGTAGTGTGGTTGGGAGTCAGTGGGCGCATCTATTTCGATCGCTGGAGCGTTTCCTGGCTCGTCCTCAGCGTCGCCTTACTGGCCTGGGGCCTCCTGGCCCTTGCTCGGCCCGGGCAATGGCGGGCCCGCTGGCAAAAGTGGAACCGCGGACTCTCGCTGCTGCTTTTGGGTACAATCATGCTCGCGGCAACGCGTGTCCCCTTTCTGTGGGTCGGAAAATTACTGGCGCTTGCGGGTTTGGTGCTGATCCTCAGAGGCATTTTTGGTTCCATCCTGATTTTCCGTCAATCCTAGGTTTGTTTTCGCTATAATGCGGTGCCAGTGGTAGTCTTTCCCAAACCAGGGAATCCGCCCGAGGTACCAATTTGCGGTTTTTATCACTTCGATAAGGAGAATATTTGTGTTCAAAGAATTTAAAGAATTTGCCATGCGCGGCAGTGTTTTGGACCTTGCTGTCGGCGTGATTATTGGCGCGGCTTTTGGGAAGATCGTGGCCTCGCTGGTGGATGATATCCTCATGCCTCCGCTGGGGCGCCTGCTGGGCCATGTCGATTTTTCCAGTCTATATTTGAATCTCAGCGATAAGCACTTTGACACGCTCGCGGCCGCCAAGGCAGCGGGCGCTCCCACATTCAACTACGGGAACTTCATCAACACGATCATCAATTTTCTGATCGTGGCCTTCGCCATCTTCATGGTGGTGCGTTCCGTAAATCGCTGGATGCCGAAACCCGTGCCGCCCCCGCCGCTGGTCACGACGAAGGATTGCCCGCAGTGCGCCATGCCCATTCCCGTCTCGGCGAAAAAGTGCGGGCATTGCACCAGCGCGGTGTAGACTGGCATTCTCACGAGCCCCGGTTTATCCGAAATTCAAGTTCAGCAAAACATTTTCGCCCTAAGGCGATCCGAGGAGGATCGCCTTAGGACCTCAATATCTTATTGTGCGTGGTGCGTAAGTTGAGATCCTTGGGGGCGCCCCGACCAGGTCGGGGTAAATGCCCGGCGCGCCCTTCAGGATGACAGTGCGTTGCTGTGTCTAAGTGACCGGCGAAACTATCTCTCGTGAGAAATGCGAACCTGGATGACAGGAGGCTGCGCTGGTCGATGAGCGAGCGAAATTGCATCTCGCGGGAAAGCCCGGCTAGTTCTTCGGCGGGGGCTTCTTCAGGTTGGATTCCAGGAGGGCGCGCAGCCGCGTCAGGATCTCTTCTTCATGCCCTTCCTCCAGCTCTTTCTGGACTTCTTCGAGCGCGAAGTGGACCACATCATGGTGGTGGAATTCCAGCGGCGCGATGGATTCGCTGAATCGCAGCCACAGCCGGTGCAACAGGTTCACTTCATTCGCCGTCAGGTTCGGCGCATGCGGGCCCAGCACCTTGTACACCTTGTCGCCATTGGCAAGATGAATTTCCAGGTTGAACTGCGGCTTGGGATCGCCCAATTTTTCCCAGGCATCCCCAATCAGCCGGGCCTGCTCTTCCGTTGATTCCTTCGGCGAATGGCCCAGCACAATAGTGCTGGATTGCAGCGAAGACGCCGCGCGCAGGATGCCGTCCCACAGGTCGCTGGCCGCCACCACCGCGAGGCGCACCGTCTTGCCACGCTTCTCCGCGATGGAAAGAGCTTGCGAAAACAACTGCTGCTCGATGCTTCCAAAAAGCTGTTCAGCTTCCAGATCGTATTCGCCCGATGCGGACCGCCGTAACAATCGCACGTGCAACACGACAACGTCGCGACGTCCGGGTTTCACCCGTTCCAGCACATTGCCCAAATGGTAGAGCGCGTGGATATTGCTGACCGGCACCAGGATGTTCCCCGCGCGCGCGCCCACCGATTCCGGGGTAAGCTCGCTTTCCATGGCCAAGTGAAACTGGTCCATCTCCACATGCTGCGCGCTGCCTCGCGCGCGGCGCGTGTATCTCTCTGACGCCGTAAACACGATGAACAGGAATATGGAGAACGTCACACCTGCAACTGTCGCTTCCGGTTTCGTGAACAGATTCACGACCGCGATTGCCAGTAGCGTGAGCGTGATCAAACTCAGCCCCACGGGAATCTCCAGCCCGAAGATCCGGAAGTTCAAGGGCACGCGGTATTCGCGGTCGCCCGGGTGCGTATAGCGCAACACCAGCACCGCCAGCCCCTTCATGGCAAAGCTCCAGATCACGCCAAACGCATAAAGGTTTGCCAAGAAGGTGACTCGGCCCCGGCTGATGATGATCGTCAGGATCTGGAGGGCTGCGATGACATTGATGATGCGGTGGGAGGTGCCGAATTTCCGGTGCGGCTGCCGGAACCAGTCCGCCAGCACGCCATCTTCCGACACGCGATTCAGCACGCCGTTGGAGCCCACAATCGCCGTATTCACCGCTCCCGCCAATATCAGCGTCCCGACCACAACGACAAACCCGTGGAAGACCAGCCGTAACAGGAACGGGCCTTCCAGGTTCATGGCCAGCCCGCCGATCAGGTTCTCCAGGAAATGCTGCCGCTGCGCGTCTGGGATGATCATCACCGCGAAAAACGACACCAGCGACGTGAACACCAGGCTGTAAATGAAGATCACCAGCCCCGTCTTCTTCAGGTTTGGCAGTTTCGGATGCTCGATTTCCCGGTACACCTGCGCCAGCGACTCTTCGCCGCTCATCGCCAGCACCGAATGCCCCAACCCTACGAAAATCGCAATCATCGCGGCCATGTGGGCAAATTTCATGCCATAGAGCCAGCCCATGGCGTTGGGACCCAGCTTGATGTTTTGAGGAGTGGGGATCGGCGGCAATGCCGGGTGCCGGATCAGCACGGTGTACACGCACCAACTGATCAGGATCACGACCATCACCGTCGTGATCTGCATGATGCGCATGGCCTTCTGGCTGGATTCGTGTACGCCCTTGACGTTGTACCACCAGAAATAGACCGTGCACATGATGGCGAAGCACGCCGCGCCTATACCCGCCGAGATGTGCAAGCCGACGTGGAGGTAATCGGAGGTTTCGTTGATTAGCCCGACGATGTACTGCCCTGCGGACACGCCGCTGATCGGGCCCGTCAGGATGTAGTCGAACATCAGGGCGGAGACGCTGAACTTTGCCAGCGTGCCTCCCATGGCCTCTTTGACCACGCGGTACACGCCGCCGCGCACGAACATGCTGCAGCTTTCGACGTAGATCGCGCGCACGCAATAGGAAAACAGCATGATGCCGAGGATGAACCACGGCGCGGCCTTGCCGATGTAGCCCTCGGCTTCGCCACCGGCATAGTAGGCCGAGGAAGCGAGGTCGTTTAAGACGATGGCTGCCGCGCGCCAGAAGGAGATAAAGCTCAGCAGCGCGGTGGTGGCAACCAGAACACGCGGAATTCCATTACCCAGGCGGCTCTGGGCAGCCGGGTTGTTGGGAGAGCTACTCATTATTTAGAAGGACTGTCGACCTGCGTCGCCTATGCTCGCACCTTTTCTAAATCAAGTCTAGCTGGCGAAGTTCAGAGTGGTGGGACAGTTTCCGATTAATCGGGAAGAATCCATTTTGAACACTCGTACCCACTCCGACGGCACCCGACCAGTCTGGTTGCAGCGGGCGTCGAGTTCTGCGCGAAGCCCGGCGCCGTACGGCACGACGATATAGCCAGTCTGCCGATCACCAACCATCAGGCAGTCTTTCCGCTCGGCCAAGCAAAGGGCCACCAGCAGACACAGGCAAGCATCCAGACCGTCCTGATCACTCTTGCGCGGCGAAGTGTTCTGGACAGCGTTGATCCACCGAACGATGTCCATGAGTCCGCGTTTATGGAACGCGCCTGACGCCTTTTTACAGATGTGCTGCCAGTCCGAGGTCGAAAAGGTCTTTTTCCGCTGCGGGTTGTACTTGGGCAGGCGACCCGTAGCGCGTGAATCTGGCAGCATGCAGCCGAGTGCAATCATCGCTAGCACCGGGTAGGTCTCAAACACCCGCGTGCCCGCGACTGGCTCCAGTGGATCTGCCGGGCCGCCGAACCGAGTCAGAAACGGCCACACCGGTGCCTTCTTGCCGAACATCTTCTGCCTGGCGGTGTTGGCCGGTTGCATCCCGCCGTGCCGACGGCTGACCGGCGACCCAACAATGTTCTCGACAGGCCGCTGGCCCGTAGCGTTCTTAACGATGGTCGGTTGGTCGAGCAGTACGATTGTCGCCGTCGGCACCTGCTCGGCTTGCCACTTGAGAATGAGGCCTTCAGCTTCGCGGTAGTTTACGATCTGGGGCGCACCGAGACCGTGAAACGTCCCGTCATCAAAGTGGATCACCCCGACGAGCGCACCGGAATTGGTGGAGGTCCACGCGGAATCGAACCCGACGAGCAGAGTGGTCATCGCTGGGACTCCTACCACTGGCTCCACGAAATACCTCGCACTTTAAATGCGAGAATATCACAAATAAGAAGGCTGACTGTGTGCCTCGATTCGCCGCTAAGGCACGAGAAGAGAACTCTGCCAGCCGTTCACACGTCTTTCTGATCCCGCCTGCCAACTGCCGGAACATCGGCTACTCGGAAAGTATCATTGGCGTGTAGGCTGTTCAGCCAGGCCCACGGCCACTTTGACGTATGGTCGCACAATCGGAAATTGACCCGATAGCCGGTCCCCGGGAAGCTTTGCATGAAACGCGGTGCCACGGGCTGCTGGATTTCTGCGGGCGCGTGAGTCATGATTTGGCAGAGTAGCATTCTTCACCGACGGCGAATTATGAGCGCACCATTATCCAGGTCTTGGGCGGCTTGTGTGGGCTTGCTTCTTCTGGCTTGTGACACGGCGAGAGGGCAAGCGAACGCATCTTCCGCACTTGCAAAAGACACCATCCAGATTGTCGCCCATTTCCGGAAGACTATCGTCTTGATAAACGGCGTGGGGGCGCTGGACCCCAATCGTGCCATCGCGTACTTGAATCTGGGAGACGCGTATTTGCAGGTGGGGAAAAAGAGCGAGGCTCGGCAGGCCTATGAGAAATATTTGCAATTGCAGCCGAATTCGAAGGCTGCTGCCGGTGTGCAGGAAAAATTGAAGGGCTTGGAACAACCGATCAATTAAGCCTGGAATCCAAAGTTGAAGAGGGATTCCTCCACTCCGGGACGGCCAAAACCGCCGTCCCTCCGGTCGGAATGACAATTTTTGTGTAGTGGAGGATGGGGGAGAAATCCAGCTTCGGATTTCAGTTTAAGTGGTGGCGCTGCGAAATTCCCTGGCGCAATCCGCGCAGGGGCACATCAAGCGCAGATAGTCGTAGCTGAAAATCCCCGTCGAGTGGCCGTCAGTGAAGTTGATCTGGATGGCGTAATTGCCCACCTGCGTCGCCGACTGCGCGCGCGGCTTGGGCTTGAACATCGGCAACACGGCCGAGGGCGCGGGATTGCTCCCCGCAAAGGTCTGTTTCTTTCCGCGCTCGTCGTTACACGTGGCGCACGGACAATTGTCCCGCAGATAGGGAAAATCGAAGTGGCTCTCGTGGCCGTCAGCCCACGTGATGTCCACACCCGCGCCGGTCTTCACGTGAATTTTCACGGCCGTGGGTTTTTTGCGCGGGTCGAGTGGTATGGGCATGGGGGAAGAGTTGTCAGGTCACAGTTGTCAGTTATCAGTTGTCAGTTGTCAGTTTTCAGTTAACAGTCTACTGCCAGAACCCTTTGTCCCGAAATCCAAATCCGGGGAGGGATTCCTCCACTCCGGGACGGCCAAAAGCGCCGTCCCTCCGGTCGGAATGACAATGTTTGGGAAGTCCGATGGCTGGTCTAAAGGCCGGCGCTCCTCGAGAAAAGCACGTTCGCGGAGATGTGTACTGCGAAAAAGCGGCGGCAAGCCGCCGCACTCCAAGATTTACCTGAGCGGGATCAACGGGCGTCTTCCTCGGACTTATGGTTGCAGCAATCGCCCGGCGGAATGGGATTGCCGTGCGGGCACGTAGTGGGATGGCCCAGGAAAGAGCAGATGCGTTGGTCGAGTTCCGGGCTGATGATGTGCTCGAACTTGCACGCCTGGGTATGCGCCTCGTGATCGTCAATCCGGAAGGTGTCCTTGAACAATCTTTCCGCCAGGCGGTGACGCCTTACCACGTCGCGCGCGCGGCTCTCGCCACGTTCGGTCAATTGCACCTCGTGATCCTGCACGCGCACAAGCAGCAGATCTTCCATTCGCGCCAGAGTGCGCACGGGATCCACTCCGCCGGGCGTGCGGATGTGCGCCACGTCGGCCCTGTTGCCTTCCTCGCCGCACACCCAGATCTGCTCGAGCAGGTGATCGAAATGAATGCCATCGTCCATGGTGACGCGCTGGTCCACCGCCAGGTGCCCGTGGGCCAACTCGATGCGCCGGTCCGCCTGCTGCGCAATATCGGGATCGTGCGTCACCATCAGGATCGTGTGCCCCGCGCTGTGCAGTTCGCGGAACAATGCAAGCACAATCTCCTCGTTCGCTTCATCCAGGTTTCCCGTCGGCTCATCGGCCAGGATCAACTTCGGCTGATTGATCAGCGCCCGCGCGATGGCCACGCGCTGCTGCTCGCCACCGGAAAGTTGCGAAGGCAGGTGCGTCATGCGGTGGCTGAGCCCCACGCGTTTCAGCGCTTCGGCGGCCTGCGCTTCGTCCGTGACGCTGTGAAAGTATTGCGCCAGCATGACGTTTTCGAGCGCGGTTAGGTATTGCACCAGATGAAACTGCTGGAACACAAAACCGATCTTTTCGGCACGGTAGCGCACCAGTTCGCTTTCGCCCAGGTTCGCCAGATCGACTCCATCCACTATCACGTGGCCCGAGGTCAGTGCATCCAAGCCGCCAAGAATATTGATCAACGTGGTCTTGCCGGAGCCCGACGGGCCCATCAGCGCCACCCACTCGCCCGCGTGGATCTTCACGGAAATGCCATCCAGCGCGCGCAGCGTCCCATACTCCTTCACCAGCGATTCGATCACGACCTGAGAGCTCACGCTTCACCTCGAAATACCGACGCGGGACGAATACTGGCGAGCCGCCGCAACGGAAACGCGCTGGCAATGGAAACAACCACGGTGATGGCCACAGAAAAAGGATACACAATCCAGCGCGGCTGCGCAGCCACGCCAAACACCGCTTTTCCCAGCCAGATCGATACGAGCAACCCGATCGCCGATCCCACCAAGCCCCCGACAATCCCCATGAGAATGGCTTCGGCGAGGAACAGCCGCACCACGCGGCGCACCGACCCGCCGATGGCCTTCATCAGGCCGACGTCGTTTTTGCGCTCGATGGCCACGTTGCTCATGCCCGCCATCACGCACAGCGAAGTCAAAATCAGAACGAGAATCACCGTCGCGGAAAGCAGCCCGCTGATGCGATTGTAGATGCGGCCTTCCGCTTCAGCGAGTTGCTTGATGCCGCGTACATCTACTCCCGGAAGGCTCTGCCCCAACCTCGCGATGAATCGGATCAACGAATCGGGGGTGCCCGTCACGCTGAGTTGGATCAAGCTGATGCGGCCGGGCAGATTCGCCAGGGCTTGCGCCGTGGAGAGGCGCGTGAAAATCTGCGTGTCTTCCGCCCCGCCCGTGGCCACCACTGCAAACACCTTGCAGCTCGCCGTGCGTCCCTCATTTCGGAGTTGCAGCGAGTCTCCCGCGTGAACCGCAAATTGCGTGGCGGCTTTAGCCCCGACTTCGCAGGCCTCCGGATCGCTCTCCAAGGCCGCAACGTACTCGCTCCGCCGGCCCGGGCGAATTTCCGTCAAGCCGTGGCCCTCTGTGCCCGCGATCACCGCCGGTTCGAAGTGAATCTCTCCTGCTTTGGCGATTTCCCCGATCACATACAGAAAAGCCACCGCCGGTACCAGCTTGCCTTCGTGATGCGCGGGTAGCTGCCCCAGCACGGCCTCGTCCAGCGTCGCGCCATTTCCGTCCGTGCCCGATTCGCGGGGCGCCACGATCACGTTCGCTCCCAGTGCGCGAAATTCCGTGGTCAAACGCCGCTTGGCGTCAATCTGCAGATTCAGCAGCGCCGACGTCACCGCCGCGCCCGCTCCCAGCGCCAGCAAAATCACGAAAAGCCGGGCATAATTCGCGGTCAGCAGCCGCCGCACAATGCGCCAGAACATTGCGGTGGTCGGCATCATTCGCCTCGCAAAATCGGCGCCGGATCGTAGCGCGAAGCCCGGCGGAGCGGAAACGCGCTGCCCAATAGCGTGATCACCGCCGCTAGCCCAAGAATAATCAGCAGTACAAACAGCTTGGGCGCCGGCGCAAATCCGAAAATCCGCTCGCCAAGCAAGCGCGCCAATACAATGCCCAGTGCGTACCCGATTCCGCCTCCCACAAACGCCAGCAGCAACTGTTCTGCGGCCAGCAGCACCCCAACAAGTCCCGAGCTCGCACCCAGCGCCTTCATGAGCCCAATCTCCGTGCGCCTCTCGATCACCGATGCCGCCGCCGAAGCTCCCACCGCCAATGCCGCCGCCAGCAGCGCCGCGAAAGTCACCAGCCACAGCAGCGTGCGCACCCGCGTCAAGATGTTGCCTTCGCCTTCGGCCACGCGCCGGATTACGCGCACGTCCGTGCCCTTCAGCTCCTCGCTGATCTGCAGCGCAATCGCACTGATGTACGGCGTGCAGTACCACGTGTCGAATTCCGCCGGCGTCATGGTCTTGGGATCTTTTCGCGCAAACGCGTCTTCCGGCTTCGTCAGCGCGCTCACATACAGCCGCCGGTATTGCCCGGGCTTGTTGGCCAGTTGTTGCGCCATGGCAAGCGAAACAACAATCGCATCATCCTCCGGCCCGCCTGTCGTCAAAATCCCGACAACGGTCAGCGCCATTCCGGTGGACTTGTCAGTCGCCGCCACATTCAGGACATCGCCCACCTTCACGCCGTATCTCTTGGCAAATCCGGCACCAACGACACAATCCGTGGAATTGTCTTTGAACCATTTCCCCTCCACATGCCACCAGGGATTCGTTTTCTCGATCCCCGTTTCGTAGGTGGTGCCGTCAGGAACGGGAACCTCTCGGTCGTGCCAAGTCCCAATGAGTGTCGTCCTGCCAATCGCTCGCAGCGGCCCAACCGCGCTGTTGTTCACTGCCACTGCGTCCACCGGCACGTCCAAGATTGGCGCGAAGGACATGATGTTGAAACGCCAGAAAATCGTTTTCAGTTTCCCCAGGTCGGCTTCCGGCAGGTACGCTCCCGCGTTCGCTGGGCGGTAATCCACGCCGCCAATCTCCAGCGGCAACGAATCCGCCTGCGGCGTCACCAACAGATTCGCTCCCAGGCTTCGGAATTCCTGGGCCAGACGGTCGCCTACGTCCAGCGACACGCTCAGCGCCGCCGTGGCCACGGCCATGCCCAGCGCGAGCGCGGCCATGGTCAACAACTTACGGCGTGGCCGGCGTGTAAATGAATCCGCTACAAGTCGAAGGAACATGGCACCTGGTCAGAAAGCCTGTGTCAGTTCAGAACAAAAAATCCCCTATCATGATGAAGCGGCCCCTGCGGCCAAATCCGGATTGAGGTCTGTGGCCGCGGCGTGCCAAGAAGGGGCTGCGGAAAAGGCTCAAAACCATTTCCTCAGGGGCTAAAGCCCTGTAATAGCCAAGCACTTAATGTCGGAGCTAAAGCTCCGACCCCCTGAACCGCGGAGTTGTGCAGCAAGCTGCCTAAACGACGGCTCCTTCCCTACTTCGGTACCTCCTCCGCGGCTTTGCTCAGCGCCGAAGCATCAATCACGATCGTGTCGCCATCCACATGCGATGCGAAACCGATGGGATTGCAGCCGCCTTTTTGCCCGATCGAAGGAATGTAGATGGCCGAGGCGCAACGCCGGCAAATGACGTTCTGCCCTTCCTGGCGGTAGCCGTCCGCGCCGCAGATGAGGCAGGCATCCAGCGCCGTGCCGTAGCCGCCCGGCTTCTTGATCACCAGGAACCGGATGGCCTGGCCATTGACGTTGATCGAAAACAAATGGAGATTGCCATCCTGCACTTCCGCCACAGGAATGCGCACAAGATCGTTCACCGCTTCCACGGGTTTCGCCTGCACCGGAGCCGCATTCACCCGCGCATAAATAAAATCGGCCGTCAGCGCCAGGATCACGCTCAGGCTCATCGCGGCGGCCGCAATCATCCAGCGCCGCTGCCGCCGGTTCTGCGCTTCCAGGAGGCGCCGCTCCGCGTCAGTTGTCGCCGTGGTCGCCGCCTTAGCATGCGAGGCCGATTGCCACTCGCGGAAAATCATCAGCGCCGCAGCGCCAAAGACAAAAACAAAGAAAAACAACTCATTGGCCACGATCGGCCCCAGCACCGCCATCTCGGCTTTGCTGGACGGCAGCCAGCGCGCTTCGCTCAATTCGTGCAAACCCGTAACCGCCAGTTGAATCGCCACCAGGATCAGTATCGCGCTGGTCACGGCGAAAAACCGGTGCAGCGGCACCTTTAGTGTCCCCTTGAAAAAGAAAACTCCCACCGCCACCGCCGCGCCAATCCCCACGCCTGTGCCAATCCACGTTTGCAGCCCTTCCGTGGACATCTCCACCGCGCGCAGAATCAGCGCGAGTTCCGCTCCTTCGCGCAGCACCATCAGGAAAACGAATAGCGCGATACCCCACCCAGCGGCCTTGCCCGCGCGCTCCGCGTAACTCTCCACCTTTTGCTCAATTTCCTTTTTCAGGTGCCGCGCCACGCGGTTCATCCAGAAGATCATGGTGACCACAAAGACGGCAGCCACCAGCAGCAGCAACCCTTCAAACCCGTCCTCGCTGATCTGGAATCGCTCTAAAGCAATTGCAGCCGCAAGACTTAGCGCCACGGCACTGGCCACCCCGCCCCAAACGTAGCGCGCCAGATGGGCGCGCCCGGTGCGCGACAGATAGACGAGGATGATACCGACGACTAGGGCGGCTTCGACGCCTTCACGAAGGGCAATGAGGAAAGCGGAGAGCAAGGGATCTCCAGTTGAAAATCATTTGCAACAACACTATGAGTTTACCCCTCACCCTTTCCCTCGTCAAGCTCACCCTTCCTGCCCTTTCCTCACGGTAGAATAGACTCTTGCGTCTAACCATGAGAATGCTTGCTGCCACCTTGCGCCCTGGTCTTTCGCTTTTGCTCTCCGGGCTGCTCCTTTGTGGGCAATTGCCCGCGCAATCCGGCTCTTCTGCCGGGCAGCCCGCGCAGGATCCATTCGCCATCATGAAGCCGGACCCAAAACTGGCAAAAAAACTCGTCGAACTCGCTGCCAAAGCCGAAGCCGCCGGCGATGACGAAGCAGCCCTGCGAGCTTACGAAGAGGCGGCACGCTACGCCCCGTTTGATGTCACCATCGTGAGTAAAGGCGCAGCCTTGCGCTCGAAGCTCGTTCGCGCCCACGTGGACAACGCCGAACGCCTTGCGCTCGATGAAAACTTCCAGGCAGCCACTATGGAACTTGGCGCCGCTCTGCATATCGACCCCGGCAACACTATTGTTGAAGAACGTTTGCGGCAATTTCAGGCTCGTGGCAACGAGAAAGAGGAACTTCAGCGCGAAGAACCTCCCACGGGTTTGCCCGTCCTCCAGCCGCAAAAAGCCACCCGCAGCTTCAACCTGCGCGGCGATGTCCGCAGCGCTTACGAGCAAATCGCGTCCGCCTATGGCATCAAGGCCAGCTTCGACACCGATCTACCCGCGCGCAACGTCAGCTTGCGCCTGGAAAACGCCGATTTCGATACCGCCATGAAGGTGCTCCTGCTGGAATCGGGCACCTCCTGGCGCGCGCTGAATCCGAAGCTCATGTTCGTGTTCGCCGATACCGCCGAAAAGCGCAAGCAGTACGAACCCGAAATCGAAGAGACCTTCCGGTTGCCGGTCTCCCTCGAAGCCACCGAAATGACGGAGATCTTTCGCATCGTTCGCGAACTCACGGGCTCCCAGCACATGCAGCAGTCCGTGGCATCGCGTTCCCTGACCATCCGCGACACCGTGCCGCGGGTGCGTCTTGCCGGAGAGATCATCCGGCAGTTGGAGCACGATCATGGCGAAGTGCTTCTGGAAATCGATCTTCTTGAAGTGGACCGCACCCTCGGTTCAAACCTCGGGATCACGCCGCCCTCCAGTGTCACTATGTCTGCGATTCCGCCAAACCTCATTCAGCAGATACGCAGCGCACCCAGCCTCACGGCTTTGCTGACCCTGCTCGCTACCATTTTCGGCAGCTCTGCCGGTGCCTCCTCCGCGACTAGCATTACCAGTCTGGCCTCCGCTATCCCCGCGCTGATCGCACTTGGGGGAGGAAAATCGACTTTCCTGCTGACCCTGCCCACGGCTTCCGCCCAGTTCTCCCAAGCCCTTTCGCTGGTACACAGCGGCCGGCAGGTTCTGCTCCGCGCGCAGGATGGCAAGCCGGCCACATTCTTCGTGGGTGATCGCTACCCCATCACGCTCTCCTTACTCTCCGGCAGCCTCGGCAGCACGGGTTTCACTGGCAATCCTGGCGGAATTGGCACCGCGATTCCAACGCAGCAGTTCACCGTCGGCCAATCTCCTGTCGCTCTCGTTACCGCCGATTTCCGTCTCGTCGGCACGCAAGATCTCGCGGTCCTCAACCAGGCGGATAACTCCATCACCATTCTTCTGAATCAGGGACCCAACTCCGTCTCCCAGTTCGCCCAAGCAAATGGCTCACCCTTTCTCCTGGCGGGAGGAGCGCCAGGAAACACGCAGGGCATCGTGAGTCCTGCCGTGAATCTCACCGTAACCTCGGCCACCTTGGCCTCCATTGCCGTCACACCCGCCAACTCTTCCATTGCCAAGGGAGCTACCCTGCAACTCACGGCCACAGGCACTTTCAGCGACGGCACCACTCAGGACATCACGCACGCCGCCTCCTGGTCCTCCTCCAACACTTCGATTGCGGCGATCAACCCGGCTTCGGGAATCGCGCTTGGTCTGCTGGCGGGTACGGCAAACATCACGGCTTCGCTCGGCGGCATCACCAGCCCAGCCGTGCCGCTGAACATCACTTCCGCCACTTTGCAGTCCATCAGCGTGGCCCCCGCGACTCCCTCCATTGCTCTCGGCACCACGCAGCAATTTACGGCCACCGGAACCTATAGCGACCTGAGCACGGCAAACATCACCACGAGCGCGACCTGGGCTTCTTCCGTGCCCGCCACGGCCTCGATCGGCGCAGGCACCGGGCTGGCCCGCGGCCTCGTGGCTGGCACCACGCAAATTACCGCTACGCTTGGCACCGTGGCCAGCGGCTCGATACCGCTCAAGATCACCACGGCAACCCTCAAATCCATTGCCGTCGCTCCCGCAACCCCATCCATCGGGCTGAATGCAACACAGCAGTTTTCCGCCACTGGCACCTACAGCGACGGCACCACCCAGGACATTTCCGGCAATGTCCTCTGGACTTCTTCCAACACGTCCGCCGCAACTATCAATGCGAGCAGCGGCCTCGCCACCGGCGTCGGCGCCGGCACCGCGCAGATCACCGCCACGCAAGGCGGCGCAGGCATCCCTGCGGCACTGGTGGTTGGTAGCTTGAACACGGCAACCGATTCGTTCCCCGATTTGCTCGTCGCGTCGCAGGTCACCAATTCGGTGAGCGTTCTCCTTGGGAATGGGGACGGCACCTTCAGCAACCCCACGACCTCCGTCAGATATACCGTTGGCAGAAGGCCCACCGCCATTGCCGCCGGCGAGATCAACACGAATACCGACAGCAATCTCGGCTTCGTGGTCACCAATTTCGACGACAACAGCTACTCCGTGTTTACCGGCAACGGCGACGGCACATTCGCCCAGGTGAAGGGCTCGCCCTTCGCACTTCCCAATGTCGTGGCTAATTCCGAACAAGGCCCCGTCGCCGTCACCGTCACTGATTTCAATGGCGACGGCATTCAGGACCTCGCCATCGTCAACCAGACGAGTAATACGGTGACTGTACTCAAAGGGAATGGCAACGGCACCTTCAGCGAGTTTCCCAAGTCGCCCATCACCGTTGGCACGACTCCCGTGGCCATTGCTTCGGGAACTTTGAGCGCCAGCACCGGCCCGGCCCTGGTCGTCGCGAATCAGGCCGATGGCACCATTTCCGTCCTACTCGGCAATGGCGACGGCACCTTCACTTATTCTGCACAAACTCCCATTGCCGTGGGCACTTCACCCAGCGCTGTGGCGATCGGCAGCTTCCTGGAGGGTTCCAGCGGAGTTGCTATCGCCGATGCCGGCGCGGACGCCGTATCCATATTTGTGGATGCGGGCAGCGGGATTCTAGTCAGCGCTATCGAGCCCGCTGCAGGGACAAATCCCGTCGCACTCCTCGCTGGCGATTTTACCAGCAGCACCTTCCCGGACATCGTCGTGGCCAACAATATACCACTCGTTTCCGGGCAAGTCACCGATGGCCTGGTCACCCTGCTCACCAGCCCCACCAGCCTCATCTCCAATCCGGCCATCAGCCAGCAACCCTACCCGGGTTCGGAATACGAAGACATCGGCTTGAAAGTGAAAGCCACTCCCACGTTGCATCCCAACAAGGAAGTCACCCTGCAACTCGAGTTCGACATCAAGGCCCTTGCGGGGTCGAGCGTCAACGGAATTCCGGTAATCACCAACCGCACCCTCACGCAGGTGGTTCGCTTAAAGGAAGACGAAACCTCCATCCTTACCGGTTTGCTGGACCTGGAAGAGACGCGCACCATCACCGGGCTTCCCGGCTTCGCTCAAATCCCCGGCGTCGGCTACGCCTTTGGTGCGCACAACAACTCCTTTACGAATTCTGAACTGCTAATCCTGATTACGCCCCGGTGCGTGCGTTTGCCCTTCCGCGAAAGTCACGATATTTACGCGGGTCGTGGCGACGCGACTGGCCGCGGTTCCAGCGGCGCCAACGTGCCTCTGGCGCCTCCTCCGGAACCGCCGCAACCCGCGCCGGAGCCCGCGCAACCTGCGGGCGAGCAACCCGCTACTCCGCCGGGGCAGCCTCCGGTGCCCGCACCAAATCCTCCGGAGACGCCGGATCAGTCCAATCCGCGCCAGCGGATGCCCGACCAGCCCGCGCCCAATCAGCCTCCACCCACGCGCCCCGAGTTCTGAGCCAGGAGGAAGCCTGCTCTGTCGGCGCCGGGCGAGACGCGACTTATGTGCAGGGGGCGAGCATCGCCCCATCTCAGCGCCACGTTAAGGCTGGGAAATTCCCAGCATTTTTGGCAGGCCGAGGCGTCAGTTACTGAAGAACCGTTGCGCTTTTTAGCCCGAAATCCGAAGTCGAAGAGGGATTCCTCCGCTCCGGGGCGCCCAAAACCGCCGTCCCTCCGGTCGGAATGACAGATTTTGGGTGGTGGTTGCCGTTGGAAAACTCAACTTCGGCGAAGTTGGATTCTTCGGCGACAATCGATTGAAACAAAAGAAGATGCTTTTGCCTGTAATTGGCCAACTTCGGATTTCAGGTTTAGGATTTCTGGTGCAGGCGGACGTGACGAAATTCTAACGGGAATCAGTGGACCCAAGCCAAAATGCCCCGCTAGGGCAGCGGATCGAACACCACGATTGGCTGGTACGTCCGCGGCACAACGGCTTCCGCGATGGCGATCAGTTTGTTCTCCTGGCTCAGCACCCGCAGCCTCGGCGCACTCGGCCCATTGGCATCGAGTTCCGCCGTCGCTCCGGGCGGAAGCTCGGTACGGCCCGGCTGAAGCTGTGACACCAGCACGTTGAACTTCCCACCGTGACGCACGCGTTTTTCGAGCACCGGCAGGACGTGCGTACTCGGAAAATTCGGCAACAGCCCTTCCAGCGGAATCAGCCTGCTCTCGAATTTTCCTGCGCGTGCGTCCTCCGCAAGCTCCTCAAGGGGAATGGCCTGTTCCAGCGAAAACTCGCCCACGGCCGTGCGCGTGATTTCCGCAAGGTGGGCACCGCAGCCCAGCTTCTGCCCCATGTCGTGGGCCAACGAGCGGATGTACGTCCCCGACGAGCACTCAATCGAGAACCGCACGATGCTGCCTTCGATTCCCGTCAAGCGGTACTCAAACAATTCCACCGAAGCTGGCTTGAGTACAACGACCTGATTTTTGCGCGCGAGTTCATAAGCGGGGCGTCCATGCACCTTCTTCGCGGAAAATATCGGAGGCATCTGCTCAAACCGTCCCAGCGATTCCGCTGCCAGCCGCTCCAGAACCTCGCGCTCGAGCGCTGGCGCGCCATCCGGACCCTGCGCCACTCCCTCCGAATCATAGGTGTTCGTGGCATAGCCGAAGCGGAATCCCGCTTCATATCGTTTGCGCCGGCCGGCATAAAAACGCACCAGCCGCGTCGCTTTGCCGAGCAGCAGAACAAGCACACCCGTCGCCAGTGGATCCAGCGTTCCCAGATGCCCGATCTGCCGGAACCCCGCCATGTGCCGCACCGCATCCACAATGTCATGCGAAGTCTTGCCCTGCGGCTTGTTGATTACGAGCGCTCCATCAAAGGGAGCCGGCTTGGGTTGGCGTGGCATGGAGAGATCGTAGTCGATTTTGTATTCCGGTGTTCCGTTTCCTGGCAATTTGAATTGAGCGTAGTGCGATCTTGCGCGGCTTCCTCGCTCATCCATTTCGGATGCCGGGCTCCTGCTCCGGCTGCGCCTCGCGCACCTACAAGTTGGTTTCAGGCGTGGGCGGCTTCTCGCTCTTCGCTTCTTTCAGCAGCCGTTCGATGCGCTCGACATGCTCCTGTGAAAGATCCAGCGTGAAGTGCAGCTCCGGAACGCGCCGCAACTGCAGCCGCTCCACCAACTCATGCCGGATATATCCCATGGCATGCTCGAGCGCCTTGATCGCGTCTGTCTGCTCCCCGGCATTCTCGCTCCCCACGCTCACGAACACGCGCGCGTGTTTCATGTCCGGCTGTACGCGCACATGGCTGACGGACACGCTCCCCTCCAGCCGGGGGTCCTTCAACTCGCCAGCGAGCATAGCATTGACCTCGTGCGCGATTTCCTCGCCTACGCGTTCGTGACGATGATGGTCAGGGCTCATCTTTGTAACTTGCCTGGCTGAGAGTTCTCCCGCTTCGGAGTTCCTGTTATCGAATCACCATTCCCCGACAACGCATTCCCGAGGCGCGCATTTCGCTGCACCGAGTCACAATATCTCCACCGCATGCCCAACCACCAGCGGCCCCAGCATGCGGTCCGCTTCCGCCAAAACCTTCTGCAGCGCTTCTTCGACGTGTTGCTCTTCATTCGATACCGTGACCACTCCTACCACGGAGCGCTGCCAGGTATCCATGAAATCCAGCTCCGCCACCGCTACGTTAAACTGCGCCCGCAAGCGATCCTTCAAACTGCGCAGCACCTGCCGCTTGTCCTTCAAGGATTGGGCATCGGCGATGTGCAGTTCCAACGTCAGCAATCCAACCGGCATACGCGGCTCCGAACCTGCTTCCTTCAGAATCTCTTTTGTTTTTGGAAGGGCGGCTTCCCCTCTGCGCGCTCATCCTTGTCAGACGATTCCCCGGGCGCGGGGTTTGCCCCGGGAATCCCTCTTATTTGGTGCGCCCGCCCTACTTACGGCCGGAGGGCCCGCCGCCCTGGCCTGCGGCTTCCGCAGCACTGATCTTTTGGACGTTGAAACACTCCAGAACGTCGCCTACCTTCACGTCGTTGAAATTGGCGATCCCCAGGCCGCACTCGAACCCGGCGCGCACTTCGTTGGCATCATCCTTGAAGCGCTTCAGGGAGTTCAATTTCGACGTATAGATGATCGTTCCATCCCTCACCACGCGCACCTGCGCGTCGCGCTTCATGATCCCATCGAGCACGTAGCAGCCCGCCACCGTTCCCGATCCCTTGATCCGGAAGGTGTTGCGCACTTCCGCCCGGCCCAGGTAAGACTCCTGAATGACCGGCTCCAGCAAACCTTCCATGGCCTTTTTAATCTCGTCAGAAACCTCGTAGATGACGTTGTGCGTGCGGATATCGACCTTCTCTTGCTGCGCCAGATCCGCTGCCTTGCGGTCCGGACGGACACCGAACGCAATGATGATCGCTCCTGACGCTGATGCCAGCAGCACATCGTTTTCCGTGACCGCCCCGACTCCCTCGCTGATGATCTTCAACTTCACGCGATCATCCGAGAGCTTCGGCAGCATTTCGGCCAGCACTTCCGCGGAACCTTGCACGTCCGCCTTGATGACGATGGGGAGTTCCTTGACCTCGCCGGCCTTCAACTGCTCGTGCAACTGATCGAGCGTGATTCTTCCGCCGGCACTCGCGCGCAACGCCGCATCCCTTTGCTTGGACTGGCGGTACTCGACAACGTGCCGCGCCTTGGCCTCGTCCGTCACTTGGAAGTGATCCCCGGCTTCGGGAACGCCCTGCAAACCCAGCACTTCTATTGGCGTCGAAGGAGGCGCCGTTTTGACGGGTTTGCCTCGTTCATCGAACATCGCGCGCACTTTGCCGAACACCGACCCGACAATGAAGAAGTCGCTGGTGTTCAAAGTGCCGTTCTGCACCAGAATCGTGGCCACCGGGCCGCGGCCCTTGTCCATACGCGATTCCAACACCGTACCGCTCGCCGGCGCGTCCGGATTCGCCTTCAACTCGCGCAGGTCCGCCACCAGCAGAATGATCTCCAGCAGCTTCTCGAGGTTCTGGCGCTTTTTCGCCGAGACCTCCACGACTTCCGTGTCGCCGCCCCATTCCGAAGGCATCAGCCCCAGATCCGTAAGCTGCCGCTTCACCCGCTCCGGCTGCGCTTCCGGTTTATCAATCTTGTTCACCGCCACAATAATCGGCACATTCGCGGCCTTGGCGTGGTCAATCGCTTCGCGCGTCTGCGGCATGACGCCGTCATCCGCGGCCACCACCAGCACCACGATGTCCGTCACCTTCGCGCCGCGCGCGCGCATGCGCGTGAACGCTTCGTGGCCCGGCGTATCCACGAACACCACGCTCTTCCCTTGCACCTGCACCTTGTACGCGCCGATGTGCTGGGTGATCCCGCCCGCCTCGCCTCCGGCGACGTCCGCTTCCCGGATGGCGTCAAGCAAACTGGTTTTCCCGTGGTCCACGTGGCCCATCACCGTAACCACCGGCGGCCGCGGCCTGAGGTTTTCCTTGGTCTCTTCCTTCGCCACTTCCAATACCATTTCTTCTTCGAAGGACACCACACTAACTGTCCCATTAAACGATTGCGCCAGGTCTGTTGCGGTGGGCACGTCCAGCGCCTGGTTGATGCTCGCGAACACGCCGCGATCCAGCAAAGTCTTCAGCAAATCCTTGGCGCGGATGTCCAGCTTCTCCGCCAATTCGCGGATGGTGATGCCTTCTGTCAGGGTCACTTCACGCGGGGCACGAGGTTCCGGCGGCGCAATCGTCGCTGCAGCCACACCTCGGCCGCCCGCACCCTGTCGTTGGCGCGTCGGATGCAGTTTGCGCTCGCCCTCCATCTCCCGTTTGTCCGCCATCGGGCGCTGGCGCTGCGTGGGCCTCCGCGCATAGAGCGGTTTGCCCGGCTCCGCTTTCACCGGCATCCTCTCTGGAAATGGCGGCAACATCCCTGGCCGGCCGGGCGTGCGTGGGCCGGGACGCGATCCCGTCGGTGCCGCGCCAGGTCTCTGCCCAAATGGACGGCTTGTTCCGCCCGGGCCACCTGGACCGCCGGGGCGCGAGGTATGTGGTCGCCCACCCTGTCCTGACTGTTGCGGACGCATCGGCTGTCCGGGTCGCGGCCCGCTCGGGCGCTGGCCGCTGCCCGGCACCGTGCCGGGAACTGGCCCGCGGTTGCCGGTGGGCATCGGGCGGGAAGGAACTTGTGTGCGTGCTGGTGCACCAGGAGCTGCGGCCGCTGGGCGCGCTGCCATTGGATGCGTGCCGGGCTGTGCTGAACGTCCTGCCGGTGGCGCTCCACTGGGAGCCGGACGCGCTGCTGCCGGTTGTACGGCAGGAGCGGCAGGCCGGTGCGGGTGCGCGGGCGTAGGCCTTGGAGCGACAGAAGGCGCGGGAACAGCAGCAGGTGCCGCTGGATTCACTGCCACAGGACCTGGCGCCGCTGTGGGTGCTGCCGGTGCCGCTGGCCGCGCAACGGGGGCGGCGGGGGCCGGTGCAACACTTGGCGTCGCTGGAACTTCTTTCGGCGCGGCCGGAGCCGCCGCCGGATGGGCTGCGGGCGCATGTGCCGCGGGTGCATGTGCTGCCGACGCACCAGAAACTGGTGCCGCGGGTTTCGCCGGAGCCGCGGCCGCTGCATGCAGCACGGGCCGCCTGAGCGCCGCTTTTGCCGCCGATTCTTTCGCGGCGCGCTCGGCATCGGCTGCCGCTTCGGCGTCGGCAACACCCTTCAAATGGTGCCGGACTTGTTCCGCAACTTCGACGGTGATCGAACTGGAGTGTGTTTTCTTTTCCGTTACGCCAAACCCCGCAAGAAGGTCAATAATGGCCTTAGCCTTGACCTCGAGTTCGCGGGCGAGTTCATTGATGCGGACTTGGGATGCGTCACTCATGCTTCGTTAGGAACTTTTCTCTTCCTGCGGTTTCGCTGGAGCTTGCGCTTCCGCGGATGCAGCGACCGCGGAGGTAGCCTCGGCGGCAGGTTCTTCGGCTTTGGATATTGTTTCGGCGGCAGGTTGGGCCGCGGGTTTGGCCGCGGGTTCGGCCGCGGGTTTGGCGCTGGCTTCGCCGGCCGGTTCACTTGCGCCTTCGGCTGCTGCTGCCGGCGCAACTTCGGCTGCTTCGGCGCCTTCCGCAGCGGCTTCCGCCGGTGTCGCCGCCGCGGCGTCTCCGCTTTCGTAGAAGCGGTTCACCGCTTGATAGATTTTGTCCACCATCTTTTCGCCGATGCCCGGAATTTCCATCAATTGCTCCGGCGTCATCCCGGCGAGTTTTTCGAGTGAGGTGATTCCCGCCGCTTCGATCTTCTCGATGGTTTTTGGTCCGACACCCGCCAGCACCGTCAGTGGCGTCACCGCCGTGGTCAGCGCGGTCATCTGCTCTTCGATCTCGCGACGCTTCTCCTCTTCGCTCTTGATGTCGATGTCCCAGCCAATCAGCTTGCTGGCCAGCCGGACGTTCTGGCCCTTTTTCCCGATGGCCAGGGAGAGTTGGGAATCCTCCACGATCACTTCGAGTTTCTTGGTCTCCGGATCGACGATCTGCACGCGCGTCACTTTGGCCGGGCTCAGGGCCTTCTGCGCAAAAGCAACCGTCTCTTCGTTGTAGGGAATGATGTCGATCTTCTCGCCGCGCAATTCGCGGATGATGGATTGCACGCGCATGCCCTTCATGCCGACGCACGCACCCACGGGATCGACGTCTTTGTCGCGGCTGGCTACCGCCACCTTCGTACGCTCGCCCGCTTCCCGCGCCGCCGCGCGGATTTGCACCGTGCCGTCATAAATTTCCGGCACTTCCATCTCGAACAATCGCTGCACCAGCGCCGCATCCGCCCGCGAAACGATTACTTGCGGGCCCTTCGCCGCCCGGTCCACGGTGCGGATCACCACGCGCAGCCGTTCGCCGATGTTGTAGGTTTCCAGCTTGGACTGTTCGCGCTTCGGCAAACGCGCTTCCGTTCGCCCCATGTCCACGATCAGGTCCGGGCCTTCCGCCCGCTTCACGATCACGGTGACCAGTTCGCCCGTGCGGGTGTGATACTCGTTGTAAATGGTGTCGCGTTCCGCTTCCCGCACCTTTTGCAGGATCACCTGCTTGGCGGTTTGCGCCGCGATGCGCCCCAGGACGTCCGTGGGCTTGATGGTCAGGATTTCCGTGCCAACTTCGGCGTTCGGATTTTTCTTTTTTGCATCCGCAACGCTGATTTCCCGCTTGGGGTCGGCCACTTCCTCGACCACCGTGAGCACCGAAAACACATCCACCTGGCCGGATTCCGCGTTGAACTTCGCGCGCAAGTCCTCTTCCGTCTTGTAAAACTTGCGAGCCGCAACCACCATGGCGTCTTCGATGGCGGAGATCACCACCGCCGGCTCGATATGCTTCTCCCGGCTGAGCATCTCAATTTGTTGGTAAAGAAGATTCGCCATTTCCTGTTCCTAAAATTCCACCACCAAGTTGGCCTTTCGAATCGTCTCCAAGGGTATTTCCACCACTTGTGCTTCCTTGCCCTTCAACTCCATGCGGACTTTTCCTTCCGCGAATCCCTTCAACCGCCCTTCAAAAAACCTGGCCTCGCCGGTGGGCTCGTTCGTCGTAATCTTCGCCAGGCGGCCCGTGAAGCGCTCGAAATCCCCGGCCTTTTTAAGCGCGCGATCCATTCCTGGCGAACTGATTTCCAGGATATAGCCCGGACCGGGTACCAGTTCCTCGACATCCAGAATCACGCTCAACTGCTGGCTGACCCGCTGGCAATCCGCGTGACTAATCTTGGGGAAGGGGTCCGGCGGCGTTCCGCCCGCAGCCGCCTCCGCGGGCTTCGCCGGCGGCAACCGGTCGATGTACACGCGCAGGAAGCGCTGCTTACCGATCTTCCATTCGACATCCACGACTTCCAAGCCCGCCGAACGTGCGACCCGTTCGGCGGCTTCGCGGACCTTTTCCAAATTCACGCGAAGACTCCCCGGCCTAGGCCGGTCTCAAGCTCGTTCCCACCGGCGGCAACAAAAAAGTGGGCTTGCGCCCACGCGATGGTGCGACCCGTTTCAGAGCGAAGAGTTAGTATATTCCCGCAGCACGGTAAAAGCAAGGTACCCAGGGGCCTGGACAGGAGAATCCTGAGCCAGCCTCGGGATAATAATTTTGCCATACACCGGTGTCACTTTATAGGTTCAATCCTCGCAGTTCCCTCATTTGACCCGGGCAAACCGGTTCTTTCTGGCTCCCTTCCTATCTTTAAGCTTGCTAACAGCTTGCAACATTTACGTGCACTTGCCTTCCCTCATGGTCTGCATCGGGGTATCCTTAAAGTGTGGATGTGTGTGTTGAGCGGAGGGAGGGGCTCGGAATGCCGGCCAGGTTTGTGTGTTCGCTGACGCTGGTGCACGTTGCAGCGTTGGGGTTTGCTTTTGTTCTCTTGTCGGTTCCTCTCTGGGGTCAGCACGCTGTCATGCCGCCAACTGCCGAATCACCCGCCGACCTTGCGAACAATCCTGATTTTGAACTCGACATCTTCGTCCGTGACCAGCACGGAAATCCTCTCGATGCCGCGGGTGCCGTGCACCTCTCTTCCGCGCGCTTGAACTATAACGCCATCGTGCCCACGCAAGGCGCATCCGCGGCCCATTTTTTCAACCTCGGGTTCGGCGAATACGAGGTGGAAGTGACTTGCCCCGGTTTCCGCAGAACGACAGAACGTTACAGCTCCGGGTTCAGTCACGGGAGCCTGCCGATATATATTTACCTCATTCCGGAATCGGGACCGGTTGACCCGGCAAGCCCCTCTGGCGGCCTGGTTCTACGTCAGGAACTCCGTGCTGAAATGCAGTTGGGTATAGGGGCCTTGAACAGCGATCGTTACGAAAGTGCCAGAAAAACCTTTGCCAAGCTCTTGCGGAAGGCCCCCGGCAATTCCGACCTCGTTTATTTTCTGGGCGAGACGGAACTCGGTTTGCAACATCCCGATGTGGCCCGTGAAGATTTCCAGCGCGCCCTAGCCCTGGACCCCAACAACGAATTGGCTCTCGTTTCATTGGGCCAAATGCAACTGCAGAATGGCGCGCCTGCGGACGCGGTCATCTCATTGGAAAAAGCCGTGTCCCTGGGCCGCGCGGGATGGCGCGCCGACTTCGAACTGGCCTCCGCCTATTTCCAACTCCACCGTTTGAGCGAGGCCGAATCCGAGGCATCTCGCGCCGCTTCTCTGGCCAAGGAAAAGGGTGCGACTTCCCTGTTCCTGCTCGGGGAGATTCAATACGCCGAGGGCAAGCGTGCTGATGCAAAACATTCTTGGGAATCTATTCTGAAGGCCTTTCCGAAGGACTCGGCCGTATTCGTGACCAGGAAAATGCTGGCGCGCGTGGAAAGCGAAGGTCTGGAACCTAGTCCCTCGTCCGACGCGAGCCTTCCGCCTCCACCTGCGCCGGACACGAATCCGGTCACTTTCGTTGAAATTCCCTGGGTGCCGCGGGATACGGACGACGCCGTTTACGACGTCGCGCCCGGGGTGAAATGCCAGGCCGAATCCATTTTGGATGGCGCGCTGCACCGGATGAACACGGAATTGGCCGATTTTGAAAAATTCACGGCCACCGAGCACATCGAACACCAGGACATTGACCGCTACGGCTGGCCGGGACCGGTGAAATCGCACGACTTCTCCTATGTAGTTTTCGTTCGTCCCTTGGGGAAAAACTCGTTCTATCTGGATGAATTTCGAGATGGGGCAGGTACCCTGTCCGGTTTTTCCGATGTAATCATCAGCACCGGCCTTAACAGCCTGGGTGTGAATGTCCTGCAACCGTTTTATCGCAATCGCTTCAATTATTCCTGTGAAGGACTGACCAACGTGCGCGGGCAGGCGGCCTGGCAAATCCGCTTCGACGAGAAGCGCGACGCGAGAGGCGGAGGAATTCGGACGTGGCGTCGGGGTGACATAACGTATAATATCGCGATCAAAGGACGCATCTGGATCTCCAGCGCCAGTTATGCCGTTCTCCGCGTTGAAACGGATCTCCGGGATCCCGTCGCACGGCTCGGGCTCACCAAGGATCATCTCCTGGTCGACTATGGCCCCGTCAATTTCTCCGCGCGAAATGCGCAGCTCTGGCTCCCCTGGAGCGCCGACATGTACATGGAGTTCCGCGGCAAGCGCTACCACCACAGGCACTTCTTGAGCGACTATCTGCTCTTCGACGTCGACACCACGCACAAAATCAGCAAGCCGAGCGAGCCTCCGGCTTCACCCGTTGAGTCTTCTCCTTAGCCGTCGGCGACCATCGTCCGGAAAACAAAAAAGGGCTGCCGCCTTCTTCAGGCCGCAACCCTCTGCTGCTTGGCAAGCCTTCGTCCCTGCCGCTTACGGCTTCGTCCTTGCTGCTTACGGCTTCGTCGCTGGCGCTGGCTTCGGCGTGCTCGCCACTGGCTTCGGCGTGTTCGCCGCCGGCTTGGTTGCCGGTGTTGTGCCACCCGCCTTTATCGGATACGCCTGATCGTACAGCTTAATGATCTCCTGTGTGACATCGATATTCGCCGACGCATACAGAATCGGCGAATTCTGCGCCGATGTATCGAGCACCACCACATATCCGTTTTCCCGCGAATAGCGGTCCAGCACGTCCATCATTTTCCGCCCGATGCGGTCCACCACTTCGCCCTGCGCGGCCTGCACGTCCTCGTTGAGTTCGTTGTTCTTGCGATCAAGCTGAGCAGCTAACCGTTGCCCCTGTGTTTGCGCCTTGGCTTTCTGCTCGTCGCTCCAGGTGGTCTGGTTCGCGGCAAGTTGCTGCCGCAGATCGTTGACCTGCTTGTTGAGGTTCTCCAGTTCGTTCTGCCGCGGCGCAAACTGCGACTGCAATTCCGCGGATGCCAGCTTGCCTTCGGCGGTGGACACAATCGCCTGCCGCACGTTGATCACCGCCGCTTTTGTCCCGCTGGCGGAGCCCGCCACCGTGGTCCCCTGCGCCCAGACAGCCGCTGTTCCCAGCAGGCAAGCAACACTTAGCGCAGCCATGCGAATCATGTTTCTCGAATTCACTGTATTCTCCTTGTTGTTCTCCGGGCCGCACATCCATTTCCGCGGTTGGGCGGCGTGGAATGTCAACCCCTTGCGTTCTTAACCGTCGACCGGTTGCAATCTTTGCTGATCCCCAGGGAGCGAAGACAATCTGGTTGTCTGCGAGTCCTTCCGGGTTTCCACCTGCGCTTCCGGCACCATCGTGCCCTCGCGGGCTCCGGCAGCCACAGTACAAACACGAAAGTATAGCGGACTTGTGGATAGGCCCGCAATCACTATACCTTCTCGCTCCCTTCCCGCGACTTATCGGCCCATCTGACCGACTGGCCTGGGGCTTACTTGGGCAAAGCCAGCAGCAGCACGCGGTTGTTGTTCTGGTCCGCAATTACTGCCATGTTGAACCAGTTATCCACCGCCACGGCGAACTGCGACTGGCTGGTGATCCCCAGCGTCTGGCGCGTCTTGAGGTTCTGCGCATCGACTATCGAACTCGTATTCGACGTCGAATTGATGGTCAGCAGTGTTCCCGTCTGGTAGTTGTAGCCCAGCGAATACGGGTTGACTCCCACCTGGATGGTATTCGTCGACCCGGTATTCGGATCGAACACGTATACCGCGTTCTGCTGAGTTGATGTCGCGTAGAACACCGGGTCGGAGGGCGTCGGATTGAACGCGGGCGTCGGATCGAACACAATTCCAGTCAGGCTTGCCGTCAGCGATGACACCGAAGCCGTCGTGCTTCGAACCGGCACGGACCCAGAGAGCGTCACCACGTCAATTCCCGCCGAAGCAACGCTTGTGCCGGTGTTCTGCAGGTTCGTAACTACCGCAATCGCCTGGTCGGGACTGATCGCTATAGCTGTCGGCGGCCCGCTCAAAGCCACGGTTGTCGCCACGGGCGACGTGGTCGTGACGGCCCCCGGCAAGAGCACGGTCAGATCTATGGAAGACAGGGTGTTTGATCCGAAGTTGGCCACCAGCGCCAGCGCGCGGTCCTGATCGATTGCCACGCCCCGTGGCGCGAGTCCAACCAACACAGTATTGCTCGTCGTTGTTGTCGTTCCGGAAGTGGTTATGATCGGCACCACGGCAGCCGTATCCGGCGTATTGAAGTGATTGTAGTCGATGATGGAGGCAGTCCCGTTCGGTGTGTCTCCACTATTCGCCGCCACCGCATAGCCCAGTCGCGGGATCACCGCCACGCCGATCGGGTTGTTGCCCACGGGTACGGTCGTGAGCACCGAGCCGTACGGCACGGTGCTGTTCTTCGTCTTGAAGCCCAGCGGATCAATCGTAATCAACGATACGCTGTTGCACGCGTAGTTGGTCACAAAGGCAATGTGCAACGAATCGTCAATCGCTACGCCTTCCGGCCCCTGTGGAAATGACGCTGTTGGGGTGCATACCGGAGTCAAATTCAGTACGCCCACGGCGTGCAAATCGGTGGAGTTTGACACCACGCCACCCGCCACTACGTCCAGCGCGAAATCGTGTGCCACCGTAAAGACCGACGCGTCAATGCTTACATTAATTTGGCTATCCGTCAGCACATGCGTCGCATCTTGCACGATCGTCACGCCTGTGGGGCTGCCGTCCAGTCGAACAACCGGTGTGCCTCCACCGGAGAGGAAACCTTCCCCGAAAAGCTGCAATGTCGCCGTCAGCCCAAGTTGCACGGCCTGCGGCATGCACGAGTTGATCGCGCTGGTCGGATTGCAACTTGTGGCGGGCGCGCTGCCCAGTGCCGGCTGCGCATTCGGAACCGCTGCGCCTGGACTGGTCACTTGCAGCGTCTGCACGTACACCTTCTTGAATAAATTGCCGGGATCCAGGTTCAGATAGCTGACCGTGTTGCTCCCGGCATTCGCGGCCAAAACAAACCTCGACTTGGGGTCGTAAATCATCGGGCCATTGACTGTTACCGCTGTGGTCTGCCCTGCGGGCGTGTACGAGCCTGTGCCCACCTGTCCCGTCGGGATGGCCGCAATGATGCGGTACGGCGACGTGCCGGCCCCGGTGAGGGCGGCGCTGCCCGGGTTGATCAGCGAAATGGCATTACCCGGATAAGTCGGCCCCGAGAGTGTGTTCGGATCATACGCCACCAGCACATTGGTGAACGGATCGAAGGAGATTGAGCGGAAGCCGAGTTCCGGCGCCCCCGCCGGCGTCGGCGTGCAGCCGTTGCAGCTCCCGGCCGTCAACGTGAGTGATCCCGTCACCGCCTGATCTTCTGTACCGATGAAGGTAATCTGCGCTGCGCTGGCGTTAGGGTCCGCAAACGCCAACGTCCGCGTCGTCGAATTGATGGCCGCACCAGTCACTGTGTTTGTCGTATTAAACGAATAGTACGGCGTGCCATATTGCACCGTCCCCGGACTGCTCGCCGTGTTCGTCTCGACTTCATCCGGGGGGTTGCCATTTTGCGCGTACGAGAAAGTGTATGCGTCAATCACGCTGCCAGGAATCACCTCGTAGGTTCCATCCAAATCCGCGGGCAGTAACCCGGCGATGATCACCGTTCCACCCAAGGCTGGGTTAATCCCATGGGGCGTCAGCGTGACGATTTTCACGAGGCCGCTGGTGCGCACCGCACCGCTCGTTCCGTTTGTTACCGCCGGGGCGATCTGCGCGGACACCCCTTGCTGCAACAGATCCACCACCGCATTCGATCCCTGGCCGCCCGGGGTCACATACGCTAGCGGCGCTCCCGGTTCCATCACCACTTGCGGCGTGCTACCCGTGACCATGGAAACCGGCGCGATCACGCACGGCGGTTTCTTGGCGGCGGAATTGATGAAGCACGTGTGCGTATCACTGCCGTCCAGGTTGGGGTTCACATCCACAATGAATCCGATATTGGTACTTGTATTGGTACTTGCGTAGACCAGCGCCGCCAGGTGCGTCCCGGGATCGACGCCAACCGCATAGGGCGTCGGCTGTGTGGTTGCCGTCTGTTGCAAAAGTGAATTCAGGTCCACTGGAATGGGTGATCCGATCGGCGTGATGTTCGTGCGTGATATCGCATACAGATACAGCTTGCTGTCTCCGCTGCTGACCACCACTCCCAGGTCCTGGCCGCTGTAACCCGGAATATTAATCTGATTATCCAGCGCCACACTGGTCGGTGCGCTTGCCGGTGCAATCGAAACGGGGCCGCCGTCGAATTGCGGCGCCGAACCGGTCAGATCAATCAACTGCAGCGCGTTCGTTCCCTGCAACGTCATCACGGCGAAACCCTTCGCCGAATCCAGGGCAAAGCTGCTAGGTAACGAGCTGGCGGATGCCAGAGTAATACACGGAGGGTATGACGACTGTGGGGCTGGAGCGCCAGGGCAAGGAACGCTCAACGGATTCGGATTGAAATTGGTGAACGTGGGCTGCACGGCCACGTTGGTCGTCGCGGTGGGAAACAGCGGTTGCGAGCCCTGCGGCGCGTTGCTCTGGATCGTTACCTCATACAGTCCCGGATTCTGCAAAGTGCTTCCTTGCGGGCTACCGACAAGCCGCCGTGAACCGGATGAAGAGAACGAACCCGTCGACGACCCGTCCAGCAGCAATTTCACGATCTGCGTGCTGGTGCTCCCGTAATACCCTCCGTCCACGGCAATGCTGGCACTGGTGCCCTGCGGAAAGCTGTCGGGCGCGGCGGCTACCAACGCCGGGCTGGTGTACGCGATGGTCAGCGGGCAGGAGATGTTGCTCGTGGTGGTTGATCCGTCCGAATTGGGCACGTTTGTGCACGGGAATATCGCCACATCATCCCCCGGAATCCCCGTAATCTCGATCTGTGCGGTCCCTGGAACCGCCAACTGCGCGGACGTTAGTTCGATTCGCGTCATGAGCGAAGCGCCGCAGGTCACCACGGGCGTCACCCCGCTGGCGCTGGCTGTGCAGTACTCCGATGAAATGGGAATCGTGAAGATGTAGGTCGAAACGATGGGGAGCCCCTGAGTTGACCCGGGCGGAAAGAAGAGTATCTCCGTCGAGTTGAGTAGGTTCTCGGCGTTCAGGTAGATCTCCTGCAAAGCGCTGCCCGCCGCGACGGTGGTTGGGAAAATCCCCTGAAAGTTGATGGAATTATTCGTGGCGCTGACCAGCGTGATCTGGGCCACCGCGGCGTTCTGGGGAGCAACACTCTTCCACATGACTAGGTACACCGTCGTCGGAGCTGTTGTTGTGCTTCCTGCCGGTGTGGTGGCGGTTGGTAGCACTGACGGTGCGGTATAGATTCCGTTGTTGCCTGTATCCATTGTCCCGCAGGTCGGACTGCACGTCACCGCCAGGGGATTGGCCGTATCGTTGTTTGTGTTCGTGGTGTCGCCCGGGTTCGGCTGCACTAACTTCCACTGCAGACCAAGCGCCGGCGCATTCTCCAGCGATGGAGTGAAGACCACTTGCGCTGCCGGCGTCAATCCCACGGGAATCGTCACCGTTGATGGCGAAAGCGAAGCGCGAATCCCCGAATCCAGCGTCACTATCGCGGTTGCGGTCTTCTTGTTGTCCGCGTCCGCTTCCGCCGTGAAAGTAAGCGTGGGCGGGGGGCTCGGAAAGTTAGCCAACGAAGGCGCCGTGAAGGTAAGAACGTTTGATCCGTCCGTCGTGGTAATCACCCAGGTGCCGATCGAACCGCCGTTCATGCTCTGCCCGCTGGTGCAGGTTCCCGTCACCGCCGCCGGGTTCTGGTCAGACGCTGTCGGCAGGGGCGTATAGGAATAAGTGCACGGCCAGTTCGCCACCGTCGTCGTCGTACTCCCGGCTACCGTCGCGGTGAAGGTCTGTATCTGTCCGGCAATCACGGTTGCCGCGGACGGACTGACGGTCACCGTGATCACGTTCACGCCTGAACTGCTGCACCCGCCCAAGAGCACGGCCGTGCACGCAAATGCCACCACTGCGCAATTTATGATCTTACGCCACTCCATAAGGCACTTCTCCCTCATGCCGGTGCCGCGGGTATCCCCCGCGCACCTTGTTGCTGAATCTCGGTTGAAGAATCTCATAATTGTGCTTTCTTCTCTGGCCTGCTGCTCAATTCTCCCCTTGGAGCCTCTGCCGGATCACTTTTTGCCGCCTCTTTCGCCATTTTCCTGGCTACCGTACCTCTCTGAAAAAGTCCTCAGTCCCGGCCACCTGCTAGAACGTCCGGCTCACCGTGAACCGGAATGTGCTCCGCAGTTCAAAGTAATTCAGGCGTCCCGGATTCACCAGGTACGGAGAAATCGGAGTGAGAATAATGGGATCGCAACTGTTCGGCTTCAATGGATCGGTCAGCCCCAGCGCGCGGCATTGCAAGTACAGGTTATTCATATTGATGCTGTCGTAGGGCGCCCCAATCGTCTGGTGAAACCGCACCGGATTGTAGGCCCAGTAGATCCGGAACGGCGCTTGCACGATCGGCAGGTTGATATTGAATTCGATACCTGTGGACACCCGCGGATGAAAGTTTGTGCCTGGCGCGATTTGCAACTGCGACTGTTGGTTCACCAGCGGAAACTGCGAATTGATGTTCGCCACTCCCGTCGAGTCCAGTCGCAACGCGCTCTTGTCCACGATCCCTGTGGTGCCCGCATCCGCGAACAACGTCACGCTCACGGGCCCGGCAATGGGGATGCGGTACTCAAAATTCCCCACTCCCTCCAAATCGCCACCCGGGAACACGATCGTGTTTACCAGCAGGGGGACGTTGAGAGACCCCGTCCCGCCTCGATACGGGAACGATATCGTCTGGTCCACCACGCTGGGGATGTACGTCACCGGCGAAATCCCGCGAATATCAAACCCGCGGATGTCGTTCTCCCCGCCCATGTAGAAGCGGCTGTACGGGGGTACTTCCTTCCCGCCATACCCTATCGTGAACGCGCCCAGGAACCTCACCCCGATCGCATTCCGCCTCTTATTGATCGGGTGGAAATACTTGTACTCCCCCGTATTCGTGATGGTGTTGACGTTGCCGCCGATTGGCCCGCCCGTGAACGCCAGCGAATAGAAGTAGCTCTTCCCCGACGTCGCGTTCACCGGGTTATTGAGGGCGTTGTGGTTGATGGTTGCCGTGATCGTGCTAGCCAGGATTCCGTTCAACGCGCTTGGCCCCGCGATGCTCTGATACTGCAATTGAGTAAACAGGAGGTTGGACGCCTGGTTGTAGGTCGTGATGTCCGTTCGCGTCAAGCCGTACGTCAAACCAAGGCGCGTAAACACGCGCCGCTTCAGCGGGTAACTCGCATACATCGTGAATCCCGTGCTGTTCTGGTTGTAGTCCTGAATGTATTGCGGGTTGATGCTGACCGCTGCCCCCGTCAACAGCGCCGCCTGCTGCGCCTCGTTGAATTTGTACAACGACGAGAACACCGTAAAGCCGCTCGAGATCGGGCGGTCGAACAGGTAGGGTTCCGTGAAACCGAACATTATGGTGCGTTGATATTGCCCTACCTGAGCCGAAAGGGTCAGCGTCTCGCCGAGTCCCAGGAAGTTGTTCGTCTGGTAGGTCAGCCCGATGAATCCTCCCATCAGCCCGCTGACGCCGCCCTGCAAGCCAATCGATTGCTTGCCCTTTTCCTTCAACTTCAGCAGCAGGTCGACGGTGCCCTCTTTCGTGTTGCGCTTGATCTCCACGGCCTTGTCCGCATCCAGCTTGTCGAAATAGTCCAACTGGTTCAGCCGCAAAATACTGACTTCCCACGCGTGCTTGTCGAAGAGCGCGCCTTCGTCAAGCAGCAATTCGCGCCGGATCACTTTGTCGCGCGTGGTGGTGTTCCCGGTGAAGTCGATGCGGCGAACGTAGTACTGCTTGCCTTCCTCGAACTTCATGGTCACGTCAATGCGCTTGGCTTCTTCGTTGATATCCGTTTCCGGGGTGGGCACAAAGTCGATGAAACCGTACCGCCCGTAGATTTTTCCGTAATCTGCGAGCGCTTTGCGTATTTTGGCCGAAGAAAAAATGTCTCCCTGCTTCAGCGGGAATACGTTCTTCAGCGCGTCCACCTTCAAGGAAAGCCCCTTGTCCGGATCGCTGCTGGCGATTTTCAACGTGCCCATCCGGTAGCGCTCGCCCTCGTCGATCGGGATGGTCATGTTGACCGCCTTCCCTTTCGTTCTTCCCGTAAGGGGTATGCCCAGCCGCCAGCCTTCCGTATCGATATTCTCCAGGATGGGGTCCTTCACCAGCGCCTTGAAGTAGCCGTTATCCGCGTACACCCCGTGAATACCCACTTCAATGTCCTCGATGAGCTTGTCGTGATCGTACGTCTTGCTCAGCACATTGAATTCGGTTAGGTACAGTGGAACCGAGTATGGCCGGTCGTTGTGCATCGAGCGGATCAATTTCCGGTTGCTGAAGGCGTGGTTCCCCGTGAACAGGATCTTCCCAACTTTGACCTTTGGCCCTTCGTTGATTTTGAATACCAGGATCACCGCGTTGCTGGAAGCAATCCGCTCGTACTGCGGCGTCACCGTCGCGAACTGTCTGCCATGCTCTCCCAGCAGTTCCTTCAGCACCACTTCCGCTTTCTTGATGCGCGTCGGGTCGAACTGGCTCTCCACCGTCAACCCAACCTTCTTTTCCTTGAACCGGTCCAGGATGTCCGACTCGGAGATCGACTTGATCCCGTCATAACGGATGCGGCGAATCACCGGCCGCTCCTTCACTTCCCAGGTAATGATCTTGCCGCCCGGCTTGTCCGGCGAATCTTCCACGCGCAACTTGACATCTTCAAAAAACTGCGTGTTCCACAGCGCCTGAAAATCCCGCCGCAGCGTCTCTTCGTTGTAGGGATCGTTCACGCGGCTGAAGATGCGCGCATTCACGGTGTCCCGGCGTATGCGTCGGAGTCCGCCCCAATCGATGCGCTCGATAAACTCCTGCGCCTGCGCTGGATTGCTCTGCGTTTGCGCCTCGGCGCCAAGGTAATCTTCAAACTTTTCTTCCAACGTCGTTTCGTTCAGGGAAGCATGCAAGAGGTAAGTGGGCTTGTGATCGCGGGAATGCTCTTCCGGGTTGCTGGCGAAAGTGGAGAATCCGGGGAAAGTAGGTCCAGCAAGTACGAAAAAGACTATCGCCAATACGGCTACACGGCCGCGAAATGCACGCTTCGCGTCCATTTCTGACACAAAACAGACTATCCTTCGAGCGGCCATTGATCGGCTCAAGGCCGCGCCCCCAAGTCCAAGATGTTTTTCTCCTGCCAGACCCGGCATGGGCTGGCTGCACGCGCATCCCTGAGCGATTCCCTACAGGGCAAACCGCTTCGCGATCACACGTTGTTGCGTCAGATTCGCTAGTGGACGGCCGGGGTTGCCTCGACTACGGGCCGGAACGCGAGGCTTTCCCCCGCGACATAGATCTGCAATGTCGCCGGCCTCTGAATTCCCCCTTGGATCAGAGCCTCGGAGAGCGGATCTTCCACATACTTCTGCAAAGCCCGCCGCAGCGGCCGCGCACCATAGTTGCGGTCCGCACACGTTTTCTCCAGGATCCACTGGCGTGCTTCCGGCGACAAGACCACCTGCACCTGCCTGTGAATCAGCGTGTCGTTCAGCTGACCGACAAGCAGATCGATGATGCGGAGCAGGTCGTCGTCGCCCAAAGGATTGAAAAGGATCACTTCGTCCAGCCGGTTCAAAAATTCCGGGTTGAACGCACGCTTTACTTCGCCCAACACCAGATCTTCCATGCTCTTCAGGCTGGCCTCATCGATTCCCGTCTGAAATCCGATCGAGGTGCGCTTTTGCAAGTGCCGCGCACCCAGATTCGAAGTCATGATGATGATGGTGTTCCGGAAATCTACGGTATTGCCGAGGCCATCCGTCAACTGCCCGTCCTCAAACACCTGGAGCAGGATATTAAAGATGTCGGGATGCGCCTTTTCAATCTCGTCCAATAGGATAACCGAATAGGGCGTGCGGCGCACGCGTTCCGTCATCTGCCCACCCTCTTCGTAGCCCACATACCCTGGCGGCGCCCCGATGAGCTTGGAAACCGAGTGCTTCTCCATGAATTCCGACATGTCGAAACGGATCAGCGATTTCTCCGATCCGAAAAGGAATTCCGCCAGCCGCCTGGCCACTTCCGTCTTCCCGACGCCCGTCGGCCCCAGGAAAAAGAAGCAGCCCACCGGCCGCAACGGCGACTTCAAGCCCGCCCGGCTTCGGCGGATGGCCCGCGCCAGCGCCGTGATGGCCTTGTCCTGGCTGATCACGCGCTTGTGCAGCTCTGGCTCGATGCGCAACAGTTTCTGCTGTTCGTCTTCCTTGATGGAGGTGACCGCTACCCCCGTCCACCGCGACACGACCTCTTCGATGTCTTCGCGCGTCACAATTCCCGTGGACGCGTCATCCAGTTTGTAGCGCTCCCGCAAGCCGCGCAGGTTTTCCTTCTCTTTGCGCTCTTCTTCGGAATAAAAGCGCGCCTTCTCGAATTCGTGCGCCGCAATCGCCGATTCCATCCGGTGGGTGATGAATTTCACGCGCTTCTGCACCTCGCCGACTTCCTCCGGCACCGAGGCCTGGCGCAGCTTCACGCGCGCGCCCGCTTCATCGATCAGATCAATGGCCTTGTCCGGCAAAAAGCGGTCGGGAATGTACCGGTTCGACAGGTAGACGGCATAGCGCAGAGCTTCGTCCGTGTAGCTCACGGCATGGAACTTCTCGTAGCGCTCGCGCACTCCGGCGATCACCTGAATGGCTTCGTCTTCGCTGGGCGCCGGCACTTTCACAGCCTGAAAACGGCGTTCCAGCGAACGGTCCTTTTCCACCGATTTCCGGTATTCCCCCGGCGTCGTCGCGCCGATGCACTGAATCTCCCCGCGGGAAAGCGCCGGCTTCAGAATATTGGCCGCATCCAGCGATCCTTCCGCCGAACCCGCGCCCACCAGCGTGTGCAGCTCGTCAATGAACACGATCGCGTTCTGGCTCTCCATCAATTCCTTCATGATGGTCTTCAGGCGCTCTTCAAATTGCCCGCGATATTTCGTGCCCGCAACAATTAATGACAAGTCCAGCGACAGAATGCGCTTGTCGGAAAGGAACGACGGCACATCTCCATCCGAAATGCGCTGCGCCAGTCCTTCGACAATGGCCGTCTTGCCCACGCCGGGTTCCCCGATCAACACGGGATTGTTTTTCGTGCGCCGGCACAGTATCTGGATCACCCGCTCCACTTCGTTCTCGCGTCCCACCAGGGGATCGAGCGCCCCTTCCGAGGCCGACTGCGTCAGGTCGCGGCTGAACTCCGCCAGCAGCGACGTTTCCTTTGGCCGCGCCGCCGCCGTCTTCTCTCCGGTCGTCCGCTGGAGTTCCTCGCGCAACGCCGAGAGCCGCAAGCCGCGCTCCATCAAAATCTCCGCCCCAAAACACTTTTCTTCCCGCAGGATGCCCAGCAGCAGGTGCTCTGTCCCCACGTGCTTGTGGCCCAGCCGCTCCGCCTCTTCCGCCGCCATGTTCAGGATGCGCTTGCATTCCGCGCTCAACGGCACTTCCACCGACGTGGAAATCCTCTCGCGAATCGTGATCCGCGCTTCGATCTCTTTCCGAATGGATTCGATGGAGCCCTGCTGCCGCAGGAAACGGTTAGCCAGCGCCTTGTCTTCCCGCATCAGACCCAGCAAGAGGTGCTCGGTCTCGATGTACGGGCTGCCGTACTGGCTGGCCTCATACCTGGCGAAAAATATGACGCGCCGCGCTTTCTCTGTATAACGTTCGAACACGATTAGCTCGCTTCTCCCCCGGGGGTTCCCCTCGCCTCGGCTTTCACCGCGCGAGTCCGCAGAATACCGTGTTCCAGCGCCAATATCCGGTCGCACCGTTCCGCCAGCGCCAGGTTATGCGTCGCGATCAGCGACGTCAGGCGATGCGCCCGGTGCAGCCGCTGCAACAGCCCAAACACGGCCCAAGCATTCTGCTCGTCCAGATCTCCGGTCGGTTCATCTGCCAGCAGCACTTTGGGCCCGGTGACGAGCGCCCGGGCTATTGCAACGCGCTGCTGTTCCCCGCCCGAAAGTTCTCCTGCGAGGTGCTCGGCCCGCTCCTGCAGACCTACCTCCACCAGCCACTTGCGCGCTTCCTGCAGCGCGACTTCCTGTGGCTCTCCTCGCACCAGCAGCGGCATCGCCACGTTCTCTGTCGCCGTAAAATCCGGCAACAATTGATGCCTCTGCCAGAGAAACCCCACGGCGCTATTGCGGTATTCCGCGAGCGCCGCGTCTTCCTGCGTTTCAATCGCTTTATTTTCAAAGTATACTGTACCGCTCGTTGGAGTGTCTAGCGCGGCCAGCAAATGCAGCAGCGTGCTTTTCCCCGCGCCCGATGGAGCAACCACCGCCACCATCTCTCCTTCGCGCAATTCCAGATTGGCATCCACTAATACTTCCAGATTTTTCTCGCGCGTCCCGTATGTTTTCTTCAATCCGCGCGCTTCCAGCACGCTCCGCCCGCTCGCCACGCTCTCGCTGTTGTGCCGGGAATCCATCACCGCCGTTTTCCCCTCTCCTCGGAACTTCCGCTCCTCATCCACCCCGCGCGTCTCTTCCGAAAAACCTTCTTCCTTCGATTAGTTGGATGCCGCGCTTCCCGCCGCGGCCAGTTCAGTGCCGCAAATCCCGTTTCTCAGGGCTCCCTGACCCATTCCTTTTCCCTTTTCCTTCCATTCATTGCCCAAGGCGTTTGGTAGGCCAATTCTCCATTTTCAGAACAAAACTAAATCATGTTGTTTCAATCGCTTAACGGCTAACCGGGTGGCGCATTCCCTGCCCCCTGGACCACCCTCTCGAAATGAGCTTGTCTTAGAGGTAGTAGGAGCAAATCAGGCTCCAAATCCTACCCGCCTGCATACCCACCCGCCGGGGCAACTTTGAACCTTATTCAAATCTAAGAATCTCCACCGGCATCAGCCGCGACGCCTCTTTCGCCGGCAGCAACGTCGCGACAACCGCAATGCCCATCGCCGCCAGGGCGATCCACATTCCATCCAGAAAACTGGCATGAAACGGCACGTACGGCACCGCATACACCTGGGGATCCAACGGAATCAGGTGATAGTTCCCCACAATTAAGCTGAACCCATAGCCGATTGCCAGTCCCAGAACCGTCCCCGCCGCGCCAATCGCCATTCCCTGGTACAAAAAAATTCGGCGGATCTGTTCGCGCCGCGCTCCCATGGAAAGCAACACCGCGATATCCTTGGCGCGATCCGTCACCGTCATCGAAAGCACCACCAGAATATTCAAACCCGCCACAAACGTAATCAGCCCCATGAAAATGGCCGTGACCAGCTTCTCCAGCCGTAGTGCGCGGAACAGCGCGCGGTTCTCCTCCATCCACGTCGTCGCCAGGAATCCCTGCCCCGCGGCGTGCTCCGCCTCCCGGCCAATCGCTTCCGCCTGTTCGGGATGCGCCAGGCGGAATTCCAGCACGTTTACAATGTTCCCCGCTCCCGCCAGCGATTGCGCCGCAGGCAGCGTCACGAAACACCAGTTCTCGTCGTAATCGTAAAACCCCGAATCGAACACCCCTGCCACGCGAAATCTCCGTGTCCGCGGCATCAGCCCAAACGGCGTCAGTCTTCCTTGCGGGCTTGTCAGCGTCACGTAGTCGCCCGGTTGGAGCTTCCACTCGTCGGCCAGTTGCTTTCCCACCAGCAAACCGTCGATCCCCTCGCCGTCCGGCGCGAAATCCAGGTGCCCCGCTGCCAGCTTCTGCAGCACTTCATCCCTCTTCTCTTCGCGCGCCACATCGATCCCTTTCGTCACCACCCCGCGCGCCTCGCCACCAAACGACAGCAGCACCGTCTGGTAAATCGCCGGCGTCACGGAACGCACTCCCTGGATTTTCCCAAGTTGTTCGGCGAGCGCCTGGTAATTCTGGATTCCCCCGGTACCCGGCCGCGTCAGCGATATGTGCGCTGTCACGCCCAGCAGGCGATCCTGCAGGGTTTCCCGGAAGCCGCTGTTCATCGCCAGCGCAATCACCAGTGTGGCGACGCCCGCAGCCACTCCCAACACGGAAAACAATGTAACCAATCGCAATACGGTGGGTCGGTTCGGAGATCTCAGGTACCGCCGCGCCACCATCCATTCGAATCCCATGGCGCGGCTTACCCCTATGCCTTTTCGCCTTCCGCAGCGGCCTGATCCTCAGGTTTCGCTTCGGGGCGCAACAATGGAAACAAGATAACGTCGCGAATGGAATGCGAGTCCGTCAGCAGCATCGTCAAGCGGTCAATTCCGATTCCTTCTCCGGCCGTCGGCGGCATGCCGTGGCACAACGCCCGGAGGTAGTCCACATCCAGTTGCTTCGGCGCTTCGTCCCCACCACGCGCAATCTGCGCCGCGAACCTGCGCTCCTGCTCCGCTGGATCGTTCAGCTCGGAGAATCCGTTGGCGATCTCCATCCCGGCCGCGATAATCTCAAACCGTTCGGTCAGCGCCGGATCTTCTGGCTTCTGTTTGGAAAGCGGGGAAATGTCCGTTGGAAAATCGTAGAGGATGGTCGGCTGAATCAGTTTGTCCTCGGCAACAGCCTCAAAAATATCCCCTATAGTCTTGCCGACTGGCTCACCCTTCTCCTCAGAGCCCCGAAGAATCGCCAAAAAGGATGCTTTCAACACGCGCACCATCTGCTGTTTGGCCTGATTTTGCCAGGGCTCATGCTCATGATGGGCCTGAGCTAGGTCGTCCACAGATTCGTGTAGCCTGGCTCGCAAGGCCGCCGCAGATTCAAACTCATCTAGGTGAGGCGTGGGTCCCGCTTCCTCTGGCCAGTATTTTACGATCGCTTCCCGCATCGTCAGCCGCGTGAACTTGCCGAAATCCAGCTCGTGCTCGCCGAATTTCACCTTCGTGGACCCGGTGATGCTCTTGGCGACCTGGGCGAACAGTTGCTCATTCAATTCCATCAAATCCCGGTAATTGCTGTAGGCTTCGTAGAACTCCAGCATGGTGAACTCGGGATTGTGTTGCGTGCTTATCCCTTCATTCCGGAAATTCCGGTTGATCTCGTACACGCGGTCAAAACCGCCCACCGTCAAGCGCTTCAAATACAGCTCCGGCGCAATTCGCAGGTATAAATCAATGTCCAGCGTGTTGTGGTGCGTGACGAACGGCCGTGCCGTGGCCCCGCCGGCGATGGGGTGCATCATCGGCGTTTCCACTTCGATGTATCCGCGGCCATCGAAAAATTGCCGCAATTCCCGGACGATCCGCGCTCGTGTCTGGTACACCGCGCGCGACTTCTCGCTCACGATCAGGTCCAGATAACGTTGCCGGTACCTCAACTCGATATCCGCAAGCCCGTGCCACTTCTCCGGCAGTGGCAGAAGCGCCTTCGATAGAAAAAATAACTCGTCCACCCAGATGGTCAACTCGCCCGTTCTTGTCCGGAACAAGTGGCCACGCACGCCGATGTGGTCGCCCAGATCCAGCAGGTGAAACAACTGAAACCCCTTCTCCCCCACCACATCCTTTTTCACATAGATCTGAATGCGCTTCCCGGCACCCTGCAAGTGCGCAAACCCCGCCTTCCCCATCAGCCGGTACGACACAATCCTCCCGGCCACACGCACTTCCTTGCGGCTGGCCTCCAGCTCCGGCCCCTGCACCGCCGCATAGTCCTTGAGCAACTCCGCGGGGCTCTCCGTCCAGCGAAATTCTCTCGGAAATGCTTCATGCCCAAGGGCTTGGATCTGTTCTAGCTTCCTCTGGCGCTGCTCGAATTGGTCCCGCGGCTCGAATTCCAAGTGTGACTCTTTCCTTTCCAGACTGTTGTATTGGGAGTATAAAGGCGGTGCTCGGCGAGGGCAAGGAATCCCTCCGGTTCCACCTTCCAAACTCCGCCCGCGCCTTCTGGACAATGTGACGATAGTTAACAAATTCTGACTTATAAGAATTGTTACTGTTTTCTAATATTTTTGGTATAGTCGGAAGTCTCGCTCCACGGAGGTTTCCTGTGCGGTCCCGCCCTTCCTCGCTGCGCAGCGGATCAGTGTCTCAAGATTGGAGATCCCCGCTCTTCGGCGATAAATCCCATGCTTATTTGCAAATTCTTCACCGGCTTGAAACATCTTATGCCATGTTCAGCGTCAATCTGGATGAAGCTCTTGGCCTGCGGCGCGATGGCCTCGTCGCCAAAGCCCAACAGGCTTTGAGCGTTTCTTCGGCGCTCTGCCAAAGGCTCACTGCTCCTCTAAACAGCCTGCTCCACTCCATGCTCCTGCACGCGCGGCATTTCGGCACCGCGCCGCATCTCGCTTCTCTCGATCCCCAGAATTTTCAGAATTCCCGCAGCCAGCGTGTCGCGCGTTTCAACAGTGTTTTCAGCAAGGTGCTTCTTACCCGGAGGTCCCAGTTCCTGCACAAAATCTCCACACTAACGGAACTCGTCGAGGAGCTCGCCGCCAATTTTCTCGCTTCCTCGGAGGAGATCCTCGCAGGCGACTCCTTGGACTCCGACAGCGAGTGGGATGTCCTTGATGCCTCTCACTACGATCTGAATACCTGTTTGCGGGAGACTGTCGTTCTCTTCAAGTCCTTCCTTCACGCCCTGCCGGAAAGCCAGCTCCAGGAGTTCCTTGCTACCTTTCAGGAACGCACTGCCTGCGCCGAGGGCCTTCTTCCTGCCAAGGCTCGCTATCTTGTCCATAGACGGATGGCGGCGATCAAGGGACAATAGGTTCGGCCTGCTGGCGTGGCCGCACCTCATGCAACCCTTGGAGAGCTTTCCGCCTCCTATTCCTGCATATGTGCGCCTCCAACGTCATGTCAGGTACAACTCTTGGAGGGATTCGGCGCATCCGAAAGGGTAGTAGCGCCGCTATTGCACAGTTGGCCCGTCAAAGACCAACCGAGCCGGTAGCGTGGACCGAGGCGGAGGCCATCCGCCGCGCGCAAGCCGGGGATGCCGCCGCTTTCGAGTTCCTGTACCAAATGCACAGCCGCAGGGTTTACGCCTTGTGCTTGCGCATGGTCAGCAACCCGGCGGATGCGGAAGATCTCGCGCAGGAGGCTTTTCTTCAGCTCTTCCGCAAGATCGGCACTTTTCGGGGTGAATCGGCCTTTTCCACCTGGCTGCATCGCATGACCGTCAACGTCGTGCTCATGCGCCTCCGGAAAAAATCACTGCCGACCGATTCCCTGGAAGAGACGATTGACCCGGACGCTGAGAATAGCGGGCCAAAACGCGATGTCGGCGCTGCCGATTTGCGGTTGTCCGGCGCCGTGGACAGGGTGAACCTCGAACGCTCGATTGAGCAACTTCCTCCAGGTTATAAGACCGTGTTCGTTCTTCACGACGTCCAGGGCTTTGAGCACAATGAGATCGCGAACATCATGGGCTGTTCGGTGGGTAATTCCAAATCGCAGTTGCACAAAGCACGTACCCGCCTTCGCGAACTCCTCCAGGAACAGGTCCGGGACCAGGCCCGCCAGGAACGCCAGGCCGCCAAGTCCCAGACGGGCTCGGTGGATTAGGCTACGATGAAGATTCTTTCCAGGTCGGAACGCGCTGCAAGTTCTTATGGAATATTTTCGGGGAGGGCTACCCAGCGCCTCTCCCTACGGAGTTGGAAGTATGCAGTGTAAGGAATTAGAAGCCGTTCTGGAGCACGAAGGTCTCGCCCCTCTGCCTCCGGCTGCGCGTGCGCACCTCGCGGAATGTTCGGCCTGCCACGATTTCTTCGCCGACCTCACCACCATTCAATCGCTTGCCCACGAACTCCCGGCCGATGCCAATCCGCCCGAGCGCCTCTGGATTTCTTTGCGGGCCCAACTCACCGCCGAAGGCATAATCAGGGAATCCGTCGGACTTCCTGCGGGCACGCCCTGGTGGCAGAGCTTTACAGCTTGGCTCAGACCGCGCACCTTGGCCACCGCGGGCGCGGGCATCGTTCTTTTTGTTACGGCCGTTTTCTTGTCGCGGAGTCCCATCCCGCAGCCGGTTGCTCGAACCTCTAATTCTCCCGTTGCCGCGCCTGTGACCTCGCCCGTCGCTCCGCCTGTCGAGGATTCTTCGCTGACTCCGCGTCCTTCTCCCACCGAAGAAGCCATGGCCAATGGCGGTGTGGTTCTCAATCAGGCCGAACTCGATGTCCCCAATATGCAGCTCGCCGGCAATGCCACCGTCGATGCCTCCCTTCGCGACAATCTCCGCACCGTGAACGAATTTATTGCCGAATGCCAGCAGCACTTGAAGCAGCATCCTGGCGATCTGCTGGCCCGCGAATATCTCGAAAGCGCTTACCAGCAAAAAGCCGAGTTATTGGCCGCTATGATGGATAGCGGAGGGAGCGAGCACTAATATGCAGCCGCACGCAATTCGCACTATCGCCTTCTCAGCCCTCAGCACGGGGCTGCTCTTCTGTGCCGCCGCGCCTGTTTGGGGCGGCAGCCCCGAACACCAGGAACGCCATTTTGCCGTGAAGGCTCGCCCTTTCGTCGTTCTTCAAAACATCGTCAATGGGCGCATCGAAGTCAAATCCTGGAAGAATCCGGAAGTCGTGGTCAGCAGCACGTCCGCTCCCGGCAAGGTTGCCATTGACATCGAGCAGGTCGGCGATCGCATCGAAATCAACGCCAATTCCCTCGAGACAACCGGGGAGCCCCACGAAGTCGAGGCCAACTTCCAGCTCACCGTTCCGGAGCAGACGGAACTCCAGCTCCGCACCCAGACCGGCCTCATCTACGTCGAGCAGGTCAGCGGCGACATGAAGCTGCAGAGCGTCGCGGGCGATGTTCATCTGAAGGAAGTCTCCGGCTACATCATCGTCAAGACCACCGGCGGCACGTTGATTTGCACGCAATGCGCGGGCAAACTCGAATTCACTTCCATCAGCGGCAACGTGCAGATCCTCCAGCCCGCCCTGACCAGCGTGAATCTGATGACCACGACCGGCAACATTCTCTACGACGGCGATTTCGTCCATACCGGCATGTACAGCATGAACAGCGGCCGCGGCCTCGTCGAAGTCCGCTTCTCCGGCAATGACTCCTTCGATCTGAAGGCCCAGACGCTCCTCGGTACTGTGGACAACCAGGCCGCCGCATTCGTCAAGCCTGATACTCACGGCAGTCACCACTCCCTCGGCAAGTTCAGCAAGGGGTTGTTTGGTACGGTGGGTCTCGGCCTCGCCAAGGTAGAACTCTCTTCCTACAGTGGTACAATTCGAATTCTGAAGCGCGATTAGTCTGCGCTTTCCAGAATTGTGAATTCACCTCTTAGCGCTCGCGGTGTGCCACCGCGCACACCTGTTATCTGCCTCGCCGGTTTCATGGGTTCCGGCAAAAGCACGATTGGCTCCCGCCTTGCCAAACAGCTCGGCTGGCGCTTCGTTGATCTCGACGAAAAAATCGAGGAGGTGGCAGGCATTATGATCCCGGATTTCTTCGAGCGCCATGGCGAACCCGCTTTCCGCCAATTGGAAGCCGATCAACTTCACCTGGCCCTGGGCCGCGCCGCCGAACGCCTCGAACCCACCATCCTCGCCCTCGGCGGCGGCACATACGCGCAACCCGGGGCCCCCGAATTCCTGCGCAACTCCGGCATCCCCGTCATCTGGCTGGATACGCCCATCGAAGTCCTTCTCTCCCGCTGCATGACCATGACCGGACGACCCCTGTTTCGCGACGAAGCCAGCTTCCGCGCGCTCCACGCCCAGCGCCTCCCTTCCTATGAGCTCGCTGATTTTCGCGTTGATAGTTCCGGCGACCCCGCTGCGGTAGTCGCCGAAATTTTGCGTCGCGGCATTGCCGGTGACACCGGCCAGATCCCGAATTCTCATTCAGCCGTAGAAAACCCGCAGTCCTGAGGGGGATGCCATGCGGAAAAATTCACTGAGGCGAAAATCACCCGCCATCTTCACAGCCGCGCTTTTTTCTTTCCTCGCTTTCGGCCTGCTCGCCCACGCCGCCCAGAAAAAAGGGCCGGCCGGCTCCGTCTTTTCACCGGACAAAGGCAAGCTCAACATCCTGCTCGATGGCAAGTCCGTTGGCCGGGAGGAATTTGAGATCACCTCTTCCGGCGGCGGTTGGATCGCCAAAGGCACCACCAAAATCAATCCTCCCCAAGGCGCTGCCTCCACCGTCACCGGCACGCTCACGCTTCAGCCCGATGGCGCTCCCATCAGCTATGAGTGGACTTCCCAAGCTGAAAAAACAAATGGCGCGCACATTCTTTTCGCCAATGGCATAGCCAAAATCACCCTCCAGATGCAGGGGGCCCACGCTTTTGAGCAGGATCTCTCCTTTGGTTCTCCTTTCATCGTCGTTCTCGACAACAATCTCTATTACCAGTACGCTGTCCTCGCCCGCGTCTACGATTGGTCCCGCCGCGGCACGCAAAGCTACTCTGTCCTCATCCCCCAGGAACTCACACCCGGCACCGTCACTGTTGATTGGGTCGGCGCCGTCAGCGCCGATGGCAAGGCCTACGAAGGCCTCAAAGTCACCACGTCAGACCTCGAAATCGTCCTCTACCTCGACACCAACCATCGTCTCATGCGCCTCGAAGTGCCCTCCGCCAAAGTCGTCGTCGTCCGCGAATAATCCCCTGAAACCTGGCCTCCCAAAAACAAAGACGGCGCCCCGGTTCTTTCCAGAGCGCCGTCTTTGTCAATAACCACTCGCGAGATTTTTCTTAGCGCGCCAAGGGGCGCTGAAACACCGGCATTCCCGGACGCCGCAGCGGATAGCCCTGCGGCTGGCCATGGGCTTGCGCGGGTACGAGCCCATTCGAATGGCTGGCGTGTCCGATGTGCCCGAACTGCCCGTTGCCATTCGCCGGCGCGGGCTGCGGCAGCCGTGCCGGGTTACCGATAGGGCGGAGGGTGATCGGCGCCGCATTCACGTGGTCGCTGATCGCCTGCAGTCTCTTCAGAATCGATTGCCATTGTTCCCAATCCAGTTGCCGCAGGAACGGCCGCAACCCCTGAATGAAGGGATCTTCCAGCAGCGCTTCGCCGTCGGACTCCGGGATAAAGAACCGGTTCAGCCCCACGTTGAGCGCTTCGGAGATTTTCTCCAGCGTGCCGAGGCTCGGCGTCATCTGCCCGCTCTCAATGCGCGATAAGTACGATCGGCTCACTTTCGAGCGCGCTTGGAGCTGGCTCTGCGTCATCGTTCGCGATTCCCGCAGTTGTCGAATCCGCTGGCCGATATTCTCGACCGTCTCCTGATTCGGAAACTTCGGCGTTATCACCTCCGCGGCTTCCTGCTCCTGCGGCGCCTCCTGCGGAATCAGATACTCCATCCGCTGAGGCAGAGCACGCACACAGCGACGGCAGTTGCCGGTGCGCGTCCGGTATTGGACCAGTCCACACGTTTTGCAGCGTATGACTTCCCGGTCCATTTCCAATGAATTCATCGTCGCTTCTTTTTCCATTTGTGCCGACACCGGAACTCCTCGTTTGACTTGTTTTTTCCGGCGCGCGGATAGGTGAGGAACGTCGGAACGTTCTTGGGGGGGAAGGCAGTTACTGGCGCGATGGGAGTGTGGCTTGAATTTACATTCGCTGTCAAGAGTATTTTTAGCTATTTTATGTCGGCAACGCCCGAAATCGTCCCTGTTTACGGCGTGTTTTCGCCTGTACTCCCGTACAAGCCGTTCGGCAATCCTCAGCCCCTTGCGTTCCTCTTACCACCTCACAACTATATGTTGTGCTTCGCTTACCCTCTGACCATCCTTTTCAATTCGGCACTTCGCGCCCCTTTTTCGGTATCCTATCCCTTCTGTCGGAGGTCTCCCCCTTATGCCTTCTCGTGAAGACGCCTGGAATCTCCTCTGCGAATACACGCAATCCGAAAGCCTTCGCAAGCACATGCTGGCCGTGGAAGCCTGCGTCCGCGCTTACGCCAAAAAGCACAATGCCGATCAGGAATTCTGGGGTATCACCGCGCTGCTTCACGACTTCGACTACGAACGCTGGCCCAACAGCGGGCATTCTCTCGATCGCGAGCATCCCTCGGAAGGCGCCAACATCCTCCGCGCGCATCATTATCCCGAAGAGATGATACGCGCCATTCTTTCCCACGCCGACTACTGCGGCGTGCCGCGCGAGTCGCTCCTCGAACACACCCTTTTCGCTTGCGACGAACTCGCCGGCTTTCTCACCGCTTGCGCTTATGTTCGCCCTTCAAAAAGCATTCTTGATCTGGAAGTCAGTTCGGTGAAAAAACGCATGAAGGATAAAGCCTTCGCCCGCGGCGTCAGCCGCGAAGACGTCATCAAGGGCGCCGCGGAACTCGGCATTCCCCTGGACGAGCACATCGCCTTCTGTATCCAGGCCCTCCGCGAACACGCCGACGCCCTCGGCCTGCGCGGCTCTCTCTAGTTCTCTGTGTCGGAGTCGCTGCCAATCCCGGCGCGCCTGAGGAATCGCCGCAATGCCATTTCTCCCGCCGCCCCGCGTTGTGTCCCCGCAATGTACCCATCGCGATCAATCAGCACATAAATCGGATACACCGTCGCGGCATACATCGCGGCCAGGTTGGTGTCTTCCATCAACACGATGGGGCAGGAGCGCGGGTGCTCCTCCAGATACTTTTTCACCGTCTTCTTGGACTCGCCGACATCCACCGCCAGCACGATCAATCCTTTATCCTTGAATTCCTGCGCGAGCTGGTCCACGAACGGCGCTTCGCCCACGCAATAGCCGCACCACGTCGTCCAGAACTCGAACAGCACCACTTTTCCCTTGATCGATTCGTTGCTGAAATTCTGCCCATCCATGGTTTTGGCATGGAAGCGTGGCGCGGGCTCCCTATCTTTCGTGCCGCCAAACATCGCCAGCACGCACAGGAGCAATGCCGAGAGGACCGTCAATCGCGCAAGAATGTTTTTCGCCATCATGCGCGAAATCTATCACAAGCAGCGAAGCCCTGGTCAAGTACCTGGCATTAGATTGTTCCGCCGGCGGATTCCTCGTGTGTTTATTTTTTCTTCCCTGCCGCCTTCTTGATCAGGGCACTTGCCTTAATCGCATCGGCGTCGTTCCCGAAGCCGATCACCGCCGAATACTTTCGCCCGATCACTTGCGCCAAAAGGAAATCCAGATTGACGCCCGCCTCGGCAATCGCCTGCGCGATGCCGTGTCCCAAGCCGGGCCGGTTATCGCCCTCGACGAATAGCGCCGGTATCGTCGAAGCTGTCAGCCCCGCTCCCTGCGCCGCCTGCGTCGTTTTCTTGTTTCCAACCGGATACAGCTCCACGACCGCTTTGGTGTTATCCCCCGGATAGCGGTACCCCATGACGATCTGCAGGTCCGCTCCTGCCTTGGCCAGAGGTTCCAGCGTCCCGGCCAGGGTTCCGGCCTTGTTCTCCAGTTCTTTCCGCCACAACGTGATGCGTTTCACTGTCACTGCCATGCTAGTTCCTCCCATCAATCCGCAATGAGCCCGATGAGACGCATCCTACCTCCTCACGACGCTTTGCTCAATGCTCGATTCGCCTTTGCGCTGAGGGACCCTCTTCCTCCGTTAGGGGGTCGGACCATCAGGTCCGACAATGGCGGCTTGGAAGAATTGGGCTTCAGCCCCTGAGGAATCGGATCTAATGTAAATTCTCCGCCTGCCAGTCCCTTTTTTTCGGCGTCTCCAATTGTTCTCCCTTCGAGCCCGCCATTTCAGCAAATTCCAATCCATTCAGATCAGGCCCGCCCTCTAGGCCTTGAAGAAATTGTGTCCTTCTTCATTGACAATAAAATCAGTAAACCCGCCCCTGCCTACATCCCGGTTCTCCGGCGAGATATGCTTGCTGGTTTCTTTCAAGAAATGCTTGAGAATGCCGTCCGCGTCTGGTGAGTTTCGTCCGACTACCATTAACTGTCTGAACAGTGGGAGACTCGGTCGCAGCATCTGCAAAAAGTGTGCTTCTTTCCCCTGCCACCCGATAATGAGTGCGAGCTCAACCGGTCGATGCAACACCATCTGGTATAAAGCTGCTTTCAAAGGTGGTGTTTATGGCCCAAGGGAAACGGGTGGGGCTTTCTGCGAATGAGGGAGCGACGGGCGGCGGAGTCAGCGAAGTTTTTGCGCTGCCCAGCTACCAGCAAGGCGCGAATGTGCCGAAGGCGCCGAATGGCTTCGTTGGCCGCGGCGTACCCGACGTGGCGGGTGATGCCGATCCGGAGACG
>Ga0182011_10000060_pt1 | contig 82946 bp, 64 predicted proteins | sample 711E1DmetaG_FD_120481 | JGI IMG/M metagenome (GOLD analysis project Ga0182011, IMG submission 120481) | Permafrost microbial communities from Stordalen Mire, Sweden - 711E1D metaG | ecosystem: Environmental > Terrestrial > Soil > Wetlands > Permafrost | place: Sweden: Stordalen | collected...
ACCAGCGTGACGCCGTGAAGGGCGGCCTGTTCGGCGGTGACGAACGGATCGGTGCCGATGACGTTCATCTCCAGGCCTCGGGCTCGGTCGGCGACGGCCTGCCCGATCTTGCCCAGGCCGATGATTCCCAGGGTTCGGCCGCGGAGTTCGACACCGGTGAAGGAGCTTCGCTTCCACTCGCCGCGTCGCATCGACGCATCGGCGGCGGCGGTCTTGTGGGCCAGGGCGAGCATCAGGGTGATCGTCTGTTCGGCCGCGGAGACGGTGTTGCCGGTCGGGGCGTTGACGACCACGATGCCGGCCTTGGTGGCGGCTTCGAGGTCGACGTTGTCGACGCCGACGCCGGCCCGGCCGATGACCACCAGGCGGGTCGCGTGAGCGAGAATGTCGGCCGTCACCTTGACCTGGCTGCGAACCAGGAGGGCGTCGTATTCACCGATGATCTCGGCGAGCTGCTCGGGCGTCAGGCCGATCTTCTCGTCGACTTCGTGGTAGGCGCGGAGGATCTCGAGACCCTGCTTGGCCAGGGGCTCGGCAACGAGGATCTTCATAGCGGGCTCCTACTTGACCAGGCCGAGGGACTTGAGGGCGGCCACCTGGGCGGCCTCGACGGCCGCGCCGGGCACGACCGGGCGATCGAGCTCGATCAACGTCTGCTCCAGCACCGCCATCGCATTGATGATGTTCGGAACCGTAACGTGACCGAGGTGCCCGATGCGGAAGATCTTGCCCTTGAGGTTGCCCTGCCCGCCGGCGACGATCAGGCCAAGCTTGCGGAGCTTGCCGTTGAAGGCCTTCCAGTCCAGGTCCTCGGGAATCCAAGCGCCGGTGACGGTGTTCGACGCGAAGGCCTGATCGGCCAGGAGTTTGAAGCCAAGGGCAGTCAGGCCGGCCCGAACAGCCGCACCGACCGCGGCGTGGCGCTTGAAGATGTCTTCGAGACCCTCCTGCTCCATCAGGTTCAGAGCGGCATCGAGCTGGAACATGACCGCCACGGCTGGCGTCCAGGGGGTCTGGCCCGCCTCAGCGCTGGTCTTGTGGGCGGCGAGATCGAAGTAGAACTTAGGCATCTTCGCCACGGCCGCGGCTTCCCAGGCGCGCGGAGATACCGACACGAAGGAGAGCCCGGGGGCGACCATCCAGGCCTTCTGCGAACCGCTGACGACCACGTCGAGCTTCCAGCCGTCCGTCTCGAAGGGGACGGCACCGAGACCGCTGATGGCGTCGACGATGATCAAGGCGTCGGGCGCGACATCCTTGACGGTCTTCGCCAGCTCCTCGATCGGGTTGGTGACGGCCGTGGAGGTCTCGTTCTGGGTCATCAGAACGGCCTTCCACGGGCCACCGGCCTGGAGCGCTTCCCTCAGCTTCGCCGGCTCGGCGGCCTTACCCCACTCGGACGACAGCTTGGTGACGTCCGCGCCGTAGACGGTGGCGATCTTGGCGAAGCGGTCGCCGAAGGCGCCGATGGTCACCGCCAGGACCTTGTCACCGGGGGAGAGGAAGCTGACGATCGCCGACTCGAGCCCGCCGGTGCCGGCGGCGGTGACAATCAGGACGTCGTTGTCGGTCTTATAGAACTTCTTCAGCCGGTCGATGATGCTGTTCTGGAGAACGGCGAACTCCGGGCCGCGGTGGTTCACCATCTGGCGGGCGCCGGCTTCTCGCACGGCATCCGGCAGAGATGTGGGGCCGGGGATCCGAAGGTTGGGTTCGAAGCGATTCACGGGTTCCACCTCTGTGCGGGAGTCGGGATGGAGGGGAATATAGCGGGGCGCCTGTGCACCGGCGAGTGTGGTATATATGACCGCATATGCAGAAGCGAACGACGATCCTCATCGACTCGGATCTTCTGGAGCGGCTCGATCGCTTCGCGGCCCGAAGCGGCGTGACCAAGACCTCGGTCGTGACTGCCGCCGTGGAGTCCTATCTCGAAGCGCACGACACCACACCCGACCTCTCCTTCCTGGCGGTCGGTCGAAGCGACCACGGACGGTTGTCGCTGGATGGTCGGTCGATCGCGCGCCGAGAGGCCGGCCTGCGGCCCGGTCCAGACGAGGTCTGAACCTTGGCCATCCTGCTCGACTCGAGCGCCGTGCTGGCGGCCGCGGATCAGTCCGACCTAAACCATCGGGCCGCACTCGCCTGGTTCGGTCAAGTGAACGAGCCGCTCATGATCGGGGCGCTGACGCTGGGCGAGCTGGACCTGCTGCTGCAGCGTGAACTTGGTCTGCGCGCCACTTTCGCGCTGCTGAAGTCCATTGGGAGCGGCGCCGTCAAGGTCGTGGCTCCGACGACGGCGGACCTGGTCCGTGCCACGGAGTTGATGCGCGAGGCGACCGAGTACCGGCCCAGGCTGACGGATGCGGTTCTCGTGGCCACGGCCGAGCGGTTGGGAGTCACGCGCGTGGCCGTCTTCGATCGCCGGCCCATTGCGATATTCCGGCCGAGGCACGTGCGCGCCCTCGAGCTGGAGCCGTAGTTCCTGACGCTGGCCACCCTCACGGGCCGTGGTTCGCTCGGTCAGCCTGCTAGGCAGGAATGCGAGGTTTCGCGCCGAGGGGTCAGGCCGGCAGAAGGTCCTGAACCTGGATCGGATTCCCTTCCTCGCTTCGAACGATGCGGAGCGCGATCCGCGACCCTTCGGAGCGTCCGGAATCGAACCCGGATGTCTCGTCGGTCGGCCCCGTGAGCGGTGGGGCCTGCTTGGTCAGCATGGCCAGGATCACATCGAACGGCTGCGATGTGCGCCGCTCGACGAGTTCGGCGATGCGGATCGGGTCATCCGCGACCCTGCGGACTTTGGCTCGATCAAGCCGCGGCCACAGGAGCATCGCTCGTTCGAGGTAGCACGATGTCGAAGGCCGCAAGGTGCGGCGGGCGACTCTTGGGGCGGGTTGCCTCACGCCTTGCACAGGTCCCCGATACGGACCCTCCGCGCCAGCTATGGGCGCGACAGCGTGCGCTCGTGACATGGCACTCCCCGTGCAACCGTTGGAGACGCTACTGAGTATTCGGCTCGCCTGAACGAATCTGTAACGGTGGCTCACCGGCTACCGTGTCAGATTCGTTGCAGCACGGAAGACTTCTGTTGCGCCACGTGCCACCCGCCGCGTCTTCTCGGTGGGTGCCCACCTTCCGGGCTGCGAACGTTGCGCCTGGCAGGCCTGCAACTTCCAACGACAGGCTCCTACGGGGCCGGTGGCGACGCAATACCCCGGTCGAGTAAGCCCCCCGGCGCCAGGTCAGATGCTCTGGCGGCGTCGTGTTCGGCGGCTACTCCCCGGCGTCACGTCGCTGCTCGTCGGCCAGATCCTTTAGGCTCTGCCGGCGCCGACGCATCCCTTCCGAGCTAGCGGCCATCGGGTCGGCCTTGGGCTGTCCTTCGACGGGCGTCTTGCGGCGACGAGGCTGGCCACGAGCATCCCTCAGGCGGTCCAGCCGTTCGCAGATCCGAGCTTCGGCCCCTAGGTCGCCCGGGAAGTAGTAGCGGCGTCCGACGAGCCTGTCGGGCAGATACTGCTGGTCGACGTCGTCGCCTTCGAAGTCATGCGGGTACAGGTAGTTGCGGCGGCCCGAGCCGCTTGACCGCAGGTGACCCGGAACCGGGAGAGAGCCGCTGCCGAGAACGTCGGCCATGGCGGCGAAGTAGCCCCGGCCAACGGCATTGCTCTTGGTCGTGACCGCGAGCATCACGGTGGCCTCAGCCAGCGCGTACTGGGCCTCGGGGAGGCCCACCCAGTCGAGCGCCTGCGCGGCAGCCACAGCCACCTCGAGGGCCCGAGGATCGGCCAGGCCTACGTCCTCAGACGCGAGGATGATCAGGCGCCGGGCGATGAACCGCGGATCTTCGCCGGCGGCGATCATGGACGCGAGCCAGTAGAGTGCCGCGTCCGGGTCGTTGCCGCGAATGCTCTTGATGAAGGCACTGACGGTGTCGTAGTGGCCGTCGCCGGCGCGGTCGTATGCCAGCGCCCGCTGCTGGGCGGCGGCCTCTACGTCTTCGAGTCTCGGCGCCACGTGCCCGTCGGCGTCGCGGATGCCCTCCGAGTCGGCGATCGACACGGCTCCCTCGAGCACGTTCAGCGCCTGGCGGGCATCCCCGGCGGAGAGTCCGACCAGGTGCTCGAAAGGCTCGTCCGATAGGGCGACGCCTCCGGCCGGGCCGAGGTCGCCGGCCAGGCCGCGTTCCGCGTCGGCAAGGGCGCGCCTGACCACCACCGCTATCTGATCGTCGCCGAGCGGCTCAAGGCGATATACACGAAGCCGGGACAGCAGGGCCGAGTTCACCTCGAAGTAGGGGTTCTCCGTGGAAGCACCCACCAGGGTGACCGTCCCGTCCTCGACGTGGGGTAGAAGCGCGTCCTGTTGAGCCTTGTTGAAGCGGTGTATCTCGTCGATGAACAGGATCGTCCGCTGGCCGTTCAGGGCGAGTCGCTGGCGAGCGTCGGCCACAAGCGCCCGAACCTCGGCCACCCCGCTCATGACCGCTGAGATAGTCACCAGGCGAGCCCCCGCGGCATCGGCCAGGACGCGGGCAAGGCTGGTCTTGCCGCTCCCGGGCGGTCCCCACAGCAGGATGGAGCCGAGATGACCTCCCTCGAGGGCGCGGCGGAGTGTCCCGCGGGCGCCGATGAGCTGTTCGTGGCCGACCACTTCGTCGAGCGTTCTGGGGCGCATCCGGGCTGCCAGCGGCTGGCTCGCCCGCGGCGGTACGAAGGCGGGCTGCTGTTCGCTCGAGTCGCCGGCAGGCGTGCTGTGAACGCGGCGCGATGGCATCACTCGATGCTACAGGTTGGCCGGTGCTGCGGAGCGGCTCCGGCGCGAAGGTGCCCGCCGCCGGGTGGGTCGGGCAACTCGGCGCGCTTGCGCCGCAACGGCGCTCCGTCGGGTTGGTTACGATTGGCGACGTGCCGATCCCGTTCCTGCGGCATCTCCCTCGTGGCGTGCCCGCTCATCAGCCTCCGGGCGTCGCCGTGCCGTCGACCGTTCAAGCGGCCATGGTTCAGCGTGTGATCGATGCGGTGGACGCACTCGTCGTGGTCGCTTCGCCGGACTGTTGTCTCTGGCTCTGGAACGGGCGCTGCGACGCTACTTCCGGCGTGCCGCTCAACGAAGTAGCGGGGAAGCCGCTGTGGACCGTCATGCGCCTGCGCCCGAACCTGCGGGCCCAGGCTCAGGAGTCCTTCGACAGACTCATCTCCGGAGTCGAGCGCAGTGTCGAGTTCCAGTCTCAATGGTTACGCAAGGACGGCCGTAAAGCGCGCGTCTCATGGACGGCGCGACTCGTCGAAGGTGACGAAAGCGGGCGCTTCGTGGTTGCCACCGGAGTCGAGACGACGCGGGGTCGCGAGGTGGCCAGGGAGATGGCCGAGGCAGAGATGCGCTTCGAGAGGCTGCTCGACGTCCTGCCGGACCCGGTGCTAGTTCATCAGAACGGCCGGCTGGTTTTCGCCAATCGCGCGGCCGTCGAGTTGTATGGGGCACGCAGCGCCGAGGAGCTGTTCGGCAGACACGTCATCGAGTACGTCGCCCCTGAGGATCGGGAGATGGTCCGGGCGCGGATGATGCGAATGCTCGCCTCCGGCGAGCCGGAGCCTCTCGTCGAAGAGCGTCACTTGAAGCTGGATGGGACGCCTTTCGACGGTGAGGTCGTCGCTGCCCCGGTCACCTTCGGCGGTCGCCCGGCCGTGGAGCTGGTAGTTCACGACGTCACCGCTCGCAAGGAGACGGAAGCGGCCCTGCGGGGGAGTGAGGCGCGAGTTCGGGCCGTCTTCGATCAGTCGTCACTGGGGATGCTGCTCGTGGACAGAAAGGGCCGGACCCTCGAGGGCAATGGCGCCTTCCGGTCCCTCATCGGCTATGACGCCTCGGAGTTGAGCGCGCTCACCGTCTCTGATATCACCCATCCCGACGATCGGGTGGCCAGCGAGCGGCTGCTCGAGGACCTGTTCGCGTGCCGTGCGGATGGGTACGAGATAGAGAAGCGCTACATCTCAAAGGGCGGTCGGGAGATATGGGTACGTGTGCACGTCTCTGCGGTTCGCGAGGGCCCTGGAGAGCCCCAGCTCGTCGTCGGCACCGTGGAGGACATCTCACGGCGCCACGTTCTCGAAGAGCAGCTTCGCCAGGCTTCCAAGATGGAGGCACTTGGGCGTCTGGCCGGAGGCGTTGCTCACGACTTCAACAACCTCCTGACTGTGGTCAACGGCTACGCCGACCTGCTCGTGCTTTCCCTCGAGGGCGATGAGCGTGCGGCCGACGCTGTCGAGATCCGTCGGGCAGGCTCGCGCGCCGCCGAACTGACGGCCCAACTGCTGGCGTTCGGGCGGCGCAGCAAGCGAGCCCTCGAGCCAGTGGACCTCAATGGTCGCGTCGAGGCCATGGTGCCGATGCTGCGGCGCCTGCTGGGAGAGGACATCGAGTTCCAGGTTGTGTTGGACCACGACGTTGGCGCCGTTGAGGCGGACCCGAGCCAGCTCGACCAGCTGGTCATGAATCTGATCGTCAACGGCCGGGACGCCATGCCCGGCGGCGGGGCCTTGAGCCTCACCACTTCTTGCTTCACGCCTGACGGTGTCGTGGGCTGCGACTCGGGGGCTGCGTGGGCCCGGCTCGAGATCGCCGACACGGGATCCGGTATGGAGCCGGACGTGCTCGAGCACATCTTCGAGCCGTTCTTCACGACCAAGGGTCAGGGCCAGGGGACTGGGCTGGGCCTGGCGACGGTCTTCGGCATCGTTCAGGTGATGGGCGGAAACGTCCGAGCCGAATCGAGCGTCGGCGTGGGCTCTCGATTCATCGTCGAACTGCCCATGTGCGAAACGTCATCGCAACCCTTGGGAGCCCGCCTTGCTGATCTCGTGTCGGGCGGGCGCTCCACCGAGACGGTTCTTCTGGTCGAAGACGAGCCGACTGTCCGCGACTTCTGCAAACGGGCGCTGGGGGTTGAAGGCTATCGTGTCTTCGTCGCAGGACCCCACGAGGCCCTGGCGGTTGCCGCGACGCTCGGTACCTCGCTCGACATCCTGGTCACAGACGTCGTGATGCCTGACTTCGATGGACCGACCATCGCAGCTGCGCTGAAGTCCAAGCAGCGGGATCTCAAGGTCCTGTTCATGTCGGGCTATCCGCGAGACCGTGAGGAAGAATTGACGGGCGCGGCCGCTGAAGGGGCGGTCCTCGCCAAGCCGTTCACGGCGCGGGAACTATGCGACGCCGTCCAGAGGGTTCTGGACCGCCCGACCAGGAAGGATTGAGCTCGCGGCGACAACGTGCCAGCTACCGCTGGCCCACGGAATCGGCCAGCCGACCGAACCGCCACGTCTCCCCATCGCCGTCCGACGGTGCATGCCAAGGCGGAGCCGAGCACCGCAAGCGAGCGGACTTGGAGGTCCGTGAGCGCGGAGCGGAGGCGACAACGTGCAAGCTACCGCTGGCCCACGGAATCGGTCGCCTGACGGCGATCGGCTAGCTGATGGTTATGACGTGGGCCACGTCGATCAGCACATACAAGACGGCAAGGGCCACGGCCATGGTTCCGCCGACCATGATGATCCGGCGCACGTCGCGGACGACGTAGGCGTATTCCTCGGCAGCTCGAGCCGCGAGGAGGCCCTGGCCACCGGGGCGTCCGGGCCGGGCCGGCTCGGCGACTCGACCGCGGTCACGTGCGCCGCCCCGGGCAACGTCAGCGGCACGATCCTGGGCGACGATCTGCGACTCGAGCTCGGCAGCGCGAGCCTCCTCGGCGGCCGACAGTCCACCGGACGGACGTGGCGCGGGACGTGACTGCGGCCTGGCGGAACTATGCCTGTCGGCGTGCCGCTGGCCAGGACGGTTCGATCCGCGAGTGCGCTTGGCCATGTTGTGTGAGAGGCCTCCGTTGGCTCCGTCGTAGGGCAGGCGTGGGCAGCGCCCGCCGCCGGTTGATCTCATCGAAGCTTTCGCTCGCGTCGAGGATAACATCTCGCCAGGTGACCTCGGGGCCGCGCCCGGTGACCTCGGGGCCGCGCCCGGTGGCTTCGGGGCCCCGCTGCGGGGTCGGCTCCTCTCGGACCGGCGCATTCAGAGCCGACCTGGCCGGATGCGCGCAGCGGGTCTTCGCCGCCGGCTGGTAGACTCCAGTGCGATTGAGCGGAGGTACGTGTGGTCGACTTCTTATCCAACAACGTGGCTGCCATCACTCTCGTGCTGGCAGCGATTTGCCTGCTGACGATCGTGCTGCTCGAGGCACTCCATGTCGGCAGGCTTACGGAACGTATCGATCAGCTCACGGGCGGCGTCGAGGGCGGCGACCTGGAGGCCGTCCTGGGCGAGCATCTCGAAACGGTTCATGCGGTCGGGCGTGACCTGGACGAGCTGACGGCGCGGGTGGCATTCATAGAGAGTTCGGCGCGTCATCACTTCTCGAAGGAAGGGCTCGTCCGCTTCAACCCGTTTCCCGACACAGGCGGTAACCAGAGCTTCGCCCTGGCCCTGCTGGACGAGTCAGACGACGGCGTCGTGGTTAGCAGTCTCCACTCTCGTACTGGCACGCGCATCTACGCGAAGGCCGTGGTCGCCGGCAAGGCCGACACGTCCTTGTCGGCCGAAGAGCAGGACGCCATCGACGAAGCCCGTTCGAAGCGCTCAGTGCGTCCGGCCACCGTGCCTCGGTCGGCGGCCGCCAGTCGCATAGACCCGGTTGCCGGCACGGGGCCGGCCTACGCGCCGCCCGCCGGGCCGACTCCCGCAAGGCCGGGCTCGGCAGCGGGTGCCAGTGCGAAAGCGGCCGTCGCGGCGCCGTCGCAGGCCGTTGGCAGGGCTGCGCCGGGCGCTGTTGCATCGACCAGGGCCAGGCCAGTGATCCAGGACGACGACACGGCTTACCGGCCGGCGAGCGGGCGGGCCAAGGGCCAGGAGAAGCCGAGGGATGTCCCGGCGCCGGAGGTCTCATCGGAAGCCGATTCCGAGAGAGTCCACCGTAAGCCTGGTCAGCCGCCGGCCTCGGGACCGGGACAACGGTAGGCTGACACACCAAGCTCGTGACACGTGAGATGTCACTCCCGCCGGCGAGGCTCTCGACATGACTCGCCGCGGCCGGAGGGAATCCTCACGTGAACCACAGCCCCTCGAACAGATACCGGTCTGGTCGCTGCCGCCCGAAGATGAGTCGCCCGCCGCAGACGCCGACGGCGAGGAGTCGCTTCTAGCCGGGCTCAACAGAGAGCAGCGACGCGCAGTGTGTCACGGCGAGGGTCCGCTGCTGGTCGTGGCCGGCGCCGGCACCGGCAAGACACAGGTCATCACTCGGCGTATAGCCTGGTTGATCGCTACTCGTCGTGCGCGGCCGTCGGAGATCCTGGCTCTGACTTTCACGGACAAGGCCGCCGATGAGATGCAGACTCGCGTCGATCAGCTCGTGCCGTACGGCTACACGGATGCGGCCGTCTCGACCTTCCACGCCTTCGGCGATCGGCTTATCCGCGAGTTCGCGCTCGAGCTGGGGCTGCCCTCAGACTCGCGCGTCCTGTCGCGGCCGGAAGTCGTGATCTTCCTGCGCGAACGGCTCTTCAAGTTCGACCTGGACGAGTACCGGCCGTTGGGAGATCCCACCCGCTTCCTCGGTGCTCTGGCGACGCTGTTCAGCCGCTGCAAGGACGAGGACGTGAGCCCGCAGGCCTATCTCGAATTCTCGGCGAGCCTCGCGGACAGGGGTGCCGGGACCGAGGCGGGGCTGGCAACTGGGAACGATTGCGCCACGGAGGAGGCGGCGGCGCGGGAGGAAGAAGCTCGCCGCCAGACCGAGCTTGCTCGCGCTTACGATCGATATCAGACGCTCCTGCGTGAGGCCGGTCTGATCGACTTCGGCGATCAGGTGAGCCTGGCCCTGCGACTGGTTCGCGAATCACCGGCGTCTCGGCTTGAACTTCAGCGTCGCTACCGGTACATCCTTGTCGATGAGTTCCAGGACACCAACAAGGCGCAATCGGAGCTCGTCGAGTTGCTGGCCGCACCGCACGGGAACGTGACCGTCGTCGGCGACGACGACCAGTCGATATACAAGTTCCGCGGGGCGGCGATAAGCAACATCCTGGAGTTCAAGCGACGCCATCCTCGCGCCCGCCAGTTAGTGCTGCGCCGCAACTACCGGTCGCGAGCGCCGATCCTCGACGCCAGCTACCGCCTGATTCGCTTCAACGATCCGGACCGCCTGGAGGTCCGCAACGGCATCGACAAGCGCCTCGTTCCCGAGCGCGGTGGAACCGAGACCCCGGTGCGCCATCGCGTCTTCGCCACCGGATCCGAGGAGGCCGACCAGGTAGCTCGGGAGATAGCGGAGCGGATTGCCGGTGGGGCGAAGCCGCGCGACTTCGCGATCCTGGTTCGGGCGAACACGGATGCCGATCCGGTCCTGCGAAGTCTCAATCTCGACGGTGTGCCGTGGCGCTTCTCGGGCGCTTCCGGCCTCTATGCACGGCCTGAGATTCGGTTACTGCTTGCCTTCCTCAGGGCGATCGCGGATCTCTCGGCCAGCGTCGACGTCTACGCCCTTGCGGCATCCGACCTGTACGGTCTGGGCGGACCGGATCTCACAGCCATCGTCAACAGCGCTCGCCGGCGCAATCGCTCCCTCTGGGAGGTGGTCGAGGAACTCGTCCGCCAGCCCGGACTGCTGCGGCTCGCTCCGGAGACCCGCGCCGCTCTGGAACGGCTCGTGGCCGACTTGAAACGCTTTACCGAGCTGGCCCATGAGCGACCGGCGGGCGAGGTGCTCTATCAGTTCCTGCGGGACTGCGGCCTGCTGGCGCGGCTGGCGTCCACGGAATCGGTGGCGGCCGAGGAATCGCTTCAGAACATCGCCAGGTTCTTCGAGATCATCCGGGGCCAGTCCGATCTTCTGCCCGACGATCGGATCGCGTTCGTGGCACCGCACTTGCAGACGCTGATCGATGCCGGCGACGACCCGGCCACCGCGGAGGTCGATCCCGATGCCGATGCCGTAGCGGTGCTGACGGTGCACAAGGCCAAGGGACTGGAATTCCCCGTCGTCTTCATGACGGGACTTGTCGACGGCCGATTCCCGGCCCGATCGCGACGCGAGCCTCTGGCCCTTCCCGCCGCCCTCGTGCATGAGACGTTGCCCGAAGGCGACGCCCACGTCCAGGAGGAGAGGAGGCTCTTCTACGTTGGCATGACCCGCGCCCGTGACGAGCTGGTTCTGTCCCACGCCTCCGACTACGGCGGCCGCCGGACCAGGCGTGTGTCGCAGTTCGTGCTCGAAGCACTCGACCTGCCGGCGGCCACGGCGACGGGTGCCGCCGCCGACGCGAAGGCCCACGCCCCGCTGGAACGTCTGGCGGCGTTCGAACCCAAGGCGGATCCGATCGAGCCCGGCCGGGAGCCGGTCGAAGGGCCGCTGTCGCTGAGCTTCTACCAGGTGGACGACTACCTGACCTGCCCGCTCAAGTACAAGTACGTCCACGTCTTGCGCGTCCCGATCGCGCCACACCACGCCATCGTGTACGGCTCTGCGCTTCACCAGGCGGTGCAGGAGTTCCATCGCCGTGGAGCGCGCGGATACGTGATGAGCGAGGACGAGCTGCTCGCGGCGTTCGATCGCGCCTGGTCCAACGAGGGATTCCTCACAAGGGAGCACGAAGAGGCGCGCCTGGATGCGGGGCGGGCCGCGCTGCGTCGCTTCCGCCTGGAACAGATGCGACCCGGGACGGTCGTGCCGGCCTACGTCGAGCGTGAGTTCAGCTTCGTCCTGGACGGTGATCGCATCCGCGGCCGCATGGATCGGGTCGACATCGAGCGCCTGCCCGCGGCTGCTGCCGAAGGCCAAGACGGCGCCGGGGAGATGCAGCTTGCCGATTCCATCGCGCCGGCGCTGCCCGGTCTGCATCCGGAGCGAGTCACCATCACGGACTACAAGTCGAGCGATGTTCGAGACCCTGCCCGAGCTCGTGAACGCGCCCGCGAGTCGCTCCAACTCCAGATCTACGCCATGGCCTATCAGGCTGAGACCGGCCACCTGCCGGACGCGCTGCAGCTGTGGTTTCTCGAATCCGGTCTGGTGGGGCGGGTCGAAGTGGACGAGAAACGGCTCGACAGGGCAAGGGAGTCGATCCGCCGAGCGGCCCGCGGCATCCGAGCCAGGCGATTCGAGGCCACGCCCGACTACCTTGCCTGCGGCTATTGTGCCTTCCGCGAGATCTGCCCCGCGAGCGCGGCAAGATGATCGACGGAATCGAGGCCATCACCCTCGACTTCGGGAACACGCTGGTGCCGTTCCCGGCCGGCCCGCTGGCGGAGGTTGTTCGCGTCACGGCCGAGCGCGCCGCCCGCCTCGTCGGGTGCCGCGCCGACGACTTCACCACGTTCTGGGGCGAGGAGCGTCTTCGCCAGTTCGCCGAAGAGGTGCCCCTGGGCAGGGAGGCCGACATGGATGTCCGTGTCGCCCGAGTGCTGGCTAGGTTGCGTGGTCGGATTGTCCCGCCGGCCGGCGAGCGCTGGGACGATGTCGCGATCGCTGCGTATTCCGATCCGGCCGAGATCGGCACGATCCTGAGTACCTACGCGGACGCTTTCGTCCGGCATACGCCAGCGCCTCCCGAGATCGAGCCGATGCTAGGACGTCTGTGTCTCTCCTACCGGCTGGCCATCCTGTCGAACTGGCCGCTCGCGCTGGCCGTCGAGCGTTTCTCAGAGAACGCCGGCTGGACGAAGCACCTCTCGGCGATCGTCGTCTCGCACCGCGTTGGCGCCATCAAGCCGTACCCGCGGATCTTCGAAGTAGCGGCGGCGGAGCTCGGCGTGGCGTCGGGACCGTCGATCCTGCACGTCGGCGACGACATGGGGGCCGATGTGTTGGGCGCCCACAACGTCGGCTGGAGAGCGGCCTGGGTCCGGCTCAGGCCCGAGGATTCGCCACTCCCGACGGCGCCCCCGGCCCCAGACGCGAACCCGGACCTCACGATCGACTCAGTGCTCGACCTCGAAGCCGCGCTCGCTCGGCCCGGCCTCGCCTTCGACAAGTAGACTGGGCGACGTGGGAGCGAACGATCGGCTCTTCAACTGTTTCTTCATCGTGACGGCAGGCGTTGCGTGGGCGGCGGTGGCTCAGTTCGTGACCACGACATATCCACGCGAGAACGCAACCTCTGGGCTGACCGGCGCCGGCATGATCGGGCTGGCCTGCGGGCTGACCGCCGTGCCGCTCTTCTGGCTCGTGTGGTTCGCCCGCCACCGCCGGATCGCCCTGCTGGGAGACTGGAGTCGGGCCCTTCGGAGGGGCGCGTGGGTTGGCGTCGTCGTGGCCCTGTTTGTGGCGCTTCGAATCCAGGCTGTCCTGAGCCTGCCGATCGCCGTCTTCGTCGTTGTACTGGTGTTGATGGCGGAGATCACGCTCTCGATGGAGCGATAAGCCGATCGCGAGCCAGGCGAAGCCTGGCTTTCGGGCGGCGCATTCCGTGGGCCAGCGGTAGCTGGCACGTTGTCGCCGAGTCAGGCTCCGCCTGGCTTTCGCGCTTCGCTCACGCACTTTCAAGTGCGCTCGCCAAAGCCAGGCTTGCCTGGCTCGTGCTCGGACGGCGCCTTGGCCTGCGCCGCCGGCCGGCGATCGGGACATGGGGCGGTTCTGTCGGGCGGCGGCCGCTGCGGCGCTCGAGGGGTGGGTCCGGGCCCGGTGCGGTGGCCACGGACGCGCTAGGCTGTACTCGATGGCCGAGCCTACCCGGGATCCCAAGACCGCTGCTGCCCTGGCTCGGCTGTACGACCTGGATCTGGCGGAAGACCCGGGCGACATCGACTTGTACCTCGCCCTGGCGTCACGGACCGGCGGCCCCATCCTCGAGATCGCTGCCGGGTCGGGCCGCGTGGCCGTACCGCTGGCGCAGGCGGGTTACGACGTCACTGCCGTCGACATAGATCCGGCGATGCTTGCCCGCCTCGATGAAGCGGCGACCGAGGCGGGGCCCGAGGTTCGCGGCCGCCTGACCCGGGTCGAGGGCGATCTCATCGACCTCAAGCTGCCGGGTGGCGCGAGGTTCCGGCTCGCCATACTTGCCCTGAACTCGATTCTGTTGCTCGATAGCCGTGATACCCAGCAGGCCGCCCTCGAAACGATGGCTCGCCATGTGGAGCCCGGCGGGCTCGCCGTCGTTGACGTCTGGTTGCCCAGCGCCGACGAGCTGGCTCGCTACGACGGCCGAGTCGGCCTGGAGTACGTCCGAGAAGACCCCTCGAGCGGCTTGCTGGTCGTCAAGACTGCCGCCGCGCAGCATGAGCCGGCGACAGGCCACATCCAGCTGACCTCGATCTACGAGGAGGCAGAGCAGGGTGGCCAGGCCCGTCGCTGGATCCGCCGGGACCGACTACGGCTGCTCAATTCGGGTGAATTGCGGGCCATGGCCGAGTCGGTTGGGCTGGACGTGGAGGTTGTCGCGGGCGATTACGAGATGAATCCTGTCGGGCCCCATGACGAACGGGCCATCCTCGTTGCGCGGACGCGGGGCAGGCCCGCTCCGCGGGCTTGATATAGTCGGCCCGTGGCCACTCCCAGTTCGATCCGACTGCTTGTTGCGGAAGACGTGCCGCAGGTCAGTCAGCACGTCCGGAACCTGCTGAGCGTCCAGTCGCAGGTCAAGCTGCTCGAGGTCTTGAACGACGGCTCGAAGGTGGTCGAGGCGGCCAACCAGCTCCGGCCGGACGTGGTGATGGTCGACCTGCTGCTCCAGGGCAAGGTCAAAGGGCCGCAACTGATCGAGAAGCTGCGCGACTCGGGCCTCGAGATTCCGGTCGTCGTGCTGACGGTGCCGCAGCATCCGCTGGCGCGCGATCCCAACCGCGGGATCGATGCGGTTCTTACCCTGCCGTTCAGCGGATTCGAACTGGTCAATACGCTGAGCCACGTGCTGGCGGATCGTCAGGCCAGGGCATCCGGCGCCTGCCGAGTCGTCTCGGTCTTCTCACCAAAGGGAGGCGTCGGCAAGACGACGATCGCTTTCAACCTGGCCGTGTCTCTGGGCCAGATGGGAGTGCCCACGGCATTGATCGACGGCAGCCTGCAGTACGGCGACCTGCGCGCCCTCCTGAAGGTCCCGAGCGACGTCCCCTCGATCCTGGATCTGCCGACGGATCGAGTTCAGCAGTCCGACCTGCACGACGTCATGTGGCGCGATCCGGCGGGCATCGACATCCTGCTCGCGCCGCCTCGGGTCGAGATGGCCGAGATGGTCACCGCGCGAGACGTCGAAAAGACGATCTCGCTCCTGCGCCGGCTGTACGAGGCCATCGTGATCGACACACCGACGACGCTATCGGAAGTGACACTGGCCTTGCTCGACAGCAGCGACGTCATCCTGTCGATCGTTACGTACGACTCGACCACGATCCACAACACCCTCGCCGTGGGCGAGGTGTTCTCGTCGATCGGGTACCCGCCCGAGAAGATGCAGTACCTGGTCAACCGATCCGACTCGAGCGGCGGGATCGGCCGCGACGAGCTGGCCCGCACGCTCGGCCGCCGGCCCGAGTTCGAGGTCGTCTCGGATGGGCGCCTCGTGGTCCAGGCGAACAACGAGGGTATGCCCTTCGTTGTGTCCAGCCCGGACGCTGCAGTCAGTCGCGACGTGCGCCGCGCCGCCCAGACGATCATGGGTCGCACCGCCAACGCTCCGGTGAGAAACTGAGGCCGTGTCAGACCCGCGTCCAATAGGCGTGTTCGACTCAGGCGTGGGCGGCCTGACTGTGCTGCGGGAGATCCTGCGCCGGCTGTCGTTCGAGTCGACCATCTACCTGGGCGACAACGCCCGCGCTCCATACGGTGTCCGACCCGACGATGAGGTTCGGCAGTTCAGCGTCCAGGCCCTCGACGCCCTGGTACGGCGCGACGTGAAGGCACTGGTAGTGGCCTGCAACACCTCCACGTCCGTTGCCCTGGGTGACTTCAGGCGCCGCTACGACCTGCCGGTACTCGGTGTGGTCAGGCCCGGTGCGTCGGCGGCCGCACTGGCCACCCGCAACCGGCGCGTCGGGGTGATTGCCACGCCGGCGACCGTTCGATCCCGGGCCTACTTCAACGCCATCAAGGACGAGAACCCTGCCATCGAGGTCTACGAGCACGCCACGCCGGAGCTTGTGCCGCTCGTGGAGGCGGGCTGTCTGACCGGGCCCGAAGTCGAGGCGGCCGTCCGGTCGGCCGTGGCCCCGCTGCTTGGCGAGCGAAACGAGGATGGCGAGTTCATCTTCCCCTTGCCCCGTTCGGCCAAGATCGACACCTTGCTCCTCGGCTGCACGCACTACCCGCTGCTCGCAGGCGTTCTGCGCGCCTCGGTCGGAGATGACGTTGCAATCGTGGATTCGGCCACGGCCACGGCCTCGTCGCTGGCGGAGCTGCTCTCGGTCAACGCCCTGGAGGCACCAGGTACCACGGGTGGCATGGCCGCCGACGCAGGTATGGCCGGGCACGCGCAGCCGGACGAAATGGCAAGGACCCCCATTCACCGCCAGCTGACCACGGGCGACGTGGCGGCCTTCAGGAGTGTGGCCGAGAGGATGTTCGGCGAGGAGTTCCCTGACGTCGAGGCCGTCGATCTCGAAGCCGGTCCCGCGTGAACGACGACCCCGCGAAGAGAGCGCGCAGCGGTCGAACGGAGTCGCCGAGACGCGCCTCGGGCGGCGGCTGGAGGCGTGACGCGTTCCTGCAGGCCGGTTTCCTCGTCGGCGCGGCAGCCGGGGCCGCCGTGACCGTCCTCGGCCGGCGCGCGGAGCGGTCGGCCCGGCGCGGCCTCGTCGATTGGAAGGTGGCGGAGAGAATTGCTGCGGATCGCCTCCGCAAGGCTCCGGGCACGCTCGATCCATACGAGCTTCGGCGCGCCGACCCAATCTACGCGGCTGCCATGGCCGAGATCGTGCCCGCCCTGAGCCGCGCGCTCGGCACGGAACTGCCGGACATCGTCGAGCGGAGCGGCGTGGTCGATCGCGCGGGCTGGGTCCACGCCAACGTGGCCACGTTCGCCGCGCTGATGAGCAAGATCGAGGGCGATCTCCTGAGTCAGGTCCTGCCGCCGGGGTCGGGCTTGATCAAGGCGACGATGGCGATCGCCAATCGGATGGTGACGACGCGCCAGTTCGGCTACCTGCTTGGCTTCCTCGGACAACACGTTCTTGGCCAGTACGACCTGGCGATCATGACGGCCGAATCGGCGCCCGGTCGGCTTCTCTTCGTCGACGAGAACATCCGCCGGACGGCGACGATGCTGGACGTGCCGCTCAACCCGTTCCGGACCTGGATCGCTCTCCACGAGACGACGCACGCCTTCGAGTTCGAGGCCCATCCGTGGCTCAGGCCGTACCTGGCCGCGCGTCTGGAGAGGCAGCTTGGCTCGCTCTCCAACGGCGCATCGGTCCTCAATCGCGAGGCCCTGGGCAGACTGGGCCGGGCGCTCCGGGGTGCCACCACGGGGGAGCACTGGATGGAAGGGCTGATGTCGGTCGACCAGCGTCGCGAGTTTCGCGAAATCCAGGCCGTCATGAGCCTGCTCGAGGGTTTCGGGGACTACATGATGGACGAGGTGGGGCGCGACCTGGTCCCGGACGTGGAGCGCATCAGCGCACGGTTCCATGCTCGGCGAGAGCAGCGGAGCGGCTTCGAACGGGCGATGATGCGACTGACCGGGATGGACCTCAAGATGGAGCAGTACCGCAAGGGAGAGGAGTTCGTCGCCGCCATCGCCCGATCGAGAGGTGCCGAGGCCTTGCATGCGCTCTGGCTGGGGCCGGAGAATCTGCCGTCGCCGGAAGAGATAGACCTGCCGTCACGCTGGCTGGCGCGCGTTATGCCCAATAGGTGAACCGAGCCGTATAGCACAGGGGGAGCACATGAATGTCGAGAACCCCGCCATCGTGGGACCGGGACGCGGACCGGGCGGGTCGCCGCTGGCGATTGCCATCAGCCCCGTCCTCACCGGCCGCGACGCCTTCGGTTCCATGCGCGAGGAGATCCTCGGGGCGGCGCCGGGGGCCAGGCTCATTCCGGTGAACGCCGAAGGAGTGGCGGACGAGCCGCTCGAGGACGTCGAAGTCCTGCTGCGCGGCTGGTCGCTGGGAGGCGACCCGCTGGATCGGCTCGTCGGTCGGGCGCCCAGGTTGCGCTGGATTCATTCAGTTTCGGTCGGTGTCGAGTCGGTCCTGACCCCGTGCGTCCGCCTGCGAGGCCTGACTGTGACGAACGGCCGAGGGGTCTTCGACCAGCCGATAGCCGAATACGTCATGACCATGATCCTGTCCATTTGCCGGTGTCTGCCGCAACTCATCGAACTGCAGCGGGAACGGACGTGGCAGCCGCTCGAGGCCAGAGAGATGGCCGGCGTGACGATCGGTCTGGTTGGGCTGGGTGGCATCGGCTGCGAGGTGGCCTCGCTGGGGCAAGCCTTCGGATCGCGGGTCCTGGCCGTTCGTCGCCGTCCAGGTGCGGAGCCGGTTGAAGGAGTGGAGACGTTGGGCGGGCTCGAGGCTCTGCCCCGACTCCTTGCTTCCTCGGACTTCATCGTCCTGGCGCTGCCGTTGACCGCTGAGACCGAACGCGTGATCGACGACGAGTCCCTGGCGATCGTGAAGCCCGGCGCCTGGATCATCAACGTCGCTCGCGGGGGACTCGTGGACGAAGTGGCGCTTGTGCGAGCGCTTCGATCGGGACCGTTGGGCGGGGCCGTCCTGGATACCTTCCGCGAGGAACCACTACCGGACACGTCGCCCTTCTACCGGCTCGCCAACTGCATTGTCACGCCCCACACGAGCTGGTTCAGCGCCGCCGTGCTGGGTCGTACCTTCGAAGTCTTCTCCGACAACCTGCGCCGCTATCGCGCCGGCGAGCCACTCCGGCACGTCGTCGATGCGGCGGCGGGCTACTGAGTCTGTGGGTTACTGACGGCGGCACTCCGGTAGCATGTAGGCGGCGCAACCGCGTTACGCGAAGGAGGCCATCGGCCCATGCAGATCGCCATCGTCGGGCTCGCCGGCTCGGGGAAGACAACCGTCTTCAACACTCTGACCCGGGGCCATGCCCAGACGGGCGGCTACGGCGGCATGGAGTTGCACGTCGGGACGGTAAAGGTCCCCGACTCGCGCCTTGACACTCTGGCCGAGATCTTCAAGCCGAAGAAGATCGTCCACGCCGACGTCACCTACTTCGACCTGGCGGCCCCGCCCGCTTCGACCGAAGGCCGGGTCGGAACCGAAGAGTTACCGGCGGACCAGCTGGCGCGGCTGCGCGAGGCCGATGCTCTGTTGCACGTCGTTCGGGCGTTCGAGGACGCGGCTGTACCGCATCCCGAGGGTTCGGTCGACGCCTGGCGGGACCTGGAGCGACTCGACTTCGAATTCCTGATGTCGGACCTGTCGGTCATGGAGAAGCGCATCGAGCGCTTGAAGGCGGCCGGTCACCACGGCACTCCCGCGGAGCGCGAGTCGAACGATCGCGAGCTCGCATTGCTGGAGAGGCTTCACGGTCCGCTGACGCAGGGCAAGCCGCTGCGGGATGAGGCCCTGGCGCCGGAGGAAGAGAAGTCGCTCCGCGGCTTCCGCTTCCTGACCCAGAAACCGGTCCTCGTCCTGCTCAACGTCGGCGAGGCCGACCTGCCGCGGGAAGCCGAGATCGTGGCCGGTGTCGCCGGCCGGTACGGGCACGAGCGGACGCTCATCGATGGGCTGTCGGCCAAGATCGAGATGGAGCTGGGCGAGCTGGATCCTGAAGAGGCGGCCGTCTTCATGGACGAGCTGGGTCTCGCGGAGTCGAGCCTGGATCGAGTCATCCACCTCAGCTACCGGCTCCTCGGCCTCATCTCGTTCCTGACCGCTGGACCGGACGAAGTGCGGGCCTGGCCTATCCCGGACGGGTCGTCGTCGGTCGACGCCGCAGGCGCAATCCACACGGACCTGGCCCGGGGCTTCATCCGCGCGGAGGTAGTGCCCTATGCTGACCTGGTCGCGCTGAGGTCGACGGCCGAGGCGCGCAAGCACGGCAAGCTTCGTTCCGAGGGCAAGGCGTATGCGGTCAAGGACGGCGACGTGATCGAGGTCCTGTTCAGTCGCTAACCCTGGGGTCGCCCGACCGCCGCCGCTGACGCTCCGTCTCAGTTGGGCAGGGCGTCGTTGCGGGGAAAGTCGACGAACAGGCCTCGATAGTCGGGCGAGTCGGGGTCGTCGTCATCGTCGGAGTCGATGCTGGCGAGGTAGTTCTCGTCCTCCAGCTTCGACACGTTGACCGACGCGGTCAGCCGTTCGTCGGAGATGGGGATGAAGCCGTGATCTCGCTCGAGCTCCTCGGCGATCGCCTCGATCAGCGTGTCCTGCTCGAACGAGTCCTGGATCCGACGACGGATAGACTGCACGAGCTCGAAGAAGCTGTCGGCGTCCATTTCCTCCTCGCTGACAAGGAGCACGTCGGCGAAGATGTCGTCATCGCCCTCGCGAAGTTCGTAGAAGAACACGGCTCAACTCCAGGGAGGAAGAGGCTGAAAGCGCGCCGAGTATACCGCTCACCATCTGGCGGTCCGGATCCGGCGCGCCGCTCGTCGCCGTCGGTCCAGCTCGTGGTGGCCGGCGCCGCCTCCCGCGATCTCGCCCGCGACGATCCGCGAGGCTGGCGGCTGGGCGGATCGGCGACCTACTGTTCGCTTGCCGCGGCCCGGCTCGGGCTGCGCGTTGGCTGCGTCCTGGGCGTCGACGCGCCAGCGGCCGCGGCGCACGAACTCTCGTTGCTCGAGGCTGCCGGCGTCGAGGTGCGGCCCTTCGCGCTGGACCGAGGCCCCGTCTTCGAGAACATCGAAGCGGGCGGACATCGACGCCAGCGGTGGCTTTCGCGGAGCGATGGCGTACCGGCCGCGGCATTGCCCGATGAGTGGCGAGGGGCTACGGGCTGGTTGTTCGTGCCTGTGGCCGGCGAGCTCGGCGCGGACTGGGGGGCCGTTGCCGCTGGACGAGGAGGTGGCGGTGAAGACAGCCAAAGAATCGGCGTCGGCTGGCAGGGACTCCTGCGGGACTTCGGTGACGATGGCTGGGTGAAGGTCGTGGAGGCGCGCTCGTCACCGCTCCTGACGGGGGCGGGCCTCGTAGTCGTGAGCGTTGACGACCTGGGCGGGGAAGCGGCCATCGAGCAACTCCCACGATTCGCCCCGAATGCGGCGATCGTGCTCACAGCCGGGGAGGAGGGGGGAGTGGCCCTGCGCGACGGGAAACCGTCTTGGTATCAAGCGGCGCCGGCGCCGGGCGTCGTTGATCCAACCGGTGCCGGCGACGTCTTCCTGAGCGCGTTGATGGTCGCCTGGCTGCTCACAGGCGAGCTGGCCACGGCGGGAGCGCTGCGATTTGGCGCGGCGGCCGCGTCGTGCGCCGTCGAGGGTGTCGGCCTCGCCGGCGTCCCGACGAGGGATCACGTCGAGGCCCGGCTGCGTTCGCTGGCCGGGTAATTCCGGTCGCGCTCAGGTCGCGGCGCCAGACCGCTCGTCGGTCTTGACGCTCGTCTGCCTAGAGAGAAGCGCGTTCCAGGCGGCGGGCCAGCCGGGCGCGGCGCCTGACCAGGTCGGCCTCCAGTGAGCGGCGCTGCATGGCGTTTCCGTGGCCGCGGCTGCGGTAGAGGGCCATCAAGGCCGCGTCGGTCGCCGCCCACGCTCCCGCCAGATCGCGCTCGCGGTGTTCCCGCTCCTTGGCCAGCTCTATCCAACCCAGGCCCGCGAGCGGCCCGGGCGCCGTAACGAGGTGGCTCCACGCGACGCCCGCCTCGGCCAGACGACCGAAACGGCGCAGCATCCGCGCAAGCTCCACAGTGGCGAGGGCCACGTCCGGGTCGCCGCCGTCGATCGGACCGCCGGCGAGCTCGAGGCAGGCCACTGCCTCGTCGATTCGACCCTCGTGGCGGAACAGTCGCGCCAGCCGCACGAGGTCGCCTGGCGGGGCCCAGCGCCGGGCCTCACCCTCGCCGTAGCCGCGTTCCATATGCGCCAGGATGCGGCCGAGTGTGACCACGTCCTCGGCGTTGTGGCGGGCGACGACGCGTATCGGCCCAGCCGATCCGCCGCGCAGGAAGGAGTGGTAGACGGCGGGGATTTCCCATGAAGGGATGTCCGGCGTGCGGTGGCGGCGGAGAAGATGGCGCTCGACGGTCTGGAGCCGCGCATCCGGCAAGCGATGCCGGAAGAGTCGCCGCACCAGGAGGAGCAGGTCGAGGTGGCCGTCGAGGGCCGGAGGAACCCGGCGTCCCATCCGAAAGCGAGTCTCGAGCAGCGGCCAGTCGAACGCCCGGCCGTTGTAGGTGACCAGACAGGCGCCCGGCGGAGTCTCCGCGGCCAGGGCGTCGAGCAGAGCCCGCTCCTCCGATAGGTCCGGCAGCAGCAACTGGAGCAAGCGCAGCCGATCCCCCTGCCACCAACCTATCCCGATCAGGAAGGCCACCGTTCCGGCGGCGGAGCCGAGGCCCGTCGTCTCCGTATCCAGGCAGAGGAGGGGAGTGCTCGCCCCCGGCATTCCCGGCAGGCCGGCCAGTCTCGTTCGGTCGATCGGCAGATAGACCGGCCGAAGCTCTCGGCGGACGTACCAGCCATGGGTCGTCTCGACGGCGTCCGCATCCATGGCCACGGCCAGGCGTTGAGCGAGCGAGGCCGGATCAACGCTGCCGGCGTCTCGCCACACAGGTTGGGGAGTCGTGTGTCCCTCGCCGGCAGCCACGATGGCGGCGATCCGCCGGCGGATTTCGGCATCGGCCTCGGCCGCGTAATCGGTCGGAGCGCTGGCCGCCGAGGGGTTGGGCCGATCCGCGCGGCCCGAGGCCATCCGGTCGCGTCGAAGAGCGTCCAGGCGTCGTCCGAGCCGCGCCTCTTCGACCGTCATGCCGCCGCTCCGGGCAGGGCTGCCCCGGGAACCGCCGCGGCGCCGGCAAGGAGCGACCGGAGCAGTCGGAGTGCCAGCGCCCTGGCGTCGACGCCTCGTTCAAGCCTGGGTCCCGTGCAGGCCGGACAGCCGCTTTCACAGCGGCACCCGGCGATCAGGTCGGCGGCTCCGGCCACGAGTTCGTCGTGGCGATCGAAGAGCCTCTCCGAGAGGCCAACGCCGCCGGGAACCGCTTCGTAGAGGTAGACCGTGGGCGAGCCGTTGTGAGGAGAGCGGACCTGGCTCACCAGGCCCAGGTCTCGCGGGTCGACCATGAGCAGGACCGCGGCCACCGCCTGGATCGCCCGCCCGGTACCGAGCAGGGCAACGTCAAGTTCGGCGCGGGTCCAACCGTCTGCGGCCGAACCGAGCATCAGCCAGTAGGCGGTGGTCTGGAGCTCGATCTCCGGAAGGTGAACGGGGCCCCAGCCGAGGTTCTCGTCGGTCCCGAACTTGAGCTTCTTGAACATGCTGACCAGGCTGGAGACCATGACCTCGCCATGGGCGCGGTAGCCGCCGGTCGCCGGTGCGCTCGCGAAAGTCTCGAGCGGCTTGAGCGTCACGGCCCTGTCGGCGTAGGTGTAGTGGTCCACGTCGACCCGGCGGACGTAGGCTTTGCGCTCGTCCCAGTCCAGCTTGTCGACGTGGTACTGGGCCGACTCGTGCATGTAGATCGCGTCTTCGTGGACGAGGGTCTGGGCGGCGAAGATGTCGATCTCCCCGATGACCCGCGGTCGATCGGGCGTGGTGTCGATGATCACGACGTTTTCCTCGGCGGCGGCTCGCAGTGAAACGGACGATGCCGGGAAGTTGTCGTTCGACCAGTACCAGCGGTCGTCGCCGGCGTGCCGCACCAGGCCCTCCTCGGCGAGGAATGCCAGCAGGGGCTCCGCTTCGGTTGGGCCGAAACGCTCGCTCGGCTCGAGCGGCAGCTCGAAACACGCCGCCTTCAGGTGGCCGAGCAGGACGTGCAGGTTGTCGGGATCCAGGCGAGCCTCCTCTGGCGGCGAGTCGAGCAGGAAGGCCGGGTGCTCGACGACGTATCGATCGACCGGTCCGCCGCCGGCGATGAGCACGGACGCGCTGGTGCCCCCACGCCGACCGGCCCGGCCCATCTGCTGCCACGTGGCGGCGATCGAGCCCGGATAGCCGGCCAGGATCGAGACGTCCAGCTGGCCGACGTCAACGCCCAGCTCGAGCGCGTTGGTGGACACGACGCCCAGCAGCTCGCCGTCGCGCAGGCCGCGCTCCACGGCTCGCCGCTCCGTGGGCAGGTAGCCGCCGCGATAGCCCCGGACCCTGGTCCGCGGGCCATCGCCCATTCGAAGCGCCTCGCGCAGGTTGGACAGCATGAGCTCGACGCCGACCCGGGAGCGGCCGAAGACGAGTGTCTGGCGGCCCGCCCGCAGGAACGGCAGTGCCCACCGAACGGCGAGCGTCTGGGCCGATCCACGGGCGCCGGTTGCCGGATCCAGGAGCGGTGGCTGAACCATCAGGATGTGGCGCTCGCCGGACGGCGCGCCGTTCCGGTCCACGACTCGAGCCGCGCGCCCCGTAAGCAATGTCGCCAGCTCACCCGGGTTCCCGATTGTGGCTGAGCAGCAGACGATCACCGGGTGGGAGCCGTAGTGGGCGCAGATCCGAAGCAGGCGCCGCAGGACGTTGGCGACATGGCAACCGAACAGGCCCCGGTAGGTGTGCAGCTCGTCGATGACGATGATCCGGAGCTGCTCGAAGAGCTGGAACCACTTCGTATGGTGCGGCAGGATCGCCGCGTGGAGCATGTCCGGGTTCGTGACGACGACCTGGCCTGCGGATCGGATGGCAGAGCGGATCGGATTCGGAGTGTCGCCGTCGTAGGTGGAGGCGTTGATGTGGAGGTCCGCGGCGCGGCTGAGCTCACCCAGTTCGGCAACCTGGTCCTGCCCGAGGGCCTTAGTTGGGAATAGGTAAAGGGCGCGGGCCGTTGGATCATCGGCCAGGGCCTGGAGCGTGGGAATGAGGTAGCACAGCGACTTGCCCGACGCCGTCGGCGTGACGACGACCACGTCTTCGCCGGCTCGGACGGCCTCGATTGCCTCGGCCTGATGGCGATACAGCGCCGTGACGCCGCGCCTTTCGAGGCCCGCTCTGAGGCCGGGACATAGCCAGCCCGGCATCGGTACGAATTCGGCCGGTTGCGCGGGTACGTGGGCGTGATGCACCACGCCGTTCGCCAGAGACGGTTCGGCCAGCAGACGGTCCAGAACAGCCTCGACGCCGGCGGGCTCGTAGTACCGCATTCGGCACCTCAAATAGCACGGACGTGCGAAAGTGTGTGTCAGTGTAGCAGCGTCCGCAAGCGTGAACTTGTGTTGACACGTCAGCTGCTGAAAGCTACGATTCCGGACATGCACGGACGCGACCGGAAGGCCTCGCAGGACCACTCCGCCCCGGCGTCCTCTTCGGTTCCCGGGCCGACCATCTCCTTCACGAGACGTCGCCTGGCGTTGCTCGTCGCGGGCCTGTTCGCGCTCTGGTTGGTTGGGGTCTTCGCTCGTCAGGTCGGGGAGGCGTCATCGGCGGCCAGCCAGGTCGACGAGATGCGGGCCCGCAATGCGGCCATGGAGCGGGACGTCGCCTCCCTGGAGCAGGAGTTGAAGCTCATCCAGGATCCGGCCTTCGTGTCGGAGATGGCACGCGGGTATTTGCTCGGATCGCCCAGGGAGGTCCCGTTCACGATCGATCCCAAGGCACCCCCGCTGCCGGCCGACGCGCCCGGCTCGATCGGAATCAAGCCCGACGCCTCGGCCGAGCCCGCCAGTCCGCTCGACTCCTGGCTGCAGGCTCTGTTCGGGTCGGGACAGTAGCGTCGGGCTACCATCCAGGGATGAACATGCCATCCGCCCGTGGCCGCCGTCCCCTGAGGGTCGGTGTCCAGCTACCCGAGATCGAACGGCCGGTTCGGTGGCCCGAGCTGGCAACCATGATCCGACGAGTCGAGGCGCTCGGCTTCGATTCGATCTGGACTGGCGACCATTACCTCTACCACATGGCCGACGGCTCGGCCGAAGCACCGTGGGATGCCTGGTCCGTGCTGGCGGCCGCGGCGGCGATAACGTCGCGAGTCACGCTGGGCCCGCTGGTGACGCCTGTCGGCTTCTACAACCCGGCCGTTCTCGCCAAGAAGGCGGCGACCGTCGATGAGATCTCGGGCGGGCGTCTCGTCCTCGGGGTTGGCGCCGGCTGGAACGACGTCGAGTTCCTGGGCTACGGCGTCCCATTCGACCACCGAGTCTCCCGCTTCGAGGAAGCCTTCACCATCATCCGCACGCTCCTGCAGGAAGGGGAGATCGATTTCCAGGGCCAGTACTACAGCGCCAGAGACTGCCAGCTCGTGCCGCGGTCGCGGCCGGGAGGGCCGCCGATCCTGATCGGGTCTCTGGGCGAGCGGATGCTGAACATCACCCTGCCGTACGTGAAGGCCTGGAACGTCTGGCATACGGAGACCCGCAATAGCCCCGCCGGTGTCGCGCCGCTGCACGCCCGAGTTGCCGCCGCTTGCGCGAAGGTCGGGCGAGATCCGGCGACGGTGGAGGCCACCGTCGTAGTGCTGGTGCGCATGCCCGGCGGCCTGGGCCGCCGTCAGGGCGACGGCAATCTGGACACGACCCCGAATCCTTTGCAGGGCCCGCCCGAGGTCATTGCCGAGGAGCTTCGCGCCTACGCGCGGGCGGGTGTGGCGGAGGTCCAGCTCGTCGTCGACCCGATCACGGTCGAGTCGCTCGAGGCGCTCGCGCCGGCTCTCGAACTCCTGGATGGCCGCTGAACCGGCGCAACGCGGGGGCGCACGGCGACGGCGAGGCTCCCGTCTCCGGCGGACGCGGGCATGGTCGGACAAGACCAAGGGATCGGGGGTCTTGGTGGTAGCTGGGGTTGGATTTGAACCAACGACCTAGCGATTATGAGCCGCTTGCTCTGCCACTGAGCTACCCAGCCACGACGACGGAGTGTGCCACAGGACGGGACCGGCTGTCCACACGGCACTCGGTCGCCCGCGAAGGCTCTCGAGCGCCCGCCATCCGGAGTCCTGGACCGCACGGCGGGACGCTTCCGGGATCGGCCTCTTCGCCGAACAAGATGCCGGTGAGGGCAGTCTATGAATGTGAGGCCGTCGCGCGGCATGCGACCCGGGAGCCGGAGCTGGCGTCCCAGGGATTCATGCATGCTGGCCGAAAGGACCTCGGGCGTATACTGCGGCGGCCGATCGGCCTCGCACTGATCGCAATACCCGGAGGCTCCGCTCAACCTTGAACACGCGTTTCATGCGCAACGGGATCGTCATGCTCGTTCTCGTTGCCGCCACCGCAGCGCTTCTGTACGCGCTCATCCAGCCCTCCCAGCCCACCTCGAAGAGCTACTCAGCCTTCGAGAGTGATGTCAAGGCGGGCATTGTTGCCACGATCGTTCGCCAGGACTCGACGCTGACCATCACTGAGAACAACGCCGCGAAAGACACCTACACCGTCGAGGACGACGCGCCGGCGAGCGGCGATTGGGCAGTCATCGAGTCATGGAAGCCGTCCAATCTCTCTTCGATCAACTACACGGTGCAGAAGCCTGCCGACACCGGCTGGATCGTCCTGCTGCTCAGCACATTGCTGCCGGTAGGTCTCGTCGTCCTGCTGATCTTCTTCTTCATGCGTCAGGCCCAGGGCACCAACAACCAGGCAATGAGCTTCGGCAAGAGCCGGGCACGCATGTTCCTCGGCAACAAGACCGTCGTGACATTCGCTGACGTGGCAGGCGTCGATGAGGCAAAAACAGACCTCCAGGAGGTCGTCGAGTTCCTGAAATACCCGGAGAAGTTCAACAGCCTGGGCGCGCGGATCCCTCGCGGCGTGCTCCTGGTCGGGCCTCCTGGAACCGGCAAGACCCTGCTCGCTCGGGCCGTCGCCGGTGAGGCAGGCGTGCCCTTCTTCTCTATCTCGGGTTCGGAGTTCGTCGAGATGTTCGTGGGCGTGGGCGCGAGCCGAGTCCGCGACCTGTTCGACCAGGCCAAGCGCAATTCCCCGTGCATCGTCTTCGTCGACGAGATCGACGCGGTCGGTCGCCAGCGCGGCGCCGGCCTCGGCGGCTCCCATGACGAGCGCGAGCAGACCCTCAACCAGATCCTCGTCGAGATGGACGGCTTCGACACCAACACCAACGTCATCGTCGTGGCCGCCACCAACCGGCCCGATGTCCTAGACCCGGCGCTGCTGCGGCCCGGCCGCTTCGACCGCCAGGTAATCCTCGATCGACCGGACCTGCGGGGCCGGATCGCCATCCTGAAGGTTCACACGAAGGGCAAGCCGCTGGACAAGACTATCGACCAGGACAATCTGGCCCGTCAGTCGGCCGGTATGTCGGGCGCCGACCTCGCCAACCTCGTGAACGAAGCTGCAATCCTCGCCGCGAGGCGCAACCGCAAGGTCATCGGCATGGCCGAGTTCACCGAGGCGCTGGAGCGGATCATCGCCGGCCCGGAGCGCAAGAGCCGCCTGATCTCGGACGCCGAGAAGCGGATCATCGCCATCCACGAGGGCGGACATGCCGTCGTGCAGAGGATCCTGCCCAAGTGCGATCCGGTGAACAAGGTCACGATCATCAGTCGCGGCATGGCTCTGGGCTACACCATGGCCCTGCCGATGGAAGACCGCTACCTGCAATCCAAGAGCGAGTTCGAGGACAAGATCGCCGGCCTGCTGGGCGGCAACGCAGCCGAGCGGCTCATCTTCGGCGACACGACGACGGGTGCGAGCAACGATATCGAGAAGGCAACCGACCTCGCGCGCCGGATGGTCACGGAATGGGGCATGAGCGACAAGATGGGTCCGCTCGCGTTCGGAAAGCGAGACGAGATGATCTTCCTGGGCCGCGAGATCGGAGAGCAGCGCAACTACTCGGACGACGTGGCAAAGATGATCGATGAAGAAGTCCGCGCTCTCATCGAGCACGGCTACACCCGCGCCACTCAGGTGTTGACCGAGTACAAGGGCAAGCTCCTTGCTCTGGCCGACAAGCTGATCGCCGAGGAGACGGTTGAGGCCGAGGAGTTCGAGAAGCTCTTCGACGATCTGCCACCCAAGCTGAACGTCCACGGCATCGTGCTGGCCTCCTCGGGAGGTCGATTCTCGCCCGACGCGCCCGCTCCGACCGTTCCTCCGGCCGGCACCCCCAGCCCTACGCCGAGTCCATCGTAGGTCGAGCTCGCGCCACCTTCGGACCGGGCGGCCGAGGTCGCCCGGTCCTGATATGCATGCGTAGGAGCCGGTCCGGGGCGTTCCACGACCGGCTCGCTACAATCGAGCCGGAGCAGCCCAGTTGGAGATCCCATGCCTGAGGTAGTCGCGAAGCCAGGCTCCGACACTGCCCTCGAGCGCTTCCTCGACGACACGGCTGAAGCGCGGCTCGAGTCGTTCAAGGAGTTGCTGCGCATCGCCAGCATCTCCGGCCTGCCCGTCCATGCCGGGGACTGTCGCGCGGCCGCCGAGTTCGTGGCCGCCGACCTCCGATCCGTAGGCATGGAGCACGTCGAGGTTTCCGAGACGGGCGGCCACCCGGTGGTCTACGCGGACTGGCTGCATGCCGCCGGCAAGCCCACCGTCCTGGTCTACTGCCATTACGACGTGCAGCCCGCGGACCCGCTCGACCTGTGGGAGTCCCCGCCGTTCGTGCCGGTGGTCAAAGAGGGGCGGATGCTCGCCCGTGGCGCCTCGGACTGCAAGTGCCACGTCAGCATGCACACCCGCGCTATCGAGGCCCTGATCAAGACTCGGGGCGCGCTGCCGGTGAACCTCAAAGTCGTCATCGAGGGCGAAGAGGAGTCCAGCTCGATACATCTCGATGCCTGGCTCGAGGCCAATCGCGAGCGCCTCGGCGCGGACTTCGCCGTCATCTCGGACACGAGCTTCTTCGAGGGCAACCTGCCGGCCATCACGGTCGGCTTGCGCGGTCTGGTCTATTTCCAGCTCGACGTCGCCGGAGCCACCACCGACCTGCACTCCGGCGGATACGGTGGAGCAGTCGACAACCCGATCAACGCTCTGTGCGGCATCATCGCCGGCCTCAAGGGACCCGACGGACGAATCCTAGTTCCCGGCTTCTACGACGACGTCGTTGAGCTGACGGCCCACGACCGCGAGAAGCTGGCCGGACTTCCTTTCGATGAAGATGAATACCGCGAGATGCTTGGGGTTCCCGCGCTGCATGGCGAGCCCGGCTATACGACTCTGGAGCGCGTCGGCGCCAGGCCCACGCTCGACGTATGCGGAATCTGGGGCGGATTCGAAGGTGAGGGGCCCAAGACGATCATCCCGGCGCACGCCCACGCCAAGATCAGCTGCCGCCTGGTCGCCGATCAGGATCCCGAGAAGGTATTCGGGCTCGTGGCCGGGCACATCGCGCGTATCGCGCCGGAGTCCGTCCGTTACTCCATCCAGCGCTTGGGCGACGGCAAGCCGAGTCTGATGCCGATCGACGGGCCGGCCACGCAGGCCGCCGCTCGAGCACTCGAGGCAACCTTCGGAACCGAGCCGCTGTACATGCGCGAAGGCGGCTCAGTGCCCGTTTGCGCGAGCTTCGAGTCCATACTCGGGCTGTCGACCGTTCTGCTTGGTTTCGCCCCACCGGACGGACAATTCCATGCTCCCAATGAATGGATGTCGATGGCAAACTACGAGACCGGGATTCGAACCATTGCCCGGTACTGGGATGAGGTGTCCAGGATCGAGAGTATCTGAGAGCTGGCGCCGCCCTCGGATTCGAGCCGGCAGCGGGCGGCGCGCTTGGTCAACGAGCGCGCGGACGTGTACAGTCTGGATGACCGCGACTCGCTGATACGATGCCAAACGCTGCTCTCCGACTAGAACTGGCTGGAGGCACCTGTGACGACAACGAATAGACCGGCAAGCGCCGAGACTGGCCCGGCTCAGCTCACCTGGCGGCTTGACACCGAGAACGGCAGCATGGCCCCGCGCTCGGCGCTCGATGTCCTTGTCGACCTGAACGACAACCTCGCAAGCGGCCGGTTCGCCGAGTACCAGCCGGTGCCGCTCGGGTTCGGACTGCTCGACAAGACAATCGGCGGTGGCCTGAGGGCCGGCGAGTTGCTGCTCATCGGTGGCGCCCAGGGCACCGGCAAGACCACTATGGCTCTCCAGATGGCTCGCAACGTTGCCTCGGGCGGCCTGGCCAACGTCCTGTACATCTGCTTCGAGCACGAGGAGCAGTACCTCCTCAACCGGCTCGTGGCCCTGGAATCGGCCCTGGCGCATCTGCCGCAGAAGACCGGGGCAATCAAGATCCAGGATGTCCGCAAGGAGATCATGTCCTCGTGGATGGGCGAGGGCAGCGGTGGCGCCGGCCTGACCGGCAACCAGAAGCTGCGACCGAGCCTGGATAGGATTGCCCGCTACGGCCAGAACCTCTTCCTGATGCGCGGCTCACAGACCGCCAGCACGGTGGAGAACATCCACAAGCTGGTCCAGCAGCACCGCGTCCTCTCGGGCGATCGGAGGCTGCTCGTAGTCGTGGATTACCTCCAGAAGGTGCCGATGCACCCGGAGCCGAACACCGAGGCGGAGAAGGTCACCTACATCGTCAACGGGCTCAAGGACATAGCCCTGTCCGAGCAGGTGCCCATGATCTCGATCGTGGCCGCTGACAAGGAGGGCCTGAAGGCCCAGCGACTGCGGAACCACCACCTTCGTGGCTCGTCGGCGATCAACTACGAGGCCGACATCATCCTGATCATCAACGAGAAGTATCAGATCGTCGCGAAGGTCAACATCGAGTTCAACCCGTACCAGGCCCAGCGGTTCCGCGATTGGGTGATCGTCACCGTCGAGAAGAATCGCGGCGGGCAGGACAACATCGACCTCGAATACGAGAAGCACTTCGAATACTCGTGCTTCGACCCGAACGGCCGAACGGTTCAGGAGAAGCTCATCGAGGAGCGCCTCTACAACGAGTGACGGTGCCCCGATGAGGTACGCAGGAAGATCCGGCGATGGCTGGCGCCGATCCTTTGCGCGTCCACAGGACGACCCTCCGGGTACGAGCCGGCTTTTCGTGGCCGTACCCGTGGAGGACGGGGTTCGCGCGGCGATAGGGCGACTGATGGCGGACCTGGCGGGCGCGCCGATCGATGTGCGGACTCAGGGCCAGCCGCGCTGGGTCAGCGTGGAGAACCTGCATCTGACCCTGCGGTTCCTGGGGGCGACGCCGGATGCGCGAGTTGAGGAGCTTTCGCAAGCCGTTGCCGCGGCCGTCCGGGGAGTGGCGCCCTTCCGTGTTGAACTCACGGGAGGAGGGGCGTTTCCCACGCCTCAGCGGCCTCGGGTCTTGTGGATCGGGATCGGCATGGGAGAGGAGGGGCTGGTCGCCCTGGCCGCGCGATTGAACGACGAGCTTGAGCGGCTGGGCTGGCCGCGGAACGATCGGCCGCTTCAGGCTCACCTGACCCTCGCTCGCACCGATGGCGTGCCGGGGTCGGACGAGAAGGCCCGGCTGCTGATCGAGTTGGGGCGCGACGTCCGGCTCGAATGGCAGGCAGACAGGCTGGTTCTGTACAAGAGCCATGTGGGCCACGGCCCGACACACTACGAGGCTCTCGCCACGGCGAAGCTGTCCGGTTCCTAGCAGAACCATTGCAGTTGTGCAGCGTGGGTACCCGGGCGCCGAATTGCGGTTTCGTCCGGGGCGCTGACTCGCCTTGCACGAGCCATGCCGTAGGCCGTAGGCTTGGCGCGCAAGCCACGCCAATAGGGCGGAGTGGCACGAGCCAAGGAGGACGCCGGGATTGCCGGCGAGAGGAGTCGGATGGTCGAGCGCACCCGTTTCATGCTGGGCGAGGATCAGATTCCGCGCGCCTGGTACAACATTTCGGCCGATCTGCCGGTCCCGCAGGCGCCGCCCCTCCACCCGGGCACTCATCAGCCGCTCGGCCCGGCCGACCTGGCACCGCTCTTCCCGATGGCTTTGATCCTGCAGGAAGTCTCAACCGAACGGGAGATCGAGATTCCGGAGCCGGTCCGAAAGCTGTACACGCAGTACCGCCCGAGTCCTCTTGTTCGTGCTCATCGGCTCGAGAAGGCGCTCGACACGCCTGCCCACATCTACTACAAGAACGAGAGCGTCAGCCCGGCCGGAAGCCACAAGCCCAATACCGCGATCCCGCAGGCCTTCTACAACAAGGAAGAGGGCATCAAGCGCATCGCCACCGAGACCGGCGCCGGGCAGTGGGGCAGTGCGCTGGCATACGCCGGCGCGATGTTCGGCCTTGAGATCAAGGTTTACATGGTTCGGGCCAGCTACGACCAGAAGCCCTACCGAGCCCTGATGATGGAAACCTACGGTGCCAGCGTGGTTCCCAGCCCGAGCATGGACACAGCGGCGGGTCGGGCCATCCTGGCCGAGCATCCGGATAGCACCGGTTCGCTCGGCATAGCCATCAGTGAGGCCGTCGAGGACGCGGTCATGCGAGAGGACACTCACTACTCGCTGGGGTCCGTCCTCAATCACGTCATGCTTCACCAGACCGTGATCGGCCTCGAGTCGATCAAGCAGATGGAGATGGCGGGCGAGGAGCCCGACATCATCATCGCCTGCGCTGGTGGCGGCTCCAACTTCGCCGGGCTCTCATTCCCGTGGATCGGTCAAACATTCCGTGGCGGCCGCAAGTACAAGATCATCGCCGTCGAGCCGGAGGCCGCACCGAGCATGACTCGGGGTCGCTATGCCTACGATTACGGTGACACGGCCAAGATGGCCCCGGTGGTCAAGATGTACACGCTCGGCCACGACTTTATCCCCGAACCGATCCACGCCGGCGGGCTGCGCTATCACGGCATGTCGCCGCAAGTTAGCCTGCTCAAACACGAGGGTTTCATCGAAGCCCGCAGCGTTCACCAGCGCCCGTGCTTCGAGGCGGGCATCCAGTTCGCCCGAACAGAGGGCCTGATCCCGGCACCCGAGTCGACTCACGCCATCCGCGTCGCCATCGATGAGGCGCTGGTGGCCAAAGAATCGGGCGAGAAGAAGGTCATCCTGTTCAACCTGTCGGGTCACGGCTATTTCGACATGACTTCGTATCAGCGCTATCTCTCAGGCAAGCTCGAGGACTACGAGTACCCGGCCGAAGAGGTCAAGCACGCTCTCGAGTCCGTCGAGGCGTAGCTCGGAGTTCACACGAAGATGGGAGAGCCGCGGCGTCCGCCGCGGCTCTTCTTTCTGCGCATTCGGGGCAGCCTATGGCGAGCGATTGGCCGTTCTGCGGGCAGCCGATCGCGAGCGATCGTCTGCCTGCGGGCAGCCGATCGCTGGAGGAGGAGATAGCGATCGGCGAGAAAAGGGCTGCGGGAGCCAGGCTCGAAGCGGGTCGCCCCGGGGGGACCGAAGCGACCCGCCGAACGGCCACTTGCCCGCGTGGCCGTCGCATCGCCGTTGCCGGCGAACGCGAACATCATCACGAGGCCTCAAGCGCCGGTCATCGTGCATGCAACGTATTCGCACTGCCACCGGCGGCGTGCCCTGGTCGCGCACGAGCGGCGGATTGAACGGCCCAGCGGGGATGTCGTAGGATCGCTTCATGCCACGACTCGCCTGCTTCAAGTGCGGAAGGACGCTGTGGGCCACTGCTCCTGTGGCTCAGTTGTTCGCCGAGGAGCGACGTTGTCCGAGGTGTGGGGCAGCGCTGAAGGATGATCGGCGAGTGTCGGAGCGGCGCTCCTGCGCTCGACGCCAGGGCAGCGGAGGGTCGCCGCCCGCGGGCGACGATCGGCGAGGCGCGGATCGCCGGGTAAGCCAGCGTCGGAGAGTCGGGGTCGCCTGACGCAGGAATCCGCTTGACGCAGGGATTCCAGCCGGGCCGGGATGCTGGGCCCAAGAGAAGCAGGTAGGCCAGAACCTCAGAAGAGGCTGTCGTCAGACTTGGGCGGCTCCACCAGGCGGTGACGCAGCGCGAACGCGACGGCCTCGAGCTTGGAATGAACTCGCAGCTTGCCCATGATGTTTTGGACGTGCGTTCGGAGCGTGTTCGGCGCTATGTATAGTCGCTCGCAGATCTCAGGCGTCGCGAGGCCTTCGGTGAGGGCCTTCAGGACCTCGAGCTCGCGCGGGGTCAGTGGCTCGATCTGGCGCCGCTCGGTGCCTCTCTCCCTGGCCGCGGCCACGCGCTGGGCGATTCCCACGATGACGGAACGCGGCAGGAGCGTCTCTCCGGCGTACGCGGCGCGTACCGCGCTGACCACCTCGTCGATGGCCCGATCCTTGGTGAGGTAGCCGTCGGCGCCTGCCTGAATGGACTCGAGAACCGTCTCATCGTCCGTCAGGGCGGTGAGCATTACAACACGAGCCGCGGGCCAGCGAGCCTTGATGGCACGTGTCGCTTCAGCACCGGTGCCGTCGGGCAGGCGGTAGTCCATGAGTACGACATCCAGCCGCTCGCGGGCCATGGCTTTGGCCTCGGCGACGCTTCCTGCAACGCCGGCGACGATGATGTCGGGCTCGCGACTCAGCATCTGCGACAGAGCGCCGGTCAGGAGCTGGTGGTCGTCGACGAGCAAGACTCGGATGGGCCGGTTCTCGCCGTACGATTCGGTCATCTTGTTGGTCGGCCTCTTGACGGCGGCGACGTCGGGCACGTGGGCAAACACCCCCGCCACTCGCCGATGCGCATTCTAGCCGGACTTTCAGACAGCGCACACTAGTCCATTCGGGGGTGGCCCTCTCCGACCGGGGCAGTCGATCGCCGTCGACCCAGGCTCCGCCTCGGGCTGAAGCCGTGGGCGGCTCGCCGGCGGACCGGGAACGCGGTGAGAGGTCGGCTGCGGACAACGGCCTGTGTGGCCGTGGCGGCGGCACGCGCAACGACTCCCACCGCGCGGCCATAATGGCTCGGTGCGAGTCTCACTCATCGGCTTTGGCTTGATCGGTGGTTCCATTGCCCGCGCCCTGCACGAGCGACCCGAACCTGGGCTGTGGCATGTCACGGCCTGGAGTCGAAGTCCGGAGCCGGTCGAGAAGGCTCTCGCAGACGGCGCGGTCGATGTGGCCGCGAAGACCCTCGAGGAGGCTCTACCGGGCGCGGAGATAGTCATTCTCGCGGCGCCGCCGCTGACCTGCCTCGAACTGGTCGACCTGCTTGGTGGGCCGCTCCGAGATTCGCTGTCGGATGACTGCACGGTGACGGACGTTGCCAGCGCCAAGGCCCGCATCGTCGCCCGCGCAGATGGCCACAGGCTGCCATTCATTGGCGGACATCCGATGGCCGGGCGGGAACTCAGCGGATACGGGGCGGCTCTGCCCGACTTGTTCGTGAAACGACCGTGGGTTACGGTGCTCGGCCAGAACGCCAGGCTGTGCGACGGCGAGAGGATCGGGGAGTTGATCGACGCTTGCGGCGCGCTGCAGGTGCCGATGGACGCTGTCGCCCACGACAGCGCTGTGGCCGCTATCAGTCACATGCCTCTGGTGGTGTCGGCGGCGATGGTCGAGGCAGTGGCCGGAGGCCCGGGCCAGCCTGAGCATGAGGACTGGCGAGCTGCCGAGGTTCTGGCCGCCACCGGCTGGGCCGGGATGACGCGGCTGGCCAGAGGCGAGCCGGGCATGGGCGCCGGCATCGCCGCGACCAACTCGGCCGCGCTCGCAGGCCGCCTCCGCGATGTGCGGGCAGCCATCGACTCGTGGCTGGTCGAGCTGGAACGCGATGGCGGTCCCGACGCGGATGCGTTGCTGACTCGCTTCAAGTCGGCCCGCCGGCGACTGACGGAGAGCGATCGGTAGTGAGCGGCAGCGACCTTGAGCGTGTTTACGCCGTCCCCCGAGACGCGCTCTTTGCCGGAGTCACACCGTGGCGCGGTGTGGAACTTGAGGGTCTAGAGGCCGTGCTGGAGCGGGCCGGCAGCCTGGGCGACTACGTTCCGAGGCCGGCTGCCGAGATCGACCGCTCTCTCAAGCAGATCATCCCGTACCTGTTGCTGCGCGACGGGGACCTCGTCTTTCTGATGAAGCGAACAAAGGCCGGCGGAGACGCACGCCTCCACGATCTCTACACGATCGGCGTGGGGGGGCATCTCAACCCGGGCGACGCCGGTGTCCTGGGCGGCCTGGCTCGTGAATGGCGGGAGGAGATCGAGGCCGACTTCATGCCCGAATTCGAGTTTGTCGGCCTGCTGAACGACGACACGGTTGAAGTAGGAGTCCACCACCTGGGGGTCGTCTATCTCGCGGAGGCGGCCGGTCGAGCCGTGAAGGTCCGGGAGACGGACAAGCTGAGCGGCTCGTTCGAGAAGATTGAGGTGCTTCGCGCGGTCTACGACCGGATGGAGACCTGGAGCCAGCTCGCATTCGAAGCCATCGTCGGCTCGGATCTCCTGCGCCGGCCGTCGTTCCGCGCGATGCGTCGTGGCAATTCCGAATGAACCGACCGATGGAGTCGCGAGTCACACCTTTGAGAGACCCGACAGGGCCGTCCAGAGAGAGTGGCATGTACGCGGAAGAAGCCTGCATGAGCACGGAGGTTGTTCGGGCGCCGGTCCGGCCGGCAGTCATACGCGACCGCGCCTTCGACACCGTCTTCGTGGCGGCTCTCGAGGCCGAGCTCGCGATGGCCTACCGCCTGGCCGGATACCTGCTGGCCGACTCGGCGGAAGCCCAGGACGCCGTTCAGGAGGCTTCGGTCCGAGCCTGGCGGGCCTGGCAGAACCTTCGAGAACGAGATCGCTTCCACTCCTGGTTCAGTCAGATACTGGTCAACGTCTGCCGGACGCGGCTCCGCCAGCGGAGCAAGCGACGGACAGTCGCCGTGGACGACGTCGATCTCGAAACCGGCGATCCATTCCGTGCGGCCCTGGCTCGTGATGCCATCGGTCGGGCGCTGTCCTGCCTCAGCCAGGAGCTACGAATGGTAGTTGTGCTTCGGTATTGGGGGGAGTTGTCGCTGGCCGAGATTGCCGATCGTCTGCGCATTCCGGTCGGCACAGTGAAGTCCAGACACCACGCCGCCCTGCAGGCGCTGCGCCGGCGCATCGAGCCGGCGGAAGGTGGCACACGATGAAAGACCGCGAATTCGACGACGCGCTGGACGAGGAGATGGACGAGCGTCTGACGAGGTTCGCCGCCGGCATGCGCGAGCCGGCGCTGCCCGACGAGGTGGCCGAGCTGCCGTGGAGGGTGCAGCTCGAGGCCCGGCGAACGGGCCCGCTCGAGCAGCTGAGGGGAATGGGGGGCGGTCTGGCCGGCTTCCGTCGGGCAGGCTTCGCCTTCGCCCGGCTGGGAGTCACGCTGGCCGTAGCCGGCTCATTCCTGGTTCTGGTCGGTCATGTTCACACGAACGGCAGCGCAGCCGATATGGTTCAGCCCCCGACTACAGCTCGGCCCTCGGGCGCTCAGACCGTGCCGGACGCCCCAAAGGTCGTGCTCGTGCCGACGACCGGCGTTGTCGACGACGTGATGGCCGACTACGTGACCGGAGCCATTCATCAAGCCGAGTCAGACGGAGCATCGGCCGTAGTCATCCAGCTCGACACGTTGGGCGGCAGTGAAGCCGCGATGACGCGGATCGACACAGCGCTGAATTCGAAGATCCCGACGATAGTGTGGGTTGGGCCGACCGGCGCCAAGGCCGCGAGCGCTGGCACGTTCATCACCCTGTCGGCAAACCTGGCCTACATGGCGAGCGGAACGAACATCGGCGCGGCCTCACCTGTGGCAGCCAACGGCGCCGACATCTCCGCGGCCTACGGTCAGACCGAGGCGGACAAGGCGATGAGCGATGCCGTCGCGGCTATGCGTAGCATCGCCCAGAAGCGGCATCCGTTGGCCGTGGACTGGGCGGCATCGACTGTCCAGAATGCCCGGTCCTACTCGGCCCAGGACGCGCTTGCGGCAAACGGCATCAACGGCGTCGCTGATAGACTCGACGCCGTTCTCAATCAGGCAGACGGACAGGCGGTCACGACGTCGGCCGGGCAGGTCGTGGTCCATACCAACGGCGCGACGATTGTCACGATCAACGAGGACGTCATCCAGGACTTCCTTCAAACCCTGGACGACCCCAACATCGCCTTCATCCTGCTGGTCATCGGCGTGCTGTGCATCGCCATCGAGTTCTTCCACCCGACCTTCCTCATGGGCCTCGTCGGAGCTCTGTGCCTGGCGTTGTCGTTCTACGGATCGGGGAGCTTGCCTCTCAACGTCCTCGGGGTCGTCCTCGTGGTGATGGGGATCGGCATGATCGTCCTCGAGCCGGGCATTCCAAGTCACGGAATCCTGACGGTCGCTGGAATAGGTGTGTTCGTCGTCGGGGCAGTGGCGTTCTATGGCTCGCCGGGGCCGTATCTGCCCGCTGAGTCCGTCGCCTGGCCGATCATCGCCATAATGGCCGCGGCTGCTGCCGCGTACGGCCTGCTCCTGCTGAGGACGCTCATGAAGATGAGACGGCAACCAGCGCCGGTGGGTGCGGGCCTGGTCGGCATAGACAGCGTGGTCGGCACGGTCGGAGAGGTCCAGGCGGATCTCTCGCCCGTCGGCACGGTCTATGTTGGCCGCGAGACCTGGTCGGCCCGGACTCGAGACGGCAGCCTTCTGGTTCGTGGCGCGAAGGTCCGAGTCATCAAACAAGAAGGGCTGACGCTAATCGTGGAGCAGGTCGGGTAGCGGTCAGTCGGCAATCGCCAGCCATTGGCGGCAGCAGGAGGAACGGGAATGGACGCTGGAAGCGTGATGCTCATAGCCCTGATCGTGGTGGTGGGGCTGCTGATCATTCTGGTTGCGGTATCCGTGAGAATCGTGCCGCAGTGGGCTCAGATGGTCGTCTACCGCTGGGGCCAGGCGGGGCCGAACCTCGTCCGACGGCCGGGCTTGAGATTCCTTGTCCCGCTCGCCGACAAAGGCTTCATCGTCGACCTTCGAGAGCAGTTCATCGAAGTCCCGCGCCAGACCGCCATCACCAAGGACAACGCTCCGCTCGGCGTCGACTTCCTCATCTACTGGAAGATCGTCGACCCGTTGATGAGCCAGATCAACGTCGCCAATTTCGCCGGCGCGCTGCAGGGCGTGGCGGCAACCTCCCTGCGCTCGGTCATCGGCGACATCCCGCTCGACGAGGTGCTGTCGGAGCGAGAGAAGATCAACGAGGCGCTGCGCCTGAAGCTCGACGAAGTGACCGAGCGCTGGGGCGGCAAGGTCATGACCGTCGAAATCCGGGAGATCCTCCCGCCTCCGGCGGTGCAGGAAGCGATGAACCGTCAGCTCTCCGCCGAGCGAACCCGTCGCGCAGTCATTACCGAGTCGGAGGGTACGCGACAGGCCACCATCAACGTCGCCGAGGGCGACAAGCAATCGGCGATCCTGCGCGCCGAAGGCGACCGACAGGCTGCGATCCTGCGCGCGCAGGGATTCAGCAACGCCCTTCAGACGATTTTCGAGGCGGCCAAGGGCATCGATCAGAAGACGATGGCTCTGCAGTATCTGGATGCCTTGAAGGCCTTGGGCAATGGGCCGGCGACGAAATTCGTCATCCCGCTCGAGTTCACGCAACTGATCGGGCCCATCGGCTCCATGGTCAAGGGTGGAATGGGCAGGTCGGCCGACGAGAAGCCATAGCCCATCGATCGCGCGCTCGATTCAGGGAATACCCGCGCTGGAGGCCGCGTGCCATGCGGCCGATGCCTCCAGCGCGCTGGCCTGCCTATAATCTCGCCATTCGTTCCGACTGTGTTGGTACCGGTGGGGGTGAGGCGATGCGCTGCCTGCGCCCCGTGCAGCGGTGGAATCCGCGCTAGTCAGGTGTAGCGATGGCCATCAGAATCCTCATAGTCGATGCCGACCCGACAGTACAGCGGGCGCTGGGCCACGCCCTGTCTCAGGCCGGCTATGAGGTTCTGGCCTCCGGCGATGGTCCGGAGGCTCTTCGCATCGCCCGCTCCGACCGGCCGGCCCTTGTCCTCGTCGCGGCCAACCTGCCTGGCGTCGATGGCTACACCGTCGTCACGCGATTGCGCATGGAGGACGGTCCGTCAACTCACACGCCGGCCATCCTGCTGCTGCCTGAGAACGAGAGTGAAGCTCGCGGCAAGGCGCTTCGAGCCGGCGCCGACGACTACCTGGTCAAGCCGTTCCACCCCGCCGAGCTGATGGCTCGGATGCGTAGTCTGCTGGCTCGCTACAAGCCCGATGAGCAGTACAACCCACCGACGACGCGGACCGCTCGCGTAATCCCAGCCGTGGCGCCGGCCGCCCAGAGACGCGAACCTGCCCGGGTCCTGCTGTTCTACGGCGCCAAGGGCGGGGTTGGCACGACGACGATCGCCATCAATTCCGCGATCGCCCTGCACAAGGAGCTGGGTCGAAGGGTATGTCTCATCGACGCCAATCTGCAGTTCGGCGACCATCGGGTATTCCTCGATTTGGGGCTGGACCGCATGAGCGTCGTGGACCTGGCGCAGGCCCCGGCCGTCGATATCGACCTGATCCGGCAGATCCTGGTCAAGCACGAATCGGGCATAGACCTTCTGCTCGCGCCACCGTCGCCGGAAACGGCCGAGCTCGTGACCCACGACCATCTGCCGAACTTCATCAGCCTTCTGTCCAACGATTTCGACTACATCATCATCGACGTCGACAAGCGCCTGGACGAGGTGAATCTCCGGATCATGGATGTGGCCACGACCATCTTCGTCGTCATGACGGCCGATCTGCCTTGCCTCAAGAACGTCCGGCTTGTGCTCGAGACGATCGGTCATCTCGGCTACTCGGATAGCAAGGTGAAGCTCATCCTGAACCGCAGCAATGCCTTCACGGGGATCAACGTGAAGAATGCGGAGAGCGCGCTCAAGCGCCGCATCGACTACCAGATCATGAACGAGTATCGGGCGGCCATCGGAGCTCTGAACAGCGGCGCGCCGTTCATGTACACGAAGGCGGACTCGGTCCTGGGCAAGAACGTTCTGGACTTCGTCAAGGCGATGGAGAAGGATTTCGCCGATAGTCCGGGCCGACCAGCTCACTAACCCCTGGGTTGGCCCGCCTTGACGATCCCACGGGCCCGACCGAGCACGACCAGGCGTCGTGACGCAATCGCCAGATAAGTCGCGGTTGAGCCGGCGCGCCTAGCGTGGAGCTGTGCTCGCATCGCTTCTGTCGGCCACTCTCCACGGACTGGATGGACGCCCAATCCGTGTCGAGGTTGACGTAGCTCCAGGGCTACCCGGCTTCACCATCGTCGGTCTGGCCGACACTGCTCTTCAAGAGGCCAGGGAACGAGTTCGTGGCGCGATCCGTAACAGCGGCTATGAGTACCCGCCCCGCCGGATCACGGTCAATCTGGCGCCAGCCGACCTGCGCAAGAGGGGAGCGTCGCTGGATCTGGCCATCGCCCTGGGGATCCTCGTCGGCTCCGAGCAGGTCATTGCCAATGGCCGGTGGGCCGTCCTCGGCGAGCTGTCTCTTGGGGGCGACCTGCGCCCGATGCCAGGCTTGCTGCCAATGGTCGTGGCCCTGGCGCGGCGCAAGGTGAGTCGCGTCGTCGTGCCTCTGGGTGGCTTGACAGAAGCGGCACTGGCCGACGGCATAGAAGTTGTCGCGGCCGGGACGCTCGCCGAGGCGGCCACGCTCTTGCGCGAGAGTCGCCGGGGCCGGACGCGCACAAGTCCGCCACGAGTGGAACTCGCGGCCGACGTCGCGGAAGAGCAAGGGCCAGGCGACCGGGCCCACGTGGAGGGTGCCGGGCCTCAACCGGGCCCGGACCTGGCCGAGGTTAGGGGCCAGCTGGAGGCCAGGAGGGCCATCGAGCTCACCCTCGCCGGCGGACACTGCATGGTCATGATCGGTCCACCGGGATCCGGCAAGACGCTGCTCGCCAGGACCGTGCCGGGACTTCTGCCGCCCCTCGATGACGACGAGGCGAGAGTCGCCACGATCATTGCTTCGGTCTCTGGAGCGGGGCCGGTGACGAGCCTCGTCCGGGCCCGGCCGTTCCGATCGCCTCACCACACGATCTCATATGCGGCGATGGTAGGTGGCGGGCCGCACGTGTCGCCAGGCGAGGTGACGCTGGCCAACGACGGCGTCTTGTTTCTGGACGAACTGCCGGAGTTCGATCGAGCGACGCTGGAGGCACTGCGCCAGCCTCTCGAGGACGGTCAGGTTGCCATTTCTAGAGTCGGTCGAGCGGCCCTGTTCCCGGCGCGCTTCCAGCTTATTGCGGCCATGAACCCGTGCCCGTGTGGATATGCGGGCGAAGGCGACCGCCGCTGCCGTTGTCGGCCCGGCGTCGTCGATCGGTACGCGGGTCGAATATCGGGTCCGCTGCGAGACCGAATCGATCTCTGGGTCCACATGCCCCGGCTCGATCCTGGTGAGTATGTCAAGGCTGCCACGCCGGAGGGATCCGCCGAGGTCGCAGCGCGCATCATCCAGGCTCGGCGCCGCCAGATCGATCGGAGCGGCCGTCCGAACTCGCGATTGAGCGGGCGTGCCCTCAGGTCGGCCTGCCGGCTCGGGCCGGCCGAGCAAGCGCACGCAGTGGCCCTGGCGCAACTCGAGGGCTGTAGCGCGCGTGGTATCGAGCGCCTCCTGCGAGTGGCGCGCACGGTTGCCGACCTGGCTGGTTCGGATGGCGTGGAAGGGTCCCACCTGGACGAGGCCGCTCGCTTCCGCTTGCCCTCGTGGCGGCAGGCCGAATACGAGGCGGTGGGCTGAACGATGCTCGGAGTGCAGAGTCTTGGGCCCATCATGCCGCGGCGTGTGGCTGAGAACGAGGCGACTACGGGGCTGAGTGGCGGGAAGACGGCCCTCGGATTGACCGCCGCGGAGAGGGCTCTCCAGGCCGAGACCGGTCCGCGGTTCGTGCTCGATCTCGAGCCGGTGCCGGACGCGGCGGCCGTGATCCTTTCGGCCCCGACGGTCTCACCGGACCCGGATGCCGACCTTGAACGCGACGCCTGGGTGGAACTGCTCTCGGTGTCAGGACTGGGCCCGGTCAGCTTTGCGGCGTTGCTGGCGGCGTTTGGGTCGGCTCGGGCCGTCGTCGACGCTGCGACAGGACCGGGCGGCCCGGGCAGGCTGCTCCAGGCTCTTGCCGACGCCGCCGACACGGACGGGGAGTCGGCCGGGACAGTCTTCGATGGGCCGGCCACGACGGCCGAGGCATCCGGGGCGGCGCCGTCGATTGGGTATGGGCCCACTGTGCGCCGCCGGACCCTGGGTTCGGACCTGGCGGTTCGCATCTGCGACGCGGCGGCGCGCGGTTCCCGGGCCGTCGAACAGGTCCGAGCGCTCGGGCTGACGGTGGTGACACTGGAGGACGCGTCGTATCCGGACAGGCTGCGATGCGTCGAGCTTCCCCCGCCACTGCTCTACGTCCGCGGCCCGGCGACGGCCCTCGCGGCGAAAGCTTCGGTGGCAGTCGTGGGAACACGCCGGCCTACCGACAAGGGCCGAATGATCGCAGGCTGGATAGGCTCGGCCATAGCCCGGACCGGAGCAGTGGTCGTCTCAGGACTGGCGGTCGGCATCGACGGTGCCGCTCACGCCGCCGTCGTGGCCGAGGGCTGTCGCACCGTAGCGGTGCTGGGGGGTGGGCACGCCCGGATGTTCCCAGCGGCGCACGAGCGTTTGGCGGATGCGATCGTCGAGCGCGGTGGGGCGATCGTGTCTGAGCTGGCGCCGGAGACAAGTCCGAGTCGGGGGACCTTTCCGCGCCGCAACCGGCTCGTCAGCGGCCTCTCGGACGCGACGGTTGTGGTGGAGGCGGGTCGTCGAAGCGGCGCCCTGATCACCGCCGGATGGGCGCTCGAGCAGGGCAGGGAATGCTTTCTCGTGCCGGGCCCTCTGGACTCGCCTGCGAGCGCGGGCTGCCATGCCTTCCTGCGCAGCTTTCCAGGCCAGGCTCGTGTCGTTGCCGGCGTATCCGAATTGCTGGAGGACCTCGAGCTCATTGAACGGGCCACCGCCGTGTCTGGCATAGCCGACAGTGCGATGCCGGCCAGAGGGTCGGGTCACGGGAGCGACCCATCGTCGTGTACGCCCGCTGCGGGCCGGGCCGCCGTCCTGGCGTTGCTCGGGCCCGCCGAACGCGCATTGGCCGAGCAGCTGGCACGCGGTCCAGCGACCGCGGACCAGCTGGCGCTCCGAACTTCACTTGCCAGCGCCGCCGTTCTGAGCGCCCTCACGCTCCTCGAGTTGAGGGGTCTGGCGACCGGTGCCTACGGCCGATACTTGCCTGCGGGCCCACTCGCGGGCTGGTCCGGCGCCGGGCGCAAGCGCTCCGCGTGAGACCATTGGGACGTCGCGGCGATCGTCAGACGCCGTCGGCTCAACCACGGACTTGCCCTGGCCGGGGAGCCTCGACCACATGCCCGCCCATTTGCCCGATGTCTTGAGGCAGTGTTACCCTGCCGGAAAGACGCCAACCGGGACTGTGCTCCCGTCGCCACAGGAGACAACCGAGTGCGGAAGATCGCGGCCGCGGCAGTGGCCATCCCCTTCATCCTCTACCTGTGGGCTGCGGCAGTGGTTCGACGGATCTCTCCGCGGCAGGTCGTGACCGCTGGGCACATCCAGCTGCTTGCGATGGGCGCGGCGGTTGCTCTTCTGGTTGCGGGGATGTTGCTGGGTCTCCCGGCCAAAGAAGTTGCCGGCGGCGCCCCACCCAGCTTCGCTCCTCTGGTCCCACAGGCCGGCGCCAGCGCGTCGCAGACTGATCTGCCCCTGGACGTGGCGTTCCAGGTGCAGTTCACGAAGCCAATGAACGAGGGATCGGTCCAGAACGCGCTGACGATCTCCCCGCACGTGAACGTCAGGTATCAATGGAATGCGACCGACGAAGTCGTCGCCCTGGTGCCGGATCCGCATTGGGAGCCTGACACCACCTACGTCGTCGACGTTTCGCCTGCGGCGACGGACAAGGGGGGATTGGGCTTGGCAGCGGCAATCCAGACCTCGTTCGATTCGGGTTCGTCGACGTCAGGCAGCATCGCTGCGACCCAGGTCAGCGGCGCTCTTGTTTCGCCCGCGACCGCATTCCAGCTCACGTTCACCAGACCCGTGAAGCTATTCACGGTTGAGACTCACGTGCGAGTCATTCCACAGGCTGTCTGCCCGGCCGTCAACGGAGTCACCTCTCCGCCGGTCAATGGGGTCTGCCCGGCCGTCCCCGGCGCGAGCCCGCAGCCGGTGTGCCCGCCGGTCAATGGGGTCAGCTCTGCGCTCGTGAACGGAGCCTGCCCGGCCGTGAATGGGGTCGTTCCGCAGCCCGTCTGCCCGGCCGTCAACGGTCTTAGCTCGCCGCTCGTGAATGGGGCCTGTCCACCCGGCCCGGCCGTGGTCCCGCAGCCGGTCTGTCCGGCTGTAGGCGGCGTCAGCTCGCCGCCGGTGAAGGGGGTCTGCACCGCTCTTGTACCCGTGGACATCGTTGGGGACGACCCGACGGACGTAGCTTCGCAGGTCTTCACGATCACGCCCCAGTCGCAATTGGATTCGAGGACCACCTATCTGACCAGCATGGATGTGGGCTCGGGAATGACCGCGGCGACCGATTCCGCCGGGGCAGCCCTGCAGAAGGTGACATCGCTCCAGGTCACGACCATGTCGGCCCCCGAGGTAACCCGGCTCTCCCCTCAGAACGGCGCGGTGACCTACGACACCAATCAACCCATCTCGGTCACATTCACCATGGCCATGGATAAGAAGGCGACGGCGGCGGCGTTCACCGTGACCGTCAACGGGGCGGTCGTATCGGGCAGGAAGCAGTGGTCCGAGGGCAACACAGTGCTCCTGTTGACGCCTAGACACTCGCTCAAGTACGGCTCGACGGTCGTGGCGACGGTGACGACAGCTGCTCGCTCAGCGGACGGACTGCACCTGGAGTCGGCGTACAGTTCGTCTTTCACCATCAAGAAGCGTCCACCTCAACCCATCTCGTACTTCGGCCGGGCCACCAAGAGCTCACCCTGGTATGGGTTGGAGGTCTACTACCTCAGGCTCATGAACTGCACCCGAACGGGCGGGTGGGTGACATCTGGCGGAGTGTGCAGCGGAGTGACGCGCCACACCTTGCCCAGACAGGGCCGGCTGACACTCAATGCCAGGATCTCGAACCTGGTCTCCAGGCCGTACGCCAAGTACATGGCCGACCACCGGTTGCTCTACCACTACCTCCGCGGCACGACGCCGCACTCGCGCCTGTGCAACTGGGGCGGCTACTGCGGGAATTCCTGGGGCGAGAACATCGCGTCGCCACCGTCGGCCAGCCAGGCAGGCATGGTCAGGATCGAGACCTTCTACCAGAACGAGTCGTGGTGCCGGTGTGAGCACTACAAGAACATCATGGATGGCTACTTCAGCGAGGTCGGAATCGGCGTTTGGTGGTCCAAGACCGGCCGGAGCGTGAGGGTCTCGATCGATTTCTACGGCTGACGCCGCTTCTTGCCGATACGTCCAGCAGGTCCGCTCGGGCGAGCGGCTTGATAGGCGTGGCGATGCTCCGAGACGTTGTCATCCACATCACCAATGAGCAACCGATCCTGGCCGACCTGGTGGCCGACCCGACGCCGTCTGACGTCGCCCTGATCTGCCGCAACGTCCGGACGCTGGGTGGCAAGAAGCCGGTGTTCATCGACAGCGTTGACTCGGTCTTCGTGATCCCGCTGGCCCAGGTGAGGCTCGTCGAGATGCCTAAAGCGTCGGTAGCGGCGAACGATGTCGAGCGAGAGGCGAAGGCGAGCCAGGAACAGGCGTCCGCCCTGGAGGCCGAATACGCGGCGGGACCGCTGGCCAGGCTTGCCTGGCTGACCGGAGGGTCGGAAGGCCCGGTCGCCGGGCGCTTTTCAATGGATGACTCGGTCGGGTCGGCCGATCCCGACGAGATCGATCCCCATCTGCTACGGCGCGTCCGAGACGCCTGAGGCGGGGCACTCACCGGGTGCCGGCGCGCGCGGCAAGGCACGAGGATGCAGCGCGTCAGAGGCTCCCGATCCAGCCGGTGAACGGTCAGTGGAGTGGCTGATGCTAGACTCCCGCGGATGAGCGGCAACCTTGTGATCGTCGAGTCACCCGCCAAGGCAAAGACGATCGAGCGGTATCTGGGTCCGGGCTACACCGTGCTCGCCTCGTACGGCCATGTACGAGACCTCCCGGAGAACCCGGGCAAGAACCAGCTCGGCGTCGACGTCGATCACGACTTCACGCCCGTGTACGAGGTGGTAGCCGATCGCAAGAAGCAGCTGTCGGCGATCCAGAAGGCCGCGGCGAAGGCCGATCTCGTCTATCTGGCGACCGACCTCGACCGCGAGGGAGAGGCCATCGCCTGGCACGTGGCCGAGGCCATTCACCTTGCCCCGGATCGAACTCTGCGCGTGACCTTCTCCGAGATCACGGAGGCCGCGATCAAGCGCGCATTCGCCGAGCCGCGCTCGATCGACCGCAATCTGGTCGATGCTCAGCAAGCACGGCGGGTGGTCGATCGGCTCGTCGGCTACACGCTCAGCCCGCTGCTCTGGCGGAAGGTCCGGGCCGGGCTTTCGGCTGGACGCGTGCAGTCGGTTGCGGTGCGCATAGTCGTGGACCGCGAGCGAGAGATTCGCGCATTCACCGCTCGCGAGTACTGGACGCTGAAGGCCGTTCTGGTTGCGCCCAGCTCGGAGACCTTCGTGGCCGACCTGGTACGGATCGAGGGCAAGAAGCCGGAGGTCGGTGACGGGGAATCGGCCGAGCGCCACGCCGCCGCGATCCGAGCCAGTCGCCCGGTCGTCACCGATGTGTCGATCAAGAAGACGAACCGCACTCCCGCGCCGCCGTTCACGACGTCTAGCCTGCAGCAGGAAGCGAGCCGCAAGCTGGGCTTCTCACCGAAGCGGACGATGAGCGCCGCGCAGCGCCTGTACGAGGGCGTGGAGACGGATGAGGGCCAGGTCGGCCTCATCACGTACATGCGCACCGACTCAGTGGCGTTGTCGAGCCAGGCCATGGCAGAGGCGGCCCGAGTCATCGAATCTCGCTTTGGCGCGGAATACACGACTCCCAAGGGCCGGGCCTTCAAGACGAAGACGCGCAACGCGCAGGAAGCGCACGAGGCCATTCGGCCGACGTCATTCCGCCGCGACCCGGACGCCCTTGCCAAGCGCCTGGGCAGCGACGAAGCTCGCCTGTATCGCCTGATCTGGCAGCGAGCGCTGGCCAGTCAGATGGCGTCGAAGGAGCAGGAGACCTCGACCGTCGATCTCGCCGCCGATGTCTACGAACTGCGGGCAAATGCGACTCGGACCACCTTCGACGGCTTCTCCCGCGTCTACACGGAGGGCCATGACGACCTGGAGGAGGAAGCCGAGTGCCGCCTTCCGGCGCTGGCCAGGGGCGATACCGCAGGCGTCGAGTCGGTCGAACCGCTCCAGCACTTCACCGAGCCGCCGCCTCGGTACACCGAAGCGACCCTGATCAAGGCTCTCGAGGAACACGGCATCGGCCGGCCGTCCACGTACGCGGCCACCATTTCGACAATCATCGATCGTGGCTATGTCAAGGTGCAGGAGCGTCGCCTGCATCCTGAGCCGGTAGGAGAGGTCGTCACGGACCTGCTGGTCTGCCATTTCGGCGAGTTCGTGGATCTCGAATTCACCGCGCGAATGGAAGACGACCTGGATGACGTCGCCGACGGAAAGCGCGCCTGGGTGCCGGTTGTTCGGGCGTTCTACACGCCGTTCCGCGAGCGCATCGAGGAGAAGACCAAGGAACTTCGCCGTGCGGACTTCACCACGCGGCCGTCGGACGAGGTCTGCTCCGAGGGCCACCCGATGGTGATCCGCCTCGGTCGCTATGGCGAGTTTCTGGCCTGCTCGAAGTACCCCGAGCACAAGGAGACCCGAGAGCTGCCCGGGGTTGCTGCCAATGGCGCGGGGCCGGCTGGAGATGGAACGGCAGATGGCGGGGCCGCACCTGCGGCGCCGGAGTCGTGCCCGAAATGCGGCGCCTCCGAAGGCGGGGTTCTGGTGGGGCGGCGTGGCCGGTTCGGACCGTTCATGGGCTGCTCCCGCTACCCCGACTGCGACTACATAAAGAAGGATGGGCCGCCACCTCCGGCGCCTCTCGGCTTCGAGGTTCCTTGCCCGACATGCCGTGTCGGCCACCTGGTCACGCGGCGAGCACGGCGGACAGGGTCGCTCTTCTGGGGTTGCTCGCGCTATCCAACCTGTCGTTTCACCACATCGCACGAGCCCATCGGGGCCCTGCACGACGTCGACGACGGCCCGGTGGGCCGCGTCGGGGACGCTGCGTTGTGTCTGATCTGCGGAGCTCCGATCGAGATTGCAGGCATTGACGCTCCCGCCGGCATGCGCCTGCCGGGCGGAGAACCGAACCCGGCCGCCCTGGCGCGGCCGGCGTCGAGTCGACCGCGTCGGACCGGCCGCGCAACGGGTGGAAGCGGTGGCAAGACCGCCAGCGCTCGGAAGACGCCCGCAGGTCGTTCGGGCGGCACACGCCGGCAGGGATGACCGGCGGTCCGGCAGCCGGTTCGGCGCCGGGGTCGGCAGCGGCCGCGCGCTTCCTTCAGGCGCTCGAGGCGCGTGGCTCCTCGCCCAACACGATTCGCTCGTATCGGACCGGTCTGGAGGCCTACCTTGCCTGGGCGGTCGCCAACGCGTACGACTGGCGAGCCCCGTCCCGTGGCGCGCTGCGAGCATACCTGGCGGTGCTTGGTGAAGGTCACGGGCGGCGGACCGTGGCTCAGCGGCTGGCGGCATTGCGTTCGTTCTACCGGTTCACGACACGTCAGGGAATGACGGCCGGCAACCCGCTGGCGGCTCTCGCCACTCCCCGGCAGCCGCGACGCCTTCCCGAGGTACTGACGATTGCCGAAACGGAGCGCTTTATCGCGGCGGCTGCCGACCAGGGCGCGACCGTAACCCGGGTCGGCGGCGAACCTGGGGCGGCCGGCGCCGCCACTCATACGGAGCTGCGGGACGCGCTGGCGCTTCGCGACGTCGCCATCATCGAGACGGCTTACGCCGCCGGATTGCGCATCAGCGAGCTTGCTTCCTTGACGGTCGGTTCCGTGGACTTGAAGCGCGGTGAGGTCCGAGTCCTCGGCAAGGGTCGGAAGGAGCGGCGGTCTCTGCTGGGGCGGCCGGCGCGAGCGGCGCTGGCGCGCTACCTGGATGACGGGCGACCGGTTCTGGCCGGCCGGGCGGCCGCGGGCGATCGCGCGGGTGAGGAGCGAGCCGTGGGCCGCGGCGGGCCACGCGCACTTGCCGGAGTGGCTGCGGCCGGGCGTGCGGACGCGGAACGAGGCATTCTGTTCCTCAACCATCTTGGTGGCGCCCTCGGCGTCAGAGGCATCCGGTACCGGCTGGAACGGCTGCGTCTGGCGGTGGGACTGCCTGAGGGCGTGTCGCCCCATACGTTGCGCCACAGCTTCGCGACCCATCTGCTCGACGGAGGAGCGGACCTACGTGTCGTGCAGGAGCTTTTGGGCCACGAAAGCCTGGCCACGACGCAGCTCTACACCCACGTCTCGCCGGCCCGCCTGCGGGCCGCGTACACTGCTTCTCACCCCCGTGCGACATTGCCGACCGGGGCTGGCCGAACCGCCTCAGGACCCCCAACCGAAGCCGACTCGGCCTCGATGTCTAGGGGATCCGGGCCGGACCCTGACCTCGACCGCTAGGCTTCATGGGTTCCGAGCAAGCTGGTTGCGGACCCTACGGGGTGGCCTGGGAGCACGGCCGCCTACAATCGATCAAGCGCCGGCGCGGGCGACTCGTCCCGGCGAGGAGGTCAGTTGATGCCTGAGCAGTTCACGATCGAAGCCCCCACGCCGAGCGGTGGTGCCGTGGGAAGTGCCTCTGTCGTGGATCTCGCTCCCGAGACTTCGACCTGGGACGGGTTCGTAGCGCGATCCAACCCCGGCTCGTACCTGCAGACGAGCGCGTGGGCGGTGGTCAAGGGGCCGAATGGTTGGATACCCCTCCGCTTCATCGGCTCCGGCGACGCCGTTTCGGCGCCGGCTGCCCGGACGGACCGGGCCAAGCCGAACCAGATCGATGCGGGTGCGCAGGGCGCTCCGGGAGAGGGCGGGGACCGCGCTGCGGCCGGTGAGGATGCCACGTACGGCGTTCAGCTGCTGGTGCGCAAGCCGCGGTTGTTTCCGTGGGCCTTTGCCTATGCGCCTCGAGGGCCGGTCTTTACGAACTGGGACGCGGCCACGCTGGAGGCCTTCACGCTCGCTCTTCGTCGGGCCATCGGATCGGGTCGGGTCCGTGTGTCGCACGTCCGAATCGAGCCGGAGATCGAGCTCAACGGCCCGCTGGACGCCGACGGTGAGTTCCGGCGCGCCTTGCGACGAACCGGCTGGCAGCCGGGCACGCCCATCCAGCCGCCACGGACGCGGCAGGTCGACCTGCGAGCCGACGAGGCGGTCCTGTGGGGCGATCTGCGCAAGAAATGGCGTCAGTACGTGAACAAGGCCCGCAAGGGCGAGGTCCGCGTCGTCGACGCGTCGGTCGATCGACTGCCGGAGTTCTACTCGATCTACCGGGAGACCGCGAAGCGCGCCGGCTTCGTGATTCGGACCTACGAGTCATACCTTGGCGTCTGGCAGGCCTTCGCCCACCTCGGTATGGCGCGCCTGTTGATAGCCGAGGGACCGGACGGCGTGGGACTGGCGACGCTCTTCCTGCTGCGGGTCGGGGATCGCGTCGTCGAGCCGTACGGGGGCATGACGGAGGCAGGTGCCGAGTCGCGGGCCAACTACCTCCTGAAATGGGAGGCCATGCGCACCTCGAAGATGCAGGGGGCGACGAGCTACGACATGTGGGGCATCTCCCACGAGGGGATCGAGCATTTCAAAGCGGGCTTTGGGGGCCGTGAGATCGACTACGTGGGGGCCTGGGATCTCGTGATCGACCGGGCCGGCCGCCTGGCGTTCGACAAGGGACAGGTCGTTCAAGACCGGCTTGGAGCCTGGCGCCACGGAATCGCCAGGGTGCGCGGTCGGCCGCACGCCCCGGCCTCAGCCCCGGAGATCGCCGAGTGAGGCATCCCGGTCGCAGTGCAGATCAGATCACGGGTGGCATCGCCTCCTCGGAATCAGCCGCGCACGAGTCGATCGCAAGAATGCTCGAAGCGGCCGAGCCGGCCACGCCGCGCCGCCTGGGCGAGCTCGTCGACAGGCTGGCAGCCTCGGGACGGCTTCGGACGGTATTGCCGGCCGAGATTGTGGATGCGGGTCGCGGCCGACCGGAACCGGATGTCCGGGCGGTTCAGATTCGCGGGGTGACCTGCGACTCGCGGCAGGTGGGCGCTTCCTCCGTCTTTGTGGCGGTCCCGGGCATCCGCGTCGACGGACACGACTACGTGGCCGGTGCCGCCGACCTGGGCGCCGCAGTGGCCATCGTGGAGAGACCAGTTCCGGGTGTCTCGCTTCCTCAGATAGTGGTCGACGATGGCCGGCGTGCTCTGGCTGCCGCGGCCGCGTGGTGGTACGGCGACCCGAGCCACGAGCTGGGTGTCGTTGGCATCACGGGGACGGACGGCAAGACGACCACTTCGTTCCTGGCCGCGGCGGTCCTGGAATCGAGCGGCATCTCGACCGGCGTCATCACTACGGCGGCCGCCAGGATCGGCGCGTCGTGGGCGGCCAACCAGGAGCACGTAACCACGCCCGAAGCTCCCCAGCTGCAACGGATCTTGAGTGCCATGGTTCTCGCCGGCAATGCGGCGGCGGTCGTCGAAACCACGTCGCACGGGCTGGCTCTCTCCCGGGTCGCGGACATCGCCTACGACATCGCCGTCTTCACCAACCTGAGTCACGAGCACCTGGAGCTGCACGGCACCTTCGAGGCCTACCGCGACGCGAAGCTCAGCCTCTTCCGTCGGCTCGGCGAGGACGCCTCGACCAAGCGCCTGGCCCGAGCGTGGCCTCGCGTGGCAATCGTCAACGCCGACGACCCGGCCGCGCCGCTCTTCATCGATGCAGCCAGGAATGGCGGCGCCCGCGTCCTCACCTACGGCGAGGCGGGCGTCGCCGACGTGCGTGCCACGGCCGTCGTCGAGGAGCCACAGTCGATGCGCGTCGAAGTCGTGACTCCCCGCTGGAAGGGAGATGTGGCCCTGTCGCTCGCCGGCCGTTTCAATGTCTACAACGCCCTTGCGGCCATCGCCCTTGGTGAGGCCCTCGAGCTGGACCGGGACGACGTGCGCCACGGCCTGGCGGCCGTGGGGAGTGTTCCCGGCAGGATGGAGCGGGTGGACTGCGGTCAGCCGTTCGGAGTCATAGTCGACTACGCTCACTCGCCGGCGTCGCTGCTGAAGGTTCTCGAGGAGCTCGCGCCGCTGGCGTCCGCGCATGGTGGCGGCCTCATCGCCGTCTTTGGCTCGGCCGGCGAGCGGGACCTTCGCAAGCGGCCGATGATGGGCCGCGTCGCAGGCGAACGGTGCCGCCTGGTGGTGATAACAGATGAGGATCCGCGGGGCGAGGATCGTGAAGCGATTCTGAGGGAAATCGCCGCCGGTGCAGAAGCCGCCGGCAAGCGAAGCGGCCGGGACCTCTTCTGCATCGCTGACAGGCGGGCCGCAATCGAGGCCGCATTCGAACTCGCGAGGTCCGGCGATGTCGTGCTCCTGGCCGGAAAGGGCCACGAGCAAACGGTGATAATGGGCGACGGACCGGCGCCGTGGGACGAGCGGTCCGAGGCGATCCGAGCGCTGGGGCGTCTTGGATACGAAGCGAGTAGCGGCAGCGGTTAGCGGCGCCACATAGCGCCAAGGATGCGACTAGATGCGGTCTTGCCTTATCCAGTTCGTGATCATGATCGCCGTCATCTTCGCGCTGCTGTGGTTCGGCCTGCCGTTTGGCGCCAGCTGGCTGGCTACGAACGTCCTGAACGCGGCCGGCTTCAGTGGAACCAATACCAAGGTCACGGTTTCGGCTGATCTGCCGCCGCGGATCCTTCTCGGCCACGCGGACAGGGTCCGGATCACTTCCAGCCAGGTCACCGTCGGAGACCTGAAGGCCGACGCAATCGATGTGACCCTTGGAGACGTGGACCTGCTCAAGCGCACGATCGGCAGCGCACGGGGGACGCTGACCGGCGTCCACATGGTCACGGCGAACGGCGACCCAGTTACCTTCGACACCGTGACCATAAATGGAGTGGGCACGGGCGCCACTGCGACACTGACGATGCCGAGCGCCGATCTCGGAGATATGGTCCTGGCACAGCTCAAGGCCCAGAAGCTGAAAGCCACGTCCGTGACATTCGCGGCCCCCAACGTTGTCACGGTCACGGTCGGCAAACAGTCGAAGAAGGGGCAGGTCCTCGTCAAGAACGGTGCACTCCAGGTGACCGTCGCGGGCTTCTCACCGTCGACCATCACCGTGATGGATGCCGGCACAGGAAACCCATTTCACTTCACCTCGGTATCCGTTGCGGGGGGCACGGTTACGCTGGTTGGGACGATCGACCTGGAGTCCCTTCTGGGCCTGTAGACCGGGCCAGGTCGGGCGGCCACGCCGGGCCTGACTGCTAGACTGATTCCAATGTCGATTGAGCCGCCGGTACCATCCGCCGGGACCCAGGAGCCGGAACCGCCACACAGATCGGCACGCCTGCCGCTCGCTGATCGGCTGCGGCTGGGGCTGGCCGTCCTGCCGACGCCGGAGTCGCGCTTCCGACACGTCCGCGAGGCGGTCGCCCACCACTACCCTCAGGCTGACCTGGCTCCGCTCAGGCAGGCTTTTGACCTGGCGGCACAGGCCCATCACTCCCAGACCCGCGTCAGCGGCGAGCCGTACATCACCCACCCGCTGGCTGCCGCGCAGATCCTCGCCGACATCGGCATCGATCCTGTCGCGGTCGCCGCCGCCATCCTGCATGACGTCCCCGAAGACTCGGACTTCACCCTGGCCGACATAGAGGACCGGTTCGGCGCCGAAGTCGCCCAGCTCGTGGACGGCGTCACCAAGCTGTCGAAGTTCAGCACGCACAGCCATGAGGAACAGCAGGCGGAGAACATCCGAAAGATGTTCCTGGCCATGGCCGACGACATCCGGGTCGTACTGATCAAGCTGGCCGACCGGCTTCACAACATGCGCACCCTCTCCGCTCTGCCGCCGGACAAGCAGACCCGGATCGCCCGCCAGACGCTCGAGATCTACGCTCCGCTGGCCGAGCGCCTCGGCATCTGGAGCGTCAAGTGGGAGCTCGAGGACCTGGCGTTCAAGACTCTCGAGCCGGAGGCCTACCGGGAGCTGGCTCGAATGCTGGATACCCGGCGGAAGGGCCGCGAGGCATTCGTACACCGCGCCATCGAAGCCCTGCGGCCGGAGCTCAAGGCGGCCGGGATCGAGGCCGAGCTTTCGGGTCGCCCCAAGCACCTCTACAGCATCTGGAAGAAGATGCGGCGCAAGGGCGCCGAGATCGGTGAGATCTACGACGTCTACGCGATCCGCTGCCTGGTCGACGAGATCAAGGACTGCTACGCCGCGCTGGGCGTCGTGCATTCGCTGTGGCGGCCGATCCCGGGCCAGTTCGACGACTACATAGCCGTCCCAAAACCGAACCTCTACCAGAGCCTCCACACCGCTGTCATCGCTCTCGAGGGGCAGCCGCTCGAAATCCAGATTCGAACCCATGCCATGCACGCGGTGTCTGAGGTCGGCATCGCCGCCCACTGGCGCTACAAGGAGGGCTCGCGGGCCGACCGCGAATACGATGCCAAGCTGGCCTGGCTGCGCCAGGTCATGGACTGGCAGCGCGATGTCTCTGACGCGACCGAGTTCGTCGAGGGCGTCAAGCTCGACGTATTCCAGGACCAGGTATTCGTCTTCACGCCCAAGGGCGAAGTAAAGGACCTCCCGGCCGGAGCGACTCCTCTCGACTTCGCCTACCGCATCCACACCGACATCGGCCACCGCTGCATCGGCGCGAAGATCAACAACCGCCTCGTCCCGCTCGACTACAAGCTCAAGAACGGAGACATCGTCGAGATCGTCACGACCAAGGGCGAGCACGGTCCTTCGCGGGACTGGCTGAACCTGGTCCGAACCAGCCACGCTCGCGAGAAGATCCGCGCCTGGTTCAAGCGCCAGGAACGCGACGAGAACATAGTCCACGGCCGCGAGTCGCTAGAACGCGAGCTGCGGCGCCTGGCTCGGACGACCCTCGGAGCGGTCGGGCAGGATCGGATCCTCGAGATCGCCAGGGCCTACAAGTTCGACAACCTGGACGACTTCTACGCCGCGATTGGTTACGGCGCGGTCGGCGCGCAGCAGGTGGTCAGCCGACTCGGCGTCGTGGACGACGCGCAGCTTGCCTTGCCGCCAACGGCTCCGCCACCGAGCCCATCACGTCAGGGCGGCGTTCGGGTCAGGGGAGTAGGAGACCTGCTCATCCGCTTCGGCAAGTGCTGCCACCCGATCCCTGGCGATCCGATCATCGGCTTCATCACCCGTGGCAAGGGCGTCACGGTCCACCTGCGCAATTGCCAGACCATCATGGGCGAGCGTGAGACGGCTCGAATGATCGAAGTCGAATGGGAGACGCAGGTCCAGCAAACCTATCCGATCACCATCCGCCTGGAGGCATACGACAGGACCGGTCTACTGTCCGACATCAGCCAGGTAGTCGCCGAGAACAAGGTGAACATCCTGGCCGCCACCGTAGCGGTCACTCCCGACAGGACCGCCAGCGTGCGGGCCACGCTCGAGGTCGCCTCCGTCGCCCAGCTGGCTCGCGTCATGAGCCGTCTCGAGCAGCTCAAAGACGTCATCTCGGTCCAGCGCGACCTGGGGTAGACGGCGGTCGGCCGATCTACCGCGACCGGGGCCGGCGCATCTCGGGCCGCCGGTCCGGTATAGTCATTGGGTCGGTTGAATGTCCGTCCACAGGTACGTCGCGCGGTCGCCGCTGCGGTCGATCGAGCCCGGGGGAGCCGGTCAGAAGGAGGTTCGGGTGTCTGACGAGTTCATCTACCCGGAGGGGATCAACGCTGACGCGCTGAAGCAGCTCTTCGAAGAGGCGTACATGGACGTCTCTGTGGACACCGACGGCGACCTCATCGTCAAGGACAACTATCGCTGCTACCTTCGCCCCGACCCGGACGGCCGACTGATCTCCATTTACGCCATCTTCGGTGCCAACGCGGATGCCGCCCAGCCGGACAAGCTGACGTACATCAATCGCGTCAACGACCAGGTCAAGATGATCCGTGCCTCGGTCTCGGCGAACGGCAAGTTCTTCTTCGACTACTACCTGTCGGTTGAGGGCGGGATCTCGAAGCGCGCGGTCGTCATGTCCGTGCGCAGGTTCTTCTCCTGCCTCGGCTCGGCGCTGCGCGAGGACACCGGGAACGTCGTGGCCTGACCGGCCACCGACTACGGCGCGGCTGACTTCGAAACCGCACCGCTCTTGCCCGACCAACGTCGCTAGGATTGGCTCGATGCCGTCATACCGCGCCCCCAGGGGCACACGAGATCTTCTCCCGAACACGCGTGCCAGGCTGAGCCGCCTGGAAGGGATCGCCCGCTCGCTTGCCGCTCGCTACGGCTACCGCGAGATGGAGATCCCGCTCTTCGAGCAGACCGCGGTCTTCGAGCGCGGCATCGGCGAAACCACCGACGTCGTCGAGAAGGAACTGTTCCGGCTCGCGCCGCGGACCGAGGAAGCGGAAGCCTGGGCGTTGCGACCGGAAGCGACGGCGGGCGTGGTTCGAGCCTACGTCCAGCACGGCATGCAGACATGGCCCCAGCCGGTGAAGCTGAGCGTAGTCGGGCCAATGTTCCGCTACGACCGGCCGCAGGCCGGCCGCTACCGTCAGTTCTGGCAGTGGGACGTCGAGGCGATCGGAGATCCGGGGCCGGCCGTCGACGCGGAGGTCATCGAGTTGGGGCGCCGCTTCTACGTCGATGCCGGCGTGCCCGACGTCCAGGTGCTGATCAACTCGATCGGGGACTCGGCCTGCCGGCCGGCTTATCTGGCGAAGCTGAAGTCGTACTTCGGTGGTCACGCAGCCGGATTGCCCGAATTGGAGCGCCGCAGGCTCGAGCTGAACCCGTTACGCCTGCTCGACTCCAAGGACCAGGCTATGGCGGCGCTGGTCGCCGCGGCGCCGAGGATCTCCGAATGCCTGTGCGAGGCCTGCGAGGCCCACTTCGCGTCGGTTCGCGCTCACCTGGACGCGGTGGGTGTGCCCTATCGGATCGAGCCCACGCTGGTTCGCGGGCTCGACTACTACGCCCGCACCGCGTTCGAGTACTACCGCCGTGGCTCCGAAGGCCAGCAGCAGGCCCTCGGCGGCGGCGGCCGGTACGACGGCTTGATCGAGCTGCTGGGCGGCCGGCCGACGCCGGCAATCGGCTTCGCGTTGGGCCTGGACCGGGTCCTGCTGGCGCTCGAGGAAGTGGGCGCGGTTGCCGCCGCCGAGGCGCCGCCGCTGGCGGTCGTCGTCGGCGCGGACCCCGGCGACACCGTGTCGCGGCTGCGCGTCGCGTCGCTGCTTCGCGGCGAGGGGCTTTCCGTCCGCGCCGAACTCGCACCTCGCAAGCTCGGCCGGCAGCTCGAAACCGCGTCCAAGGAGCACGCCCATTTCGCGGTGATCATCGGCGACGAGCTGGCCGAGGGGAACGTCCAGCTGAAGGACCTGGAAGCGGGCACGCAGCGATTGCTCCCGCTGGCCGAGCTGGCCCACGAGCTGGCCCGCGCCGCGAAGAGCCACCACCACGGGTAACCGCGCCTGTTGACGAGTCGGCTCGGTGGGCGCGCACGCCGTCGCCCTTGCGGCAGACCCGGCCGGGCAACGAGATCGCCTGCGCCAGTCCGATCGAGGTCGGAGCCTGTGGCCCGTGGGGCGTTCGTCCGGTAGGATTGGGCTATGAGCGAGCCCAGCCCATCCTCGGTATCGCCGGAAGCTGCGTATGGCCTCGCCACGCCCTACCGCGATGTAACGTGCGGCGAGTTGCGAGGGGACGACGCGGGTCGTGAAGTGCGAATGGCCGGCTGGGTCCATCGCCGGCGCGACTACGGCGGCCTCATCTTCATCGACCTCCGCGACCGCTACGGTTTGACCCAGATCGTCATCAACGAGGCTGAGGCGAAGGAGGCGACCGAGGTCGCCAACCGCGTCCGCAACGAGTTCGTGCTGGAGGTGCGGGGCGCGGTCGCCCATCGCCTCGCCGGCACAGAGAACTCCAAGCTGGCGACGGGCGACGTCGAGGTCCAGGCCCGCTCGGTGGAGATCCTGAGCGAGGCCGACACGCCGCCCTTCTACATCAACGAGCCCGACGCGCCCGTCGATGAAAGCCTCAGGCTTCGCTACCGCTACCTCGACATCAGGCGCCGGCCGATGCTGGAGCGCCTGCTCCTGCGCTCGGAGCTGGTCGGGGCAATCCGCGATGCCCACAGGCGGGCCGGCTTCGTCGAGATCGAGACGCCGATCCTGCTCAAGTCGACCCCGGAAGGCGCGCGCGACTTCATCGTCCCGAGCCGCCTCCAGCCGGGTTCGGTCTACGCGTTGCCGCAGAGCCCGCAGCAGCTCAAGCAGCTACTGATGGTCGCGGGCATGGACCGCTACTTCCAGATTGCCCGCTGCTTCCGCGACGAGGACCTGCGGGGCGACCGCCAGCCCGAGTTCACGCAGCTCGACCTCGAGATGAGCTTCGTGACCGAAGAACGCGTCATGGACTTCGTCGAGGCGATGGTCGTCGAAGTCAGCCGCGCTGTCGTGCCCGAGCGGCCGATTCAGCAGCTGCCCTTCCCGCGCATCGACTACCACGAGGCGATGGAGCGATACGGTTCGGACAAGCCCGACCTGCGGTTCGGCATGGAACTGGTCGACTTGGCCCCGGCCCTGGGCGAGGGGAGCACCGGCTTTCGCGTCTTCGACGAAGTCCTCGCCGCCGGCGGGCGGGTCAAAGCGATCGCGGCCCCGGGGATGGCCGATGCCAGCCGCTCCCAGATAGACGACCTGGTCGAATTCGCCCGCCGCTTCGGCGCAAAGGGGCTGGCCCACGTTTCGGTCGCCGCGGACGGTGCCGGCCACTCGCCGATCGGCAAGTTCCTGGGCGACGAGCGAGTCGCGACGATCGTCAAGGCCGCAGCGGCGAAGCCGGGTGGTCTCATCCTGATCGTCGCCGACGCCAACCACGAGACGGTGGTGGACGTCCTGGGCCGCTTGCGCCAGGAACTGGGCCTGCGCCTGGGCCTCGTCGACGAGAACGTGCTGGCCTACTGCTGGGTCTACCACTTCCCGATGTATCAATGGGATTCCGAGCGGAGCCGCTGGGATGCCACCCACAACCCATTCAGCGGCGTCGTGCCGGAAGACGAGGCCCTTCTCGTGACCGCCTCGGGGGACCCGTATCGGCCGTCCCGGGGTGACCCGGCCGGTCGAGCGCGGGCCATGCAGTACGACATCGCGCTGAACGGCTGGGAGCTGGGCGGAGGCTCCGTCCGAATCCACAAGCAGGAGCTGCTCGAGCGAAGCTTCGCGCTCCAGGGTTACTCGCTGGAGCAGATGCACGAGCGCTTCGGCGGCATTCTCGAGGCCTTCGGGTACGGCGCCCCGCCGCATGGCGGTATTGCCGTGGGCATCGACCGCTGGGCAGCCCTCTTCTCGCACCAGACGAACATTCGAGAGGTGATGGCCTTCCCGAAGACACAGTCGGGGGCGGATTTGATGCTCGGCGCCCCTTCCCAGCCCGAACCGGAGCAGTACTCTGAACTGGGCCTTCGTTTCGTGGGTGTCGAATCCTCCGGCGGCGCCGGCAAGGGCTAACCCGCGAGGTGAGCTCGGCCCGAGTAATGTGTCTGTGCACGTCGAGTCCGGCCACTGGCGCAAGAGGGAAGGCGGCGAATGGCGGAGAACTGGGTCCGTTGCGGTCGTTGTCACGAGGTCTTCGACGCCGAGGAGGGCCCCTGCGTCAAGTGCGGGACGCCGTACAAACCGCCCGCGGCACCGGCGCAAGTCTTCGAGGGCCTGTACTCCGACCGGTACGCCGGCACGGACGTGGCACCGCCTGAGCCGGTGTTGGTGGCGGGGCCGCCTCGCCGGCGCAACAACACGACGTACGTGATCTGGGGCGGCGTGGCCCTGATCGGCGCGGCCTTCGTGGCGGCCATCCTGTTCGAGATGGGCATGTCGGGCGGTGCTCTCGCCGCTACGCCCACTCCTCCAGTCCGGCAAGTGCTGCCCGTTATCTCGCCGACGCCCACCCTACCGCCCACGATCTCGCTGACGCTCCAGGAACTGAACGACCCCGAGTTCAGTGCTCGCGTCTCGATCCAGAGTCGCATCCAGCTGAGCGCCCAGGTTGCGCCCAAGCCCCAGATCGTAGTCGTCAAGTTCGACGGCATCATTTCTGGCGGAAACCAGTGGGGGACCGTAGTGGCAGGCACCACCCCACAAGAAACGATGCTGGTTGGCGGTGTGGCCTACGTCAGGACTCCGCTCACGAAGAAGTGGGTGCAGGCCAACGTCCTCCCGCCGTACAGGGTCATCTGCCCGGTGTTCGGCCTCAAGACCGACAACGATCTGGCCATGATCGGCCAGGAGTCGAAGAATGGATTGCAGGTATATCACCTCCAATCGACGCACTGGTGGAGGCCCGACATCAGCCGGATGGCGCTCTATGACCTGTCGTTCTTGCGCATCACCCCCGATGTCGAGACGCTTGATCTGTGGGTCACGCCCGATGGATCCCCGGTCACGGCCAAGTTCTCGGGGACGAACATGGTCGGCCAGACCGCGCTGGTCGACATCGAAGTGACGTTCACGTTCTCACAGGTCGGAGTCCAGGCTCAGATCGCCGCGCCCGGGCCGAAATGGACTCCGTCGCCCTCGCCCTCGCCCTCGCCGTCGCCGTCGGTCTCAGGCGCGCCGTCCGCGTCAGGCGGGTCATCGGCGTCGCCCACGTAGCGGAGCGCGGCGGCGCTGCCCTGTGACTTCGCCCGGACAGGAGCCCAGGGCTCTGGCTAGGTGCTCGCCTCTGCGGCCGACCCGGCGACTGGCCGTGGCGGCCCCTGATATCCGGGCAGGTCAGAGCGCGGAGTGGCGGTGTCGAAGACGATCCCCGGATCGCCTAGCTCCAGTATCCGAACAGGCACTCCTTCGGTGATGAGCGCAGCCACGGCCTCCGCACCGCCGCGGCCGGCTTGCCCGGCCAGGCGCTCCGTGAGGGCTACCGGCACGAGAATCGGGAAACCGGTCTGGCCGCCGTATGCGGGCCGCACGATCTGGTCCGGATCCGCCCCATGCGCCTCGATGAGCGAGGTCACCGTCTCCGGGTCCACCCACGCATGGCGGAACGGCCACAACAGCCCGGCCGTAGTCTCCGTCACGGCCGTTATGGCGGCACGCTGGCCGCTCACGAACCAGGCGATGCCGGGTGGCCCGCCACTCGGGCGGGTCAACGCGATGGGCAGGTCGGCGACGGCGTCGGCCAGGCCTCCGACCGGGTTCGCGGCCACGACAACTATCGGCAGCGCGCCGCCGGACCACGCGGCATGAGCCACGCGACGGATCGCGGGCTCGCCGTCGGCGTCAGCCAGGGCTGCGGCCGGATCCGGTACGAGGACGATTGCGGCGACGGTCATTCGGGCTCCTGAGGGACGGGCGGGCCCGTTGGGCGGGCCCCCCAAGCGGGTTCCGTCGAGTGTAGCGCCACCCCCTCGGCGGGGCGCTCGCAATTACGGTTCGGACGTCCCTTTCACCCGGTGTGTGCGACAATTCCGGCGCCCATGAGTGACTCGCCTCGTTCCGTCACGCCCTTTGAATTCGACCACCCAGGTCAGGTCCGTTCCGTCGACGCCGCAACGGCGATTCGCGCCGATGTTCGCAACGTTGCCATCGTCGCCCATGTCGACCACGGCAAGACCACGCTCGTCGACGCGATGCTGCGCCAGGCGGGCGCTTTCCGAGCCAACCAGGTCGTCGTCGAGCGAGTCATGGACTCCAACGACCTGGAGCGGGAGAAGGGGATCACGATCCTCGCCAAACAGACCGCGGTCGACTACGACGGCATCCGCCTCAACATTGTCGACACCCCCGGGCATGCCGACTTCGGCGGCGAGGTCGAGCGCAGCCTCAACATGGTCGACTCCGTGCTGCTCCTGGTGGACGCGGCCGAGGGTCCGCTGCCGCAGACTCGCTACGTCCTGCAGAAGGCCATGTCGCACCATCTGCCGGTCGTGGTAGCGATCAACAAGATCGATCGGTCGGACGCTCGCTGCGCCGAGGTTCTGGACGCCGTATACGAGCTGTTCATGGACCTTGGAGCCGACGAGAAGCAGATCGACTTTCCGGTCTTGTACACCAACGCCAAGACTGGGACCGCGACGATGAACCTGGCGACGCCCGGGACGGACCTGCGGCCTCTCTTCGAGCTGCTGATCGAGCACACGCCGGCGCCGCGCTACGTGCCCGACCACCCGCTTCAGCTGCTGGTGACCAATCTCTCAGCAAACGACTACGTCGGCCGGATGGCCATCGGCCGGGTCTGGAATGGCACGATCAAGATGGGTGGGCGGATCGTGATCGTCCGCGAGGAGGCCGAGGACACGGCCGGCTCGATCGAGCCGGGACGGACCGTCACCCTGACCGGGACCGTGATCAGCCTTACCACCGCCCACGGCATCGAGCGCGTCGACATCGATGAAGCGGGCCCCGGCGACATCGTGGCCCTGGCCGGCATACCGGACGTGACCATCGGCGACACTATCACGGATCCTGCCGATCCCCGGCCGATGCAGCGGATCGACCTCGACGCGCCCACGCTCAGCATGACATTCGGGGCTAACACCTCGCCGCTGTCGGGACGGGAGGGCCGCTACGTCACGAGCCGTCATATCAAGCAGCGGCTGGAGAAGGAAGTCCTCGGCAACGTCTCGATCGAGTTCGAGCCGACGGCGTCGGCGGACACGTACGAGGTTCTCGGGCGCGGGGAGCTGCAGCTGGCGATCCTCATCGAGCAGATGCGCCGGGAGGGTTTCGAGCTCCAGGTCAGTCGACCGGAGGTCATCCTGCGCACGGTCAACGGCGAGACGCACGAGCCGTATGAGCGCATCACGGTCGATATCCCGCCCGAGTTCATCGGCCCGGTTCAAGCCGCCCTTGCCGACCGAAAGGGCCGCCTGGACCAGATGAGCACCGACGCCGACGGTCGAGTTCGGATGGAGTATGTCATCCCGGTTCGCGGCCTGATCGGGTTCCGCGGTCAGCTCCTGACGGACACGCGCGGGACGGCCCTGATGCACCAGATCGGCGAGGGGTACGGCCCGTGGGCCGGCGAGGTGACGCATCGGACGACCGGGGTGCTCGTGGCCGACCGGCCGGGAACCTCGAACGGCTACGCCCTGTACAGCCTCCAGGAGCGATCCGAGCTGTTCATCGGCAGCGGCGCCGACGTGTACGAGGGCATGGTCATCGGCGAGAACTCGCGGTCCGAGGACATGGACGTCAACGCGACCAAGGAGAAGAAGCTGACGAACATGCGCACGCACTCCCACGACGAGGCTATCCGCCTCACGTCGCCGCGGGAGCTGACCCTCGAGTCGGCGATCGAGTTCATCGGCACAGACGAGCTGGTCGAGGTGACGCCCAGGTCGATCCGGCTTCGCAAGCGGGTGCTGTCGCAGCACGATCGGCGCCGCATCGCCGGCCGGGAATACGAGCAGCGGATCGCCTCGGAGCGCGACCAGAAGTAGGGGAGTGGCGCATCGTTTGCGCGCCTACAATCGTGTCGCTCACTGCCATGGTCGTTGGAGGTCCCGCCTCGGGATCCCTCAGATAGTCGGGCGGGTGAGATGAGGGACGTGGCTGATCGAAGCGTCGCGGTGGCCATGTCGGTTGTCACGGGCTTCCTCGCGGTCGTGGCAGTTGGCCTTTCCGCCGTCGTGCTCATCGGCGGCGCGGCCTACTTCACCGGCGCGTCGTCGTTCGACCTGGACGTTGGGCCCGTGCCATTGATGTCGTTCTGGCGCAACGGCGCGAGCTGGGGATTCAACTCGGGATGGGGCGTCGGTTTCCCGGCGCCCATCGGCGCCCTGGCGGGGTTGGCACTTGGCGTTCGGGACCAGCTGTCCCGGTCCAGCGGCTCGTAGCGTGGCCGCCGGCTCGTAGCGTGGCCGCCGGCTCGTAGCGTGGCCGATTCGAATTCAGCGTCGCGCCGGCCCTGCCGTGCGGTGGGCGGGCCGGCGCAGCCGGGGCGGCTCCGTTCCGCGGCGATCCTCCCACCGTACCCCGGCGGCCGGAGGCCCGACGCCCGGCCCCTCGGCGATCTTGCCGATTGCTCGCCAGATTGACATAGGGCGAGGCCGGTATCCCGTTCCAGTCGATCAGTGGCGGCAGTCGGGCCATTTCCGCACGATGACGTCGGCGACACGCGCAGCGGGAGAGTGGATGCGGGCGGCAGAGCGCCTGGCCGGATCCCTTCGCCGGTTTCAAGCGATGGGCGCGTTTCCGTGCGTGATTCTGATAATCATTAGGAAAGAACGAGCGGAATCGGGTCGGTCCGGCCGCGTCCGGCGGGACCGCCGAGCGGACCGCCGAGCGGACCGCCGGGCGGGCCGGCGTACAATTCGGGCAATGCCCATCTACCTCGACAACGCCGCCACTACTCCGTTGCGACGCGAAGCCCTCGAGGCGATGCTGCCGTACCTGACCGAGCAGTTCGGCAATGCCTCATCTCTGCACGGCTACGGCCGCCGCGCGCGTGCCGGGCTGGATGAAGCGCACGAGAAGGTGGCCGCCGCCCTCGGTGCCACACCGAGGGAGATCGTATTCACCTCCGGCGGAACCGAAGCCAACAACCTGGCGATCAAAGGCGCGGCCTGGGCCGGCAAGGCCCGCGGCCATAGGATCATCACCACCTCGGTCGAGCATCACTCCGTCGGCCACTGCGTCCGCTACCTCGAGAAGTTCGGGTTCGAGATCGTGGAGCTGCCGGTCGATCGCTACGGCCGGGTGGCTCCCGACGACGTTGAGGCGGCAATTACGCCGAAGACGATCCTGGTCAGCGTGATGCTCGCCAACAACGAGGTCGGCACGATCCAGCCGATGGCCGATATCGCGGCGCGCGTCCGGCGCTACAAAGGGGTCCTGCTGCACGCCGACGCGGTTCAGGCCGCCTCGTGCATGGCCATCGACGTGAACGCCCTGGACGTCGATCTGTTGAGCATCGCCGCCCATAAGTTCGAAGGGCCGAAGGGCGTGGGGGCGTTGTACGTCCGGCACGGCACCAACGTGCTGCCGCAGCAACAGGGTGGCGCTCAGGAGCGATACCGCCGGGCCGGGACCGAGGACGTGGCGGGGTCGGCGGGCATGGCTCGGGCGCTGGAGCTGGCGGTCGCCGAGCGGGCCGAGACGGTCGCGCGCTTACGCGAGCTGCGGGAGTCCCTTACCGCGACCATTCGAGCCTTCGATGGCGTGCAGGAGACGGGTCATCCGACGGAGCGACTGCCGGGACTTGCCTCGTTCGTCGTAGCGGGACTGGACGGCAGCGCCGTAGCGATGGCGCTCGACCTGGCGGGACTGGCATGCTCGAACGGGTCGGCGTGCGTCAGCGGATCGAATGAAGCCAGCCACGTTCTCAGGGCGATGGGCTATCCCGAGGAAGAGGCCCGGGGAGCGCTTCGCCTCTCGCTCGGTCGAACGACGACCGCGGCGGAGATCGCGGAGGGGGGCGAACTTATCGTCCGGACGCTCGCCCATCAGCGAGAGGCGTCGGCCAGGCTCGTCGCCCAGGGGCTCGCGGCGCTCGGCCGCTCGGCCGCGCACGGCGTTGCACCAGATGAAGGGCAGGGGGCCCCGCCCGTGGCTCCTGCGGCCACCCCGGCGGCAGCAGATTCAGCCGCGGCGGAGGCACCGGCCGGGTGACCGAGCGAGCTCGGGCGAAGGCCCGAGTCCTCGTCGCGATGTCCGGAGGCGTCGATTCGTCCGTCGCGGCGGCCCTGGTCAAGCTGGGCGGCGACGAGCCGATCGGGGTGTGGATGCGCCTCGGCGACGCTGCCGACAGCTACTCAGAGTTCAAGCGCAGCTGCTGCTCCCTGGACGCGGCCGAGGACGCCCGGAGGGTGGCGTCGCAGCTGGAGATCCCGTTCTACGTCCTGAACCTCGAGTGCGAGTTCGAGGACGGCGTCGTGCAGCCGTTCCTGCGGGCGTACCTGGAGGGCCGGACTCCCAGCCCGTGCGTCGACTGCAACACCACCGTCAAGTTCGGGGCGTTGCTGGGCCGGGCCCGGCTGTTGTACGAGTGCGACGCGGTTGCCACCGGTCACTACGCCAGGATCACCGCGCCTGGCGCGAACCAACCCGACCTGGACGCTGCCAGCGACCCTCGGCCGGAGCGGACCGGCTATCGGTTGCTGCGAGGCCGCGACGTGAACAAGGACCAGAGCTACTTCCTCTATGGGTTGGGACAGCATGAGCTCGCTCACGTCCGTTTCCCACTCGGCGACATGACCAAGCCGCAGGTTCGCGATCGAGCCCGCGCCCTGGGCCTCGCTACGGCCGAGAAGCGCGACAGCCAGGAGATCTGCTTCGTCCCGCGCGGCGACTACCGCGACGTGCTCAGGGAGCGGGCCGGCTGGATCGCCGAGCCGGGACCTGTTCTGGACGCCGACGGACGCCAGGTTGGCGAGCACTTCGGCGCGGCCGGTTACACCATCGGGCAGCGCCAGGGCACGGGCGTGGCTCTGGGCGAGCCTCGCTACGTCTGGAAGATCGATCCGAGCGCCAACGTAATCACGCTTGGCCGGAGGGTCGATCTCGAGACGCGACAGTTCGAGGTCGAGCAGGTCAGCTTCGTCGCCGGTGAGCGGCCGGACGGCTGCCCGGACGGATTCCACGCCGAGGTCCAGATTCGGCATCGCGGTCGTCCCGTCGGCGCAACGGCGCAGCCACTGGGTTCGGGGTGCTGGGCAGTCGAGACCGACGATCCGGTCTGGGCGGCGGCACCGGGCCAGGCCGCAGTCTTCTATCGCGGGGAGGTAGTTCTGGGCGGTGGCCGGATCAGCCGACCGGAGGAACCCGGCGTCTGACCGGCTGCCTATACTCGCAGCGTGGTTCTTGGCACCGCTCCCATCCTGGCGGCGTTTCTCGGCGGCTTCCATGCTTCGCTTTACCTGTTCTGGCGGGGCCGCGGCGGCGCCGAGCTGTTCATCTACTTCCTGGCCGCGGGCCTCGGGGCGTGGGCGGGCGACGCGACCGGCGGCCGGCTCGGCATCGACCCGCTTCGCATCGGGGACTTCCACGTGATCGCGGCCTCGATCGTCGCCTGGGCGGGACTCGCCTTCGTCGAGGTGATGTCGATCCTGGGTCCGACCGGCGCCACGGACGAGCGCCAATGATCCGCTTCCTGCTGTCGCGCCTGCTCCTTAGGCGGATGGGGCCAACCGGCCCGGACGTAAGAGCCGTCGCGTTCGCCCGCGGGTTGGCCCTGGGCGCCCTGGTTGGCGCCGCGATCGCAGGATCGAGCATCTGGAAGCGCCGGCGGGAGAGCTGAGGGCGCGGTGCTGACGGGACGCAACATGAGCCGAAGCGTCCTCCCCACAGGCGGGTGATGCGTCCAACGGGACAGCCCCGGCGCGCCGGACGAACTACCCGGTCCGGTAGCAGGCTGAGCGCATGACTCAGCATTCCGCGGTCCCCGTCTCGTCCATCATTCTCGTGCTTGCCGTCGTCGCCTGTGGCTCCATGACGCCGACCGCCGCGACGCGGCCGCCAGGCTCCACTGCTGTCTCGCCCGGGGCGGCGGCGCCGGCGACCACTACGGCCACTGTCACCGCCACGTCGCAGTCGCCGAGCGCGTCGCCCGTCCAATCGCCCTCGGCGCAGGCCGCGACCGCCGATTGGCCGGTCTACCACCTCAACGCCGCCCGCACCGGCAACTCGACCGTCTTCCCGGCCCTGACCGGCTCGCTGTCCAGGGCATGGTCGGCGAATCTGGACGGTGCCGTCTACGGCGAGCCGCTGGTGGTGAGCGGCCATGTCATCGTCGCCACCGAAGGGGACAGCGTCTACTCGCTCAACCCGGCGAGCGGGGCGATCCTGTGGCATCGCAACGTCGGGACTCCGGTCCCGCTATCGACGCTGCCGTGCGGCAACATCGACCCCTTGGGCATCACCAGCACGCCCGCCTACGACGCTGCCTCCAATACACTCTTCGTCGTGGCCGAGGTGACCGGGCCAAAGCACTTCATGTTTGCCCTTGACCCCAGCAACGGCACGGTGCGCTGGTCGCGCAACGTCGACCCCTCGGGAGACGATCCGCGGACGCACCAGCAACGAGGCGCCCTCGCGGTCGCCAACGGGCACGTCTACTTCGGGTTCGGTGGCCTGGCGGGGGACTGCGGCCAGTACGTCGGCGAGGAGATCGGCGTTCCGACGAGCGGCAGCGGCGCCACCATCTCCTACCGCGTGCCGGTAGCTCGGGAAGGGGCGATCTGGTCGACCGGCGGTCCGGTGATCGACGCCTCCGGCAATCTGTACGTCTCGACCGGCAACGGCAGCTCAACGACCACGTACGACGGCAGCGACTCGGTCGTCGAGCTCTCGCCGAGTCTCCATCTGATCTCCCGGTTCGCGCCGTCCAACTGGGCGAACGACAACGCCAACGACCTCGATCTCGGGTCGCTGAGCCCGGTGCTCCTGCCCGGCGGTCTGGTATTCATCGCCGGCAAACGGGGGACGGGCTACTCGCTCCATCAGGGCGCACTCGGCGGCATCGGCGGGCAGGTATCGTCGGCCGGGGTCTGCGGCGCGTACGGCGGGGCGGCCCAGAGCGGCTCCACGGTCTACGTGCCCTGCCAGAGCGAGCTCGACGCGGTCACGGTTTCGGCAACCGGGGCCATTCACGTGGCCTGGGTCAACTCGTCCGCCGGCGGGTCGCCGGTCGTGGGTGGCGGCGCGGTGTGGAGCCTGGCATCGGGCACTCTGTACGCTCTCGATCCGGCCACCGGTCACACCCGGGCCAGCATCGCCGTGGGGTCGCTGCCGCACTTCGCCAGCCCGACTCTGTGGGACGGGCTGGTCTTCGTGGGGACGATGGCGGGCGTGTTCGCGGTCGCCAGCCAGGGCGCCGTCGACCACCTGGGGCTGAGTCCGTCGAGCGCGACTATCGTCGCCACTGCCAGTCAGGCATACACGGCCACGGCCTTCGACGCCGGCAACCATAACCTCGGCGACGTTACGGGCACGAGCACTTTCACCATCAGTGGCGCCGGCTCGTGCACCGGGGCCACATGCACGTCGAGCGCGGCCGGCGGTCACACGGTGACCGCCACCAACGGCAGCGCCCACGGCACCGCGACCCTCGACGTCATCGTCCCGACCCTTACCTGGTACCACCCCATCGCGCCGGTCCGCCTGCTCGACACCCGTAGGGGCACAGGCCTATCGGGGAAGCTCGTGGCGGGTCAGCCGCGGACCCTCCAGGTCAGCGGTCGCGGCGGCATCCCGGCCGGAGCGACGGCTATCACGGGCAACGCTACGGAGGTCAACGCAACGGCCGCAAGCTCGATCTACCTGGGCCCGACACCCGTGGTCAAGCCCCCGACCTACTCGATGAGCTTCAACAAGGGTCAGGTCGCCAATCGCGGCGTCAGCGTAGCTTTGAGCAGCACCGGCACCGTGAGCGTGACCTACAGGGCCGCGTCGGGCACGACGGATCTGGTTCTGGACGTGAGTGGCTTCTTCATGCCCGGTACGAGCGGCGACACATACCATCCGCTGCGGCCGGCCCGAGTCCTCGATACCCGCAAGGGCATCGGACTCGCCACCGTACTCAAGGCCAACACCCCGGCGACCTTCACGGTCTGGGGCCACGGCGGCGTGCCGCCCAGTGCCAGGGCGGTCACCGGCAACGTCACGGTCGTCGACTCGTCCGGCGGCTGGGCGACCTACCTTGGACCGAACCCGATTGCCAGGCCCGGCGCCTCGACGATCAACTTCACCCCGGGCCAGGTGGCGGGCAACAGCCTCACGGTCGCGCTCAGTTCCACCGGCAAGCTCAGCGTCACATTCATGTCGAGCGCGGGCAAGACGACGGACCTGGTCTTCGACGTCACCGGCTACTACACGGCCGATGCCACCGGCCTCAGGTACGTCGCGCTGACTCCTGCGCCTGTGCTCAACACGGCCTCCGGTATCGGCCTGTCGGGCAAGCTGTCCGCCAACAAGCCCGCGTCTTTCACCGTGAGAGGCGACGGCGGGCTGCCGACGAACGCCGCCGCCATCACCGGAGTGGTGAGCGTGGTCAACCAGACCAACGCCTGGGCGCTCTTCGTTGGACCGGCCCCGGCCACCAAGCCTACGACGTCGTCGCTCAACTTCGTCAAAGGCGACGTCATCTCCAACGGCGTGACGGTCGCTCTCAGTCCGGCCGGCGCTCTGAGCCTGACGTACATGTCGAGCACCGGCAACAAGACAGACGCGGTGCTGTTCGTTACGGGCTGTTTCGTGAAGTAGGGTTGGGATCGGTGGAGCCGGGCACGGCCGCCGACATGCGATCTCCCGCCGTCGGGTGGGTGTCTCCGTCCGGGCGCTCGAGGTTGCCGGTCGCTCCGGCCGCCGGAGGTCCAACGGCCGCGGCGCGGTCGGACGAGCCGCCGGCTCCGTGAGCGTCGCCGCCGTCCTGACCGTTGCCTACCTGGAATCCTGACAAACGGCCGGAGCGCCGCCGGGCCGCGGTTTGGTACCGTGTGCGCGATGCCTGACCTGCCGATCCCATACCTCAGTGCGGCCGAAGTGCGCCGCCGATACGTCGAGTTCTTCGCCGAGCGCGGGCACACCCAGGTGCCGAGCGCCTCGCTCGTGCCGGCTGGCGACCAGACGCTGCTCTTCACGAACTCAGGGATGGTTCAGTTCAAGGATGTCCTGACCGGTCGTGAGAAGCGCAGCTACGTCCGGGCCGTGGATTATCAGCGCTGCCTCCGCGTCGCCGGCAAACACAACGACTTCGAGGAAGTCGGCCGCTCGACGCGCCACCACACCTTCTTCGAGATGCTCGGCAATTGGAGCTTCGGTGACTATTTCAAGCGCGAGGCGATCCATTGGGCCTGGGAGCTGCTGACCGAGGTCTACAAGATCCCGGCCGACCGAATCGGTGTGACCGTCTACAAGGACGACGACGAGGCCTACAACGTCTGGCATGACGAGATTGGCGTACCGGCTGAGCGAATGGCCCGCTGGGGGGACGTCGAGAAGGGTGACGAGGCCAACTTCTGGCGCATGGCGGAAACGGGGCCGTGCGGGCCGTGCTCAGAGCTGCATTTCGATCGCGGCGAGGTGTTCAGCGAAGGGCCGCACTGCGTCCCGGACCACTCCGAGAACTGCCCCCGCTGGCTCGAGATATGGAACCTCGTGTTCATGGAGTTCGAGCAGCACGCGGACGGAACGCGAACGCCACTGCCGATGAAGTCGGTCGATACGGGCATGGGCCTGGACCGTCTTACCAGCGTGATCCAGGGCGTGAACACGAACTACGACACGGACCTCTTCATGCCCATCCACGCCGCGATGCGCGAGCTGCTGGGTCACGATCCGGACGCGTTCGAGGCGGAACGGTTCAGCTATCAGGTCATCGCCGATCACTCGCGCGCGGTCACCTTCCTGGTCGCCGACGGCGTCGCACCGTCCAACGAAGGCCGCGGCTACGTCCTGCGCCGGATCCTGCGCCGAGCCGTTCGCCACGGTCGGCTGCTCGGCCGCCGAGCGCCGTTCATGGACGTGACCGCCGGCGTCGTAATCGACGTGATGGAGGGCGCCTACCCCTACCTGGCCGACCAGCGCGAGAAGATCCTCAAGGTCATCCGCAACGAAGAGGCTCAGTTCGCCCGGACTCTCGAGACCGGCACGAGCCACCTCGAGGCCGCGCTGGCTCCGCTGACGGCGCTGACGAAGACGGAGCGGGTCGTGGGCCGCCTCCCCGACAGCCTGCCGGCCGATGCCCCGGTGCTGCCCGGCGAGGTGGCATTCCGACTTCACGATACGTACGGCTTCCCGGTCGATCTGACCGTGGACATGGCCGCTGAATACGGCGTGCGCGTCGACCGCGAAGGTTTCACGGCGGCCATGGCCGAGCAGAAGGAACGCAGCCGCAAGGGCACCAAGGCGGACCTTTCGAGTCAGGCCGTTCTCGGCGAGCTGTACCAGGCGATCCTGCGCCGCGCCGGCGAGACGAAGTTCCTGGGCTACGACGGCAGCCAGGCCGAGGCCCGGGTCGTGGCCATCGTGCGCGACGGCATGGAGTACGGCGAGCTGACCGGACAGGGCGAAGCCGAGGTTGTGCTCGACGCCACTCCCTTCTACGGTGAGGGCGGCGGGCAGGTCGGGGATCGCGGCGAGCTGCTCGAGGCGGGCGGCGGCAGCGCGCTCTTCACCGTCGAAGACACCCAGAAGCCGATCGCGGGCCTCTTCGTCCACTCCGGCAAGCTCCACGGCCGGCTCAAGGTAGGGGACAGGGTGACGGCCCGAGTGGACGCCGAACGGCGCGCCCGAATCATGCGCAACCACACTGCCACGCACCTGCTCCACCGAGCCCTTCGCAACGTCGTCGGGCCCGAAGCCCACCAGGCCGGCTCACTCGTGGCGCCGGACTACCTCCGCTTCGACTACCCGCTCGACCGAGCGCTGACCGCCGACGAAAAACGGGCCATCGAGGACGAGGTGCGCCGGGTCGTGCGCGAGAACCACCCGGTCACGACCACGGTCCAGGCCATGGCCGACGCCATCGCTGCCGGCGCGGACGCCTTCTTCGACGAGAAGTACGGCGAGCGGGTACGAACGGTCCGCGTCGAGGGCTACTCGCTGGAGCTGTGCGGCGGTACCCACTGCTCGGCCTCCGGCCAGATCGGGTCTTTCGTCATCACCGCCGACCGCAGCATCGGCGCCGGCACGAGACGCATCGAGGCGATGACCGGCGACGGCGCCGACGCATTGCTACGCGAACGGCTGGCATTGCTGGACCGGATTGCCGAATCGGTCGGGGCCACGGCCGTCGATGCCGCGCCGGAGCGCGTGGCGGCTCTCCAGGAAGAGCTGCGGGAGACACGCCGCCGGCTGCGGGCGGGTGGCGGCGGCCTGCCCAAAGCGGCGGTCCTGGCCGCTCGGGCCGAAGAAGTGGCCCCGGGCGTGAAGCTCGTCGCCCTTGCCCACGCCTTCGAGTCGCCGGAGCAGTGGAAGGCCTTCGTGAAGGAGATCGGGGGGGCGCTGGGTTCGGGCGTCATTGCGGTCGCCTTCGACGCGGATGCCCCGCAGATCTTCGTTACGGTGAGCCCGGACGTCGTCGCGCGCGGCATCTCGGCGGGCGAGCTCGTCAAAGTGGCCATGAAGTCGATGGAAGGTCGTGGCGGCGGACGGCCGGAAATGGCCCAGGGAATGGGAACCCGAAGAGACGGGATTCCCGCAGCCCTGGCTTCCGTCGCGGATACACTTAGGACAGCAGGGAATAGCCGGTAGATAGGGGAGCGGCCGTGGCGTTCTGGCGCAGGATCTGGGGCCGTGAGGAGGAGTCGCCTCTCGCTGCCTGCACCGCCCTGGACATCGGAACCGAGTTCGTCAAGGCGCTCGTCTTCGAGATCGACGATGCCGGTATGGGCACCGTCCGCGGCGTCGGACGCAAGCGCCAGGGACTGGCCCATATGCAGTCCGGCACCGTCACGGACATCGACGCGGTCGTGGACAACTGCTCGGTGGCGCTGCAGGAAGCCGAGGAGATGGCCGGGTTCCGTCCGACGCAGTGCGTCATCGGCATCGCCGGCGAACTGGTCAAGGGTTTCACCACGACCCACTCGCAGGACCGCAAGCGTGCCGACAATCCCATCACGGACGCCGAGCTGCAGAAGCTGATAGACGGAGTCCAGCAGGAGGCGCTGCGAGAGGCCGAGCGGGCCATCACCTGGGAGACGGGGCTGGGGCAGGTCGACGTCCGGCTCGTCCACGCCGCCGTCACCGGCGCTCAGATCGACGGCTACCCGGTCACCAACCCGGTCGGCTTCCGAGGCCGCCACGTGAAGATCAGCGTCTTCAACGCGTTCGCGCCTCTGGTTCACCTGGGCGCGCTCCAGAGCGTGGCTCAGCAGCTGGAGCTGGACCTCCTGGAGATCGTCGCCGAGCCGTATGCCGTGGCCCGAGTCCTGGCCAGTGAACAGATCCAGCAGTCGGGGGCGCTGTTCGTCGACGTCGGTGGCGGGACGACGGACGTGGCGCTCGTTCGCAACGGCGGCATCGAGGGTACGCGAATGTTCGCCCTGGGTGGTCGAGCCTTCACGAAATCGATCGCCGATCGCCTGGATCTGCCCTTCCCGCGAGCCGAGGAGGTCAAACTCGACTACGCCCGCGGCGTTGAGCTGGACCGCCGCGCCGAGGTGGCACGGATAGTCGGCGACGACGTTGCGATCTGGTCTGCCGGCGTGGAGCTGGTTCTCGACGAGCTGGCCGCCGGAGACCTCCTGCCGGGGCGCATCTACCTGTGCGGCGGCGGCTCGCACCTGCCCGAGATCGGGGTCACTCTGCGCGAGGAGGCGTTCTGGAGGCGCCTGCCGTTCAGCCGACCGCCCGAAGTCGTCGTTATCACGCCGAAGCAGGTCGAACGCATCAAGGACGGCACCGAATTGCTGGTCGACCAGCAGGACGTGACGCCGCTCGGCCTGGCCTACCAGGCCATCGAGCTGCAGACCAACGAAGATCCACTGGACGTCGCTTTGCGCCGCGTCCTCCGAGCGATGAAGATGTAGCCGATGGCGATCTACTACCTTGACGTCGACGACGAGATCACATCTGCGGCGGCTCGGATCCGCGACTCATCGGACAGTCGCATCGCCCTCGTGCTGTCCGGCGGCTCTCGCGTGGCCACGTCGCGGATCAATTTCCGGCTGCTCGCGCGCGAGGCGAAGCGACGCGGCAAGCGGCTGGCCATCATCGCCGCGGATTCGACCGCGCAGTCGGTGGCCAGGTCGGCCGAACTGCCTGTCTACGCGAGCGTCGGCGACTACGAGAAGTCGGAGGCTGCCATGACCAGCGCGATGGCGGGCCATGCACCGGACGCGGTATCGGAGGCGCTCTACGAGTTGTCGCTGACTGTCGGTCCGCCGGGGGCTGTCGGTCCGGCAGGCGGGAGCGGTATGGCGCGAGTCGGGGGCGGCCGGCCTGTAAATGGCGCGCCACGTCGTCGAAGCATGGTGCCGCGTGCCCTGCTGACCGGTTTCGCGCTCCTGGCCCTGGTGGCGCTTGCCGTGGCCGGGTTCTTCTTCATCCCGAGCGCCAGCGTGACCCTGACGTTGAGTCAGAAGTCCGTAGGCCCGATCACCGTGAACGTCACGGTCGACCCGAAAGTTGCCGCGGTCAACGATCAGGCCGGCACGGTGCCCGGTGTCAGCAAGGCCTTTCCGGTCGATGCCTCCGGAACCTTCGATGCGACCGGCCAGACGGTCGTACTGACGGCGGCGACCGGCACGGTTACCTTCACCAGCATCAACACGGTCTCTGACGTGCCGGTGATCGCCGGCACGCGAGTTTCGACGTCCGGTGGGGTCGTGTTCACGACCACGTCCACCGTGGATGTGCCCAAGGCCACGGTCTCGATCAACTTTCAGCTCACCCCTGGCAGGGCGGACGCGCCGGTTCAAGCGGCCAAGAGCGGCACTGTGGGCAATGTGCCGGCCGGCTCGATCGTGAAGGTGCCGTCGGATCTCGTGCCCTTCCAGATCACCGTTTCCAACGCGTCTCCCACCAGCGGCGGCTCGCGTACGGTGACGCCGCAGATACTGCAGTCCGACGTGGATGGCGCCATGGCCGGCCTGCAGGCCCAGCTGGGCGCGAGTTTCCAATCCGCGCTGCAGGCGCCTACGGCAGTCCCGTCAGGATCGACGCTCTTCGCCGGCTCCGCGCAATTGGGCGGGGCCACCTGCAGCCCGGATGCGCAGTCGGTAGTGGGCGGGACCGACCCGTCGTTCCAGCTCGACTGCCGAGCGACCGGGACGGCCATCGTGGCCGACATGTCGATCGTCAGGAATGTCGCGAAGGGGCGCATCGGCGCGGCGATCTCGAACGGATACTCGCTCGTCGCAGACTCCGTTACCGCTTCGTCCGGCACGCCGGTCGTTCAGAACTCGATGATCGTGATCCCGATGACCGTGCAGGCGGCCGAAGTCCCGGTCGTGAACGTCGACGAACTGAAGGCCAGGATCAAGGGAATGTCGGTGGATGACGCGCGCTCGCTGCTGTCGAAATACGGGCAGGTCGACCTGTCGGTCTCGCCGAGCTGGGATTCGACGATTTCCAGCTTCGACTTCCGGATCGACATCCAGGTGATCGCCCCATCGCCACGGCCGGGCGGTAGCTCCTCGCCCACCCGCGCGAGCGAGAATCCGACCTCGGCGTCGCCGTCGGGACCCGAGGTCAGTCCGGTCGCCTCGCCGACGCCGCTCATGACCGAGTCGCCGCCACCCCAGGCATCCCCCACCGACTCGACGCCGACGACCGAGGCTCCGTCGGCGAGCCCGACGTCGAGTTGATGGCCACATTCGGAGATCCGGCTGCCGGGAGGCCGCGACGTGTCGTCGGAATCGATCTCGGCGAGCGGCGAATCGGAGTTGCCCTCGGCAACCTGCAAACGCGAATCGCGTCGCCGTTCGCCACGTTGAGCCGCGGCAAGACCGCGGCTGAGGATGCGGCGGTTCTGTCTCGTCTGGCCGCCGAACAGGGAGCCGAGGCCCTGGTGGTGGGGCTGCCCCTCAACATGGACGGCAGCGAAGGCTTGCAGGCGACTCGAACGCGGGAGTGGGCTCAGGCTGTGGCCGCGGCGTCGGGGCTGCCGCTGAGCTATCGCGACGAGCGCCTGACCAGCGAGAGGGCCGAGCGCCGGATCGGACCGCCCGGTCGGGGTCGTTCCGGCGGCCCGCCGGGTGCCGCTCAACGTGAGGCCTACCGGGCCCGGATCGACAGGGAAGCGGCGGCTCTCATTCTGCAGGATGATCTGGACGCCACGACGATCGAGATCGGGGAACGGAGAACCTCATGACGGTGCGCGGCGGACGCAAGCCGAGAGCCAATCGGTTCAGCGGCGTCCAGAGAGACCCGACAACGCCCGTGGTAGTCGACGCGGGTTGGGACGACTACACGCCACCGGATCCGAAGCGGATGGCGTCCCGGCGGCGGCCCGGGGAGTTCCAGACGGGTCGCGACTATCGCAAGGGCCGTTCCGGTGGGTTGCGCCGTCTCCTCGGCTTCGTCCTTTTCGTCGCGGTCATCGGAGGCCTGGTGGTCGGGGGTCTCCAGTTCGTCGTCCGACCGGTCGTTACCAACGGCATCGTCGATTGGGCGGCCGGCAACCCGACCGCTCTCCAGGTGCCGTTCGTCTCGGACATCGTCCGAGGAACGCTCTGGTCGGCCATCAGCAAGCCTGTCGACCCCACGAACAAGAAGCCCGTCGTGATCGTGATCGGAGCAGGGTCGACACCGCTGGCGATCGGTGAACAGCTGGCCGAGCCGGATGTCGCCGTCATCAGCGATGTGCGCGCATTCGTCTATGAGTCGATCGAGAAGGGAGTCACCGCGAACTTCCAGGTCGGCCGGCATGTCGTCGCGAAGTCGATGACGATCGACCAGATCATCGCCATCCTCACCTCGCCTCCGGTGGCGCCGCCCACCGTCCACCTTGTCTTCCGGGAGGGGCTTCGAATCGAGCAGATGGTCGCCGAGCTGGAGGACAAGGAGCTTCATCCCGACGATCCCACAGCGCCCCTGACCATGAACGTCAGCCAGTTCTACGACCTGGCGATGCATCCGCCGGCCGACCTGCTTGCCCAGTACAAGTGGCTTCAGCTGCCCGCCGGCGCGTCGCTCGAGGGCTTCCTGTTCCCGGCCACGTACGACGTGGCCCCGGACACGACGCCGGGTCAGCTGATTGGGCTGCTCCTGGATGCGTTCGTGAGGTATGCCCCGGCGGGCTTCCTGAAGCTGCCTCCGGCTCAGATCTACAGGACGGTTCAGATCGCGGCCCTCGTCCAGACCGAGGCAAAGAAGATCACCAGCAATCCACCGAAGAACACCGACGATGGACCTCTGGTCGCCGGCGCATATCTGAACCGGCTGAACCCCAAGCTCTGGCCGACTGGATTGCTCGATGCCGACCCGACGCTCAACTACGCGAACGACTCGGTCTGGCTGCAATCGCACCCGATCGAGTCGTGGGTGAACTACACGTTCTGGACTTCGATCAAGACTACGGGTCCCCTGAGCCAGGTCGTCTTCCCCGGCACGCTGGCCGCCTACAACACGTACCACCATGCCGGACTGCCACCCATGCCGATCTGTTCGCCCGGCGCGGATGCGCTCTGGGCCGCCATGAACGCGAATACTGCGGCCGGTTATCTGTACTTCCTGTCGAAGAACGACGGCAGCGGCACGCTTGCCTTCGCCAAGACTCAGGCGGAGCAGAACGCCAACCTGAAGAAGTACGGCTACACGAAGTAGGCGAGTGGCGGCCAGGCGGGGCAGCGGAGCTGGGGTGGGCGGCGGAGGGGGGAGCCCTGAGCCGCCACAGCGTTCGCCGGCGTCGTCGCGGTCGAATGGCGGCGGTACCATGAGGCTATGACGAGCCTCGTTCGGACCCTGCCGCATCCGGCCGACTTCCCGGCGCCGCCGAGTGACGCGGATCGGGCCCGCTGGGCCGCCGCCGACGTTGCCGCCCGCCCGGCGCGCCTCGCGCGCTTGCGCGCCCACATGGAGTCGGCGGGCGTGGACGCCTACTTCGGCATCCGGCCGGAGCACATGCGCTACCTGACCGGCTTTGCCCTGGACGACGGGGAGGAGCGGGTCGCCGGCAACTCGGGCCGGTTCCTCATTTCGCAGGACCAGGTGGTCGTCCTGGCGGACAGCCGCTACCGGCTCCAGGCCGTGGCGCAGGCCCCGGACGCGAGGATCGAACCCGCGACCTACGACCTCGCCGCAGCCTGGCCGGAGGTGATCAAGAGTCTGGGGGCCGGCCGGGTGGCCGCGGAGTCCGCGATCGTCAGTCATCAGCTCTGGGGCCAGCTGGCGGCGGCGGCCCCGGACGTGGAGCTGATCGAAGCTTCAGCCTGGGTCGAAGCAGACCGGGCCCTCAAGGAGCCGGCTGAGGTCGAACGGATCCGCTCCGCGTGCGCGGTATCGGACCGATCCCTGGCCGCCATCCTGCGCCGCATCAAGCCCGGCCAGACCGAGCGGGAGCTGGCCCTGGCGCTGGAGTGGGAGATGCGCACCGGCGGCGCCGACGGCCTCGCCTTCGGCATCGCATGCCTGGCCGGCCCGGACGCCGCGTTGCCGCACGGTTCGCCGTCCGGTCGTGAGGTCCGCATAGGGCAGGTGCTGCTCTTCGACTTCGGCGCGATCGTTGACGGGTATCGGAGCGACATGACCCGGACGCTGTTCGTGGGCGAGCCCAAGCCCCGCGACCTGGCGATCTACGAGACCGTGGCCGCCGCCCAGGCAGCATCGATGGCCGTGCTGGGGGTGGCGGTCGCCCGCGGCGCCGCCGAACGCCCCGCACCGAGCGGCAAAGCCGTCGACGCGGCCGCCCGGCAGGTCATCGAAGATGCCGGTCATGGCGAGCACTTCGACCACGGGACGGGCCATGGCATCGGCCTCGCCACGCACGAACTGCCGTCGCTGAGTCGCGCCGCCTCCGACGATCCGCTTCCGAGCCCGACGGTCTTCAGCGTCGAGCCCGGCATCTACCTCGACGGCGAGACCGGAGTCCGGATCGAGGATCTCGTGCTCTTCGACCGGGCGCACAACTCCCTCGAGCGGCTCACCGGCTTCCCGCGCGACGTGCTCGTCGTCGGCGTCTGACCCAATTACGGCGGCAGGGCAGGGGAGCGAGCGGTCGGTCAGAACGACGGGTCGAACGACCCGGTCGGTCTCTGGGGATCGTGCAGGCCCCTTCCTCCGGTACAATCGATCTTCACGAGACAGACCTCCGACCTTTTCCGATCACGCTGAGGAGCCCTCCGCCACCATGATTTCCACCAGCGACCTGCACAAGGGTGTGGTCATCGAGCTCGACGGCGACCTGTGGCAGATCCTCGACTACCACCACCTGAAGATTGGACGAGGCTCTGCCCAGGTCCGCATCAAGCTCCGCAACGTCAAGCGCGGGCAGACGGTCGAGCGCTCCTTCCAGGCCGGCGATCGGTGGCCCCGCGTCCAGCTGGACCATCGCCAGATCCAGTTCCTCTATCAGGACGGCGACGACTTCCATTTCATGGAGACCGAGAGCTACGACCAGTTCAGCCTCAGGGCCGAGCAGCTGGACGACGCGGTCAACTACCTGAAGGAAAGCATGCTCCTGGATCGGACCAGCTACCTGGGCGAGACGATCGGCGTCGAGTTGCCGGTCACGGTCGACCTGAAGGTGATCGAGACGGAGCCGGGCTTCGCCGGAGACACGCAGACCGGCGCGCGCAAGGCTGCCAAGCTCGAGACAGGTCTGACGATCCAGGTCCCGATCTTCGTGAGCGAAGGCGACACCATCCGGGTCGACACCCGAACGGGCGAGTACCAGACCCGGCTCTGATCGACATAATTGACGCAACGGCCGCGGGCGGGCCGAGGAGGATCTGTCGGTGAGTCGCAAGGGCCCGCCGGAGAGCGATCCGCTGTGGGGCGATCTGCCGCCCGACGATTCCGGCGTGCGTCCGGGCCGCCGGGGCGAGCCGCCCGACTGGGCTCTGCCAGCCTGGGACGCCATCGACGCGTCAGATTCGGAGCCAGACACCAGCTCCCCGGCCGCGTCGACGACCCCGGCCGAGCGGGCAACTCCGGCCGCGCCGACCACCCCGGCTGCGCCAACGTTCACGCCGGCGGCCCCGGCCCCGTCGCAGCCCGGATTCGCGCTCCGGATTCTGGGCGTCACCGAAGTCACTCGTGCCGTCCGCGACGCCGTCCGGGCGGATTCGGACCTGCGCGACGTCTGGGTCGAAGGCGAGGTCGGGCGGGTCACGGTTTCATCGGCCGGTCACTGCTACTTCACCCTGAAGGACGAGCGC
>Ga0182011_10000061_pt1 | contig 82590 bp, 60 predicted proteins | sample 711E1DmetaG_FD_120481 | JGI IMG/M metagenome (GOLD analysis project Ga0182011, IMG submission 120481) | Permafrost microbial communities from Stordalen Mire, Sweden - 711E1D metaG | ecosystem: Environmental > Terrestrial > Soil > Wetlands > Permafrost | place: Sweden: Stordalen | collected...
CATGGATATACGTACAGTCTGCGTCGTCGGAGCCGGCACCATGGGAAACGGCATTGCCCATGTGTTCGCGCAGTACGGGTTTGCCGTCACTCTGAACGACGTGAGGCAGGACTTCCTCGATCGTGGGATGGCCACGATCGCCGCGAACCTCGACCGCCAGGTCAGGAAGGGAACGCTCACAGAAGAACAGAAAAAAGAGGTTGTTTCCCGCATCGCGACGGGCACCGACCTCGCCGCGGGATCCGCCGGAGCCGATATCGTCATCGAGGCCGCCACCGAGCACGCGGAGACAAAGAAAGAGATTTTCCGCCGGCTCGACGCCGCCTGCCGCCCCGGGGTCATACTCGCCTCCAACACCTCCTCCATTTCGATAACGGAAATCGGCGCGGTGACGAAACGCCCGGACCGGGTTATCGGCATGCACTTCATGAACCCCGTCCCGCTGATGAAGCTCGTCGAGGTGATCCGCGGGCTGTCGACGTCGGCCGCCACGTTCGCCGCGGTGAAGGAGCTTTGCGAGAAGCTCGAAAAGACCCCCGTGGAGGTAAACGACTACCCGGGATTCGTCTCCAACCGGATACTCCTCCCGATGATCAACGAGGCAGTCTGCTGCGTGATGGAAGGCGTGGCCGCGCCGGAAGCGATCGACACGGTGATGAAACTCGGCATGAACCATCCGATGGGCCCCCTGGCGCTTGCGGACTTTATCGGGCTTGATGTCTGCCTCGCAATCATGAATGTCCTGTACGACGGTCTCGGCGATCCGAAATACCGTCCGTGTCCGCTCCTGAAGAAAATGGTTGCGGCCGGCCAGCTCGGCCGGAAATCGGGACGCGGTTTCTACGAATACCCTCAGAAATAGTCCAGGACTCCCAGAGAGCACACCGTACGGCGACCGAATGGATTTCTCACTGAGCGAAACGCACACCATGATCCGGGAAACCGCCCGGAAGTTTGCGGACGAACGGATCGCTCCGGGAACGATCGATCGGGACGAGAAGGAGGAATTCCCGCGCGAGATCATCAGGGAGCTGGGCGCGCTGGGGTTCATGGGGATGATGGTGCCGGAGGAGTGGGGAGGGAGCGGACTCGATACGACAAGTTATGTCTTTGCCCTGGAGGAGATATCCCGCGTGGACGCCTCTGTCGGCGTCATCATGTCCGTGAACAACTCCCTGGTCTGTTACGGGATCAACAAAGACGGGAGTCAGGAACAAAAGGAGATGTATCTGAGGGACCTTGCTTCAGGAAAGAAGCTGGGAGCGTTTGCACTCTCCGAGCCTGAAGCGGGGAGCGACGCTTCGAACCAGCGGACCACCGCGGTGCGGGACGGAGATTCCTACGTACTCAACGGATCGAAGAACTGGATTACGAACGGTTCGACCGCCGACCTTGTGCTGGTGATGGCAGCGACGGACAAATCAAAGGCGGCCAAGGGGATAAGCACATTCATTGTCGAGAAGGGAACCCCGGGGTTCGCCGTGGCGAAGAAAGAGAGGAAGCTCGGCATTCGGAGCTCCGATACGGTCTCCCTTGCTTTCACGGAATGCAGGGTTCCCGCCGTGAACCGCATCGGTGCGGACGGGGACGGATTCCGGTTCGCCATGAAAACCCTCGAAGGGGGGAGGATCGGCATTTCCGCGCAGGCGGTCGGGATCGCACAGGCCTGCCTCAACGCCTCTGTGCGGTATGCGAAAGAACGGAAGGCCTTCGACCGCCCCATCGCCGAGCTCCAGGCGATTCAGTTCAAAATCGCAGACATGGCGACGAATATCGACGCTTCCCGGATGCTCATGCTGAAGGCGGCGGCCCTCAAGGATGCAGGGAAACCGTTTGGCGCCGAAGCGGCGATGGCCAAACTCTTCGCGTCAAAAACCGCCGTTCAGAGCGCCCTTGAAGCGATCCAGATCCATGGCGGGTACGGGTATGTCCGGGAATACCTGGTCGAGCGTTATTTACGGGATGCCAAGATTACCGAGATTTATGAAGGGACGTCAGAGATCCAGAGGATTGTCATTGCCCGGTCCTTGCTAAAGTGATGCGCGGTTTGTACATTCGAGGTACGATTCAGCCATATTTCTCGGAGGATCTGAACATGAAACGTACTCCCCTGCTGGTTGTCGCAACAATGATGACTTTCCTCCTGGTGGTTTCTTCAGCCAGCGCCCAGACCCAATGGATTGTGGGCGGTCGGCTCGGGTTGTCCCTCTTCACGGTCGGCGGCGGCACAACATACAATTACTATTACGGTTCGTACGGGACGACAGCCAGTTCCATGCAGGCGGGTCTCCAAATCGGCCCGACGGCCGAGGTAGTATTCAACAAGCAATTCGCAGTCTGCACCGACCTCAACATCAATACACAGGCAGGCACACCCATCGAGTGGGCAAACACGTTTAAGATGTACTTTCCGGTCTCAGGATCGAAAATCAAGCCATATGCTGACTTTGGGTTCAACCTCTGGTTCTATACCGGGGGGCCCTATTTCGGCATCCGCGGAGGAGGCGGCGCATTGTTCCCGATTGCAAACCACCTGTATATCGCGGCCGACCTGCAGATCGGCCCAGTTTTCGCAACCGGCACTACGCCGTTCTACATTGCGATGACAAGCGGCATTCGTTACGAGATCCAATAGCCGGATTTGGAGTCTTTCCATTGAAAACCTGGGAGTCCGTTCAATCGGTCTGGTGAGGAGATTCCGCTACCGGTTAACCTGCAACATAGTCATCATACCAACAACCTATCAAGGAGACAAGATGATGAAATCCTTAATTACAACCTGCATCCTTGCATCGGTTCTGCTCCTGTGTTCGGGACAGGCCTTTGCTCAGACGGAATTCGGAATCGGCCCGATTGTGGGTGTGAACTTCGGGACTGCGTCGGTTACTCCTAACCTGGGCCTGGGTGTGACCCAGGGGGGACACACCGGCTTGATGATTGGTGCTCAGGCGGAGCTTGGTTTCGCGAAAATGTTCTACATCGTGATGGAGCCCCTCTATTGTGGAAAAGGGTTTTCAGCCACCTTTCAAGGCGGGACCGCGACAGCTACCGCCAGTGAGATTGATATCCCCGTTCTTTTCAAAGTCAAGTTCATGAAAGGGATAATTCGCCCGTATGCCTTTGCCGGTCCGGAGATCGGCTTCGTTATGTCATCCACGCTTAGCATTACCGGTCGAGCGGATCAGGACATCAAATCACAGATCTCTTCGACTGATTTTGCGATCGATTTCGGTGGCGGGGCCGAGTACAATGTCACTCCGAAAATAGGAATCACGCTTGATGTCCGCTATTCCGTCGGCGTTGGAAACATGGCAAATCCTCCGGCTGCCGGCACGGCGGTGGGGGGACTCGGATCCACGAATATAACTCTATCCGGATTCCAGGTTCTCGCGGGCGTCATGTTCCACGTAGACTGATCTTTACGGGTCTGCTCCTCAGTCGTCGCCGGACGCGCGCCGTTCCATATTTGGTTTTTGTCGGTTTACCAAGATGTTACAGAAGTTGTGTCCGGCGGCACTTTATCAATAGCTCCAAATTATTTGCCGCATAGAGACTTGACATTCGCGGCATGATTTCTTATTATCCTCCAGGAAAATCACCACCCGACATCCAGCTCGTCGAATTCGTCTTGAAAAGCATCGGGAACCGGTACATCCAAGAAGCCAATCACGAATAACCACAAAGGGGAGGAGCGTAATGAAACAGATTTTAACAATTTCCGCGATTGTGTTGCTGGTGGCGGCGGTAGCGTTGCCCAGTATTGCAAGCGCGCAGGACAACGCATGGCACCAGAAGGACATGGTTCTTTCGGGTGGGGTCGGGTTCGGGATGTACGGGTTGTATGGTACTTCGTCCCTGCCTCCGATTTTCGTTGCATTCGAAACGGGTGTTGCAGAGAAGATCACGCTGGGTGGAATCGTAGCATACTCCGGTTCGACGAACGACTTCGTGTACGGGTCCTACAAGTACACCTATATCGTCATCAGCGCCCGGGGCGCGTACCATTTCCTGGAGCACAATCCGAAGTTTGACGCGTATGCCGGAGCAGGGCTCGGTTACAGCATCGTTTCGGCCTCTGCGACGTGGAGGGACGCTCAGGACCAGGCAGCTTTCGGCAACATCTACAGCGCATCCGCGAGCTACTTCTTCTTCGATGTGTTCCTCGGCGGCCGGTATTACTTCTCCCCGAAGTTTGCGGTACTCGGCGAAGTCGGCTACGGCGTAGGTTTCTTGCGCGTAGGATTGAGCTACAAGCTGAACTAGTTTTTCCTTCTTCTTCTGGCGAAAAAGGGGAGATGCCTCGCGTCTCCCCTTTTTTATAGGCTCTCCCTTCGGTACGGACTGGTTCTTCAATGAGCGTTCTTCCTCTTATCCTTTGGCTTCTCTGTGCGTCCGCCAGTGCCGATACAAGCAGCCGCGCATCAGTTGCGCCTTTCCAGCCTCCTGTGACGCTCCGGTTCGCGGGGGACGTGCTTCTTGCCTCCCATTATGAGGCGCAAATGTGGGACAGCTCCGGGGCCACGTTTCGGGGCCTTTACCGGCTCGGGGGGGCGGACGCAACGGTGGTGAACCTCGAATGCCCTGTAACCACCCGTGGGATGAGGTTTCCCAAGCCCTACAATTTCAGAATGCACCCACGTTTCCTTTCCACGTTGACCGGTGGAGGCATCGACATGGTCAGCATTGCGAATAACCACATCTACGACTACGGCCCCCGGGGACTTTTGGATACAATTTCTTATCTTGACTCTGTTGGAGTGCGTCACGTCGGTGCCGGTCGAAACATCGTGGAAGCACACCGCCCGGTAATAGACACCCTCAGGGGGCGTGAAGTCGCATTCCTCGCGTACTATGGAGGGAGTGAAGCACCGGGAGCCGGGAAATCTTCCCCCGGTGTGGCACGGCGGGATCTGGCAGAGGTCTGCCGGGACATCAGGAGCCTGAAGGATGGAGCAAGCTCCCGCTACATTGTCGTCATGCTCCACTGGGGGACCGAAAGGGCGACATCCCCGGACCGGGCCCAGATTGCTTTCGCCCACGCTCTCATCGACGCGGGAGCTGATGCTGTCGTGGGGCATCATCCTCATGTCCTCCAGGGGATCGAGCGCTACGGCCGGGGAGTGATCGCGTACTCGCTGGGCAATTTTGTGTTCGGTGGGAACGACCGGGATACGTACGACACAGGAATATTTGAGATCCGTTTGGGCGACGCGGGGGTGGGATATGCGTTCATTCCCGTCAGGATCGACCGCTGGCGAGCGAGCATTCTCCCGGGTGCGGATTCTCTCAGGTTGATCGGTTCGATGCGCAAATTGTCGTCAAGTTTTCCCAAGTCCATATTCACCAACTAGGAGACAGCATGAAATCCCGCGGATGTTTGATTGCGGCCGTGGTTCTCGGTGCGATAGCAGTGGTGGTGATCGGTGTGTTCATGTGGGGGGTCGGCGTCAGCAACCGGCTTGTGACACTCGACGAAGGTGTCCGCTCCGCGTGGAGCCAGGTGGAGAACCAGTATCAGCGCCGGGCAGATCTCATTCCCAATCTCGTGGAAACAGTAAAGGGATATGCCAACCAGGAACAGGATGTCTTCCTCGGTGTTGCGGAAGCGCGGGCGAAAGTGGGCCAGATGACGGTCACAAAGGAAGTCCTGGATGACCCGAAGACATTCGCGAAGTTCCAGGCGGCGCAGGACCAGCTGGGGTCGGCACTCTCCCGTCTGCTTGTGGTCTCGGAGAACTATCCGCAGCTTAAATCCAACGAGAACTTCCTCAGCCTTCAGACCCAGCTTGAAGGAACGGAAAACAGGATCACGGTTGAGCGGAAACGGTTCAACGACATTGTGCAGTCGTACAACACGACGATCCGTCAGTTCCCTGTATCGTTCATCGCCGGGTTCCGTGGGTTCCATGAGAAGCCGTACTTCCAGGCCAAGGAAGGGTCGGAGAACGCGCCTCAGGTGAAATTCTGACAGACCGGGAGCAAGCGCCGTTTATGGCTGCACTTCGACAATCCTTCGCCGGGCACATTCGCCGTCTGGTCCTCCGGGTGGGTTTCGCTCTTCCGCTCCTGGCGGTCATCTCCGCCACGTCTGCGGGTCAGGATACCTCGGTGCCGGAGCTGAAACACTATGCGACCGATCTCTCGGGAACGCTCTCCGGTGAACAGATCTCGCAGCTCGATCAACTCCTCTCGTCGTTCGACAAAACGACGTCGACCCAGGTGGTCGTGCTCATGGTCCCCTCGCTCAACGGAGATGATATTGAGGAGTACTCCCTCCGGGTGGCCGAAGCGAACAAGATAGGAAGGAAGGGAAAAGACAACGGCGTGCTGCTCCTCGTGGCCCGCAATGACAGGAAAGCGCGGATCGAAGTGGGGTACGGACTCGAAGGAGCTCTCCCCGATGCGCTTGCCGGACAGATCATACGTCAGGAAATCGGCCCGCATTTCCGCCAGGGGGACTATTACGGGGGACTGCGTGCCGGAGTCGAAGCAATTATGTCGGCCACAAAGAATGAATACAAGGCCGAGCCGGCGTCACATACCGGCCGAAGATCGTCGCCGGGCCTCTTTGTGGTGGTCATGGTGATCGTCATAATACTCAGGCTCGTGCGCCGTCGCTCCCGTGGCATTTTTTGGGGGGGCGGCCCCTGGCTGGGAGGCGGAGGGGGATGGGGGGGCGGTTCGGGAGGAGGATTCAGCGGGGGGGGAGGGTCATTCGGGGGTGGAGGTGCCAGTGGCAGCTGGTAGCGAATCCACCACGCTCCGGTCTCTCGTTTCTTCGCTCCCCAGAGGGGAACAGATGATGCTCTGTGTGCCGGATGATACCTGGGCCGGCGCACTCTTAGCGCCGATCGGAAAATGGCATTCCGCCTCGGTTCTCCCGAAGACTGTTTTCGGGGCCTCCGCTCCGGCGGGAGCTCTCACACTGGCGCGCAAGGCTCTCTCGACCCACCCGGTCAGGAATCTCCTCGTCGTTGATGTACCCTCTCCTCCTGGAGCTTTCCCCGGTGAACGCGGGATACTCGAGTTCCACCGCAAGATCACGCCGCTTCTCAAAAAGCACGGAATCCGGTCGCTCTGGATCGTGAGGAGGCCCTCTTTTTCCGAGAAGGGGCTGGGAGCTTTGAAAGATCTTCCATGGTTCTTTATCGATTGCACTCCGGCGGGATCCCATCTTTATTCTCAATGCATCAGAGCGCGCGGGATCTACTCCACAGGCTTCTTCTATCCCCGCAGAATTGATCTCGACCAGCCTGACCTCCGTCTGGATCCCCCGACTCTTCCCGGTTTCGCGCCGCAGAGTGGGAAAGGACGGAGTGATGCCGTCCCCTCTTCCGCTGTCGTCGATCTGCCCCAGGAGCCCTACCGGGATATGTTCCGGCTGTCTCCTGAGGCGATCATACTTCTTGATTTGAAGGGTCCCGGCAGGGAAACGAACCCGAAGGCCGTTGAACTCCTCGGGTATCAGGGAGAAGACCTTGGCGCGGTCCCGCTTTCCGCGCTCGTGAGCGCACGGTCGTACCGGAGGGCTCTCAGAGCAGTGGCCACCCTGCGAAGGAAACGAAGAGTGTCCGGAGAACTGGAGCTCATCAAAAGAAACGGACGTCCGTTCCCGGCGTCTTTTTCCGCCGGTGTTCTCGGATCTTCACGTGGAGTGATCATCTTCCGGGATACATCCGGCGAACAGCGCCACCTCGGGGAAATCCAGGCCGAAAATGAACAACTTTCTGCGCTTGCGGAAGCGTCTCCTCTCCCCCAGGTCATGTTGTGCGGCCGGAAGCTGGTGTACGCAAATGCTGCCTTCCGGAAGGCCTTCTCATGGATCGACGCATCTTCGGGTGAACTAACACTTCGCGAATTTCTCGGCAAGGAAAATGCCTCCGTTGTCCGGGACCTCTCGGCAGCGGAGACTGCTGACGCGGAACTCTCCGGTGAGTTCCATGAACAGATAGCTCTCAAGAGACCGGACGGGGAGCGGCGTGAATTCGCCCTCTCTGCGTCCAGGACCGCCTGGAACGGGAAAGCCGCCTGGTATCTCACTCTGACCGACGTTACCGCGCGTAATGCGGCATTGCATGAGCTCCGTGAATCCGAGCGTAGCTACAGGGAGATGTGCGAAAAGCAGGCCGGACCGGTCTCGATTCTCCGGGACGGGGCGTTCGTGTTCGCCAACGCAGCATGCGCCGCGCTCTTCGGCGTCATCCTGCCATCGGCTCTCGCCGGAAAAGAACTCTCGGCTTTTGTCGTTTCGAGGGATCGAAAGTCCGTGGCCGCCGCCGTTGCTTCAACGACCGGTGGGAAGGCCGACAAGGTAACGGTGGAGTACGCGGTCAAGCAGCCCGACGGGTCCCTGAAGACGATCGAGGCGCTCTGCACGAGCGTCCACTTTGCCGGGAGCCCTGCACTCCTGATCTATCACAGGGATATTTCCGAAATGCGCCATGCGGAGGAAGAACTCCGCAGACAGTCCCGCGGCGAAGCGATACTCGAGAGCCTGGCGCACAGGATTCATCTGTCACTGAGTCCGGCAGATGTTCTCTCCGAGGGGTTGCGCGGGGCTATGAAATGGCTCGGTTTCGAAACCGGGGGTGCGTACCGCGCCGACAGGGACGGAACGACCCTTCTCCTTTGCGCGGATGAATCGCTCAATCCGCGCATCGCAACCAGTCTTTCGAAACAGGACACGCGCGAGGGTGTGACGGGGATGGTATGGAAGACCGCTGAGCCTCTCCTGCTTGACGTAAATGATTTCCCCCCCCATATTCCTTACAAGTCTCTCTTCGAATCAGAGGGTCTCCGGTCCGTTCTCTACCTTCCGCTCATTGCCGGAGACGAGGTGAACGGCATACTGCTGCTTTGTTCTTCAAAGGAGGCGAGTTCCCCCGCGGCCGACACGGTGCTCTGTGCGGCCATCGCCCGGCACACGGGGGACGCACTCGCGAATGCGCTCCGGTATGAACAGGTCGGCGCGTCCGAACTCACATACAGAAATGCCGTTGAATCGATCACCGATGTGGTATACGAATGTGCACCCAACGGCCAGTTCATTTTTGTGAGCCCGCGTGTGGAGAAGCTTACAGGATACCTTCCGGGAGAGATCATCCGTACGCCCGATCTCTGGAGGACACTCCTTCACCCGGACGAGAGGAGTGAGTATTCACGGAGAATTTCGAACCAGGGGGAAGGGAAAGAGGAGTTCGAGCTGGAATACCGCATTCTTCCGAAAGGAAAGGCCTCGTACCGTTGGGTCCGGGATGCCGTCCGCTACCGGCGCGATCAGGCGGGCAACGTGACGGGGATTCACGGCGTCGTTGCCGATATAACAACGAGAGTCGAGAATGCCAGGGTCGCAGCGTTGGGAGAGAGCTTCCGGAACGACGTTCTTCAGAGCGTCCAGGAGGGGGTGGTCGTCTATGACAAGGATCTGCGCCATCGTGAGTGGAACAAAGGCATGGAGCTGATCACCGGGATAAAACGGGAAGATGTGATCGGCAGGAACGCGTTTGACGGCGGTCCCCGTTTCCAGCTCGCCGATTTCCCCGATTTGCTCAACCGGGCACTGGCGGGAACTCCCGTGAGTTCGGAGGATGTTCGCTACATGCGTCCGGGGAGCGAGGAGACCGACGTACTCTGGTGCCGGTTTTCTCCGTTGCGGGACAGCAACGGGAACATCGGCGGTGTCGTCGGGACGGTCACGGACGTCACCCACCGGAAGAGCCTTGAACGGGAGCTTCGCGAGTCGGAAGAGACGCTGCGCAACGTCATCGATACGATGGGGGATGCGCTCATGATCAGCGACCTCCAGGGAAAGGTGTGGGAGGTCAACCGTGAGTTTTCCTCGCTGACCGGGTATCCCCGGAGCGAGGTGATCGGGATGATCTTTCCCTATCCGTGGCTGATAGACGAGGAGATGTCCCGCCTTGTTGTCTGGCTTGCGGCGCTCCGCGAAAAAAAGTTCCTCCGCGATTTTGATATGACATGGAAACGGCATAACGGAACAGAAGTAGCCATCAGCCTGAACACCACGCTCCTGCGCAACGCGCTGGGCGAGCCCGTGGCGATGTTGAACATCGCCCGGGATATTTCCGAGCGGAAAGGTCTGGCAAACGATCTGGCGGCAAAGAGCCGGCAGATCGAAATGCTGAACCGGATCATCAGCACGGCGAATTCGAGCACGAATTTCGTTCGCGTGTTCGACGTCATCGCGGCCGAGGTGCGGACTCTGACGGAGTTCGACCACATGAGCGTATGCCTCCTTGCCGGGGGCAGCCAGAATCTCGTCGTCCACGCCACCGTGGGAGCCGAAGACCGGTTCCCCCCCGTCGGTGCTTCCATCCCACTGCAGGGATGCGTGTCGAGACTTTCCGTGGCCGAAGGCAGGGGACTGGTGATCGGGGATATTGCCTCCCATCCTTCACTCGGGGGCGATCTGCTCTCAGCGAAGGCCGGCATGCGCTCGGAGATCAGCATTCCCATACTTCTCAATGAGCAGATACTGGGGACGTTTGAGATCTCCAGCGAGAAGCCCAATGCCTTCGGACTCGGAGAACTGACGTATCTCCAGCCGATCGCCGACCAGATCGGCGCTCTGATCGACAGGACGATTCTCTTCGAGCGGGTAAGCCTTGACAGCGCGTACATCCATGATCTTCTGGATTCCATAGAGAGCGTCGTCTATACCGTCGACCGCGGTTCCATCGTGCGGGAGGTCAACAAGGCCTGGCGGGCGCATGCAGTCCTCCAGGGGACGCCGGAGTTGCGGGAAGAGTCCGCCGTGATAGGGAAGCGCCTCGAGGAGATTATTCCTTTCTCTCCGCTCCGGGAAGAGTTGATTGCCGCGACCGGACTCCTCTTCGAAGGGTCCATGCGCGAATACCTCCGCGAGTTCTCGATCGGCACCGGGGACCATGCGCGCATATTCCAGCTTGCGGTCACCCCCCTGGAAATGAACGAACGGGTGAACGGGCTTGTCTTCACCTACACGGATATCACGGACAGCAAGCGGACCGAAGCGGAAGTTAAACGCCGAAACGAAGAACTGCTTGCCCTCAACGCCATTGCCTCATCGATCAACAGATCCCTGAATCCCGACGAAGTGCTCGGCGTTGCTGCAGAACAGGTCGGCTCGCTTGTCCAGGCAGATATCGTTCTTTGTTACCTCCCGGACGAATCACTGGAGTGGCTCACCCTTGCCGCCCACCGGGGGATCGGCGAGACCCGGGCGCGGATGGTCAGTTCGCTTCCCGTGTCCGGGAGCGCAACGGGGAGCGTCATACGCGACCGGAAACCGATTTTCATCCGCTCGAACCTTTCGGACGATGTTCGCCTGAGTGAACAGGGGAGGGCCCTGTTCCGCGAACTCGGCGCAGAGAGTCTTCTCGGTATTCCCCTCGAATCGAAGGACCGCATCCTCGGTGCCCTCCTGGTTGCTTTCCAGAACGAACACACGTTCACGGACCAGGAACAACGATTCATCAGGCTGGTGGGGAACCAGCTTGCCTCGGCGCTCGAGAATGCACAACTCTACAGTGAAGTCCAGGCACAGGTCCGCCGCGTGACGCTCCTGTACGAGATCGGAAGAGGGCTCACCGGCGCACTCGATACCAGATCCGTCCTGACGGTCGTCCATGACGGTTTAAAGAAGGCGCTGGAGTTCGATTCGTTCGCGTATTTCGCTTATTCTCCGAAGACGGGTCGCCTCGGAGTGCAATTTCACCGGGAGCGGGAGAACGGCGGACATGTTCCGCTCTCCCCGGACATGGCCGGCGTCGTCGCGGCCCTGTCCGGCGAACCGTTTTCAGGAAATTCCCCCGCCGGCGGGTCCCTGCTCGCCGTCCCTGTAAGGTCAAAAGGGGAAACCACCGGCATCATCGCTCTTGGACGAGAAGCAACAGGCCAGTTTGCGGACGCTCACTTGCGTCTGGTGGCAAGTATCGCTAATTTAATGTCAATTGCGATCGACAGGGCAGGGCTCTACGAAGACACGGTGGCGAAGTCACAGGAGATCGAAGCACGGAACAAGGAGCTGGACGACTTCACGTACGTCGTGTCGCATGACCTGAAAGAGCCCCTGATCACCATCGAGGGGTACAGCAAGATCGTACTCGGCGACTACCGGGACTTGATCGACGAAGAGGGGAGGGGATACCTGACCTCCATCGTTCAGTCCGGGAAGCGGATGAAGGGGCTCATCGACGACCTGCTGACCCTTTCGCGGCTGGGGAAGGTTTCGGAGACGGAGGAATCGCTCCCGCTCCGCGAGGTGGTCCACGAGGTATTGCACGATATCGAATTCACCCTCCACGAGACCCACGCAACGGTTAACGTTCCGGAAGACCTCCCGACGGTGCGCTACAACCGGATCCAGCTCGGGATGGTGTTCAGGAATCTGATCGCCAATGCGATCAAGTTCAACCGGAGCGCGGCCCCGCGGGTGGATATCGAAGTGATTCGCGCCGAAGGCGGCTGTACGATATCCGTGCAGGACAACGGTATCGGCATCGAACGGCAACAGTACGACAAGATATTTGTCATTTTCCAAAGGCTCCATCGAACAGAAGATTTCCGGGGGACCGGTGCGGGGCTCACAATCGTCAGGAAGATAGTGGAGAAGCACGGAGGCCGCATCTGGCTGGATTCTGTCGTGGGAGAGGGGACGAAGTTTTATTTCACCATTCCGGACTGATCCGATGACGAATCCTCGTCGTGTTCGAATACTGCTCGTGGAGGACAACCGCGACTTTGCGAACCTCGTGGAGGTCTTCCTGAGGAAGTACGAGAAGGGGCAATTTGAGATTGTGTGGCGCGAAAGCGGCAGTGCCGCCCTCGAAGAACTGGCCTCGGGTGCGCAATTCGACATTATCCTGATGGATTACTTCCTCCCAGGCCAGAACGGTCTGGAGACCACAAGGACGATCCACGCCCGGGGAATCACGATCCCGGTGGTCTTTCTCACCGTCAACAAGGACTTTGACCTCGCAGTGCAGGTCCTGAAGCTGGGAGTGGAAGACTATCTTGTGAAGGACGAGATTTCGACACCCGTCCTCCCTAAAACCGTCCTGAACGTCATCGAAAGGAAAAAACTTCGTGACCAGCTCACCTCCCTGGAGATCTCCCAACAGCGCCTGGAGACGATCCAGGGGATGGTGCCAAACATCGCACAGGAAATACGAAAGCCGCTCGACGAGATTCGCACGACCGTCGAGGGGCTCGCTGTCGCCCACGGCGCCGACCAGATGACGACGTACCTCACGATCATACGCGATAACCTCGCCCGCATTGAAAAGAAGCTCTTGCAGCTCAAGGAAATGAAGACAGACAAGACCGTCCCGTATATCAAGGACATCAGGATGCTCGATCTTTCAGGTCCATGAGTCGTCCCTCATCCCCCCGGAACACCGCATGAAATTCCGCCTCGCGCTCGCGCAGATCGACCCCGTGCTCGGTGATATGCAGGCAAACGTCGGGAAGCATATGGCGCTTGCCGACAAAGCCGCAGCCGCCGGTGCGCAGCTTGTCGTTTTCCCCGAACTCAGCCTTACGGGGTATTCGATCAAGGACATGAACTGGGACCTCGCACTGAACCTTCGCAGGGATCCACGCGCGGTCTCTCCTTTGGTCGAGAAAGGGAAAACGATTTCCATACTGGCCGGCGGAGTCGAAGAGGGGCCGTCGTTCGGGCTCTACAACGCCGCTTTTCTTTTCGAAGGGGGAGAGGTGCGTTCGGTCCACCGGAAGACGTATCCGCCGACGTACGGCATGTTCGAAGAGAACCGGTATTTCAGCAGCGGAACGGAAGTACGCGCGTGGGATTCGAAGCACGGGAGGTTTGGCGTTCTCATCTGTGAGGATCTCTGGCACCTTCCCCTCCCGTACCTGCTCGCACAGGACGGCGCGGGAGTGATACTCACGCTCGTAGCGAGCCCAACGCGGATTTCGGGAAGGGAGGAGAGGCCGCCGATTGCCACTGTCAACGCCGAGAATCACAGGACATACGCGAGGCTCCTCTCAGTGTTCGTCGCGTTTTGCAACCGTGTCGGTTTTGAAGACGGCGTCAATTTCTGGGGTGGATCCGAGATCGTGGGTCCGGACGGGTCCTGCCTGGCGTCAGCGAAGCTCTTCGACGAGGACCTGATCGTCGCCGACATCGATGAAAACGAACTGCGTCGTGCCCGGCGACTCTCCAGGCATTTCCTCGACGACGATCCGGGACTGGTGGAGAGAGAATTGAAGAGGATCAGCGGCCGGATCTGACAAACGGTTCGTTGTCTTTTGTTGCGCAAAGTCGTATCTTAAAAACGAGAAAAACGAGCTGCCTCTCCGGCAGCAACGCGGGCGTGTAGCTCAGGGGTAGAGCATCTGCCTTTTAAGCAGAGGGTCGGTGGTTCGAGCCCACCCACGCTCACGAATGCAAAACCTTGCTCTCCAAGGGATTGCAGGCCGTGCCCCACTTCTCTCTCCCTCGCAACGCCGACCTATTGGGCTATTGCTGTGTTACAATCACAGGCCGGAACTCGCATCATCCCATCCTTCACACGGAGCGTGAGGAACAAGCGCACTTGTGCCGTCTTGTTTGTTGCCGCCACGTTGCTCTCCGCTCAGGCGGGCTGGGCGCAGGTAGCCGCATATCAATCGCCCTTTGATGTGCCAACCGATCCCCGCGGGGTTGGGATGGGGGAATCGCTTGTTGCACTGCGGTCGAATCCGGCCGCGTTGATGTACAATCCCGCAGGGCTTGCCTCGCTGGAAGGGGCCGGGGTTTCTTACGGCGAACGTCCCCTGAATTGGACCCAGATCACCGCTGACATGTTTTTCTTCGGTTGGAGCGCATTCGCAATAACGCCCGTCGGCGTCTTCAGCGCCAGGTACGACCGCTTCAACATGGGTGAATTCCAGCTCACCTCCATGGATTTGACCGGAAATGGCACGGAAAGGGTTTACTCCCACGACGTCGTGCTCGGATACGGGCGCAAGATCGCCGCCTGGTGCGAAGCGGGGATTGCGGCGAGGTACTATAGCCCGGTGAATGAGGTTGTGCATTGGAGCGGCCCTCCGACCGCACCGCCGGTACCTGAAGTGACGCCCGCCTGGCTGTTCGACCTCGGCGTTCTCCTGAATGCTCCTCCGCTTCTCCCCGCGGGGGAGGTGGAGGACCGTATCACGTTCGGCGTTGCCTTCCGAAACATTGGTACAAAGGTCGGGTACAAGTTCTCCGGGGAATCTCAGACAAGCTCAGACGCGCTCCCGCAGTACCTCCACGTCGGGATTGCAGCGACAGCCCGCCTGAAGGCCGGGGAGGCCGCCGAACATTGTCCGGTCGCTGCAACGTGGACACTTGAGTACACCAACGTCCTCAATTCTACCCCCGGCGGACAGGGTGGGAACTCATCGTGGAGGAGCGGGGTGGAGATCGTGCTGGTGGAGATTCTTTCACTCCGCGGCGGTCTTGTCGTTCAAAACTTGACAAATATCTACGGCGAAGAAGGTAAAGCGGCCTTCAGATATGGTGCCGGACTCGCGATGCCGCTTGCACGCCTTGGCGTCCCACTCCCCGTCGTCCTGAATGCTGAGTACTCGGCGATTTTACTGCATGATGTTGGGATTCTTTTCTTCAGCCCCCAGCGGCATGTGCTGGATACATTCTCGTTCGGTATGAACATACAATGAAACGCGTTCTGCTACTGGTCTTGCTCGTCGGCAACATTTCCACCGCACGCTCTCAGGACCGAGTCCTCTGGGGATTTACGGGAGATGTCGTTTGGTCAAAACCCCTCGTCTCGGATTTGGGAAACATTGTCTATTCAGTGCCCTGGAAGACCAGCGCCGCTATCGGGGGCATTCTCCGGCTTCCACTGGAAGGACACTGGTTCTTCGAATTCGCGCCTTCATTCATCCGGATGAACGCCGAAGTGCGCGAAACAATCGACCCGTGGGTGTTCGAAATCTCGGCACGGGCGGACTACCTCGAGCTCCCTGTATACGTCGGAGTCGGAACGGACGAAGGGCCATTCTCTCTTTTTGTCTTTACCGGCCCGTCTGTTGCATACAAACTGGCGGAACGGTGGGATTTCGGATTTGCGGCAGGGCCACCCCCGCCCTTTTATGCACGCTATGATGTGGCGCTGCACTTCGGCGGCGGAACCTCGCTGCATCTCGTTCACGGCTTCTCGCTATTGTTTGAAGCGCGCTATGCCTTCGGTCTCAACCAGACTAATGCAGAGGGGTTCGGACAAATGCACTCTTCGAGGATTCGACTGGGAACCGGTCTCCTCTTCAACCCCTGAGGAGTCGAGAGGGGAGAGAGATCATTGTGACAGGTCTCAGGGTTCGCTGAGACCGCCATCCGCCTTCCTCGATGGACCCCGAGGAATCGTGCCTCCCCTACTCCAATCCCCATTCATTCTGTTCCAGCTCTGTTTTGTCAGGCTGCCGCCAAGCCGTTTGTGTCTGTAGTAAGCCTGCCCTATCTTATGGAAGGACCGGAGGTTCGCAAGTGACGCCGGCGGTTGAAATCAGAAATGAACGAATAGTCGAATTCTGCATTCGGCACAGAATTCGCCAACTTGTGCTTTTCGGTTCGGTCTTGCGTCCGGATTTTCAGAATGAGATCGACAAAGCAAATTCGATCCCGGGAACAGAGCCGTTTTGTCTTTCAGGAAACGGGAAATAGTTGAGAAAAGTAAATCGCCTAACCAGGCAGGATCGTCTATTTATCGCAGGGGTGTCTGTCGCGTACCTTGTTCTGTCGATGTCGCTTCTGCTTTCATGGCCGCTCTTCTCGCCGGATGAGGCAATATTCGCTGACACCGCACACAACGTGCTGCTCGGCGGACATCCCTCTACGACACTGGTTGCCGGAATGGAATCAGGTTCCTACTGGCAACCCCCGGCCTGGTTCTATTGCATGGCGCCAGTGATCGGCTTGTTCGGCTATGATATCCTCCCGCTCCGAATCGTCTCTATGCTGGTCGGGCTTCTCGTGCTATGGGCAACATTCATGCTGGCACGGCGGCTGGATCTGTCCACCTGGGCAACCCGGACCTGCCTCGTGCTCCTGGCTCTCAACCCGAATTTCGTCACGTATGTGAAATTCGCAAGGATGGACGGCCTGTGCGTGCTCCTCACGATTCTGGGGCTCGTTGCATATGCCACATCTTCCGTGAACGGAAAGGCATTGCCGCTTGCCGGAGGAATCGTACTGTTCGGTCTGGCCGTTCTGACCCATCCGCTCGGCCTGATCGGCCCTGCAACCGCCGGGTGTCATGTATTTGTCGGACTTCGAGGAACGAAGAAACCAAGAACCGGCACACTCTTCTGGATCACTCTCCCGGTTGTGATTGCCGTAGCCGTCTGGTTCCTCTTTGCGGGAAATCACACCGACTTCTGGACTCAAGTCAGATTTCAAATGGAGCGGAAGTCCCGCCCGTTCCCCGCCTCAATGATCTCATTTGCGGAACGCTATCGCACCCTGCCGCTTTTCGGCCTCCTGATTCCGGCAGGGCTGCTCAATTCCTGGACGCGTGTATCTCATGGTTCATCAAGACTCCCCTTGCTGCTGGCGCTCGGCGCAACAATCTCGACGGTTGTTGTGGCCCTCTCGTTCGAGATCCCATACCATGTTTACTGCCTCCCATTTCTTTCGATTGCATGTGCGGGGTTTCTTGAACGATACTCCCGGGACAAGCACCCAATTCGTGTTGGCGCGCTCGTCGCTATGATCGCGGTACTTTGCAACTTTGTGGCGTACTTCCTGTTCTTCAACTACGAGTTTCATTGGGCACTCCGCCATGAGACGGATTACGGGACATTTACCGCGAAAATCGCGGAGGAGATTCCACAGGGTTCGACTGTCTGCATCGCGGGCTATCCATCCGCATATTGGGGGCTGATCGGGGTCAACAGGGGATACCGTTTGTTGGATGAGACTTTCCTCTCGGACTCACTCGGCATACAAGTTTCTAAAAGAGCGGAATGGTTTGTCGTGGTTAACGGACTAACCTCGAGGGACGATTCACCGGATGTAGTATCGCAAGTCGACATGATGCAGCGATATGCAGCCAAAGCAGGGAAGACCTGCATACTTATGAATTTCATCGGAGAGCGGAGAAGATTTGCATACTCGGCGCGGGTATTCCGCCTCCTGCCGAGGGAGGGGATGAGTGCCTTTTAAGCAATGGGTCGGTGGTTCGAGCCCACCCACGCTCACAAACGGAAGCCCTTCAATATGAAGGGCTTTTCGGTGTGAAGTCCATTGAACACGCGAAGTCCGTTGGACACTCGACAGAACTGCTGGTGTAGGTGTAGGTGTAGGATGAACGGGAGCCTTTAAAAGAGACGCCATAGCCGACAGAATTCGCCCTTGCCTTCCGAAGGCCAGTAAGAGTGATCGCCGGCAAAGCTGCCTTCAACCCGGCTCGTCCTCACTTTCTCTTGAAGCGAAAGTCCAGGAATTCAAGGGTGACGACCCTACCGGATTCATCCGTGTCAAATCGGACCATGGGATGTCTTCCGGAATCAAAGGCAAAGCAGAACTGATTCACGCCTGCAGGCAGGATGGCTGCGTAAAACTGTGGGTTCTCTATCAATGAAAAATACAGCGTATCGTTTTTGACAGAGACATCCGCGTGAGCATAATTCCCGGGAAGTACGTATCGACCAGCGTACGCGTGAAGATCCAGTTTCCGGGGATCGAAAACTAGTTCAGTCTTCTTCCTGTCCAGGATTGGAACGAACTGATCAATGATGATTCTTGTGAGATCTTTTTCCGGGCCGAGATTGCCCTGCGGGTAGTTGCAGTTCGTCATGATAACAACGCCGAGTTTCAGGTCGCGCAACACCTCCACTTTGGCGGAAAAGCCCCAATGTCCGCCCGCATGCGCAATGATCGGACGACCTTCATATTCATACATTGCCCATCCTATCCCATACGTATCGCCGGATTGAGGACTGCACAATGTCTGCGGCGTACGCATAAACCTCAGTCCGTCACCACTCAGAATTTTAGAATCACCGCTAACGCCATCTCGAAATTGGAGAGAAATAAAACGAGCGATATCTTCTGGAGTTGAGTAGAGACCGCCTGAATATTTGAGAAGGGTTAGATCCCAGTCGGGAGCAAGATGACGTTGAAAATCGGGCTCCAAATAGGTATAGCCTACCGCAAACCGAGTTTGTTGTTCATCATTGAGTCTAAAATCCGAGTCCTTCATTTCGAGGGGATCAAGTATGTTGGCTTTAATGTATTTCTCAAATGGCTCATGCGCCACGCCCTCGAGTGCAATGCCGAGGAGTTGATAGCCGAAATTCGAATAATGAGGGTACGTACCGGGCGTGTACTCTATCTCCACGCTGTCCAGTGTTGACACCAGATCGCTCTTTGTCACACCCCAAACAATGTTCTCTTTTCCTTTCGCAACGACCCATTCGAAATTCGATAAGTAATGCCAGAAGCCCTGGGCAGCATCTACGTGCAGTCCTGACGTGTGTGTTGCCAGCTGACGCAATGTCGTCGGGCCACTGTTCGCCGGATATACCGGTTTATACGAAGGAATATACCTGATCACGGGATCGTCCAGGTGTACAATCCCCCGTTCAGCGAGCTGCATGAGCATAGTTGCGGCAAAGAGCTTCGTTATTGAACCAACCCGATAGATCGTCTTTGGCGTCGCAGGTATCTTCCTGTCGACGTCGGAATAACCAAATGCCCGAGAAAACAGTATCTTCTGATCAAGGACAACGGCAATAGAGAGACTCGGCCACCCGCGCTGGTGCATCAGCGATTTGCACGTGTCCGGTAATGTGGTAAGCAATGAATCGAGTGAGCTTTGAGCGAAGACTGGGGCATGGATTGCAACGGCGCAAAGAATCACATGAAATGAAAGTTTTGTACTGTGCATGATCATAGATGTCCTTCCCGGACCTCTAATGAAGTCCCGTTACTGGTTGCCCGTATGCCTCGAGCCCGAGTGTGCCAACGTGTAATCGTAAGGTCGTCAGGGAGCTGTTTCTGTTTTACAGAAAGAGATACCGCGGATGAAAAAAGCCGTTGGCCATTTCTTGTTATCATAGTACTTCCTGGACAGAAGTTAGACCTAATGAAACAGAATATAGTTGCTGATCCGGTTGGGCCCATCGAAGGAGATCAAAATCGTCTTGAAGGCCACCTAAAAATAACGGGCCCCTTCCACACCGCAGGAAGAAACCCGAAAGAGCATTAAACAAGATACCTCCCTTACCGGCGTGAGTCAACGCGCGTTAGGGAAGTGCCGAGATGAGGGATGAAATTACAGATAATTGCGCAGGTGTGAGGGACAGAATTGACTGTTGGGATCAATGGCAACACTTGTCATCAATGTTCCTTGTGATGACGGCTCTGATTGGGGGTCGCCGTTCGTCCCCCTCGATGGACCCCGAGGAATCGTGCCTTTACTTCTCAAATCGCCATTCATGCTGTTCCAGTTCTGTTTTGTGAAGCTGCCGCCAAGCAGTTTGATTCTGTGACAAGCCTGCCCTATCTTATGGAAGGACCGGAGGTTCGCAAGTGACGCCAGCGATTGAAATCAGCAATGAACGAATAGTCGAATTCTGCACACGGCACAGAATTCGTCAGCTTGCGCTTTTCGGTTCGGTATTGCGTCCGGATTTCCGGCCTGAGAGCGACGTAGATGTGCTGGTTGAGTTCGAGCTGGGGGCGGCCGTAGGCTTCTTCGGACTTGCCCGGCTCGAGCGCGAGCTCTCTACAATCTTGGGAGGTAGAAGAGTCGACCTTCGCACTCCTCAGGACCTGAGCAAATACTTCAGAGACGCTGTGGTCGACGAGGCCTACGTCATCCATGGACCAGGCTGACCTTATCCGGCTCCGACACATAAGAGACGCAGCAGCCGAGGCTCTCCGGTTCGCGGCCGGGAAAAGTCGTGCAGATCTCGATCATGATCGCATGCTCGTCCTTGCAAGCCTGAGAGATCTGGAGATCATAGGCGAAGCAGCAAGCCGGTAAGCCCGGCTGCCAGGAAAGGCAGCCTCACGATACCCTGAGATGAGATGGTCGGCGTGCGAAATCGACTCATCCATGGCTATTTCGATGTGAACCTTGACACTGTGTGGGAGACCATTTCTCACGATCTGCCAAGGCTTATCGCCGACCTCGACAAGATCCTTGGCCCAACGGAATCTCTTGGAGATTAGGGAGGCGACCGCCTCTTCATCTCAACAGGATTGACTGCTCAATTTCAGAACCCCCTCTCCCTTTTAAGCAGAGGGTCGGTGGTTCGAGCCCACCCACGCTCACAAACGGAAGCCCTTCACATTGAAGGGCTTTTCGATGAGAAGGCCGTTGGAAACGTGAAGTCCATGCTCAAGAAACATTTCGCCATGGATAATCGTAGTAATCATGGGCTCTGACCTTAACTCGAATTTTACCTAGTTTGCCAAAGGATTGGTGGAGAGAGGCTTACAATGGAGCAAAAATCTGTCATTATTCTGTCTTTGGTTGTCGTAATGATATTCTCTTCGCCTCTGGCGTATCCATGCACAACATTTGTTTCGCATAATGGCAACAGCCTGGTTTTCGGGCGTAATCTTGACTGGATAACCGGAACGGGGCTGGTCATGGTTAATCCCAGGAATCTTGAGAAAGTGGCACTCGTCGATCCTTCAGAGAAGCCGGTCAAATGGATCTCAAAATTCGGAAGTATCACGTTCAATCAGGTAGGGAGAGATTTGCCCTATGGCGGCATGAACGAAAGCGGACTCGTCGTGGAACACATGACATTGGACAAAACAGTATATCCTTCCAAGGATAACCGTTATGCAATAGGAGCCTGTCAATGGATTCAGTTTCAATTGGATAACTACTCGACAGTCGAAGAAGTCATGAGCAGCGATACATTATTGAGAATTGTCGACGCTGGTTCGACATTTCACTTCTTAATCTGTGACCGATTTGGCCATGCTGCAGCGATAGAGTTTCTCGACGGCAAGATGATATGTCATGCGGGGCAGGATCTTCCTGTTCGAGTTCTGGCGAATAGTACGTATGAAGAATCGATGAGCTGTTACAACAATAATGGCGACATTCAGTCCAATCGTTCGCTTTATAATTTTTGTACAGCCGCACGTCAAACTAATAATCCTGATTCGGCAGCTCATGATTCAACTGTTGACTATGCGTTTCGTGCATTACATGCGGTGAGTCAAGGACTGGGTACGAAATGGAGCATCGTGTACGATATTACCAATCTGAGGATATACTTCAAGGTTTTTGAAACGCCCACCATTGTCGGTGAACAAAAGATATTCCTAAAACAACCGCCATATGAACCAATAACGAAGGTCGTCGATTTTAAGGGTTTGGGTTTCGATTGTTCCGATGCGGCGAAAGTACTCGATCTCGATTGTAATCATGAAGGAGCAGTGAATCAGTACCTTGTGAATTATTCGACAAGTATCAATAAGGAATTCATTTCAAAGGCTTTCACGTTCTTTAAAGGATGGGGAATAAACATTGTACTCAAAGATGAAGAAATGGAGTATCTGGCGAAGTATCCTGAATCATTTAAATGCGTTGTTAAGAAATAGTCTACCGCGCGTGTTCTCACCAATCGCTCAAGCTTGACAGCACACGGCCTCCAAGGCCACTCGTGTGATCCAGGCAATCTCTAATCCCGAAGGTGAAGTCTTGAAGTGAGTTGATGCGAACGGGAAGAAAGCGAGTGGGCTGTCAAGTAGAATCGACCAGAAGATTTGGGGAGGGGCTAGTTGCCGGGATCCTGACTCCCGGTCTGATTGCGGTCGTTTTGGTGCGTCATCTCATACTCCAGCTCGGGATCGATATTCTGTTGCTCCACTTTCTTCGCCCGTTCCATCAACTCTTCATGGTGGGCCCGGAGATACGCGAGATGCTTTTTGCCGTACGAGAGGCGTGTCACTATCACGAACAGCACCGGTACGATCAGTATGGCGAGCGTAGAGGCCGCCAGCATGCCACCGAGAACGGTAAACCCAATGGTATTCCGGGCAACTGCCCCGGCCCCGGTCGCGAATGCAAGGGGAAGGACGCCCAGGATGAAGGCCAGAGACGTCATTGTGATCGGCCGCAGCCGCAGCTTGACGGCCTCCAGGGTGGATTGAATCAGTTCCTCGCCGCGGTCGACCCGCACTTTCGCGAACTCCACGATGAGAATGGCGTTCTTGGCGGAAAGGCCTATCAGCGTTATGAGTCCTATCTGCGCGTAGACATTGTTTGTGAGCCGCGGCAGGCAGATGAGCATGAGGATGGCGCCGAACGCACTTATCGGCACGGGAAGCATTACCGTAAAGGGGACGGACCAGCTTTCGTAGAGTGCGGCCAGAAAGAGAAACACAAATGTGATGGAAAAGATAAAAATATACACTGTGGTCGATCCTGCCTTTATTTCCTCATAGCTCAATCCTGAGAATTCATAGGTATATCCCCGGGGTAATACCCTGTCCGCTGTCTCTCTCAGCGCTTCTATTCCTTCTCCGGTACTGTATCCCGGCGGGGTGGAGCCATCCACCTCCGCAGAGCGGAAAATATTGAAGTGCGTTACCAGCGGCGGCGCTTCTGTCGCCTTGTAGCTGATCAGCGTGCTCAGCGGCAGCATTGTTCCAGCCTGGTTGCGCACGTAATACCTGTCCATGTCCGATATCAGAGCGCGGAACGTCGTGTCCGCCTGCACGACCACATGGTACGTACGGTCATACAGCGTAAAGTTGTTCACGAACAAGCTCCCCATGTACGCCTGCATTGTAGTGAAGATGTCTGCGATATTGACCCCCAGCTTCTCACATTTTTCCCGATCAAGCGTAAGCTCATAGCTGGGGGTGTGGGCGCCGTAATAACTGAAGGCGGTTGCGATTGCCGGATTTTTGTGCGCCTCGGCGACGAATCTCTTTACGACCCGCTCGAATGCATGCACATCATCGCTCGTACTCCCCTGCTCGATCTGCATGCTGAATCCGGCGGCCTGCCCTATGCCGCGGATCGGAGGAGGGGGGATGACGACAATGTTGGCGCTGTTTATGCCGGCGGCGGCGATGCGTTTTCTCAGCACATCCATGATACCTGGTATTTGCTCCTCCGGCTTTGTCCTTTGTTCCCAGGGCTTGAGCATGCAAAAAATGGTGCCGGAATTGGACGTCGTGCCAGCGTTCAGTATGTTCAGTCCCGAAAGAGCAGAATAGTGGTTCACCCCCGGCGTCGATCCAACGATCTGCATGAGCTTCGTGATGACTTCAACGGACTGTGTTGTCGAAGACCCTTCGAGCAATTGATACGTAACGTAGAGGCGCCCGTCGTCCTCCGTCGGAATAAACCCGGACGGCTTGCTCTTGAACAGGAAAACGGCGCCGGCACAGATGCAGACAAGCAAAATGACGATGTATTTCGACCCCCTGATGCTTCGATTGACGACACGGACATAAGTGCCTGTCAGCGTTCCAAACCAGGTATTAAAACGATAAAAGAATTTTCCCAGCCACCTGGATTCCTTGCTTATACGTGATGGTTTCAGGAGGAGGGTGCACAGCGCCGGCGTCAATGACAATGCAACGAACGCGGAGAGGATTACCGATATGGCAATGGTGATGGCAAACTGCTGGTACAGACGCCCCACGATGCCCGGTATGAACCCCACCGGGACAAATACGGCGGCCAGTATGAGCGCGATGGCTACCACCGGCGCTGAAATGTCCTTCATCGCCCTGTACGTGGCTTCTTTGGCGGAAAGCCCGTGCTCGTCTATATTATGCTGGACCGCCTCCACCACGATAATGGCATCATCCACAACGATGCCGATGGCCAGCACGAAGCCGAACATGGTGAGCGTGTTGATTGTGAATCCCAGCGGAATGAAAGAACAGAATGTGCCGAGGATGGAAACCGGAATGGCGAGAATCGGGATGATCGTGGAGCGGAGGTTTTGAAGGAACAGAAAGACCACGATCGCGACGAGGCCCAGGGCCTTCAGCAGCGTCCCGAGGACATCCAGCATGGAGACTTTGATGATTGTAATCGACTCGAAAGGGACGGCATAATCAACGTCGGTCGGGAATGACTTTTTCAGTTGCTCGAGCGTCGCGTAGACGTTGTTTGCGGTCTCCAGCGCGTTCCCCCCCGGCGATTGGTAGATAAAGAGGATGGAGGCCCGTTTGCCGTCAACAAATGAGTTGCTTGAAAAAGTAAACTTGCCCAGTTCCACCCTTGCCACGTCCCTGAGATAGACGAGATCGCCCGTGGAGGGAATGGTCTTTACGACGACTTTTTCGAAGTCGGAAACGGTTCTCAGCCGGCCGTTGACAAGGATGCCCAGTTCGAGCGTCTGGGAATCCTGTTGGGGCGGGGCCCCCGCCGAGCCCGCCGCGACCTGCACGTTCTGCGCGTTCAACGCGGCGATGATATCCTGGGGAATCAGGCTGTGCGACGCCATTTTCTCCGGGTTCATCCAGATGCGCATGCTGAAGTTGTCCGTACGGGTATTGACGTCGCCTACCCCGGGCACGCGAAGCAGGGCATCCTCGATGAAGATATTTGTATAGTTATCGAGGAATGTAATGTTATGCGTCCCATTTGGGCTGAAGATGGCTATCTGCATCAGCATGCTGGGGTTGCGCGCGCGCACCGTGAGGCCGAGCCGGCTCACCACCGAGGGGAGCAGCGGGGTGGCGATCCCTACGCGGTTCTGGACGTTCAATGCGGCGATGTGAACGTTGGTACCGACCTTGAACGTCACATTGATGCTCACATTTCCGGTGTTCGTATTGGTGCTTTGCATGTATTCCATTCCCGGAGTGCCGTTAACCTGCTCTTCAATGGGGGTGGCGACGGTCTGTTCCACCGTCTGGGCATCAGCTCCGGTATACTGGCCGGATACCGATACTGCCGGCGGCGTGATGTTCGGATATTGATCGACGGCCAGGTTTGCTATACATAAGACTCCCGATATCATTAACACAACGGAGATAACGATAGCGGTGACCGGCCTTTTGATAAATGTATTAGCGATCATTCCTGGAGGGGGGGGGTAAGCTCACGGGATTTCAGCAAATCGTATTCGAGTTCCGGATCGATGTTCTGTTGTTCGACTTTCCGGGCCTTTTCCATCAGTTCTTCATGATGAGCCTGCAGAGAGGCGAGCTTCTTCTGGCCGTACGACACGCGCGTGATGACAACGAACAGAACCGGCACGATGAAGATGGCAAGTGTCGTGGCGGCCAGCATGCCGCCGAGGACGGTAAACCCTATCGTTCTGCGGGCGATTGCGCCCGCCCCCGTGGCAAACACCAGAGGAAGAACGCCCAGGATGAATGCAAGGGAGGTCATGACGATAGGCCGCAGACGCAGCCGGACCGCTTCCATGGTGGACGTTATGAGCTCTTCTCCCCGATCGACGCGGACCTTTGCAAATTCCACGATCAGGATGGCGTTCTTGGCGGCCAGCCCTATCAGCGTGATCAACCCTATCTGCGCGTAGACGTTATTCGAGATGCCCGGGAGGAGCGTCAGCGTGAATATGGCACCGAACGCCCCGATGGGGACCGCAAGCAATACCGAGAAAGGGACGGACCAGCTTTCGTACAACGCTGCGAGAAAGAGAAATACGAATGTTATCGAAAAGACGAAGATATAAACGGTCGTCGACCCTTCTTTGATTTCCTCATAGCTCAGTCCCGAATACTCATAGTCGTATCCTTCGGGGAGCACTTTCGCAGCGACCGTCTTCAGGGCGTTCAGCGTCTGCGTGCTGCTGTATCCGGCGGAGGACCCCCCGTCGATCTCGGCGGACCGGAAAATATTGAAATGCGATATCAGCGGGGCGGCTTCCGTCGGCTGGTACGTGATCAACGTCCCGAGCGGCACCATTGCGCCCGCCTGGTTTCGCACGAAGTACTTGTCCATGTTTGACACCATCTCGCGGGACATCGTGTCCGCCTGGATCACCACGTGAAACGTGCGGTTATAGGTGGTAAAGTCGTTGATGTACATGCTCCCCATGTACGCCTGGATTGTCGTAAAGACGTCGGCAATGTTGACTCCCAGTTTTTCACATTTGTCCCGGTTTACCGTGAGATTGTAGTTCGGCGTATGGGCGGAAAAAAAGCTGTACGCGTTGGAGATCGCGGGAGTACTGTTTGCCTCGCTGACGAATCTGTTGACAACCCGTTCGAATGCGTGAACATCATCGTTGGTATTTCGCTGCTCTATCTGGAAACTGAAGCCGACGATCGATCCGACGCCGGGGATGGGCGACGGTTGAATGACCTGAACGCTCGCATTCTTCAGGCCGGCATCGGCAATGCGCTTCTCCATGACGCGCATGATGCCGGGGACCTGTTCACTCGAGGCGGATCGGTCATCCCAGGGTTTGAGCTGGCAATAGATCGTGCCGCAATTCGAGTTCGTCGCGTTGGTGACGACATTCAGGCCGGACAGGGCTGCGTAGTGACCGACTCCCGGGGTCGATCCTATCACCCCCATGAGTCGGGTCATGACCGCGACAGACTGGGCCGTCGACGAGGCGGGGGGCAATTGGAACGTTACGTAGAGATTGCCGTCGTCCTCGGACGGGATAAAACCGGTGGCTTTGTTCTCAAACATGAACAGGGCGCCGATGCAAATGCACACGAGCAAAATGACGACATACCGTGATGCTTTGATGCTGCGGTTTACGCCCTCGGAGTACCTGTCTGTCAGCTTTTCGAACCAGCCGTTGAAGCGTGAAAAGAAGCGGCCCCCCCATCCGGACGTTTTGTCGTTGTGCGACGGCTTCAACAGGAGCGTACAGAGCGCCGGGGTGAGAGAGAGCGCAATGAACGCAGAAAGCATTACCGAGATGGCGATGGTGATTGCAAATTGCTGGTAGAGCCGGCCCACGATCCCCGGTATGAATCCCACCGGGACGAACACCGCCGCAAGGATGAGCGCGATGGCGACAACGGGCGCCGAAATGTCCTTCATGGCCTGATAGGTGGCCTCTTTGGCGGACATGTGTTTCTCGTCGATATAATGCTGCACCGCCTCCACAACAATGATGGCGTCATCCACAACGATGCCGATGGCCAGCACGAACCCGAACATGGTGAGGGTGTTGATCGTGAAGCCCAGCGGGATGAAAAAGCAGAACGTCCCCAGGATGGAAACGGGGATGGCGAGGACAGGGATGAGGGTGGAGCGAAAGCTCTGGAGAAACAGGAACACAACCACTGCGACGAGAGCCAGCGCTTTCAATAGCGTGCCGACGACGTCGTTCATGGAGACCTTGACGACAGTCACCGACTCGAAGGGGACTTCATAATCAACGTCGGTAGGAAAGGACTTTTTCAGCTGCGCAAGGACCGTGTAGATTCCGTTGGCCGTTTCCAGGGCGTTGCTTCCGGGCGCCTGGTACACGAGGAGGCAGGAAGCCCGTTTGCCGTCGACAAATGAATTGCTGGAGAAAGTGAATTTGCCGAGCTCCACCCGTGCCACGTCCTTCAGATACAAAAGCTCGCCGGAAGACGGATTCGTCTTCACGATGACATTTTCAAAATCCGACACCTTGCTCAACCGGCCGTTGACGAGAATGCCCAGTTCAAACGTCTGCGTCTTCAGCTGAGGGGGTACGCCCGCCGAACCCGCCGCCACCTGAACGTTCTGTGCGTTCAGCGCGGAAATGACATCCAGAGGAGTAAGACTGTAGGCCGCCATTTTTTCCGGGTCCATCCAGACACGCATGCTGAAATCGTCGGTGTATCTGCTGATGCTCCCGACGCCCGGCACACGGAGCAGAGCATCCTGCACGAATATGTTCGTATAGTTGTCGAGGAACGTGATGTCGTGGGTGCCTTCCGGCGCGTAGATGGTCACCATCATCAGGATGCTGGGGTTCAGGGCCCGCACGGTGAGGCCGAGGCGGCTCACCGCCGCCGGGAGCAACGGCGTGGCAATGCTCACGCGGTTCTGAACATCAAGCGTGGCAATGTCGATATCGGTGCCGATGCCGAACGTCACGTTCATCGACATCAGGCCGTTGTTGGTATTATTGCTCTGCATGTATTCCATCCCCGGGGTGCCGTTGACCTGCTGTTCGATCGGCGTGGCGACGGTTTGCTCGACTGTCAGGGCATCAGCCCCGGTGAACTGTCCGTTCACCTGAACAACCGGCGGGGTGATCTGCGGGTATTGCTCCACGGGGAGGTTAAGCGTGCAAATGACGCCGGTAATCACCAAAACAATGGAGATGACGATCGCTGTGACCGGTCTCTTGATAAAGGTGTTAGCGATCATGACTCATTTATCTGTTTTGTCCGCGCGGGGAGCGTTCCGGTTCTCCGACGGCGCTATTGGAGAGCCGTTATGCAACGATTGGACTCCGTCAGCGACTATTCTCTCCCCCTCGTTGACGCCGTTCTTTACAATCACGTTCGGCCCGAGCGTCGCGCCGAGCTGAACTTTCTTTTGAAAGGCGTACGACCCGCTGGTCTGCCCGGCTGCAGAGCGTTCTTTTGTCGTATCTCCGGATCCCGGGGGCACGGTATCTTTTGCCACGTAGACAAAGTACTCTCCCATCTCTTCAACGACGGCTTTGTTCGGAATGATAAGCTGCGGGGCCGGATCCTGGTTATGGACTCTCACGACGCAGCTCATCCCCGCCCGCAGATACGATTTCGGATTGGGAAAGTGAAGCCTGATTCTGACAGAGCCTGTCTGCGGATTGACTGCCCGGTCGATGACGGCAATCGTCCCCGTGAAAGCGTACATGTCGCTGTTGGGGAGGATCAGGGTGAATAGGGAATCAACGGGCGGCTTCTTGCTTCTCTGAATCTCGTCAAAATAGGAAAGCTGTTTTTCGTTGATCAGGAAGTCGACCCCCATCGGGTCATCGGACGAGATGGTGATGAGTATCGTCTGGCCCACCGTCATCAAATCTCCGAGTTTCACCTGGCTGAATCCTACCGTTCCATCGAAGGGAGCCGAAATAACAGAATAGGTCAAATTGGTATTCGCGTTTTTCAATAACTCTGCCGCGGATCTATAAGCATTTTGTGAGTTTTCCAACGTTATCATCGCGTGATCATAAAGTTGCTTTGCGACGGCTTTGTTGTTGTACAGATACTCATACCGATCGGCATCCTGTTGCGCCTGCTTCAGATTTCCCTCCGCCACTTTGAGATTCGCCTCAGCGGTATTGTAGTTAGCTTCGAAAATGCGTCTGTCAATTTCATACAGCTTTTGCCCTTTTCTCACGTGCATGCCCTCTTTGAAGAAGATCCCGGTAATGTACCCCTGCACTTCAGGAAGCAGGTTTACCTGGCTCAGAGCAACGGTGGTCGCCGTGTACCTGTCGTAGTAGACAACCGGCCGGGCCGCCACCGTGAACAGGTTGACGGGGACCGGGGGAGGGGGCTGCGGCTGCTTCGGTTTGCAGGAGAAGAGGACCAGGCTGCTCAGAATCGCTATGGTGGCCGAGGTAGTGTGCATAATTCTGTTCGCGGTAACCCGTTAGTGGCTGAATGGAATATCGCCCGTTGCTTTTTCCAGGTCGATCTTGCTTGAAAGCACCTGGAACAATGCGTCGAGATACCCGATTTCCGCATTGATCAGATTAGATTCAGCGACGATGATATTCAGGTAGGAGACTATTCCCTGATTGTATTGCAGCGACACAATCCGGTACACATTCATCGCCCGGGTTTTGTTGTCCTGCATGAGGCTCATGTTGTACAGGTTGCTCTTGTAGCTTGCCAACGCGGAAGTGTACTCTGCATAGATCTGCGATCTCAGGTTGACTTCAGCCCAGTCCAGGTTCTGTTCCTGCAGTTCCGACCTGTGGATATTCTCAATCCGGGAAAAGCCCGTGAAAATGGGCAGACTGAGTGACAATCCAAAGAAGGAATATGGATAGGCATTTTTGAAGAGCTGCGAAGTTGTGTTGCTCTGGTATTCGTAATTGTAGTTGTAAAATGCTGAAACGGAAGGGAGGAACGAAAGTTCATAGAATCCCGTCAGCTGCCGCTGGAGTTCCTTTTCCGTCTGGAGCTGCTGGAACTCTATCCGCTTCTCATATTGCAGCGGCCGTGTGGTATCGCAGACTATCTCCTGCTTCATTTCCAGGGTATCGTACGTCACATTGAATTGTTTTTCCGGAGGATAGCCCATGATGTGTTTTAAATTGGCGTAGCTCGGAGTAATGTTCTCAACCTGCTGTCGTAATTGTGCCCTGGAATTGTTTAGCGTGATGACAGCCTGTTCATAATCCGTTTCATCCACCAGTCCGCCTACAAATTGGTGGTAAGTATCCAGAACATCCGTGCCCAGGCGCGCGGTGTCTTCCTTCAACACATTAATCTGCTCGAGCGTAAGCAGGAGACTGTAAAAGGTCTTGCTCACTGCCGAAACGACATAGATTTTCGCGCTGTCTGAATTCTGTTCCGCCTGCTCCACAAAAAGATGCGCGCTCGTGGCGGAATAGAGGAGCTGCGGACTGAATATCGTCTGCGTGGCGGTCAGTTCGGGAGTGGCCGTGTTGATGACTCCGGTGTGTGTTGTCACGGGCGGCCCTCCCGGAGTCGCAGGGTTGGATACCAGGGTGGTGGGCAATTGATTGTAATGGATGAGGCTGCCCGAGATGCTCACTTGCGGCAGCCAGCCCGACAGGTTGATGGCATTTGTGGTTCTGGTGATGGAAATATTAAGCAACGATTGATTCAAAGCGGGCTGGTGGTGGAGGGCATACTCGATGCAATCTTTGAGCGTAAAGGATTCGAGTGAATCAGTTGTACCATTGTTGATCTGCGAAAACATGCAGGCGGGAATGCTTCCGGCGATGGCCATAGTAAGAACGAGTAATCGTTGTATTCGATCCGTTGCTGCAGGGAGATTCACCATGGACGGGCAATGTCCTCTCTAAGATGCTGACGATACATTTGGGCCACCATGAATTACGCACATACCCACTCCCGGGGGAACAATTGAGATCAGAGAAACCCGGCACCTCATGCAATTGTTCAAGGTAACCCGTCATTAGACACTCCAAAACCCCAGAGGTTTATTGAGGTCTCCATTTGTGCCAGTTCCGGTACCCTTTACGCTCAGCGAGGCAGCGGCGGATCTCCTCCCACTTGTGGGACCACGTGTGATGATTTTTGACTGTGCGCTCCCCGACGGGATCAACAAACGCTTGTGATCGAAAATTAATCAAAGGGACATTCAGAGACAATCGACTGATCCTCAGTGAAGAGAGTGCGGTCCGAGGAGCACCGCATCGAAAGAGCCGTTTGTGAAACGATTCTCCACCGTCCGTGGGCCCTCTCCCCGCCATACGCCCAGCCGGCGATCCGCTTCGCCGCGCGCGGTGATCACGATGAGCCTCCGCCCCTCCCATTGCTTCTGTACGGTCCCCTCCTCCAGGAATTCCTTCACCTCCCGTTCGCGTTGCGCACTCCGGGGCGTGTTGAACTTGTGGGCGATCCAGGCCCTGACCGGCGTGTACACTGTCGCAAGATAGCCAAGCCCTATGTCGCCGGTGATGAGAATCGTCCGCCCGTCCCCGTTCCTGTTCGTCCAATCCAGCATCGTGCGTTGATCGGCTGTGAGCACAATGTCGGCACGAGTCCTCCCCGAGGTGACCAACCCCAGCCATACTGCGTTGTCGGCAACAAAGATTGCGACAACGCAGGTGACCGCCGCCACCGCGCGCACTCCCTTCCTCTTCTTCCGGAAGAACTCCTGCAGTGCCGGGGCGGCAAGGAGGAACAAAGGAGTCCAGACATACCCCCGCGTGAAGTGGAGCGGCTGCACAGAGCGGAGAACGTAATTGTGGTTCGCCAGGATGAAGGCCACGGCAAACCAGACGAGCAGGAGACGGGTGTCCCGGTCGTGGAAGGCGGCCATCCCCCGTTTTTTCAAGTTCCAGAGCGCGATCGCAGCGACAGGAGCGTACGCGAACAGAGCGCTCGCGGGGCGGAGAATCCACGGCTGTTCCCACTGGTCCATCAATTGCCGATGTTCAGGGATGGATGGGAGGAATACCAGGTAATAGGTAACGTGCGCGAGGAGGATGATGAACAGGGAGAGGACGAACAGGGCCGGCGGTCGGTCGGTGCCCCCGACAATGAGTTCCGCCACTGTCCAGACGCTCACGACGGCGAGCAGCTCTATCCCGGTGAAGGGATGCGATGCGGAAAGGCATGCCGCGCAGAGAGCCGCTACGGCGTACGAGTGGCGGAAGAGAAACACGATGCAGCCGAAAAAGAGCGCATGGTAGTAGGCTTCCGTGGGAAACACAAGGTTTCGCCCGAAATTCAGGAACCACCAGCCTCCTCCCGGATCAAAATGGAGGAGGTCCCCTGCCATGAATTGTTCCCCACCAACGATGCCGGGGAGCATACGAATTCCTGCGGCTGCCACGAGAAGACCCCCACCCCAAAAAAATACTATCAGGAGGGGGGCTCCCGGGGCCCTTGTCGAGCCGGGGCTTTCCCTGAGCATGGCCAGAGCGACCCTGGCGCAGATCAGTGCTCCGCACACCCCGAACAGCACGTAGAGTATGCCGGGTGGCAATCCTGTGACCCGGAGCAGCAGGCCCAGCAGCAGGATGTGAGGCTGCCAGTAGATGCGGGGTGTCTCAGGCGATCCGTCAGAGGGATTACCGTAAAAAAAAGAGAATCTCCCCGAATCAAAGTGTTCCCTGGCGTTCGCCATGTAGTACGCCTGGTCCCCCTGGATAAACCCGGTGGGGATCCCATCTCCGCTCGCAGCAAAATGCGCGAGGTAGGGGAGTGCGGCAGGCAGTGCAAGCAGAAGGGCCGGGAGCCACCCGTGGAAAAACAGGCGAAGCCGTAAGGCCCGGCCCGGGGCTCCGGTTGGCGGAATTGGTGTGCGAGAAAACATACGTGGGAAAGTAGCACTTGCTCCTGCAACTAGCAATCGTCGAATCCTTTCGCAGGTTTCTTGGAATACTCCGGTGCCGATCCGGGGCCTGATAATAGGGAAAATGAGCCGGATCTGCGATTGCCTCTTGCGCATGATATTCCCGTTTTCTATATTATTTCCGCGCTGTGCATACTGTGCCAGGAGCGACTCCCTGCGGAAGTGGCGAAATTGGCAGACGCACCATCTTGAGGGGGTGGCGCCCAAAAGGCATGCGGGTTCAAGTCCCGCCTTCCGCACTTGATACTCAATGACGGCTCACCCATGAATCCTTCGTTGAAGAGATCTCTCCTTCTGGGCGGTGTTCTCGCCCTGTCCCTCACCGGCATCGTGTCGGCGGGAGTCATCAAAGGTCAACCGAGTGCCCGGAGCGACGGTTCGTCGATCACTATTCACTGGGACAGTGATGACGAGACCGGAGTTGTCGGTTACGAGATTGCACGCAAGGCCGGCTGGGACGGCCAGTACGTTGTGTTGATGCCTTTGTACAAGCAAAAAGGAAGCAACCAACCATACGACTTTGTCGACGAAACGGCGTTCCGCACCTCAGGGACATTTTACAAGTACAGGATCACGGCTATTTACTCAAGCGGTGCCCGTTCCGACCCGTACGAAATTGGTGTGAGCCACACGGTGAGCAGCGTCAGGAGAACCTGGGGGAGCATCAAGGCGATGTTCCGTTGATGTTTGGCACGCGAGAGCATTGATCATAGTGTTGAAAGGCGATACTGACGTGTCGCCTTTTTTTTCTTTTCCCGGATGGATTCACACAGAAACCTGATTCTTGCCTCCCGCTCACCCCGAAGACTTCAACTGCTCAAACAAATCGGCATGAGCCCGACAGTCATGCCCTGCGACATCCCGGAAGCATTCGACCCGTCCCGCACGCCCGAAGACAACGCCGCAGCACTTGCCCTGAAGAAGGCGCTCTACGTCGCCGGGCAGGTCCCGGACGGTGTAATTATCGGGGCGGATACGATCGTCGTTCTGGGGGGAGAGATGATGGGAAAGCCCGACGGCCGCCGGGATGCGGTCCGTATGCTGAGAGCGCTGAGCGGGAGGACGCATTCCGTTGTGACGGGCATCGCTTTGGTGGAGCGGCCCTCGGGACGGCAGATGACAGGGACGGAGAGGACGGACGTTACGTTCCGCGATCTCCCGCTGAGCGAAATCGAAGAATATGTTTCGGGGGGATCTCCCCTCGACAAAGCAGGCGCCTACGGGATCCAGGATGACTACGGTGCGGTGTTTGTCACACGGATCGAAGGTTGTTTTTACAATGTTGTCGGTCTCCCGCTGTCGAGGCTCCATACGGCTCTTCGGGAATTTCAGGCTGACGGGTCAATGAAGGAGGAAGGAGGATGATGGAAAGGCGAATCCGCGTCCTGGTTGCAAAAGTCGGACTTGACGGCCATGATCGGGGTGCCAAAGTCGTCGCCGCCGCGTTGCGCGATGCGGGGATGGAGGTGATTTACAGTGGCCTCAGGAAGACGCCGGAGGTGATCGTCGAAGCGGCGGCACAGGAGGACGTGGACGCAATCGGTGTGAGCATCTTAAGCGGCGCCCACATGACGATCTTCCCCCGTGTGCTGACACTGTTGAAGGAAAAAGGGCTCGATGATGTTTTGCTTTTTGGAGGAGGGATTATCCCGGACAAGGATATCGACGAACTGGGGAAACTCGGCGTCGGGAGACTTTTCACGCCGGGCGCATCGACGCAAACAATCATCTCCTACGTCCGGGAGTGGGTTGCCGCTCACCGGGGCTGATACAAACGGAAACATCCCTTTCTCGGACAAGGGATGTTGTCCGTCCGCCCTGGTGTCGAAGCTGACGCGATCTACGGTCCGGCTTTGGTGACGTTGACCGCCTGCAGACCTTTCGTCCCCTGCTCCACATCGAATTGCACAGCCTCACCCTGCTTCAGGCTCTTGTATCCCTCCCCCACGACGGACTTGAAATGGACAAAGAGGTCCTCGCCGTTCTCACGCGTTATGAAACCATAGCCCTTGGCGTTGTTAAACCACTTCACGGTTCCCTTTTCCATGCCGGGACACCTTTCCGGAGAGATGAAAAAGCTCGGGAGACATCCTATCGCGAAATTGTAAGAAACCGGAATGAAAAACGCAAGGGGGCGGACTAGCCTTCGAGCCAGATCCCGAACGTCCCGGGGCGGGGGTCGTCCTCATCGGAGGGGGACTCTTCGACCACGTCACTGATGAGTAATGCAACGGTCGCGGGATTGAAAGGGAACAGGTCATCGGCGGAAAAAATTGCCCGGAAGTCCTGCGGCTGGAAGAACACCATGAATTTTTCCGAGAATTCGTTGAGTCTGCGCATGTAATACGCCGCGTTTTCGTCCGGGAAATTCGGATCCCACTCTTCGGCGACCTTGCAGTGATCAGCTCCCCTCGGATTTGGGTCGTTTCCCGTGATGTAATAAGCGATCCTGTCACCGGGTCGCAACGGGCGCCCGGAGGCGATTGCAACGGTATAGGCAGCGCTCCGGTTCCTCCGCCCGGCATTGACCTCTTCCTCGTAGAATGCGATCGAGTCTTTCAATGTTTCCACGCGGGCAAAATCCCGTACGTCGAGCCCATGGCTCAGAATGGCATTATGGTACTGGACGAACAACCTGTGGAGCCCGTCAAAATCCCCGTGAAGTATGAAGTCGATGCAATGGTGGACGAACGTCCGCCCGAATTGCTCCATGCTTCTCGAGACGAGTGAGGAGCCCTTGATCCGGACCTTGTTGTCATATTCGAGAAGGGCGTAGTTCTTCTTCTTGTAGCTCAGGATCTTGCGGTATCGTCCGTCCATTGCCACGGTGATCCCCTCCGGCAGCTTGGAACTCAGAACCGACACGAATGCAGACTCCTGATCTGCGGTGTCCACGCCGACCGGCGGAACGAAGAAAATACCGTCGGTGTCCACCTCAACGACTTTCCCCGCCCCGGCCCTTATCTCCGCGATCATCGCCCGGAGGATCTTTTGCCCCGTTTTTGTCACCTCATCCGCCCTTGCGTGATCGTTGAAGAGCGCCCGGTTATATCCCAGATATCCGTAAAACGAATTGATCAGGATTTTGAATGACGATTGCATGGCGTCCAGCCTGGACCGTTCCACCGATTCTTCTGTCTGCTGCATGGCGCGCTTGGTTTCCAAGCGCATGGATGTGAGCTCTTTGAGAAGACCCAGGAATATCCCGAGATCGTCCGTTCCCGGTGCAATAACATTGGTGAGCATGATCGACGGGTACAGCGACTCTACATCGGCATGGACCACCGGGCCGAGGACACCCGTCAGGAAGACATCGGTATATCCCCCCGTCGTCTGGGCACCTTCCCTCGCACGCGGAAGCGCGTGTTTTTGCCTGAGATACTCGCGGACCAGCAGGCTTTCGATTTTCGCGGCCGCCCCCATCCGTGCGACAGTCCCGTATCCGTAGGGGAGCATCTGTGTAAGGTAGAACGCGCTTCCCGAGAGGTGGGTGCTGAGGGCGGCGGTTTCCCTCACGTCATCCAGGGCGTACGCCACGAGCGTCGCCGGTTCATTGTCCCAGTACCAGGAGATCTTTTCCCCGGGGACATACGTCCGCTCCGCAGGGGAGAGTCCAAAATACTGTGCTGCATATTTCAACCCGTAGCTCTCCATATTCCGTCGTACGGCATCATAGCTCTGGACCAGGAGGAGCGTATCGATGATGTGGCGACCCGCAATCTCCGAGGCCGTGTACTCGAACGGGTGCTCGGCAAACGAAGTGCGCGACTCGAAACTTCGCGGGACGCTTCCGTCCCTCCCCAGCGAAGGCGTTACGCCGTGAAGTGCGCAGCGTGCCAGTATATACGGCAGGTCGAAATTGAAAATGTTGTGCCCTTCGATGACATCGGGATCCCGATCGCGGACGTGCCGGACCAGGTCTTCGAGCATCTTCCCTTCGGTCAGTTTCCGTCCATCGATGACGTGTTCCCATCCCGTGCTGTCGCTGAGTGCCACCAGGATGATCCGGTCGCCGGCCCGGGCGGAGTTGCTGAACCGGTGTCCGGGAGAGGTGTAGGTTTCTATATCGAGCTGGAGCCGGTGGAGATCGCCGAAGGCCAGTTCCTTGAAGAGTGTCCGGCCGGACTGCATCAGGTATTGCGTGACCGGATCGGCAATGAGTTGGATGATGTCGAGATCCTGGTACGCCTCGATCCTTGGGACGGCATGGCGGTTGTACGAGTCGAGTATATGGCGTACGGCGTCCCACATCGCGGACCATTCTTCGAACACGCAGAGATGGTTGTAGACGCCGGGACCCTCGAGCCGGCGTACCCAGTGCTTTCTGTGAAATCCTTCGATGAAATTCGGTTCAGAGAGAAAAAAGAAGGGGTACAGGGGGTGTTCCTCGGGGGTGGTCGTCTCCCCGGTGCGTACATAGACCCGCATTGCATCGTCGCCGGCCTGATGGGCGGCGACGATGCGAGCATCGGGCGAATGACCGAAGAGGACCGGGTTCATCCGCCGGCGTTTTTCTTCTTCCATGCGTCGAGGAACGGCGCGATCAGATCGATGGGGACCGGGAAGATCGTCGTGGAGTTCTTCTCCGAGGCGACTTCGGTAAGGGTCTGAAGGTAGCGGAGCTGGAGAGCGATCGGATGCCCTTCGATAACTTGTGCCGCGTCAGCGAGTTTCTGCGACGCCTGGAATTCGCCTTCGGCGTGGATGACCTTTGCGCGGCGTTCCCTTTCGGCTTCAGCCTGTTTGGCCATTGCCCGCTGCATCTCGGCAGGCAGATCGATCTGTTTCACTTCGACGTTCGAGATCTTGATCCCCCAGGGCTCGGTGTGGAAGTCCATGATCTTCTGGAGCTCGCTGTTGATTTTGTCCCTTTCGGCGAGCAGCTCGTCAAGCGCCGATTGTCCCAGGATGCTTCGCAGCGTGGTCTGGGAAAGCTGGGATGTTGCAAAGAGGTAATTCTCGACCTCAACAATGGCCTTGTCGGGTTGAACGACCCGGAAATAGATCACCGCGTTTACCTTGACAGACACGTTGTCCTTGGTGATGATGTCCTGCGGTGGGACATCCATCACCACCGTGCGCAAGCTGACCTTGACCATCCGGTCCACGACCGGCCACAGGAATATGATACCGGGGCCTTTGACGCCGATGAGCCGGCCCAGCCGGAAGACGATCCCCCGTTCGTATTCCCGGAGGATCCGGATGGCGTTGCTGACGATGATGACCACGAACAGTATAATGACGAGTATGAATGCTCCGAAGACTTCCATGTACTGCTCCTTTCAGTGGGATTGTAGCTCCGACATGCGCACCGTGAGCGTCAGGCCGCTGACGCTCTCGACAGTGACTGTACAGCCGGCGGGGAGCTTCTCGCCGGAGGTGAGGGCGCTCCACAATTCGCCGTGAACACGGACCTTTCCAGCGGGGGAGAGGGGTGTGACGGCCTCGCCCCGTTCGCCGACGATTCCTTCGACGCCGGTCACGGGCTTGCGCGCTTGCGCCCGGATACCGAGGCCGACGACGAAAAGGAAAAACAGGGCGGTACAGAGCACCGCCGGTATGATGACGCCCCAGGATATGGCAATCACTTCCAAAGAGGACTCCGGATTAATGAGCATCATTGATCCCAGCAGGAGTGAGACGATGCCTCCTCCAGTGAGGAGGCCGTGGCTGGTGATCTTGATTTCAAGGACGAACAGGACGACGCCGAAGACGATGAGTGCGAGGCCTGCATAGTTCACGGGGAGCGTGTTGAGGGAATACAGTGCGAGGACAATGGCGATGAAACCGACGACCCCCGGGAGAATGGATCCGGGATTCTGAAGCTCGAACAGGAGTCCGTACAGTCCGAGGAGGAAGAGCACGTAGGCGATGTTTGGATCGTTCAGGATATCGAGGAGCCTGAATTTCCAGCCCATCTCTTCCTCCGTGACTGCGGCGCTTGCCGTCCGGAGCGTCCGCTCACCCCCCTCGACGACCACGCGGCGGCCGTCGATGGCGCGGAGCAGCGCCGGAACGGAGGGAGCGATCAGATCGATGACGCTGTCGCGCAGCGCCTCGGTCTCGGTGATGGCAATGCTCTTGCGCACGGCGTCTTCGGCCCAGCGAACGTTCCGGTGTCTCTTCTCACTGATGGTACGGATGAACGCCGCCGCGTCATTTGTCGCCTTTTCGTTCATGATCGAGTCCTTCTGCCCACCCTGCAGGTTGACGGGGTGGGCGGCGCCGATGTTCGTTCCGGGGGCCATCGCGGCGATATTCGCCGCAAGCGTGATGAACGATCCGGCCGAGGCCGATTGTGCGCCCGCAGGCGAAACATAGACCACCACGGGTACGCGTGACGTCAGGAGATCCGTAACGATCATCCTCGTCGACTTGAGAAGCCCCCCGGGTGTGTTCAGCCGGATGACGAGGCACTCATCGCCGCGGTCAGCGGAGCGCTGGATCGCTTCGTGGATAAACTGGGCCGAGGCGGGAAATATGGCCGCATCGACGGTAATCACGCGCACTGTCTGGGCCGCGACGGGGAGGCGGAAGGCCACCAAGATAACGACGATCAGGAGGGACACCGGGCGGCGTATCACAGATGGTTCCTTTCGGAACGGGGGGAATCAAACGATTCTGCAGAAAGCAATGGCAGTATGGCGGTTTTCGGTCTCTACTTCCGAAACTGACCGGTTCAGGAGACGGTGTGCACTTGTTTCCGTGTCAATAATACCTTTCCGCACGTTGATTGTCAAGTATCGCGTGATTGCGGGTGCAAGTGCGATTGCTTGTATCAGATTATGTGGTTAATTTGATGCATTGTGGACTCGCTCTCGAGCGAGATTGTCGCCGGTGCCGGGATGTGTACTCAACAGGGACTATGAAAAAGAAAGCGATTCCTAAGCCGTCTCCGTTCAAGAAAAAGAGAGTTGCCGCCGAAATGCCACACCGACAAAGTTCATTTTATGTTGTCGGCATCGGTGCATCTGCAGGCGGCCTGGACGCTCTCGACAGATTCTTCCAAAATCTGCCCGAGAATACCGGTATGGCCTTTGTCGTAGTATCCCATCTGGATCCGAATCATGTAAGCATAATGCCGGAACTGATCCAGAAATCCACCAAGATGAAGTTGTTCCAGGCTGAAGACGGGATGATACTCGAGCCCAATCATGTCTACGTTGCGCCTGCGAACCGGGATATAGCCATATTTCACGGAATCATTCAATTGATAGAACCTGTGGAAGCGCATGGGTTCCGGCTTCCAATTGATTTCTTCTTCAAATCCCTGGCTGCAGACCTGGGCGACAAAGCAATCTGCATTATCCTCTCCGGCATGGCTTCTGATGGTACGGCAGGGCTGCGGGCTGTCAAGAGTGAGTTAGGAATGGTGATGGTTCAGGATCCACTATCGGCAAAATTCGATGGCATGCCCACCAGCGCAATCAAGACCGAATTAGCCGATTACGTTCTTCCCCCCGAAGAAATGCCGGATCAGTTGGTCAGGTACACCTCTCAAAAAGTAAAAGGTGTCCTCTTAGAGAAACCGATTCCCGACGGTAAGATCCCCGATACGTTTCAAAAACTCTTCTTCCTTCTCAGAAATCGCACCGGCCACGACTTTTCAATGTATAAACAAAATACGATCTACCGGCGCGTTGAAAGAAGAATAACGGTTTCCCAATTGGAGAATCTTCCGAACTATATACGGATGATTCAGGAAAACCCCGCGGAAATTGAAAGCCTGTTCAGAGAGCTTCTCATTGGAGTGACGACGTTCTTCAGAGACCCCGAGGCTTTCGCGAAATTGAAAGCGGTGTTATTGGAGTTGGTAAAGAACAAGCCGGATAACAGTCAGATAAGGATCTGGGTGCCCGGATGTTCTACCGGCGAAGAAGCGTATTCCGTTGCCATCATCTTGCGGGAATGCATGAATGAAGCAAAGAAAAGTTTCAACGTTCAGATATTCGCCACAGATATTGATAGTGCTTCCATTGAAAAGGCCCGCAATGGTGTATTCTCCGGGATTACCGCCGATGTCAGTAAAGAACGGTTAAGCCTGTTCTTCACTTCCAGGGACAATGTATTTCACATCCGACAGGAAATCAGGGAGATGTTGGTCTTTGCACAACAGAGCGTTATCAAGGACCCTCCGTTTACAAAGCTCGATCTGATCACCTGTCGCAATCTTCTGATCTATTTCAATACCGCTCTGCAGAAGAAGGTGATCCCGCTATTCCATTATAGTCTTGTCCCTCACGGAATCCTGTTCCTCGGTTCATCGGAAACGATCAGCGTATTTGTCGATCTCTTTTCCATCGTAGACAACAAATGGAAAATCTACAAAAGAAGAGAATCAGTATACTCAACACAACCCCTTATGGAATTCTCGGCATCAAGGCCCACGGGCCCGGCAATTGAGCCTGTGGCAAAAAAGGGCGGCGTAATGAGCATCACTCAGGTGGCGGAACAAATCATTCTGAAAAACTATTCTCCCGATTGTGCTATAATAGCCGACAATGGAGACATTGTCTATGTCCACGGAAGGACCGGAAAATTCCTTGAGCTGACTCACGGCGAAGCGAAGATGAATATCTTCGAAATGGCACGGGAAGGATTGCAGCGGGAGCTTCCGGCACTGATTCGCAAAGTCCTCGCAAGCAAGAAATCATTGACGGTTGAAGGAATAGGGGTAAGAACCAACGGGAGGACGCAGGTAATCAACATCACGGTCAAGCCGATCAAGGAACCGACGGAGATGCCGGGTACATTGTTGATCATTTTTGAGGAATTCCACCCCCCCAAGAAGGCGAGTTTTAAAACAAACCGTTATGAAAAGAAATCTGTGACACTCATCAAGGAACTTGAGCACGAACTGAAGGCGACGAAAGATACTTTACGTTCGACCGTTGAGGAATTGGAGACTTCGAATGAGGAACTTAAATCGTCCAACGAGGAGATGCAATCCACCAACGAGGAGATGCAAAGTTCGAATGAAGAGCTGGAAACATCGAAAGAAGAACTGCAGTCCCTTAACGAGGAATTAACAACGGTAAACACGGAACTGCAGACTAAGAATGACGAATTGTCGGTCGTTAACAACGACATGAAAAATCTGCTGGATAGCACCGATATCCCGACGATCTTCCTCGATAACAGCTTATGTATCAAGAGGTTTACGTTCCACGCGACAAAGGTCGTGAACCTGATTGCCTCAGACATCGGAAGGCCGATAAATCATCTGGCGGCGAAATTCAAGTATGATGGGCTCATTGAAGATGCAAAGGAAGTGTTACGAACGCTTGCGTACAGGCAAACCGAGCTGCAAACCAATGACGGGCTCTGGTATCAAATGCGGATCTTGCCCTACCGCACAACAAGCAACGTTATCGAAGGCGTTGTCATTACGTTTTCTGATATTAATAAATTGGTCTCCACGAACGTGGAGATTAAGAAACTCAGCAAGGAGATTCAGTTTGCGCGTGAGTATGCCGATAATATCATCGACACGGTGAGGGAGTCACTAATTATTCTCGACAAGGATTTGAGAGTTGTTTCAGCGAACCGGTCCTTCTATAGAATGTTCAACACGGTGATCGACAAAACTGTCGGCAGGTCCATCTTTGAGCTCGACGACAACAAGTGGGAGATACCTCGACTGCGGGAATTGCTTGAGCAAATTATCCCGAAAGAGAACCTGTTCGAGGCGTTTGAGATCGAGTATGATTTTGCCGATAAGGGCAGAAGGAGATTAGTTCTCAATGCCCGCCGGATGTCTTACGGAGAAAAAGAAACCGAACTCATTCTTCTTTCGATCGAAGCGGAAAACCTAAGGTAGGGGAGGGTGCAAAGACAATGAAGCGGACCAGGAAGGAATCACAAAGAGCCGGCAAACGAAAAGAACAAAAGGGGGGGGTGCTTAAGCCCCGACCGTCCGGCGCCAAACAAATGGAAGACGTTCAAAAACTGGTGCAATTGCTCCAGGTGAATCAAGTTGAGCTGGAACATCAAAACCAGGAGCTCAGGATCGCGGAAGAAGAATTAGAGACGTCGCGAAGCAAGTATGTCAACCTTTTTGATTTCTCACCAATACCGTACTTTGCCCTGGATCGAGATGGCGTAATTAAGGAGGTGAACTTAAGCGCCGCGAGAATGTTCGGCATTGACCGGAACAGGTTGATTGGCAAAAACCTCACTGCGTATGTGCCGTCTGAGGATAGGAATACGTTCAAGACGTTTCTGACGGATGTGTTTGGTTCCCTTCTAAAGCAATCCTGCAGGGTACGGTTGACGAACAAGGATAAGAGCGTTTTCCATGTCTTGCTTGAAGGTGTGAGGCCGGGCGACACAGCAGAAGCAGATCAAAGATGCCAGATTGCGCTGATAGATTTGACGGAATACAAGAAACTGGAAGATACATGCACGGAACTGTCTGAAAAACTTAGAGTACTCAGGACTTTGAAATGATTTAGGCTCTCTCCCTTCTTTTGCTTCAGTGTCCAACACCCCAGCTACAATTCCGGCAGGCGCCCGCACCCCGTTGAGGTACGAAAGTAAATCGTGAAGGAACTCCTTACAAATAATTGTCCTGGTTCTTCTTAGGGCAGTCATCGGCACCTTCATTCGCATATGTGTGAGGCTCCGAAGTGGCGGCGGAAGCATGACCACTGCCGTGCTGGGCGCAACCGATGCTTTTCTCACACACGACAGAAGGAAAGCAGCCGAGACGATTGTGGACGAAAACGCAGGCAAGAAATTCGAGCAATTGTCATCAACTGACCCGGCCAAAAGCGGACGGGGGGAATGACGTCGCCGCGGAGCGGGAGGTGAAATTGCGGAGGGAGGGATGAATTCGTGGTACACTGAAGTTCTGCGGAGAGGGTGGGATTCGAACCCACGATACCGTTGCCGGTATACCACCTTTCCAGGGTGGCCAGTTCAACCGCTCCTGCACCTCTCCCGGGATACGCGAGAGCGGGAAAATGTACAAAGAACGGGGTGGAAATGCAACGAATGCGGACGTTTGATATTCGGGCTTTTCCCTTTATATTCGTTTCGGGCCTTCGCACAAATCGCCATGTTAAAACGCTTGTTGAAACGGATGCTGTTCTTCGGCACGACGAGGTATTGCCCCGTTTGCCGCGGCCGCATAAGACGCTTCAAGCCATCCGGGTTCATTCTACGCCAGGAGGCCAGATGCGCAGTGTGCAATTCCCTCGAGCGGCATCGGCTCGCGTGGATCTTCTTTCAAGACTATACGGACCTCTTTAACAACTTACCGAAGCGGATGCTCCACATCGCGCCTGAAGAAGAATTCTCCCGGCTGTTGAAGAATGTCCCGGGCCTCCAGTATGTGAGTGCAGATCTGGCCGATCCGCGTGCAATGGTCAAAGTGGATATCACATCGCTCTCTTTCCCTGACGGAGTTTTTGACGTCGTCTATTGCAGTCATGTCCTGGAGCATGTTCGTGATGACCGGAAAGCAATGCGTGAGCTCCAAAGGGTAATGAAACCTTCAGGATGGGGAGTTGTTCTCGTTCCAATTACGTCCGGCGAGACTCTGGAGAATGATCCTTCAGTCACATCTGACGAAGATCGAACCAGGATATATGGGCAGCCCGATCATGTGAGGCTCTATGGCCGAGATTTCAGCACGCGATTGCAGGAAGAGGGCTTTTCTGTCCGGGAGGTCCGCTGCCGGGACATCCTCAGCCCGGAATTATCGGAGAGATGTGGCCTCGCTGACGACGAATTGTATTTCGTGACGAAAGAGTAATCCAGGAACGCGAACAACGCATCCAGTGAAGGAGATGATTTTCGCCGTGGACGATCGCACCAAGGCTATCAAAGCGTTCTGGGATCAACGGGGGGCGACATACGGTGGAAAGGAACAGGCCACGCTCGGGGAGTCGGACCTCAGGAAATTGGAAATTCGAGCAATGTCGGGGATGATGAGGGTCCTGAAGCCCGGAAGGGTTCTTGATGCGGGATGTGGCAATGGCTACTCGACGAAGACCCTCGCTTCCGCTTTCCCTTCTTCCGAGTTCATTGGGATGGACTACAGCGAACCGATGATCGCTGCCGCTCGACTGGAAACCCCGAAGAACTGTGCGTTTCTTCTCGGAGATGTGCTTCTGGAAGAGACGTATCCGGCGGGGAGATTTGACTGTGTGATGACGCAGCGATGTATCCAGAATCTTCCGACGTATGACCATCAGCGAAAGGCGATCACCTGCATGCTCGGCAAACTGGCACCGGGTGGATATCTCCTCCTGATGGAGTGTTCGCACGAAGGAGTCCATCAACTCAACCGGGTGAGAGGCATATTGGGAAAAGAGAACCTTCCGGATATCGAGCCGTGGCACAATTGCTTCCTCTCTGACAAGTCTCTCATCGATGATTTTGGGGCCCGGGTCGTCTCTTTTGCTTCCACATATATGTTCCTTTCAAAAGTCGTTTCTTCCCGCCTCTCGCGTGTAGCGACACTGCTCCCTTCAATTGGACGGTTCGGATACGACAGATTGTATATAATTACCCCTTCGCAGGCCATGTGAAGCAACAAGAGCGGTCTTTCTCGCACGATTCCGTATCAATGCAAGCGATTTCGCTCAGACAGGATGCCTTGTCGGGCGTGCGCTGGACTTCACTTTCGGGCTTTGTAACTGCAACCGTCCAGCTTGTCCAGCTCGTATTCATCGCCCGTCTCCTTTCGTCACGAGAGTTCGGGCTTATGGGAATGGTATCTCTCGTGATCGGGTTCGGTCAGGCGTTTGCCGACATGGGTTTGAGCGCGGCTCTTATCTACAGGCAAGAGATCTCCCGCGAACAACTCGCGAGCCTTTACTGGCTTAACGTCGGCGCAGGTGTCTCGATTTCCATCATCCTCGCCATCCTTTCTCCCCTTGCTGCTCTCCTTTTTTCCGAGCCCGAAATCACTCCTTATATGATTTGCGCGGCCTCCGTATTCGCCATTAGCGCGGCCGGGACGCAGTTTCAGGTCCTCTTTGAGAAGGGACTCCGGTTTCGATTTCTGGCGATCCAGGAGATGGCGGGGACTGCTGCCGGCGCTTCCCTCTCCGTGATCCTGGCGCTTCTCGGGTATGGAGTGTGGGCACTCGTCTGGGGGTTTGTCCTGGCGGCTGCCGTCAAGAGTGCAATCGTCGCTGTGCCTGGATGGAGATCATGGAGGCCCCGCTGGGGAATTCAGACCGTGGATCTCAGGGGGTTTGTCGGTTTCGGCATGTACCAGATGGGTGAACGATGCATCAACTATTTCAATTTCCGGATCGACCAGTTCGTGATCGGCACACTTCTGGGCGCCCAGGCTCTTGGCTATTACAATTTTGCATTCGGCCTCGTCATGCAGCCGCAAACCCGCATCAACCCTGTCGTCACAAGAGTAGCTTTCCCGGTTTTTGCCCGCCTGCAGGGTGACGAAGATCGTCTCAGAAGTGGTTATCTCGGAGTGCTCCGCGTGCTGACGAGCATTAATGCTCCGCTCCTCCTCGGGCTCGTTGCTGTCGCACCCTCCTTGATACCGCTCGTGTTCGGCGAGCAATGGAGAAATGCCGTACCGCTGGTTCAGATCCTTGCCGTATTTGCCCTTATCAGATCCACCGGAAACCCTGTGGGGAGCCTCCTTCTTGCCCGGGGGAGGGCGGATCTGGGTTTCAGGTGGAATCTCTTCCTGTTGCTCCTTGTGCCGCCGGTCGTGTATTTCACGGCGCGCACAGGCGGGCTCACCTCAGTCGCTTTCGCGATGGTCGGCCTTCAGGCGGCACTGCTTCTTGCCGCGTACAGATATCTCATAGTGCCAATAATCGGACACTGCCTGGGGGACTTTCTAAGGGCACTCTCGATTCCGGTCGGGATCGCCGGGCTTATGGGCGCGACTGTGTGGGTACTCTCGATGTTCACTGCGCCCCTGCCTGCAACAGCGGGGCTCTTCATCGGAATTATTCTCGGGGGCGCCATCTATCTTTCCCTCACCTGGTTGCTCAACCGGGATTCGCTGAGAGATTTGATTTCACTTGTCAAGACTCATTGACATGAGTGACCTCCCATTCACAGTCCTGCAGTACACGGTTCACTGGCTCAAATTGACTGAGAGCTGGCTCTATCGTGAAATCCTTTCTTTGCCGGAGAGCGTGACGAGCTGCGTTGTGTGTGAACGCCTCGTGGATTATGAATCGTATCCTGTACCGAACCTCCGTTCGCTGATGGATGAGCCGATAGTGACGCGGTTTCCCGACAAGGTATTCCGCCGCCTGGGATTCAGGCAGCACCTTGACTACACCGTGCGTGTTGCGCGCGAATCGTCCGCGAGGATTCTCCACAGCCATTTCGGCCATGTCGGGTGGTCGAATATAGTCGCCGCCGGCAAGGCGCGCATACCACACGTTGTTTCGTTCTACGGGACCGACGCGAGCCGTTTGCCCGGAGTAGACCGCCGCTGGCGTTCGAGATACGATGAGCTTTTCGCAACCGCCAGGCTCATCCTGTGCGAGGGCCCGTACTTCGCAAACAGGCTTGTAGCACTCGGGTGTCCGGCCGACAAGATAACGATCAATCCACTCGGGGTTCCTGTTTCAGGCATACATGCGGTTTCACGCACTGTCGCCAACAGCGAGAAACTCAAGATCCTGATCGCCGCGACCTTTCTTGAAAAGAAAGGACTTCCGGATGCCATCGAAGCCCTCGGAAGGTTGAAACGAAGCGGGATCGATTTTCAACTCACCATAATGGGTGATGCAACTCCCGAAAAACGGAGCCAGAATGAAAAGGAACGAATACTTGCGGCGTTGAAAGAAAATGGGCTTTTCGGGCAGACCCGCCTCCTTGGATACAAACCGCGGCAGGTTCTTTTCGAGGAAGCTTACGGGCATCACATTTTTCTCTCTCCGAGCCGGACGTCAGGTGACGGCGACACAGAAGGGGGCGCCCCCGTGACCCTCATCGAGATGGCGGCAACGGGGATGCCTGTCGTCAGCACAAGGCACTGCGATATCCCTTCGAGAGTCATCGACGGAGTGACCGGATTACTTGCGGACGAAGGGGACGTCGGCGGCCTCTTCGGGCACCTGGCCACACTTGCGAGGAATCCGGATCTGATTACCAGTATGGGGGGGGCGGGAAGGGATCTCGTTGAGAGAAAATTTGATGCTTCGAAGCTTGGGCTGAAACTTGCGGCGATTTACGGGGGGATCCTCTGATCATGCCCGTCTCTCTGAGAAAGATCCTCTATTTCGACACGACAGGGAGGGGTGGAGGTGCAAGCACAAGCCTTCGGACATTGCTCCTCGAGCTCGACAGACGGGTGTACTCTCCGGTCCTTGTTTTTGGCGATCGGGGAAATGCCCACCGATGGAGAGAAGAAGAAGTGTACGAGTTTTCATATGCCGGGTTTGACAATTTCGATTTCTTCCCTGCCGGCTGGAATCTCCGCTGGCTGTTCCACATGTCGAGATTCATAGCGCACTTCCCGGTCGATGCTGTCCGTACCGCGCTGCTGCTGCACCGAATCAGGCCTGCACTGGTCCATATCAACGCAGGGCAGGCGGTCACATTCGGTCTTACCGCGAGGCTCATGGGGTATCCTGTCGTCTGGCACGTAAGAGAGTTGGTAGTCAGAAATCTCTTCGGGGGGCTCCTGGACCGGCTTTACCGGTTTTGCTCCCGATGTATTATCGCGCCGTCGAAGGCTGTAGCTTCGCGCCTTCCGCGCTGCGCCTCTAAGCTGCTGATTATTCCAAATGGAGTGAGGATACCTTCTCCTCGAGAGGCTCTGGAGGATGAATTTCGGCGGGCTATGGGGATCCGCGAAGGTGATTTCGTCGTGCTTCTCCTGGGGCACAAGCTCGATTTGCTGAAGGGGTATCTCTTTTTGGCCGATGTCGCGAGACGACTCGCCTCTCTTGACAGGCTGTTTTTCCTCCTCGCAGGGCATGAGGAGGATCCTCCCGTTCCCCCGTACCACAGTTTTTTTCGAAGGGTCTATCGGCTCAGGTCGGGTGGAAGGGGGGAGAAGGAGTTCATTAAGAACCGCTGGGAGGATTTGACAAAGCGGCGAAAAGCTGTTTTTACGGGCTACATCGATCCGCAGATCGCGATTGCAGCCTCTACAGTCGTGGTGTGTCCAAATCAAGCGGCCGAGTCATTCGGCAGGACCGTGATTGAAGCCTACGCGCAGGCAAAACCAGTCATCGCAATGGATCTTCCTGCTTTGAACGAACTGGTAATCGACGATGTTACAGGGTGGCTCCTCCCTCCGGATGTCGCTGATTGGGTCACTCTGATAGACTCCCTTTGCAGGAATCCGGAGAAGATTCGTCTGGCCGCGGGCGAGGCACTCAAAAGAAGCTCATTGTACAGCGCTGCCCTCCATGCACGACGCGTCGAGAACCTGTACGGAAGCATACTGGGATGAAGATTGCGTTCGATGTCGCCTATATACAGAAAGCGCGCGCGGGTCTCGGGAGGTTTGCGGCCGAGATTCTTCGTGGACTTCTTGCCGCGCGGACGGAGGATGAGTTCGTACTCCACGGGTGGTCTCTTTCACTTGATATCGAAGAAATAAGAAGACTCGGGGGCACGGGGGTCGACTACAGTGTGCGAAGGATCCCGGGACTTGTAAAACGGGAATACTGGAACCGTCTCCCTTTTCCCCCGATAGAAACGATAGTGGGAATGTGCGATGTCTTTCACAGCATGGATCCCTTCCTCCCGCCACTTCGTAAAGCCCGGGGGATCGCGACGGTCCACGATCTTGCCCAGAGGAAGTTTCCTGGTTTCTTTGAGCGGAATGTTCTGAAGTGGGAGAAGCACATTCACCGTTCTCTCGATCGGGCCGCGGCGATCGTTGTCCCTTCGAACCAGACGCGGGATGATCTTCTTGAAGCGTACCACATTGATGAGAACAAGATCCACCGGGTTCACGTCCCGGTCAACCCGCTCTTCCGTCAACAGCCCGACCCTGAGACCGAAGAAAGAACACGCGTAAAATACGCCTTATCCTATCCGTTCGTTTTGTTCGCGGGTACGCTGGAACCGAGGAAGAACATCATCCGGTTGGTTCAGGCGTTTCAACTTGTCGCAGATTCGAGCTCACTACCGGTGCACCTTCTCCTTGCAGGGAAACGAGGGTGGATGTACGAAGGGATACTTCAAGCGATCCGCTCCTCGGACGTTCGGAACAGAATACATCTTCTCGAGCATGTTACTGACGCTGAGCTGGCTTCTTTGTACCGTCAGGCAAGTGTGTTTGCATATCCCTCACTGTACGAAGGACATGGCTTCCCGGTCGTTGAGGCGATGGCGTCGGGCATTCCCGTGGTAACGTCGAACTCGTCCTCGCTACGCGAACTTGCCTCAGGGGCCGCCGAGCTTATTGATCCAGAACGAGTAGAGGATATCGCCGGGGCCATCACCTCTCTTCTCGGCGACGACTCGCGGCGTAGGCACCTCATCGCCTCCGGCCTGGAAAGAGCGCGATTGTACTCCCATTCTGTCGCCGCCGGCGAGGTTCTTCGAGTCTACCATGCGGGTTGAATATCTTTGCAGAAATGCGTAGGTTAAAGCCAGTCACACAACATCCGGGGCATGGTGGCCGTGATGCTGAGGGTTCTTATCGCATGGCTTCGATGGAGGGCCAGGCATGCGCAGAAATCCAGTTTTTCTCCCGGTATGGTGCGATCAGTTGCCATATTCGAGCTGACACGCCTCGGTGACTTTGTCACTGTACTCCCCGCACTCAGAAAGCTCAGGCAGCAATTCCCCGGCGCCCTGTTCCATCTTGTCGTCGACGCAAAGCACGCACCACTCCTTTCAATGTGCGAGCCGGATATGAACGTTATGGGGATCGCCAGCCCCTGGTCCGTACTGGGTTTGCTGCGTGCATTGTCGACCGTCCGGGGTCTGCATCCGGACCTCGCGTGCAGCATGAGTCCCTCCAGCCGAAACGCAGCCCTTGCGCTCGCGAGCGGCTCACGGTTCATCGCGGGGTACCTTGCAGGGACCGGGACGTTGACCCCCTTCCTCGGCGTCACACCGGCTGAGATGATCGGGTTTCCTGAACAGGGGCCCGCGATGTTCGGCCGCGAAAACATCCAGGGTCGCGCCTGGAAAGTCCTCCAGACGCTCGGGATTCACGAACCCGGAGACGCGGGGGATGCTTTTCGAAAATGGGCCCCCTCGGGCGATCTGCGCAGGAAGCTTGGCGGAACGCCCGGCGGGGAAGAGACACCTTATATCGTCATCCACCCCTTTTCGGGATGGAAATACCGATCCTGGCCCCTGAAGTCGTTCAGAATTCTGGCGCAAATGATTCTGAGGGAGTTTCCCCATCGAATTGTCTTTGTCTGCCATGTCAGCGAAAAAGAGGCACTGGAACCACTGGTGACGGCGTTTCGCGGAGAGGACCGCGTTCGATTTCTCCCTTCAGCCGACATACTCACAACTGCGGCCTTGCTTCGCGACGCCCGCCTTTTCATAGGAAACGATTCGGGTCCCTTGCATCTCGCCGCGCTTCTTGAAGTGCCCCTGGTCGGCCTTTTTGGTCCTGCCTCCCCCGAGCTCACAGCTCCCCTCTCGGCACGAGGAAGATTTCTCTATAATGAAGTTGCGTGTTCTCCCTGTTCCCAGACTGTCTGCATCATGCCCGGCAACAGTTGCATGATGAGAATCACGCCCGAAGAAGTGCAGAGTGCGGCGAAAGAAGAACTTGAGAGTGCATACAAGCATAGAGGCGCCGTGAATGAATAGCGTACGCGTCCTCGGCGTGCGAGTGGACAAAGTCGACCGCAGTGATCTGGAAACGTCGATCCTGTCACATGCACACAACGGGAGACCGAGCGTTTACGCATACGTCAACGTCCATGCGATCAATATCGCCCGTTGCGACGATCTGTTCCGGGATTTCATCAACAATGCATTTGTGACGTATTGTGACGGGGAAGGGGTTCGGCTTGGTGCACGGCTACTCGGGGACCGCCTCCCGCGCCGCACAGTTCTGACATATTGGGCATGGGATCTCTGCCGATTGATGGAGCAGAAGGGATTGTCAATCTATCTGCTCGGGGGACGGAGCGAAGTCGTCACGAAGGCTGTTCAGGTCCTACGGCAGAAGTTTCAGAACATCAAGATCACGGGATGCCACCACGGCTATTTCATGAAAACGGGACCCGAGAGCCAGAGCGTCGTGGAGGAAATCAACAATTCGGGCGCGGACATCCTATTCGTTGGGTTCGGCATGCCCCTTCAGGAGCACTGGATCGATGCACACCTCAGTTCTCTCCGCCCCGGCATCGTGCTCCCCTCAGGCTCGATGATCGACTATATCGCCGGGGAAAAAAAGCAGACTCCGGCATGGATGGCAAATTCAGGTCTGGAATGGTTGTACCGCCTTTTGCGCGAGCCGCGCAGGCTCTGGCGAAGGTACCTCATTGGAAATCCTCTTTTCATATTCAGGGTTATTGCGCAGCGCCTCCGCCTCGGGGAGCACTGATGCGGCGCTATGGGCTCGCAATCATTACCGCCCTCATGTGCGCCTCTCTCCCTCTGCCGGCGCCGGGTCAGGGAAAAGGGAACGGGCATTCCCCGTTTTCTGTGAGCGCGGAGCCGGACGGGTGGGTAATCAATTGCAGCAGCCACCCCCTTCCGTCCGGAACGGTCACTCTTGAAGGCGCACCGCATCTTCTCTTCTTCTCGCCAGCGATCAGCTCTCCCTCTGATTCGGGGGCGCCGCAACTCCCCGTTGAAACTGTGAACCTCGGAATCCCCTACGATGCAGGGATCAGCATCGAACTTACCAATCCCGTGTATGAGAATCGCGTCGATCAACTCGTTGCGCCCGCCCCGAGGTACAGGAAGAACAGAGACGGCGAGAGCATCACGATCTTTCAAAAGGATGCTTCAGCGTACAGCGCCAATCGATTCTACCCGGGACGGGAAATATGGGCGGGAACGCCCCTGACGCTACGCGGGCAGCGCATTGCACCCGTTCACATCGTCTCCGCTCAATATAATCCGGCGACCCGGATACTGCGCCGTCTTGTGGGCGGAACCGTGCATGTGCGCCTGATCGGAAGCATGATGAAAGCCGGCGCACCCCCGCAGATCCTGTCCGGCGGTGACCCCTCATTTGAAGAGGTATTTAAAACCCTCCTCGCCAATTATGATCAGGCCCGGCAGTGGCGACGACCGGTCGCGCGTGCTGCGCCGGCGGCGGATCCGACACGGGACTGGTTCGAGACCGGCAGGACCTATTATCGGCTGCCCGTGGCCGTGGACGGATGGTACAGGGTCAACGTTTCAGATTTGACGGCTGCGGGCGCGCAGCAAAACATGATTGATACATCGACTCTGCGCATGATCAGCCGCGGCGCTGATGTTCCGGTTCTTGTCCGGCCCGACTCCAGCGTCGAATTCTATGCCCGCAGGAACTACGGCGACTCCGCATTTTACGACTACTGGACCGACACCAATATATACTGGATGACGTGGGGAGGGACTCCGGGACTCCGCTATGGTGCTTCACCACCGCCGCCAGACGCACCGCCGGTGAATGTAACCTCTGTTCCGGTCACACGGCACTTCGAGCAAAACACCGCCTACTACCGGGGTGCTTCTGATTTCGAGATCGTTCAGCCCGGGGCAGTGCCGGGGAAGGACTGGGTCTGGGAGTACTACTACCCCGGCGATGCAATGCAGCACACGTTCGTCCTGGATTCGATAGACGCTTCTTCGCGGCCGACCTCGGTGCTCCGCGTGCGACTCTACGGAACAACGTCGGGGAGTCCTCCGGTGACACACCACGCAAGGTTCTGGATCAACGATTCCCTCGTCGGGGACGTCACGTTCGGCCAACGGCAGCAGGAAATCTTCTCAGCAACGATCCCCTCGTCACTGCTGAAGAACGGTTCAAACACTATCCAGATCCAGTCGATCGACACACAGACGAGCCCGAATCAGTTCTATCTCGACTGGTTTGAGATCGACTACCAGAGATTCCTCCTTTCGACGGGCGATCAATTGGCGTTCACGGTCCCGTCCCCCGGGGGCCTGCGCAAGGGTCTCTTCACAGTCTGCGGCTTCTCGAGCCAAGAGATTGACGTCTTCGATATCGCCGGGAAGAGGATGCTCCAGAACGGGACGGTCTCCGGAAACGCGGTCTCGGGTTACAGGATTGCGTTCCCCGACACATTTTCCGCGTCGCGGCAGTATCTCGTCGTCAGCAGTGCGGGACCCCTTCCTCCCGCTCCGCTTCGGCGGAAAGTGTTCAGCGATATTCGGAACAATCCCCAGGGTGCGGACTACATCATCGTGACACACAGCGATTTTCTCACGGCAGCCCGGCGGCTTGCCGCCGCGCGCCAGTCTACCAATCAGGTCCGAACGTTCATCGCGACGGTCCAGGACATCTTCGATGAGTTCAACTACGGGATATTCAACGGAGAAAAGACCAAATCGTTCCTAGCGTACGCGTACAATACGTGGCGGCCGCCGGCGCCGGCATATGTGCTTCTGTTCGGGGATGCTTCGTATGATGATCATCACTACTTTGCCGCCACGGTGAAGAAGGATTATGTGCCGTCATGGGGAGTTCCAACGTCCGACAACTGGTTCGGTTGTTTCGACTCGGTCCATCCGTTTCTCTCGTCGCTCCTTATCGGCCGGCTCTCGTTCGAAGATTCCATGGCCGCGGATCGGATGGTTTCTAAAGTGACCGGGTACGACGCCTACACGCCGGGGGATTGGGACAAGAATTTCCTTTTCATCGCCGGCGGGCTTTCAGCAGGTGACCAATTGACCTTCGACGGATTGAGCGATCAGATGATCAACACGTACGTCTCACCCTCTCCGGTGGGGGGGAAGGCGATCCGGGTCTATAAGGCCAGCCAGGATATCATCGATTCGACGAACAGGGGGGTGCTTCAGGGCATCGTCAATGCCGGTGTTGTGTTCATCAACTTCCTCGGACACTCAAGCGGGAGCATTTGGGAAGAGGATATCGGCGACCCGAATGTCTTCCAGAATTCAACAGGGATGCTCCCGTTCGTGTCTTCGGTTTCTTGTAACGTTGGCGGATTCGCAGATCAGACGATCAACACGCTGGGGGAGGAGTTTACGCGAGCCGACAACCGTGGGGCGATCGCGGTGTGGGGGGCGGTGTCGCTCGGCTACGTGTACGAGGGGACAACAATGGCCAATCATTTCCTCGCCTCGATGAGTCGTGACACTGTCCGGTCATTCGGGGCGCTGACATCGGCCGCGCGGTACGGACTCTGGCTCGACACGGGACCCGATCCGATCACGGTCGAGATGATCCAGTTGACGCCGCTCCTGGGGGATCCGCTTTCCCGGTTGGCACTTCCTGTTTTACCGGACCTGGCCGTCGGTTCGAAAGACATCAGCGTTTTTCCTCCCCTCAGCACGGTCAACGACACCACGTCCACCATCGGGGTCATTGTGCACAATTACGGGCTCGTGCCTGCCGACAGCGTCGGTATCACGTTGAGCGATCTCTTCAGCGGGCAGGAGACAGGGGTTCTCAATAACGCGAATATGGCCCCGACGCGGTTCAGCGATTCGATCGGCGCAATCTGGCAGGGGATCAGGCGGGCAGGGCTTCACACCCTCCGCGTTACGCTGGATCCAGCATCGAAGATCCCTGAAGTTACGAAATCGAACAACGTTGCATCCATCGACCAGTACGTCTACGGAAACCTGTTCTACCTCGTCCGACCGATGGAGAACATGGTCATCCCCCCGGGGCAGCAGGTTCTTCGTGTCACGACTCCCATCGGCATTGATTCGGTGACTGTGCAGGTGGTGTTTGAGATCGACACCACGGACACGTTCGCCTCTCCGTTCCTGATAGACTCGGGGCCGATCACCCCGGGACCCGTGACCGCGGAGTGGACCACACCGTCTCTCACGGATGGGCGCGTCTTCTACTGGCGCGTAAGGACGATTGCCTCCGGGGTCAGCGGGGCCTGGGAGAAATTTTCATTCTCCACGTCGAGCGCACTCCCCGCGGGGCCGGTTGCCCGCTGGCGGGAAAACACGAGAGGCCAATTTGCCGGCGGCGTCCCTTTCCAGACGGTGGCAACAGACTCGGGCGTGATCGTCGGGACAATCACGCCGGTTTTCCTTTACGTCCGGTCGCTCGGCAATCGCGCTGTTCCGGGCCAGGGGTATTACAGCGTCGTGCGGGCGAGCGGTCAGACGTTGACCGGCGATTGGACGCTGTACGGGACCGGGTACATCGGCGTTCGGGTGAGCGATGTGACGGGAGCCGCGGTCTTAAAAGCATTTGATATTCCAGGTTCGCCGGCGGAGGTCGACAGCATGGTGAAATTCATATCTTTGACGCCTCCCGGCAACTACATCGGCTTCAGCGTCATCACCGACGGATACACAAATGTCTCACTCTCCCTCACGAATGCGCTGAAAGGGATCGGCAGCAATCTGATCGATTCGGTTCGACCGGGGGATGCCTGGTCCATTATCGGAAGGATCGGCAGAGGATTGACGCCGTTGGAGCATTGGAGTCGCTCCGGGACGACAGCAGACAGTCTTCAGGTCTCGGCCTTTCTCGGGTACGGGTCGGGCACATTCGAGGGATCTCTCATCCCGATGCCCCAGAGGCTGCGATCGTTCAGATGGTCGAACGGCGGCGTGAGCGGGACTACGGATGCGAAGGTCGCACTTCTGGGGATCCGTTCCAACGCGACGGTGGACACACTCCGTACGATCAGTAAAGACAGCACAATCGCTGACATATCCGGGCTCAACACCGTGATCGCCGATCCGGCCTACGTGGGATTCCGGGCGGTCGCGCTTCTCTCGAGCAAGGATGTCCGCGTTACGCCTCTCCTCCGGGACTGGTCCGCGGATTTCGAACTTCCGGAAGATCTGGCTATAAGCTCGCGCACCCTCTCTGTGCCGAAGAAATCACCACAGGGGGTTGCGGGGAATAGCGTGAGTCTCACCATCTACAATATTGGATACAGAAAATCAGACAGCTCGCGCGTGGTCCTTTCCGCGCTTCAGACCGACAATTCATTCCGCCCCATCGCCTACGCAACGGTCGATAGCATACCGGCGGGAGGGTTCCAGACGACGCAGATTCCTTTCCTCCCCGGAGGGCTTCCCCAAACGGTGACGTTTCAGGCGCGGGTGATTCCCCCGGCTGCTTCGAAGGAATTGATATGGGACAACAATACTGCGCTGATCCGGGTTGCAATCAGCGGCGGCGTGCCACTCTCTGCAAAAATGCATCTTTTTGCCGACGGCGTCCAGCTCATGGATGGAGACTATGTTGCGGCGAAGCCGAAAATCCTGGTCCACCTGTACGATCTCGGAGGAGTGGGGAGCTTTCCCCCGGCGGTTGACCTTTTTGTCGACAACGTCCTGGTCGGTAATCCGGTTGCCGGGCTCCTCGGAAAATCGGAGATGACGATCGCCCGTTCGCTGGACGACCCGACATTTGCCCCCGTGCTCGCCAACGGCACGCACGAGTTGCGGATCCGGGTATCACAGCAGAATGCTTCCGGGACGCTCGACACGGTTGTCCAGCGCCTGATCGTCAATGTGACCGACCAGTACAAGATCCTGCAGATGTTCAATTATCCCAACCCTTTCGGGGCGGAGACGTGGTTCACATTCGTCATTACAGGGAACACAGCACCGGAAGAACTGACCGTCCGGATATACACGGTGGCAGGGAGGAAGATCCGTGAGATCAAGGCTTCGCCGGGGTCCCTGCAGGTAGGGTTCAACAGAGTCTCCTGGGACGGCCGGGATGGGGAGGGGGATGAAGTGGCAAACGGGTATTACCTCTACCAGGTCCAGATCACCGGCGGAGGGAAAACACTCACTGCCACCGGCAAAGCTGCACGGGTGCGGTGAGTGTTTTCAGACCGGGTTCGTTGACGGGTGTCTCAGCCCTGGGCGGCGAGTGCTGACGCGCTTTCGTCTTCCCGCTTCAGAATCTTCCAGATCGTCCTTTCCGAGAGGCTCACACTGTATTTCTCGACCAGATAAGCCCGGAGCCGGCGCTGGCCGAATCCCGTCTCCTCCCGCACTCTCCGGAGCAGGTTAACATGCTCTGGGAGCGTGGCGCGGGGAAAGTGATGCGGACGTCGTGACCGATCAGACAAGCTGGTGGAATCACCGTTGGCTTCCTGATAGCGCTTCAGCCACTTGTAGAACGTTTTCCTGCTTATCCCGAATCTGGTGCACACAGCCTGGGCATTTCCGGTTTCCCGGTATGCCATCATCCATGCGAGACGGGGGTGGAGCGATCCGTTGTGCAGGAGATCGTCTGAATTCCGCGTCAGTCCCGAGGGACTGGTGTTCGAGTATTGCCATTCCGTCTGGTTTTCCATGAATAGTTATGCATCATCACCCATGCCAGACCGGTTAAATTCATACATCAAACGGAGCAGAGAGAAAAAAGGCCGAATGTCGCACGGATTCGGGCTTTTAGCATTGTCGCCACGTGATTGCCCGACCCTGATCCGCCCAAAGTGGGTCCCCTTTTTTCCTCTTCTCACAGGATGATTCTACAATTTGCACCAAACGCATTGTAACGTAAATAGTTTAACAGTAAGTCCAAAACGAGTGCCTGAGTGAAATTCTGTATGAGTCTGTAAACTCATGCCGACGGAAGCGTCTGGAAACGCGCACGCGCACCGGTGAAATCGACATTCTCTCCTGACCGCCTCAGAGTGCCCCTCCCCGCTGTTCGATCTTCGCCCACGTGTCCCTGAGCGTCACCGTCCGGTTAAACACCGGTGCGCCGGGTTTCGAATCCTTCATATCGGCGCAAAAATACCCGACCCGCTCGAACTGGAACCTGGAGCCCGGAGCGGAGTTCCCGAGCATCGGCTCCACCTTGCATCCTTTCAGCACCTGGAGAGAATCGGGATTGAGGTTCGCGAGGAAATTTCCCGATTCCCCCGCCTGGCTCGGGTCTTCCTTTACAAAGAGCCGGTCATACAGCCGCACCTCCGCGTCAACGGCATGGCGCGCCGATACCCAGTGGACGGTCACCTTCACCTTGCGATTTGCCGCAGGTCCCCCGCTCTTTGTTTCGGGATCGTACGTGCAGTGAATCTCGGTGATGTTCCCGTCCCGGTCTCTGACCGCTTTTTCACACTTGATGATGTACCCCGCGCGAAGACGCACTTCCCGGCCGGGCGAAAGCCGGTGGTACTTGGGCGGGGGAACTTCGCGAAAGTCGTCCTGCTCGATAAAGATCTCGCGCGAGAATGGCACCGTGCGCGTCCCCGCTGATTCGTCTTCCGGATTGTTCATCGCCGGGAGATCTTCGTGCGCGTCCCCGGGGTAGTTCGTGATGACCACCTTGAGCGGCCTGAGAACCGCCATGGCCCGCTGTACGCTCCTGTTCAGGTCCTCCCTGACGCTCCATTCAAGGAGCGCAACGTCGATGACGCTGTCCTTTTTGGACACGCCGATCTTCTCGCAGAATGTTCGGATGGCTTCGGGGGTGTAGCCCCGCCTCCTGCACCCCACGATTGTCGGCAGGCGCGGGTCGTCCCAGCCTGACACGACATGTTCCTGGATGAGCTGGAGGAGTTTTCTCTTGCTGAGCACCGTGTAGCTCAGGTTGAGCCTGGCGAATTCAATCTGCCGCGGGTGGTGGACGCCGAGCGCATCGAGGTACCAGTCATACAGCGGACGGTGGTTTTCGAATTCCAGCGTGCAAATTGAATGTGTGATCTCCTCCGCGGAATCCTCCAGTCCGTGGGCCCAGTCGTATGTCGGGTAGATGCACCACGCGTCTCCCTGGCGGTGGTGTGATTCGTGGACGATCCTGTACATGACGGGATCGCGTAGGTTGATGTTCGGGGAGGCCATGTCGATCTTTGCGCGGAGCGTCTTTGCCCCGTCGGGAAACTCCCCCTTCTTCATCCTTTCAAAGAGATCGAGGTTCTCCTCCACGCTCCTGCTCCGGAAGGGGCTCTCTTTCCCCGGTTCCGTGAGCGTGCCCCTGGTCTCCCGCATCTGGTCGGCGCTCAGATCGCACACGAACGCTTTCCCTTTCCTGATCAGATCAAGAGCCGATCCGTACATCTGCGGAAAATAGTCGGACGCGAAAAAGATCCTCTCGCCGATGTCCCCTGCTATCCACCTGACATCGGCGACGATCGAATCAACGTACTCCTGCTCTTCCTTTTCAGGGTTTGTGTCGTCGAACCTGAGATTGCAGACCCCGCCGGCATGCTCCCGTGCAATCCCGTAGTTGAGATGGATTGACTTTGCATGGCCGATGTGAAGATACCCGTTGGGTTCGGGGGGAAAGCGGGTGTGGACACGTCCTCCGTATTTGTTCGTCCTGGTATCTTCCGCGACGATGTCGCGTACGAAATCCGTTCTTTCTTCCTGAGGCATGGTGCTCCCGGTGATTGCTGTTTCAGTATCACAAGATACGGAAAAATCGGAGGGTTTTCAATCGGCACATAATTCGGAAAAATCTGTCAATTTGCCAGTCACTCATTTCTACGAGAGAGAGACGGAAGAGTGACGCCAGACTTACGACAGCATCGGGGCAGGATATCGCCGGCCTTCCGCTGTGACTTTTGCAGTCACGTTTCGTATCTTTGTAAAAGCCACGCACTGACCACGTTTGCCGACCGAGGGGATGAAGCCACCGACACTTCGGACAGCATGCTTTCTCGCCATCGACGTCGCCCTCCTTCTCGTCTGCGTCCTCTACGTTCCCACACTCTTTGTCTCGGCGCGCGCCCCCTTTGAAGTCCTTTCCGTCGGCGGCCACCTGTAGGTGGTGCGAATCATCGATCAGGGGTTCGCCCTCAGCCTCCGGCTTCCCACGACGATCGATGAACAGGCACGGCTGAGCGATGGGAACGTGAAGAAAAGGGATTAATCCCTTTTTCATCCCTGGGGATGATGTAATTCACGAGCCCTTGTTGGTATCCTACGAGGGATGAATGAGTTCACCCCCCTGTAGGGGGGAGAGGGGTTCAAGTGCGCCAGCGAATACCCGGACCAACACTTGGAGGGGAATCCTGCCATGAAGGTATACAGGCTTGTCATGCGGCGTTCAATCGTGGCCCTCATCATCGACCGATTGAAGGCGAGCCACGATATTGAATTCCCGGAAGGGAGCAATGCGATCGACGGGATTTCGAACTATGGAATAGAGGCACTTCTCTCCCTCAGGAGTGATCCGAGGCTCGACGAGTTGCGCGGGGCTCTCACCCGCCTTGATAACCGCACGTTCGGGATATGCATTGGATGCAGGACCAGGATTGACTGGCAACTTCTCCTCCCCGATCCATGCAGGAGAGTCTGCCCGGACTGTGAAAATACTATCAGGAATCCGGCGATGGATGCCTCCGTGTCCGAATATCCGAGTCTCGAGAGGAATCTCGTCGCGGAGCTGTAATCCGGTCTGGGGTGCGTCGGCGTCGTGGTTCCGATACTATCATTGCGGCTCACCTTCCTCTCGAATGACGTTCCCCGCGTCAAACGGTGTCTCACGCCCTCGAAAACAAATCGATGAGGAGCATGTGGCAACCCGCTCTGCTTTGGTGTTCGCTCTTATCATTTTCGCTGCAGTGCCGGTTGGTGCTCAGGGTCGATTTGAGTGGGGGCCGCTTATCGGAGTCTACAAAGCACAAAACGCCGATGGTCTCAGGCTCATCGTTGGAGGTGCGTTGCGATTCAAAATTTCCGAGATGCTCGGAGTTGAAGGATCGATCAACTACCGGGAAGAAGAGTACGGCGACGAGACCGTGAAAGTTAGGAGCTGGCCTGTAATTCTTACGGGATTACTTTACCCGATCCAGTTCCTCTATGTGTCCATCGGCGTGGGATGGTATAGTACCTCGGCGAACTACGGTGTTCCTGCCGGACTTCCCGGGGGTCTCACCACTCTCTCCCGTGAGTCAAAACAGCAATTCGGCTGGCACTTCGGCGGAGGCGTGGAGCTGCCGGTGTATTCATTCGTAAGTCTCCTCGGCGACATCCGGTACGTCTTCCTAAACTACAACTTCAAATATTTGCCGGGCAGCAGCGTCGTGAATAGCAATTCACCCATTATAACAGCAGGTCTCCTCTTTCATCTCTGAGGATACGCCCGATGCCGAAGGCACAACGCGGTGAATCGGTGGGGAATCCGGGACTCTCGATACCCTGAAGTCGCAGGAGTACATGGAGCCAGTATTTTTCTTGAAGGGACTGATTATCGGATTTGCGATGGCGGTCCCCATTGGTCCGATCGGAATAATGTGCATCCGGAAGACACTTGCCGAGGGGCACTCGCGCGGACTCATGATCGGTCTCGGCGGTGCAACCGCAGATTCGCTCTACGGCGTAATCGCAGCGTTTGGTCTCACGTTTGTTTCGGATTTGATCGCCAGGCAGGAGTTGTGGGTGCATCTGGTCGGAGGAGCACTACTCCTGTTTCTGGGAGTAAGGACATTTCGTGCCAGGCGAAAGGATCCGATACTCCCGTTCGACAACAAGGGATTGCTGGGATCGTTCGCCTCTTCTTTTGTTCTCGCGCTCACCAATCCGGTGACCATTTTTGCGTTCATCGCCGTGTTCGCTGCCTTCGGGTTGGGGCGTCAGCTTACGGTCATTGCAGCGTACCTTCTTGTGTTCGGAGTCTTCGCCGGTTCTTTTCTGTGGTTTCTGACGCTTAGTTTCGTCGCCACGTTCTTCAGAAAGAAGCTGAACCGGGGTGGACTCAGAGTGGTCAACAGGATTGCGGGAGTCCTGATCATTCTGTCCGGTGTCGCTGCTTTCGTGAGTTTACTGTGAATACTTCCCGTCGCGGAACCCCGTTTTTTATCATCGCGGCTTCTCTCGTGATAATCCTCTGGGGTATCAATCAGGCGCAGTCGGTTGTGGTGTGCATCCTCGTTTCCGTTTTTCTCGCATTTATCGGGAGGGTACCGGTCGTCTGGATGGAAAGGAAACACGTTCCTTCTCCCCTCGCTGTGCTTATTGTGATGGGAGCGATGGTTACTTTTCTGGTGAGCATCGGTGTGGTCGTGGGTGCATCGCTCAGTAGTTTTTCCAATGCGTTGCCTTCCTATCAGACCCGGATACATGACATGCTCTTCGGACTCAGGGCGTTTATGGCAGGGAAGGGGATCGCAATCACCGACAAGGTTCTCCTGGGCTACGTCAATCCCGAGGCGGTGCTGAACCTCACCGGGGGCCTGTTCGCAGCGTTGAGCTCCGTCCTTTCCAATACCCTCCTCATCCTCTTTACCATAACGTTCATGCTTCTCGAAGCGTCAGGCCTCCCGGCCAAGCTTCGCCTTGTCCACGATGTCCCCAAGGCTTCTCTCCCGAAGTTCACGAAGTTCGTGGTTGACATCAAACATTATATGGTGATAAAAACTCTGATTAACCTGGTCGCCGGTACTCTGATAGCGCTCTGGCTGTCCGTCCTCGGTGTGGATTTCCCGGTTCTGTGGGGATTTCTGGCTTTTCTCCTCCATTTTGTGCCAAGCGTCGGCTCAATTGTCGCGGCTGTTCCCGCTGTCCTCCTTGCCCTTATCCAACTTGGAGGGGGCTCTGCCGCACTTACTGCCGCCGGATATGTGGTAATCGGCATGACAATCGGAAACGTTGTTGAACCAAGGATCATGGGGCACAGATTTGGCATGTCTCCTCTGGTTGTTTTTCTCTCACTGATTTTCTGGGGAAACCTGCTCGGTGTGGTGGGTGCGCTGCTCTGCGTCCCGCTTACAATGACACTGAAGCTCGCCTGTGAGGCGGGTGAAGATACCCGGTGGATTTCGGTTCTGCTGGGACCCGAAGTTACTCCTGAAGACATGTCGGCAGTGTCGAAAAGCGAAGCTCGTGAATCCCCCCGATGAATCTTCACCAATGAATCTTCATTAAGCGTCAGGGTGAAGCCTCAGCGACAAATGAACCCCCCAGCCGATTGCATTTCACAGATCACGGGGGTACCTTAGAAAGGCGACAGTTCGGTGCTCGTTGAAACAAGCCCTTGATCTCCCTGGATTGAGGGCATTTGTGTTTTTGGAGGGGACATCGATGGAAAAGAAAGCCCCAACGAATGATGCCGGGGCTCTCGTCCACAACTCAGCGAGACTGGGACTAACGCAAAAGTAGAAGCTTCTTCGTGTCCATATACGTTCCCGCCTGCAGCCGGTAGAAATACACCCCGCTTGCCAATGCCGATCCGTCGAATTTCACTTCGTAGGACCCGGCTTCCTGTTGTGCCTGAACTACGCTAGCAACCTGCTGGCCGAGAGTATTGTAGACAGTCAGATTGACGCGTGATCGATAAGGCAGGGCATATCGAATCGTCGTGGTTGGGTTGAACGGATTGGGGTAGTTTTGAGATAGTGAATAACCTTTGACGATGTTACTCATATCGCTTGAGACACCAGTTGTATTTGCCAGAATCCATGAAATCATGATTCTGTAGCCGGTAAAATCATACGTAGAGCCGCCTACAGCAAGAGGAAGGTTGTAATCTGTCGGTGCCCATGAAGAACCGGACCACAATGTATTATTTCCCGTAAGCTCATTCCCATGTGCATCGTAGGTGAAGGTGGATTGCCGATAATTTGTCCATAGCCCATTGAGCCATTCTTGAATTAATTCATTAACCAAATTTTCATTTGTATCGTACGTGTATGTGTAGAGCGATCCATTCATCCACGCTCCATTTGTCCATCCCTTTGACCAATCTGTAAGCATTTTTCCACTCGCATCGTAGGTGTACGTGTGGAGTGTATAATTTGTCAATAGCCCGTTAGCCGAGATCTGGAAGAGATTACTAAGCATATTTCCGTTCACATCGTAGGTGTAGGTGGATAGTGTTGCATTTCGCCATTGCCCATTCCAATCCTGCGACAAGAAGGTGAGCATGTGCCCATTTCCATCGTACGTGTAAGTCCACATTTCCATATTCACCCACTGACCATTACCCCATCCCTCATCCCTAAAGCTAAGTTCGTTTCCGTTTGCATCGTAGGTGTAGGTGCCTCGCCACGAATTCGTCCATTGGTTATTCATCATGACCCAACCCACATTCGTAAGCATGTTCCCATTTGCATCGTAGATACGACTGCTCAGCAGCGAATCCTTCCATGCTCCTTGAGACCAGTACTTGGACAAATGGACAAGCATATTTCCGCGTGCATCATACGTTGAACTGTCCAGCTCTACATTCGTCCATTGTCCATTCAACCACGTCTGCTGCAGAGTAAGATTGTTTTCATTCGAACCCAGGGATGTCCAGGTTTGTTGCGAATAATTTACCCAATGCCCGCTTAACCATACCTGTACTACTATTGTATCGTTCGAACCCCTCGAGTCATAAGAAGCACTCATGCGTAGCGTATCACTCATTGAATAAAGAGTTAATGCATCGGGAAGATAGACTTGACTATTAGGAACAGCTGTTTTCCTTGGACCTGAGCCAAACCTCGCGTGATAGTTCGAGAGAGTTCCGGATACGTTTTGTTGTCGAGCATGCATCACTGGTTGAGAGTGAAGGGGCAGCGTCGCTAGGCACAGACTGGCTAGTACAATGATCGGCGAAGTCTTCATAATTTCCTCCTGAAGGCGATATTCACGATGGTTGGTACCTGATGAGTCTCACGCTTCGGGTTCAGTCAAAGCCGAGAAGAAGATGCATTTCCTGGTACCCGTTCGAGATGCCTGCCAGCTTGTTACATCGGTGGTGGACATGCAAAGGCAGTCACTCGCCCCCGGCGAGAAATGGTGCAAACATCGGACAAGCGAGAACCTGCGCTCCCAGGTATGACACGTAAGCCACAGCAGCTCAACCGCTTGTCGACCTATCTGCACGATGGGAAATGTACTCTGCGTCAGTGACTCTATCAATAGTCTACTCACGGGAAGTATGCGGAACTGAAGAAAAGGTCGGGGGAGTGGGAGTCACGTGTTCGGGTCTGCGGCAACACCAGCAGAAAAATCTGTCATTCGTTGGGCATCAAACCGGAGGCGGGAAGATAAAAAAGGGGAACCCGAATTGGGATCCTTCTATGGCAACCAGAAGCAGACACATTATTCAGTCAGCTCAAACGTGCTCTCTGAATGTCTACGCAAGAGTTTCACAGGGCCGTCCTGTAGATGCGATTCGGAGTATTTCCAGTTTGGATGCAGCGTTCCTTGCCAGGTATTCTGACTCCACCGCACACTTGAAGAGGGAACGGATGATGTTGGGACGCATTCGCTTTCCCTGTGTATCCCTGAACGATGGGGACGAATTGGACACGCGGACAAGTCGCTAACCGGTAAGCTGTTGGAAACGCCGTGGATACTGAAGTTCTGCGGAGAGGGAGGGATTCGAACCCTCGATAGACTTACGCCTATACTAGTTTTCGAGACTAGCGCCTTCAACCGCTCGGCCACCTCTCCAGAGCAGAGTGCGAAAAATGTAGCAATAAAACGGACAAGCTTCAAGAGCCGCGCCGGACCGGATAACGCTGCCTGCTCCTCCGCATTGCAGTCGCATCTTCCCGCTTGCGAATCGCCCGGTTTTTTTGTACTGATAATAAAGGTGTTCTTTGCATGAATCGATCTCCCTTCAACCGTCAAGAGCGTGACAGCTGCGGCGTCGGTTTCGTCGCCACACTTACCGGTACATACTCACACGAAATCCTTCAGGAAGCTCTCAGCGCCCTCCGCTGCGTGGAACACCGCGGAGCGTGCGGGGCCGACCTTGTTACCGGGGACGGCGCCGGCATCATGGCCGACATCCCGTTTGACCTTATCGGTTACAGGAGGGGGGAAGTCGCCGTCGCATCCCTCTTCATGCCAAGGGCGGAAGAGCGGATGAACCTTTCTCTGGAGATATTCCAGAGCACGTTCCGCTTCTTCGGGCTGGAGATCGTCGCCTACCGGGACATCCCCGTCGACCGTTCCGTCCTCGGCGAGGAAGGCCTCAGGTCGATTCCATCCATGAAGCATGCGATCATCCGGCGTCCGAAACATTGCCGGACAGACGCGTCATTCGACAGGCTCCTGTATACCGCAAAACAGGCCGTCCGGAGCAAGCAGTCTGACCAGGGGATCAACAAGGAATTCTATTTCACATCCCTCTCCGGGACGACGGTCGTGTACAAGGCACTCACGCGCGCCGACGCGTTGGACAGGTTCTATCTGGACCTGAAGAACCCCCGTTTCCTTACCCGCTTCGCCCTTTTCCACCGCAGGTTCAGCACGAACACGCGCACCTCCTGGGACAAGGCGCAGCCCTTCCGCCTGATCGCCCATAACGGCGAGATCAACACGATCGCAGGGAACCGCTCGCGCGCGTTCTCCAGGGAAAAATCGCTCGGGCTCCCGCAGGACCAGCTCGTCACACATGCCGGGATCAGCGATTCCGGGAGCCTCAACGAGATGGTCGAGGCCCTGATGAACCGGAGCAGCATACCGCAAATCGAGGACCTGCTCGCCATCATGATGCCCCCGGCGCACGGACAGAGCGAGTACTACAAATTCTGGAGCCGCGCGATGGAGCCGTGGGATGGCCCCGCAATCATCATGTACTCCGACGGCCGGAACATCGGCGCCCGGCTGGACAGGAACGGGTTCCGCCCTTCCCGGTGGGCCCTTACCGATGAGACGTTTTATCTCTGCTCCGAAGCCGGAGCCTTTGCGATCGATGAGGCGCGCATTCGGGGAAAGGGGATTCTCCACGCCGGAACCGGCGTGAAGGTCGATCTCACGAACGGCCGTATCCACTTCCGCGATCCGAGTCTCTCGAGGGAGAACCGGGACGCCAGGTTCGACCCGAGAACGATCCCGGTGGGAAGCGTGGCCGCGCCGGACCGGGGTGAGCCGGTAAGCAAATTCAGGAAGACACTTTTCACCCTGACGCAGGAGGAGCTCGAAAAGATTGTGTACCCGATGGCCGCCGAAGGGAAGGAACCCATCGGTTCGATGGGGGACACGGCCAGGCCGAACGTCTTCTCGTCCGAACCCCGCCCGTTTTTCGACTATTTCTACCAGCATTTCGCGCAGGTGACCAATCCTCCCCTTGATTACCTGCGCGAGAAGAACATCACGGACCTCCGGGTATTCCTCGGCCGGCGCCCCAACATATTTTTCGCCAAGGACCTGCTCCCCCTTGAGGAGGCCCTGGAGCTCCCGGGTCCCGTGCTCAGCCTGGGGCAGATGCGGTTCACAGAGGCGCTCAGCCACATGCGCCCGTCACAATCTCACATCATCCCCAGGATATTCCCCATGCTCTTCGACAGGGCCGGCGGAGTCATGGGATTCCGCCCCGCCGTCGATGCCCTCGCAGCCGCAGTCCTGGAGGGAGTCGAACACGGGGCGAGCGTCATCGTTCTGAGCGACGAAGGGGCTGATTTCGATCATCCCCCGATCCCCGGGCTCATCGGCCTCCGTGCCGTGGTCCGTGCTCTGAACGAATCGGGGCTCCGGCTCCAGACGTCCATCGTGGTCCATTCCGGTGAGGCGCGGACGCCGCACCATCTGGCTGCGCTCATAGGGTTCGGAGCATCCGCGGTCTGCCCGTACCTTGCGCTTGAGATCGTGCGCAATGACGACCACGAGTCGTTCCGGCGCCTCTCACCGGAGGTCAGGGAGAGGAACTATCTGAACGCGCTCGAATCGGGGCTCCTGAAGATCATGTCCAAGGTCGGGATCTCCGTGGTACAGAGCTACATGAGCGCCAAGCTCTTCACGGCGATCGGTCTGGGGAGCGAACTGATGGACAACTTCTTCCCGGGGATCATGACTCCCCTCGGTGGGATCGGCTATGAGGAACTGGCGCAGGACATACTCGAGAAGACCGCTCTTGCCGCAAGCCCCGAGTACAGTGAGAAGCTCCTCAACACGTACCAGTTCCGCGAACACACGCGCGGGACGATGGGAGAGAAACATGCTATGACGGCCGCCCGTGCGGCCATCGTCCACCGGATGGTGCGCGACGAGGTCGCGGATGATGCACGGACGGACCTCTACGGGCAGTTCGTCGCCATGGGGAGAGAAGCCGAACCGGTGAACATCAGACACCTGTTCGATATCACGCCTGCGGGACCCGCGCTCTCTCCCGATAAAATCGAGGGGAGCCGGGCGATACTCGCACGGTTCGGGTCGGGAGCAATGTCGTTCGGAGCGGTGAGCGCCGAGAGCCAGCGCGACGTCATTCTCGCCATGCGCGAGCTGGGAGGACGAAGCAACAGCGGGGAGGGGGGAGAGAACCCCTTCTATGAGCTGGAGGGTATCACCGCCTACACGAAACAGGTTGCATCGGCCAGGTTCGGCGTGACCGCACAATACCTTGTGGCGGGGAGGGAGCTGCAGATCAAGATCGCGCAGGGAGCAAAGCCGGGTGAAGGGGGGCAACTCATGAGCGTAAAGGTGGACCGGGATATCGCGCGCGCGCGCCATTCCCTCCCCCACGTGGATCTTATTTCGCCCCCTCCCCTTCACGACGTCTACAGCATTGAGGATCTGAAGGAGCTGATCTACGAGCTGAAGCAGGTGCATCCTTCCGCCCCTGTCAGCGTGAAGCTCGTGTCCGGGGACGGCATCGGGACGATCGCCGTCGGCGTGGTCAAAGCGGGCGCGGACATCATTTATATCGCGGGGGGTGACGGCGGGACGGGGGCGGCGACACTCGGCTCGATGAAGCACGCCGGACTCCCCTGGGAATTCGGGCTGATGGAGGCCCACAGGGCGTTGTGTGAAAACGGGTTACGCGGAAGCGTGGAACTGCGAACAGACGGGGGTCTGGCGACGGGGAAGGATGTCGTCATCGCCGCCATCATGGGAGCGGAAGGATTCGATTTCGGGAAGCTCCTCCTCGTCGCCGAAGGGTGCATCATGGCCCGCATCTGCGAAAAGAACACCTGCCCCACGGGTATCGCCACACATGATCCGAAGTTCAAGGCGAAATACAAGGGGCGCCCTGAATACGTCATGAGGATGCTCAGGATCATCGCCGACGACGTGCGGGGAATACTCGCCGGCCTCGGTGTCAGTTCGCTGAAGGAGGTCATGGGAAGGACGGATCTTCTCCGCGTCTCCCCCGCTCACGAGGAGTTCGTCACACAGCGGAAACTCAGGCTCGATTTCTTTCTCTCGGGTCCCGCGAGCCCCCTCCCTGCCCGTGTCGTGAGAAGTGAGGAACCGGTCGGGGACCTCAACCGGCGGATACTCGAAGATGCCAGGGGGACGTTCGGGACCGGAACGCCTCTCAGGCTCTCGTATCCGATCACTACCGCGGACCGCGGCGTCCTCGCAACCCTTTCCGGTGAACTCGCCCGCCGGAAGAACCGGGGGCGCGCTCCGGGGGGTGTCCCGGTGGCGGGAGCACCTTTCGAGGAGATACATGTTGAATTCACCGGAAGCGCCGGTCAGGGGTTCTGCGTATTCCTTGTCGACGGTATCAACGTTGTTCTGAACGGCGAAGCAAACGATTCGGTCTGCAAATCGATGTCGGGGGGAAGCGTCGTCATACGGCCGCATCCCCGTTCGACGAGAGATCCGGGAGAGAGTGCGATTATCGGGCACTGCGCCCTGTACGGCTCCACGGGCGGAGCACTTTTCGTGCACGGCCAGGCGGGGGACAGGTTCGGTGTCCGCAACAGCGGTGCGGTTGCCGTTGTGGAAGGAACAGGACTGCATGCCTGCGAATACATGACACGGGGGACGATCGCCATACTCGGGCCCGTCTCTTACAACGTGGGCGCAGGCATGACGGGGGGATCCGTCTATCTTCGCCGGGATCAGGCCTCCATGATCAACACCGGGTACATCGTCCCACGCGACATGGAGGAGGGTGACCGGGAGGAATTGAGGGAGCTCATCGCGCGCTACTGGGAAAGGACACAGAGCGCCCGTGCAAAGAGCATTCTGGAAGGGAAAACGGACGTCAATGAGCTTTATTTCAAATGCGTCCCGCGTCCCCACGACTAAAAAAACCTGCCATTCTGCTTGACAAAGGTGCGTCGGGGGAGTATATTGATTGATCATGCTTCTCAAGGGTCGAAATACCTCTTCTGACTTCAATCGCGCCGGCTGGTGGTGGCACGCGTGTGAGTTTCCCGGTGAAGCAGTGAGGATCTAGAGACCCGTATTCAACGCCTGAATCTCAACCCTCCCTGGTTCGCCAGGGGGGGTTTTTTATTATCCGGACCCTATGATCACACTGGAAGAGTTCAAGCAACTCGCAAAGACGTCGAACGTGGTCCCCCTCGTCCGTTCCCGACTTGCGGATCTCCATACGCCCGTCTCGGCGTATCTCGCGCTGCGCGAATCAGGCAAAGGATCGTTCCTTTTCGAGAGCGTGGAACGGGACGAAAAGATCGGCCGTTTCTCGTTTGTGGGAGTCGACCCGTTACAGATGATACGCGCCAGGAGGGGGACCGTGGAGGTGTCGGGTGGCGGAGGGCGTTCAACAGTTCGCGGAAGCATCTTCGACGCGCTGGCGACCGAATCAGCCCGCTTCCACCAGGCGGACGTCCCCGGCATGGAAGGGTTCCTCGGTGGATTTGTTGGATATATCGGCTACCCGGCCGTCGCGCGACTCGAGCGGCTTGAACTGCGGGAGCCCGCCGTCGGAGCAGAGGATGAGGCGGTGTTCGGACTCTTCGGGTCGCTTCTCCGGTTCGATCACCGCCGACAGATCGTCCTGCTCGTGCACAATGTCCTGTTGGACGGCAAACGCCCTCTTGATGAAGCCTACAATGAAGGGCGCAAGGCCCTGGACGCGATGGAGCTGAAATTCCTCCGGTCCGTTCCGACTTCGCAGTCGTTCGCCTGCGATATGTCAGCCCCCGTCGAGTCCACGGACCAGGATGGATACTGCGCTGCCGTCGCAAGGGCGAAGAATTACATAACGGAGGGGGATATATTCCAGGTTGTTCTCTCACGGCGCGTCAGTTTCCCGTTCAGCGGGGATCTCTTCGCAGTGTACCGTGCTCTCAGGATGATCAATCCCTCCCCGTATCTCTTTTATATCGATTTCGGAGAAACGCAGCTCGCCGGTTCCTCCCCCGAAGTCCTCGTCAGGGTTGCCGGCGGAACGGTCGAAGTGCTCCCGATCGCGGGGACGAGGCCCAGGGGGAAGACGGAAGAGGAAGACGAGCAGATGGAAGAAGAACTCCTCCATGATGAGAAGGAGCTTGCCGAACATGTGATGCTCGTCGATCTCGGACGGAACGACGTCGGACGAATCAGCAGGTTCGGGAGCGTGCATGTTCCGGTTTTCAAGCGTGTCGAACGCTACTCCCACGTCATGCATATCGTCTCGGAAGTCCGTGGAACACTGAAGGAGGGGTCGGGTGCCCTTGATGCGCTGAAGGCGTGCTTCCCTGCCGGCACCGTCTCCGGGGCCCCCAAGGTCCGTGCGATGCAGATCATCAATGAACTGGAGCCGGCCTCCCGGGGTGTGTATGCGGGTGCAGTCGGATACCTGGGATTCAACGGTTCGCTCGACACCTGCATCGCCATCAGGACCATCGTCGGTCACCGCGGGACGCTCTCGATCCAGGCGGGGGCGGGGATCGTGGCGGATTCGATCCCGGAGAATGAATACCGTGAAACACTGAACAAATCCCGTGCACTCCTGGAGGCAGTCAGCGGGGCCGCCGGGGGGCTGAAAACAATGGGCTTGAGAGACTGACGGAGAGGGAGTGCGATGATACTTGTGATAGACAATTACGACTCATTCACATACAACCTGGTCCAGCTCCTCGGGGGGATCACCCCCTCGATCGAGGTGCGCAGGAACGATGAGGTCTCATTGGACGAGGTCGCGTCGCTCGCCCCGTCGCATATCGTCCTCTCACCCGGTCCCGGGCGACCGGAGGAGGCGGGAATCACGGTCGCCCTTGTGAAACGATTCGCTTCGTCAATCCCCATACTCGGAGTGTGCCTGGGACATCAGGCCATCGGTGTCGCCTTCGGAGCGAGGGTGGTGCATGCTCGCTCGCTGATGCACGGGAGGACGTCCGCAATCCACCATGCGGGGGACCCGCTGTTCCGGGGAGTGATGAACCCCTGCACGGCCACCCGATACCACTCCCTGGTGATATCGCCGGAGGGGTTTCCCCGGGATCTGTCGAGGATTGCGGAGACCTCCGATGGGGTCATCATGGCGGTCCGGCACCGGACATACTCCACGGTGGGCGTTCAGTTTCACCCGGAGTCGATTCTCACGGAGGAAGGGGAGCTTATGATGCGCAACTGGATGGAGGTGAGCTCATGACGATGAAACAGTTCATCGAAAAATGCCTTGCCGGCGAGAACCTTACCACCGACGAGGCATCGGCGGCGCTCGAACTTATAATGACCGACCAGGCGTCGGATTCACAGATCGCAGGGCTCCTGGTGGCGCTGCGGGCCAAGGGGGAGACCGTTGACGAGCTGGTCGGGTTTGCCCGGACGATGCGTGAAAAATCTGTGAAAGTCAGGGCGGACGACCCGCATGCGATCGACATGTGCGGGACGGGAGGGGACGGGCTCGGCACATTCAATATCTCGACTCTTGCGTCGCTTGTGGCTGCGGGTGCGGGAGTGACTGTCGCCAAGCACGGGAACCGGTCGGTCTCGAGCCGCAGCGGCAGCGCCGATCTCCTCAAGGCGCTGGGAGTCAACATATCGATCCCGCCTGAACGGGCCGGCACGTGCCTCAACGTCGTCGGCGTCGGGTTCCTTTTCGCTCCCCTGTTTCATCCGGCGATGAAATACGCTGCCAGGCCAAGGGCGGAGCTGGGGGTCCGGACGATATTCAATCTCCTCGGCCCGATCACGAACCCGGCCGGGGTCACGAAACAACTCGTCGGGACGTACCGGAAGGATGCCGCCACCCGGATCGCAGGGGCGCTCACCCGGCTTTCCACCGAACGGGCCTGCGTGGTGCACAGCGACGGCGGCATGGATGAAGTCGCCGTTTCGGGCGAGACTTCCGTCCTCGAGGTCAATGGGGACAGACCGACGAAGAGCTATAGGGTCTCCGCCGGTTCGTTCGGGCTCTCGGATCAAGGCGGATCCTCCGTGGTCGGCGGAACGCCCGAGGAAAATGCCCGGATCGCCCTGAACGTCCTGGAGAAACACCGGGGGACGCACCGGGATGTCGTCGTGGCAAATGCAGCGTTCGGTATCTATGTCGCCGGCAAAGCGAAAGATCTCGCCGAAGGGAGCGCGAAGGCTGCCGAATCCATCGATTCGGGGCGGGCGATGCAGACGCTCAATCGGCTCGTGGAGTATACGAACCTCCCATGAATATTCTGAACGCCATACTGGACCATACGCGGGGTGAGATTGCGAAAAGGAAAACCCGCATCCCTGCGGACGTGCTCAGGGAGCGCCCGTTGTACGGCAGAACCCCACTCTCCCTCTCGGCGGCGCTGCGCAGAAAATCACCTGCCGTGATCGCCGAAATCAAAAAGGCATCCCCTTCCAGGGGGGTGATCTGCCGCGACTTTGATCCCTCCCGCATTGCACGGCGGTACGAGGCCGCGGGCGCGTGCGCGATCTCCGTCCTGACGGAACAGAAGTACTTCCTTGGGTCCATGGAGGATCTCGAGTCGGCGCGCCGCGCGGTGGCGCTTCCGATTATCCGGAAGGATTTTGTGCTCGATCCATACCAGATTCACGAAGCAAAAGCGGCCGGCGCTGATGCGGTGCTCCTCATCGCTGCGGCCCTCGGCCCGGGAGAACTTTCGTCCCTCCTCGCGGAAGCCCGTTCGATCGGGATGGAGACGCTCGTCGAGGTCCACTCCCCCGGGGAACTTGAGTCACTCCGGGATCTGGACATCCCTCTCATCGGGATCAACAACCGTGACCTCGTCACATTCGAAACCGACATATCCCTCTCCATCGCCCTGGGCCCGAAGCTCCCCCCGGGGTCGCTCGGCGTCAGTGAGAGCGGCATACGCAACGGAGGGGACATTGAACGTCTTTCGCGGGCGGGGATTCATGCATTTCTTGTCGGCGAGCACTTTATGAGCTCGGGAGACCCGGGAAAAGCGCTTGCTGAACTGCTTCAGAGTGCAGGAGCGGCGTCATGATCGTCAAGATCTGCGGCATCACGCGCCTGGAGGACGCTCTTGCTTCCGCGGAAGAGGGGGCGGCGGCCGTCGGATTCATTTTTGTTCGATCGAGTCCCCGGTATATAGCTCCGGCCGCTGCCGCAGAGATCATAAGGAAACTTCCCCCCTTCATTTGCCCGGTAGGGGTATTCGTCAACGAAGCCCGTGCGGATCTCCTTACGACGATAGAGCGGACAAGGATACGGTGTCTGCAGCTTCACGGGGAGGAAACACCGGCCGATACGGTCGGCTATCCGGTGCCGGTCATCAAAGCGTTCCGTGTGGGGGATGAGTTTGACCCGTCGGTGATCGCATCATACTCGCTCCCGGCGTATCTCTTCGATGCCGCCGTTCCGGGGATGCACGGTGGGACCGGAAAGACGTTCGACTGGACCAAGGTGCAGCAAGCCGCCCCCTACGGCAGGATCATACTCGCCGGCGGAATCACTCCCGAAAACGCCGCCGTCGCCTCCCGCACAGCACGCCCGTACGCGATAGATGTGAGCAGCGGCGTGGAGTCTTCCCCCGGGGTCAAAGACAGGCGGAAAATCAAAAACCTTTTCGAGAATCTCCGCAATGCGTAAGTGTACGTTTGTAGCCCCCATCGAACCGGAGCCTCCATGCTCATACTGATGAAGAAAGATGCCACAAAGGAAGACCTCCTCCGTGTCAGGGAGAAGATCGAGACGATGGGATTCCGCGCTCACGAGATCCCCGGGGCACAGAGGACTGCAATAGGCATCACCGGGAACAAGGGGAAGATCAGTCCCGAACAGTTCACGACGATGAGCGGCGTGGATGACGCAATCCTGGTCTCCAAACCGTACAAACTCGCCGGGCGGGATGCGAGGAAGGAGAATTCCGAGATCAGCGTGGGGGGAGAGCGTATCGGGGGGCGTGAGCTTGCAGTCATCGCGGGGCCCTGTTCCGTTGAGAGCTGGGAGCAGTTGATAACGACAGCCCGCGTTGTAAAGGAGTCGGGGGCCAAATTCCTTCGCGGAGGCGCGTTCAAGCCCAGGAGCTCCCCCTACGCGTTTCAGGGGATGAAGGAGGAGGGACTGGTACTCCTCAGGGAAGCGAAAGCTGAGACGGGGCTGAAGATCGTCACGGAGGCCAAAGACGTCTTCACGCTCTCCGCAGTCGCCGAAGTTGCCGACATGATCCAGATCGGTGCGCGCAACATGAGCAATTTCAGCCTCCTCGAGGCGGTGGGAGATCTCCGGATACCCATCCTCCTGAAGAGGGGGATATCCTCGACGATAGAAGAGCTCCTGATGGCGGCGGAGTATATACTGGCGCGCGGCAATCTGAACGTGATACTCTGTGAAAGGGGGATCAGGACATTTGAACCTTCGACACGGTACACGCTTGATCTCAATGCCGTCCCTGTCGTCAAGAAGCTCTCTCATCTCCCGATCATCGTCGATCCGAGCCATGGCATCGGGATGTGGGACGGAGTGACTGCGATGGCTCTGGCCGGTGTGGCCGCGGGCGCAGACGGCCTGATGATTGAAATCCACCCTCACCCCTCGGAGGCCCTCTCCGACGGATACCAGTCCCTGAAGCCGGAACGGTTCAGGGACCTCATGGAGAGGGTGCGCCGCATGGCGGACCTCCTCGACCGTTCGGTTGCCGCGGAGGTTCCCCAATGACACTGGAAAAGAAAGAGTCGACCCTCTCCTGGCCTGACGGGCGGGGATATTTCGGTGCGTACGGCGGGCAGTTTGTCCCCGAGACGCTTGTTCCCGCACTGCGTGAACTCGAGTTGATGTACGAATCAGCAAGGAACGACCCCGCCTTCCAGGAGGAATATCTCCGTCTGCTGAACGACTTTGCGGGACGCCCGACGCCCCTCACGTTTGCCGGGCGGCTGACAGGCCACTACGGGAGGGGAAAAGTGTATCTGAAACGGGAGGACCTGTGCCACACCGGGGCGCATAAGATTAACAACACGGTAGGGCAGATCCTGCTCGCGATGAGATCGGGGAAGAAACGAATCATTGCCGAGACCGGGGCCGGGCAGCACGGCGTTGCGACCGCGACTGTTGCGGCGAAGATGGGGCTGGAATGCTGCGTGTACATGGGGGAGGAAGATGTCGCGCGCCAGCAGCTTAACGTCCGCCGCATGGAAATGCTCGGGGCGACTGTGGTGACAGTGCGATCGGGAAGCAGGACGCTGAAAGACGCGACGAGTGAAGCAATCCGCGACTGGGTTTCCAGCGTGGAAGATACGTTCTATATCATCGGATCGGTCGTGGGTCCCCACCCTTACCCGCTGATGGTGCGGGATTTTCAGTCTGTCATCGGGAAGGAGACCTCCGCCCAGATTGAAAAAGCGGAAGGGAAAGCCCCCGATCACCTGCTGGCCTGCGTGGGGGGCGGAAGCAACGCGATCGGACTTTTCCATCCCTTCCTGGGGACCCGCGCGATCATGACGGGCGTCGAGGCGGCGGGAGAGGGACTTGACACGGGGCGTCACGCTGCGACCCTCACGAAGGGGCGCCCCGGTGTGCTTCACGGATCGCTCAGCTATCTCCTGCAGGACGCGAACGGACAGGTCCAGCTGGCACATTCGATCTCCGCGGGACTGGACTATCCCGGGGTCGGCCCCGAACACAGCGCACTGAAGGACTCGGGGAGAGTCCGCTATGTCTCCGTGACCGACGCCGAAGCGCTGGAGGCCGCCCGGCTGATCTCGCGGCTTGAGGGGATAATTCCCGCGCTCGAGACCGCCCATGCGCTCGCATATCTGGAGACGCTTATGAGGGAAACGGCGAATGAAGATGTGGTCGTGGTGAGCCTTTCGGGGAGGGGAGACAAGGATATGGAGACATACTCTGCCCACAGCGTGTGACGTGCCCGTCATGAACCGACTGACAACAGTCCTCTCATCTCTCCGCGACCGTCGGAAAAAGGCGCTGGCGCTTTTCCTTACGGCAGGATACCCCGAAGCAGATTCCACCCCGGGATTGGTGCTTTCGCTCTCAGCTGCAGGGGCGGACGTCATCGAGATCGGGATGCCGTTTTCCGACCCGCTGGCCGACGGTCCGGTGATACAGCAGAGTTCTGCAATCGCTCTGCAAAACGGCGTCACGATTGCGAGGACACTCGACGCCATCCGGACGATCAGGAAGACCTCATCGGTCCCTCTCGTCCTCATGGGATATATCAATCCCATACTGAGCTACGGGTCTGACCGGTTTTTCCGGGATGCCGCATCCTCCGGGGTCGACGGTCTGATACTCCCCGAACTGACGCTGGAAGAATCCGTCCGATTTAAAGCCGAAATATCCCGGAGCGGCCTTGCGCAGATACTTCTCGTGGCTCCCACGACGCCTGAGGAGAGGGTAATCGCGATCGATGCGGCGTCCAGCGGGTTTCTGTACTGCGTATCAACGACGGGCGTCACCGGAAGCGCCGGAAAGGGGACGCCGGATGAGTTCCTCACACGCGTCAAGAACTGCGCGAAGAGGAACCCCGTTCTCGTGGGGTTCGGCATATCGACGCCCGAGGGGGCCAGACACGCCGCGCTTCTGAGCGACGGCGTGATCATCGGATCTGCACTCATCAGGCGTCTCACAGAGGGAGAAGCGATCGGGTCCATCATCTCATGGGTCGGTTCCATCCGCGACGCCCTCTCCACTCGTGTGCCCTCCGGCATATAATCCTTCTGGAAGGTGAAAGCGCTTGACTTTTCCCGTTCCCGGGATTATATTCGAAAGTCGGTCGATAATCGACTGACAATAATCGTTCGGTGTCCCGCCCCCGGGCGGGATGAAAAGGGAATTCCGTTCAAACCGGAAGCTGCCCCGCAACTGTTAATGGCAAACTTCGCGACCGCCACTGTCCGATGATCGTCTGGACGGGAAGGCGCCGCGAGTAACAGCGCCATGAGCCAGGAGACCTGCCGGACTCTCCCTGTATGCCTTCGCGGGAAGGATCGGGATCCGCAGTGTTCGCCAATGGCGTCCTGGACCCCCGTCGTTCTTCGTGAATGCCGGGGTAAATTTTTCCAGGACGATCATGAAACCACTTCGCATCCCCTCTTCGCTCATCCCCGTTTTGCTCATCCACATTTCACTCGCTTCGGCACCGGAGAGTGCCCGGGCCGGGGGAGGGACCCCTGATACTCTCGCTCGCAATTACACGCTGAACGAGATCGTCGTTACGGCCACGCGACGGGGAGTGGTCTCGGCAACTGCCCCCTCCGCTGTCACCGTCGTTTCCCGCGAGGCGATAGAAGCGATGCCGGGGACACTCCTCAGCTCCGCTCTTTCCGGGACACCGGGCCTGTCGCTTCGCGCATACGGCGGGGGGACTTCTCTCCAGACGATTTCTCTGCGGGGGATGTCGCCGGAACACACGCTTCTCCTAATTGATGGCCAGCGCTATAACTCGTTTCAGAACGGGCTTGCGGATTTCGGAATCCTCTCCTCCTCCGACGTCGACCACGTCGAGATAGTCCGGGGTGGCTCCTCCGCCCTTTACGGATCAGATGCCGTCGGAGGCGTCATCAACGTGATCACGCGCGCCGCCGGAGAAGGCGTTCACGGCTCCGCGTCCACGATGCTCGGTTCAAACCACAGCAGCGCTTCCGAGCTCCGGATGGAAGCAGGCGGAGAGGAGCTCGGCATACGCGGATCCCTCAGGAGAGAACAGGGGAGGGGGGATTACGAATTCAGATTCAACGACGGAAGGACCGAAACGACGCTGACCAGGGGTGGCGAGGACTATGCACTCCTCAGCGGCGACGTCCGGGCCGACTGGAGGGTCAGCCCGACGCTTCGGAGCACGGCGTCATTCACATACGCGGACGCAGACCGCGGGAGTCCGGGCGTGGTGACGGATCCTTCTTCGAACGGGAGAGGGAGGCTCTGGGACAGGCTCGAGTATCTCCGCGGAGGAATCGACTGGGACGCGGCCGGGGGGCTTTCACTCCGGGTCAACGGGTCCGCGCACTACGGTCTCGAGCACTATGATGACCCCGGGCAACTCCTGAACGGTTCGACGCTTCACAGCCTGTACGCGAACCATGACGTCATTCTCACGCCCGAGGCTCTCTTCAATTTCTCCCCCGGGCTCTCCGGGCTGGCGGGTGTGGAATATGCCAGGGTTTCGCTCCAGAGCAGCGAGATTGTGGATGCGGTGAGGATACAGAGGAGCGCGTTCCTGAGCACAGAACACTCCTTCGTCCTCCCTTTTCAGGTGCCGTTCGAGATCATTCTCTATCCGTCGATCCGGTACGACGCATATTCAGACGTCACCGGCGATGTGAGCCCCCGGCTGGGGTTGAACATCGGTCTCTTCCGGGATCCGGTGCTCCGGCTGAAAGCCAGTTACGGGAAGAGCTTCAGGGCTCCGGTCCTGAATGACCTCTACTGGATTGAAGGAGGGAATCCGGCACTGAGGCCTGAACGCGCGCTCTCGTTCGATGCCGGACTCCGCTCCGAAATAGAGCTCTGGGGCTCCTTGCGCATCGAGGCCACATATTTCTCGATTGACAGCAGGGACAGGATAGTGTGGGTCCCCGCTTCAGGGACGTTCTGGTCCCCGAAGAACATCTCCTCTGTCACCTCACGCGGGGCCGAGGCGGAAGCGGTCTGGACCGGGTTCGACGGTGTGCTTCGCCTGACGCTGAACGGGACGTGGACGTACGTCACCAAAACAAGCGCCGACTTTCCAGGCGATCCCACGGAAGGGAAGAGGCTCATCTACGAGCCCGCTCAGACGCTCAACGGGGTCGCGGAGGCGCGATGGGGCTCCGTGATGCTCCTCCTCCGGCATTCGTGGATAAGTTACCGTTACACTACGGAGATCAACGACAGGTTTCTCCCGGCATACTCGCTCGAATCTGCGGCCCTCAGATACAAGCTGCCGGTCGGTCCTTTCAATGCGTCGGTGAAAGCAGAGGTCAACAACATTTTCAACACTTCCTACCAGGTTGTCGCGCTCTATCCCATGCCGTTGCGCGAGGTCCGCGTGACGCTGGAGGCGGGCCTATGAAACTCCGGGCAATCATCTGCGTTTGTGCATCGGCGCTCGCTGTCTCCCCGGCCGGATGCGTCAAAGATCCCGTTTCCGCGCTCGAGGAGGTTCCGATCCCTTCCGCGCACGGGGTCTATATCATCAACCAGGGGATTTTCGGCCGCGGCAACGCCTCGCTTTCGTATTACGACCTCGCCTCGTTCCGCGTCTATAACGATGTTTTCACCGCAGTCAACGGGAAGAACCTCGGCGATGTCGCGCAGGGGATGACGATCAGGGGCTCGTCCGGCTTTGTGGTGGTGAACAACTCGCAGAAGATCGAAATCATAGACCTCGCAACGAACCTCAACACGGGGACGATCTCCACCGGGAGCGGCTCGAGTCCCGGTCAAATGGCATTCGTGAACGATACGCTGGCACTTGTGACAGATCTGTATGCAAACGCCCTCCTTGTCGTCGACGTGCCGGCCCGGCGGGTGACGGGGTCAATCCCCGTCGGTGCGAATCCGGCGGGCGTCGCGATCGCCGGGGGAAAAGCCTACGTTTCAAACTCCGGGTTCGGGAGCGGCAGGACGGTCTCCGTGGTCTCGCTCCTGAGCCTCTCGGTGATCCGGACAGTC
>Ga0182011_10000062_pt1 | contig 82234 bp, 100 predicted proteins | sample 711E1DmetaG_FD_120481 | JGI IMG/M metagenome (GOLD analysis project Ga0182011, IMG submission 120481) | Permafrost microbial communities from Stordalen Mire, Sweden - 711E1D metaG | ecosystem: Environmental > Terrestrial > Soil > Wetlands > Permafrost | place: Sweden: Stordalen | collected...
ACAAAAAGGGAAAGAAATAGAAATATTGCAAGACCAAATGAAAGACATCATGGATGTGGTTAAAGCGTTACAACTAGAAAAAGAAGCCGAGAAAATAATCGTATTACAAACTCCTAGATAATAATAAATAACATTACAACCTCTAGCATTATATGCTAGACGAGAAATACATACAATCCGAAAAAGAAAGACTTTTAAAAAAGTATAAATGTCAAACAATAGAAGAAGTAATACGAATTCTAGAAGAAATTATTAACACAAACCGATCGTCCGCAAGTCTAACGTCGCAGGTGCCTTAATGGGCGGGGCTAGTAGTTATCGTGCTCGCTTCAGGGGTCTACTTTTTTACCCTTGAAACGGCACCTTTTTATTACCTGTCTACTTTTGTGTATAATAATATCCGAGATCCTATTATTAGAGGCGATACCTATGGTTCGAAGGCTACCTGTTGTTGAATATAAAGGCAAAAGATATTTTCTTGATGATAGGTTAAAGCAGATACGTAATGTTGATAATCCACATGACTTTGCAGATTTCGAGGAATTAGACCAATCAAAGATCAAAGTTGTTGAGACCGAACAAAACTTCTAAATTGTGGTATTATTTTGTGATACAAAATCCGACACTGAAACAAGGTAATAGATATTCTGAGAGATTGGAAAGCTTTTTTCCATTTTTATTGTTTATGTTTTTTTCGTAAACTTTATACAGCATAGTACGTTCTGCTCAATATGGCAAAGAGTGATAAGTATAACACTTATATGATTGTCGAGTTCATTATTCTTGTTACTTCTGTAGTCTTCACTTTTATTGAGATATGGTTTAAAGATCAGTTTGTTTCTCCTACTTCATGGATTGTGGGATTTGGCTCGTTCGTATTTGGATTAACCGTTAGTGCTATGATTCCAGGAATATTCTATAAGGGTGGGGAGGGCTACAACCTCGTTCTTGATAGATTCACTAAAAAAGAAAAGGCATTTGGATGGTTTTTGCTAGAGTTGTTGATAGGATTTGGCATTGTTGCTGGTCTATTGTGGACTAGTAATTATTTATTCAAAACATTTTATAATTATGTATATCTAATGATTATAGAGTGGCTCTTGCTAGTTTACATATGGTTTAGCAACAGAAGTAAGTATAAATTTCCTTGGTTTTATACGGTAGTTACAAATATCATTCTTGTTGGTTGCGGTTATATAATATATGCTTTGTACTAATAATTTCTAGATAAAACCCAAATATTTATAATTTGGTATCATTCAAACGTATATATGAAGGAAGTACGGTTCTATCGTTCTAATGAGAGACCTTATGGGATTTTTAGTAATCTTTATCGTAGAGAATTTGTATTTGAAGGCAGAGTTTTTCCTACTAGAGAGCATGCATATCAGTATGGTAAACCTTCGAAGCAAGAGGTTAAAGATTGGCTTATGAATGCACCAACTCCCTCTTTGCTTGCGATTACTGCGCATGGTCTTCTGACGTGGGATATTTCCCCTGATTGGTCGAAAACCAAAGTTGAGCGCATGAAACGTGTGCTTCATGTATTTGCTGAGCAACATGCTGATTTTAGAAAAATTCTTCTATCAACAGGCAATGCCAAAATTATAGAAACAGCTACTACGGATAATGCTGTGAATAGATTCTGGGGAGAAGTCAACGGAAAAGGAAAAAACACGTTAGGACTGCTCCTAATGGAACTGCGAGAGAAATTAAAAAAGTAGGTCGTACTCTTTTTTTGGAATATGTGGAATCGTTTGAATCATAGTTTTTTATAAATCATATTTATAAATTCTAGAATACTCCCTCTGGTATGGCTAAGAAGAAAGATATTGATGATTTAGACATTGGTAGTTCTTACGATAATTTCTATTTTGATGTTTGTATTTATGATGCTATTTGTGATATAACGAATATCACTAATGTGGCTCAATCTGAGTTGAATTTATCTCTACAACAAAATGTTAGAGGCATTTCTTATTTTTACGAATTATTGATGATAGACATGATTGATCATTTAGAAAATTTGGCAATCAACTACAATGTTCATGATGTTTTACATTGGAGTCATAGTGATATCGGTGAAGAGGCTGTTAGAGATGTAATAAAGACAGAACCAGTATTAAAGTATATTTTTGATTTCAATAATCTAAGAAAAGAATTTGCCAAAATAAGATTAAAAGATGGTTCTATAACAGAAGTAGATTATAAGAGCTTTCTCAATCTTTCTACTAGAATGAAAACTATGATTGAAGATGCTAACAAATTTATTGTCAGTGACCTTCAGATTACTTCATTGAATATTGACTATGAAAAAGCATTAATAATAAATTGGTTTTTAGTGAAATATAACTATGTCGAAGGAGATGCCAATTTTCGCATGTGGTTAAAAAAAGAAGATAAACCACCTTTAAGCGATGCAGATATAATTTGTTCATATCCAGGAGGAGCACCGTTTTTTTATACAATGCCAAAAGAGACCAGGAGAACCTATCACCTGCAACATCCCAAAATTCTTAATAATAATTCTGAATATCTAAATGGGTATAAAATTATGCTTGTCGCCTTCTATAAAAAATATCTTCCCGACCAGTTGTATTCTACTGCTAAGGATCTTATAACACAAGCGAAAACATGGCATGATATACATCGAGTATTTGGAAAACTTAGCGATATGGTTGAAACACCTAAACATCTACTTAAACCAGTATTTGAAATAAACAAGAAGAATGTAATAAAAGACATAGTGTCTGGAACTACTGCTAAATCAGAGAAAGATCTAGATTTAATATTTCGAAGAATCAATAATTTACAAATAAAAGTATTACGTTCAAACGAACAGTATAATACAGAGACTCTGTTTTATCACATTTTACTAGGGGCACGTTATGTTCAAAATGAGCATATAGAAGTTTTAGAATTTAAGCAACTCTATGGCGATACGGCTAAGTTTTCATATGCTATTTTTATACCAATTACTAGCTGGATTTCTGACGGTTCATATTGGCTATTTTTTGATGAATTAGCAATTGCAAGCACTGTGAACAGTTACAAATCTCAAGGCAAAATCTTTATCGATGGATATACACAATTACTGAAAAAAACAGATGGTGATAAATACCATTTTAAAACTTACGAGATTGATGGAGATTTATTACAAAAATACATTTATCACAAAGATGTACGTGAACTAGTAACAGCTGAAATGAATGAGAAGATAAAGACCAGCAAAGGGCTTCTAGGACAATTTATTGCATATCTATACCTAGCAAAGAGATATGACGCCAAACTTATAGATATATCTAAAAATATTGGTTCCACAGATATAGATGTTATAGCAGAGAATAGTGAGAAACTATTTTTGGTTCAAGCAAAAACTACATTTCCATTTTCCAAAAAATCTTTAGACGATTTATACAAGCATTTTGAAACTATTGAAAAAAGCATAAAAACGATTAAACAAATACAAAAAATATTATTTGTAAGCAACGAAGAAGGATTTAATGAAGATTATGCACAGCACATGGTTGATAATGAATTAGATGAAATGGATGGTACAGACATAAGTACTCAAAAAGAATCCGCCAGAGAAAATTTGAAATCAAAGAACATAGAAGTCTTAACGTATAAAGACTTAAGAGAGATGCTATCAGTCAAAGAATATGAGGATTTTCTAGCAAAAATAGACAAAATAATAGATTATTCAGAATTAGATTTTGAAGATTACTGGGCATAATAATATCATTTTCTTTCGTGATACAATCTCCGAGTTTATCTAATTAATCTTCTAAACCTTTACCTTCTTGGAGGCGATCTAAATGGTAAGACAACTACCCATAATCGACTACAAGGGCAAGAAATACTTTCGAGATGATAGGCTAAGGCAGATACGTAACGTGGACAATCCACATGATTACGTAGATTTTGAAGAAATGAGTGGAGGCGATTGAACATGGCAGGCGATCCATATATCGAAGGATACAGAAAGGCAGTAAAGAATGCAAAAAACAACAAAGAGCTAGACACAGTTTTGAATAAGCTGTATGACTCTGGCTTTGAGGATGGATGTAATGAAGGCAACGAGTAGGTTGCCTCATATTTCATTTATAAACTTAAACTATATAAAAGACACACTTCTTCTATGAGTATGCCTTTTGAAGTTTTAGGTAAAAAACGTGAATCTTTGACTTATCAGGCAGAGGCATATAAAACTCTTGTACGTGAGTATTTGGAGTCTGAAGGGTATGCATCTCGTACAGATTCGTATCATGAAGGACATTTACCTGATATTATTTTGACACATACATCTGAGCAATCTGCTGAGTTATGGGTAGAGTGTAAAGCGACAAAAATATCCCCGAGCGATAAAGAACTAAAAAAAGAGCTTCTACATTATTTAATGGAGAAAGATAAAAGAATGAAAGAAAATGTTAAGGTTATGGTTTTTGCAACTCATGTTGCAAAACAAAAAGATTTTCAAAAAATATTCACAAAAAAACATGGTCCTAAACTAATTCCTGAGTGGTTGGCTGATGCTATATCTGAATTGAAAGAAGAAGAGAAAGAAACCATAACAACAATGGATGAAAAGAAGCTTGTTGATTTCTTCCTTGGTGTTGATATAAAAATAGCAGAGCCAGATTGGTTAAAAAGAGTAACTGCTGAAAAGAATAGAAGAAATAGATTGTCCACAGATAGGTATGTAGACGACCTGCATGCTAGATCTAAACGGTTAAGTGAACCCATCAATGAATCCATAGAACTCATTACTAGTATGCTAGAATTAGCTCATCCAGATGTAATCTATAGAGCAGTAACTAACAAATTGAAAACTAAGGATAAAATATATTCTTATTTTACTGCATCTAATATAGAAACTCCGCCGTTTACATTTTTTCCAGAGAAAAATCAAATAAGTACATTTTGTGATTTTGATGAAAGGAATTCTTTAACAAAAATAATCAAGAAGGATTCAATCACAAAGCTATCTCTTAGTAAAGGGGAAGTTTCTCCACAAAATATTCATGCTATTTTAAATATGCATCTTCGTAGAATATTTTGGAAAAAAGGATTATTAAGAATCTCAAATAAATATATTTATTTCTTTCCAGCGTTAGAAAAAGATGGAAAAATAGAAGATAGAGAAGTAGAGTTTATGCCTGGAAAGAAAAAGAATGTTGTGCATGTACAAAGAATGGATAATGGTACAATTCATCATGTTTTTCATCATGCTGTAGAATTAGTACCTCAGAGGTTATGGGATAAGACTTTTTTGAAAATTAAGCCAACTAAAGTATTTACGCTTGATGGAAAGACTCCTCTTGAAGGTCAAAAGAAAAGATTAATAGAGGAGAAATATAGGAATCCGATGTATAACAGAAACCCTGCGCAAATTTTAGAAGTCAATTTCTGGCAATCTTTTCTTTCTCAAACTAACAATTTTGAAAAAGAAAAAGAATATTGGTTTGATGAAATAAAATTTGGAAAGTTGCTGACAACGGTCTCACCTTGCCGTCCAAAGATACAAATAGACACTGATCAAACGAAACTAGGCGAATATTAAAATGAAAACAAAAATTTTATCAGAACCGAATCTTTATTTTAATAAAGGAGAGGTATATCATGATCCGAAAATAGGTCTTTTAAAGTATGGACCCCATGGTTTAAATAAAAATGGTGAAGAATCAGTTACGATAAAAGTCGGAGTCATTGGAACCCATAAATATATCACAAAATTTAAAGCATTTCTCCAAGAATTAAAATCGCGAATAGATGGAGAATTAAACAAGGATACTGGATTAAAAGAGCCAGATTTCCCTGGTTTAGGAATAGAAAAACCTTTGAGATTTGATGTTGAAATAAACCCTGATTGGATAGAAACTATTGATGAACAAGATATACTCTCGCTAGAACAGTATGATAGAAAAGAACGTGTTGTAAGAGCTCTAAAACTTTATGAAACAAAATTAAAGGATTTATCTGTCGCCGATCCAAAACCCAACCTAGTTTTTATCCCGCTCAGCACTCAATTATTAGAACTCTGTAAAGAGCCAGGTTTAAAGATTGATAAAATAAAATATGCTAGAAGAAATATTGTGCATAAAGAAAGTGAAATAATTCCTCTATTTGATTTTCATAATGCGCTAAAGATCGTAGCATATAGAGAAGGCGGATTTACTACACAAATAATTAGACCTAAAACTTTAAAATTTGAAGGTGGGCAAGATTCAGCTACTACGGCATGGAATTTTTCTGTATCCACATATTATAAAGCCACTGATCAGCCTTGGAAATTGGCAGAATTAGATGATGAGACTTGCTATGCGGGTGTTTCTTTTTTTCAAGATTTTTCTTTAGGGAAAACTACTATGAGAGCAAGTATGGCTCAAGTCTATCTAAGAACTGGAGAAAGTCAAGTTATTAGAGGAGATCCATTCAAATGGGAGGGAAGAGGCAGAAGTCCCGAGCTTACAAATGAACAGGCAAAAAAATTAATACTTGATGTCATAGAATTATATAAAAGAAATAAGGGAGGTAGACTGCCAAAAAGAGTTGTTATCCATAAAACCTCTCCATTTTCAGAAGAAGAGATAAGTGGATTTAATGAAGTTTTAAAAGATGTAGAAACTGTAGATTACGTTCACATTATGGAACATAGCGGTATTTTAGCCCTGCCTAAAGGTCAAAATTATCCTGCAATGAGACGAACTTTAATATATGATGAAAACCAAAAAGGAAATAAAGATATAATATTGTTTACAACTGGATTTGTGCCAGCACTTAATACGTACATGGGTACGGGTGTTCCTATTCCCTTACTACTGAAAACGTATAGATTAGATTCTACTCCTGAAATAATCGCTCAAGATATTCTTGCATTAACAAAACTAGATTGGAATAGTTGTGATTATAACACTCACATGCCCGTAACTATATCCGTATCGAAAAAAGTTGGTGATATTTTAGCAGAATCTAGTGCTGAAAAAGTTACTATTGGCAGTAATTATAGATACTATATGTAATTGTGATACATTCTCCGAGTTTCAAATTTCTATGATGACAACCGTTAAGGTTGTATGGAATTAAATAAAATTTATTGCATGGATGCTTTAGCATTTCTCAAACAAATCTCAGATAATAGTGTTGACCTTGTCGTGACAGATCCACCATATAACATCTCTCAAAAACAGAATATGAAGTTTGATGGTCGTGTTATTATTAAGAACTTTGGTGACTGGGACTTTGGCTTTGATCCTAAACCAATTTTAGCCGAATTGCGCAGAGTTCTCAAACCAAACGGGCAAATCTACGTCTTCTGTGGAACAGCGCAAATTCCAATTTATATGCAAGAATTCATTGAAAAATGGTTTTTTAGAAATTTGCTAATTTGGTATAAGACGAATCCTCCCCCAAGAATGAGCAAAACAAACTTCCTATTCGCTACAGAATATATTGTCTATGCAATTAAAGATAAAGGAAAGCCTAGTTTATCAACATTTAATTTTTCTTCTCAATCAACAATGCATAACACATTCATATCAGGGGCTTTACAAGGGAAAGAACGATTAAAAGGAAAGGATGGGATGGCAATACATCCAACACAAAAACCACTAGCGATATTAAAGAAATTGATTTCTGTATCGAGTAAAGAAGGAGATATAGTGCTAGATCCATTCATGGGAATAGGATCAACAGCAGTGGCATGCAAAGAACTAAAAAGGGAGTTTATAGGCTGTGAAATAAATAAAACATACGTAGAATGGGCAAATAATCGTCTTCTTGAGTAAACTATATAAAAAGATGGCTCATTACTAGTATCAGGTGATTTTGTGGAAGGAATATTTACATTGCCATATTCGGAGTATGATTCTATCAATACAGTAAGTAAATTACTAAAGAAATCTGACGGATATGGATTTTACATACCAGTTAGTCGCCAACAAAAGGGCACAGACTTTATCATCATGAATCACAAAAATGGTAAAAGTCTCCGTGTTCAAGTAAAAAGTTCCAGATCTTATATTGCGCATAAGTCAAAAAGAAAAACTATTGAAAAATGTCGCAATCATCTATGGTTTAATAATTTTCTAGATCGTTATGATGAAGGTAATGCGGATTTGTATCTCCTATATGGACTTTACCCTCAATTTAAGGATGGAAACAGAGTTACTTCTAAAGATAAATCATGGAAATCTATAATCTTGTGTTTCTCCGAGCCAGAAATGTTTAACTTTTTAAAAGAAGTCAAAACAAAGAAAGAGAAAAAGAGCGATAAATTTTTCGGATTAGAATTTGATAATCCTGATAAGATTACTACAGAAAGAGGATTCGTTGAGAAAAGAGAGATGACTGATCACCTTGTTGAAAGATACATCAACAAAATAACAGAAATGCTCAAATAACGTTCAAAACATTATATTTCTCTAAGCTTTTTAATTATCTCAACTTCGGCTAAAGTATCTAATTCGCAATACTTTTTTAGTGAGTGAATTAATTCTTCTTTGTCAGGTGAGTTAGCTATAATTTTTTCGTATGTGCAGAATGCTTCTTCTCCGTTGCTCACTCCCATTTCTTTGTAGCTTAATTTTGAGAATATTGGTAAGATTACTTTTATTGAGTATCTTCCTTGTTGGTCTGGATTATAATAGTGAAATTGTTCAAATGGAGATGCTAAGTCTACTACTCTTGGGAGTAAGTTTTCGTTGACTTCTTTCTCGAATTTTGGAAAGTCGATGGCTAATTCTTTGAGTACTGATTTTTCGAATGTTTGATTAAAAACTACTATTGAGCCTATTTTTCCTAAATCTTTTTTCATTGATTCTATTATTGCAGGTCTTGGGTCTTTGTTGTCTGTTGCTAAGAATTCTTTATGTTCAATAGCTCCATTTTTATGTTCTATATGTAGACTATATTGAAACGGTATTCTTTGCCACGGTCTTGAATTATCGAATATAGGTATTGCTGGAGCATATGTTTCAAAATCAAAATAATGTATTGGATAGATTAAAGAGTCAACAAATACTTCGATATCTTCCTTTTGTATATGTATGCTGTCTTCCCTGGTTGTTTTTATTTGAATTGCCCTTTGTCTAGCTCCCCTACCTTTAAGTTCGATTCCTTCTGGGATATCTTTTATTGCGTGAATATTTTTATCTAATAATTCAAATCCTAGTTTTTTATCAAAATATAGTTGCATGACATTATTTTTTGGCAAGAATGTCCAACATTCTTTTTTGAAAGGGCAATCATATGGTGTGGTACATTGTCTGCCTATTTTTATATCTGGAGTATTTGTTTTCGACAGAGTTTCTTGAATTTCTATTATGGAATCTTCTACTAGCACTAATTGTTCTGTAACTTCTTCAACTTTAAAGAATTTTTCAGGCTCTAATTCTCCCTGTTTTATATATTCATTATTTGCGTGAGCAATATACACTTTTCTTATAGTGTATCCTGCTTTTTCAAAAACATACTTTTGAAAAGAAACATCAGGGATATGCTCTGGTTTGATTTCGGTATCTGCTTTAACTTCTATTATATTATGAGTTCCGTCTTTGTTTGGAATAAGAATATCTGCTCTTACAAACAAATCTTTAAACTGAACTGATGCTTCAAAAATAATACTACCTTTCAATTTTTCAGTTTCTAATAGTTTTATCTCATCAGGCTTTTTTGCAAGATCAATACCCTCGGAATAAAGCCTCTTTGCTAATTCTCCAACCAATATCCCTTGTTTTTTCCTAAATTCAACACCTAAAGAATCTGGAGTGACTTTTTCGGGATGCTTAGAAAGCAAATAAATTAATTTATGACAACGTACACCTTGAACGAATAATGTTTTAGTTAAACCTTTCATTTAGCATAAAAATAGCCATATAAAATATAAATTTATTCATTTAGTATACTAATTTCCTAAATTATCGAAACATTTATTAATGTATCTATGTTGTATCTATATTGTGGCTAAGTATATATAAAGATGTATTTACATCAAATATATGGAAAAGAACATGGTCGATGCTATATCCTTACTTAAATCGAGCGAATACAGGCATAAAATAGTAACTGCTATCGGGGATAAAACTCTAACACCCTCAGAGATAGCAAATGCCACAAAGATAAGATTGAATCATGTTAGTTTTTTTCTGAAAGAATTAAAAGAACACGAACTCGTCAAGTGTTTAAATGAGGAAAGTAAAAAAGGCAGGCTATATGAATTAACTGGGTTGGGGAAAAATGTCATCAAAAGAATTAATAACATGTAATAAATCTGAGTCAAGAGTTGCAGATGCAAATGTTCTACGGAGAGAACTCGTAGATGCTATTAGTCATTCCCAAACAAATAAGCCTATAAAATACAAAGATGAAAGTTGGGATTTTAGAAAATCAGACACTAAATACAGTAATCATGGTATTCACACTTACCCTGCTATGATGATTCCTCAAGTGGCAAGAAGATTAATAGAAACATACGGAAAAGATTCCAAAACACTTCTTGATCCTTTTATGGGTTCTGGAACTGCACTATTAGAAGCAAAATTACATAAAAACTTTAAAAAAGCATACGGCATAGATATAAATCCTCTGGCATTATTAATTTCCAAAGCCAAAACAACACCTATAGAACCAAAAAAACTTGCAAACAAATATGCCGAATTAATTAAAAGATGTGAAGAAGATAAGCAACTTGTTTTATCTAATAAGAAGAAAATTTCTGTTCCTGATTTTTTTAACATAGAGTTCTGGTTTAAACCTGAAATAATAGTCGATTTAGCAATAATTAAAGAGAACATTAAGAAGATACAAGACGAAGATATAAAGAATTTCTTTTTAGTTGCTTTTTCAGAAACAGTAAGAGATACTTCATATACTCGAAATCGTGAATATAAACTTTATAGAATGGATGCTGAAATGATGAAAAAACATAATCCTGATACATTTGAGGCATTTCAAAAGATTGCGAAAGATAACATTACCTCAATGACTGAATACTATAGAGAGCAAAATGATTCGTGTGAGATTAGTATATTGTCCGAAGATACTAGATTTAAGACATCTTTAAAAGATAATGAAATAGATTTGATTGTCACTTCTCCTCCTTACGGTGATAGCAGAACAACTGTTGCCTATGGTCAATTTTCTCGATTAGCATTGCAATGGCTTGACTATGATAAAGATCAGGTAATTAATATTGATAAAGTAAGTTTGGGAGGTATCCCAACGAAGAGTTTGCAAGTTGATTTGAAGTCACCAACATTAAAGAAGATAATTGATGGAATTGAAAAACAAGACCCAAAAAGAGCAAAGGATGTATTAAGTTTTTATGTTGATTTCGATAAATGTGTGCAAGAACTTCATAGAGTAACAAAGAAAGGAGCATTTCTATGCTTTGTGGTTGGAAATAGGACAGTTAAAGGAATACAAATACCAACCGATCAGATTATTTTAGAGTTATTTCAAGCAAAAAATCATTATAAACATCATAATACTTTCATAAGAAACATACCAAATAAAAGAATGCCTAAACTAAATAGTCCAACAAATATCTCTGGCAATCATGCAGTTACAATGAATGAAGAATGGATAGTTATACTTGAGAAAGAGTAATACCATGAAAAAAAGGATTCTACACTTAACATTATTAAAAAAATGGTTTGATGAAATAGCATCTGGCAGAAAAACAAAAGAATATAGAGCAATTAAGCTATATTGGACAATTAGATTAAAAGACCGAGTATATGACGAAATTTGGTTTAAAAACGGATATTCAACAGATTCTCCTTTTATGAGAGTAGAGTGGAAAGGTTTAGAACAAGTTAACGGTGAATATGTTATTCTACTCGGCAAAATTCTGGAAATAAAAAATTAGATTTCATCAACAGTAAAGATTTGAGATATTTGTTCTTTCTTTATTCTAAAACCAGAACCATGATCGTGACTTTTACCTTCGTTTGCTCCACTTCTGTATGCTCCTATGCGAATATCATATAATATATTTCCGTTTTTAACTGCATCTAAAAATTTACGAAAAGTTAATCCAGTAAGTAGTGTTGCTTTTTCAAAGTGGAATAGTTCTTTATTATTGACCGTCTTGTTACTGGCTGTTATAAACGCAATATTTTTACATTTCTCTTCAATTATCTGTTGCAAATCTTCAAATGAATAGTAGCATGAAGAATCAATAATTCTATCCGTCTCTAAATCCTTAACTATTATGTAAATTCTTTTATCCGTTTCATTAACTTCTAACTTAAAACCAAATTTGCCGAGAAAAGTATTGAATTTGTTTCCAGGAATTGTAGTGTGCAAAATTTTTAATCCCTCTTCGTCTTTTCCGAATTGTTCACGGAGACGAGTATTAGCATCTTTTGGATAGGATGGAGATTTTGTAAATAAAGTCACCATGCTATTACTTAAATCTCTGGAAGATTTAATCTCAATTTCATCCATATAATCTACATGTTGCCTATTATTCTCGGCTACACCTATTAAATCTTCAAATGTCTTTCCAATTCCAGTATTATGACTTCTATGCGATTCAACGAAACCTTTTTGTTTAATAAGAGAAAAATCCTTTTTGAAATTCTCTACTACTTTTTCAGTCATGAATGAATTAGATGATACAAAATATATATAACTATACCACAAGTTAATACCACTTTACATACATAGATGACTTCTTAATAGTAGACATATCGTGATACATTCTCCGAGTTTCTTATTTATGTTTTCTGAGCCTTGTGTTTTGTATGGTAACTTCAAAATGTATGATTTGTGGTAAGGCGTTGGAATCAAAGGAGGTACAATTTTGTAATTCTTGTCTTACCTTTGTGTTGTGGAAATATGGGAGTCTGGATAATTTCCAGAAGATAAGAAATCGTTGTTTGAAACCTCGGAGGTGGAAAAAATGAAGAAATATTTTAGCCTGTTTTTGTTGGTGTTGTTGCTATTGCCAATGGGGGTGTTAGCTGTTGATTTTAACAGCTCTGTTACACCGCAGGATCAACAGACTTTTGACCAGATATTGCAACCTGTCATGAAGATTTACAACTTCGTGAAGTATACTGCAACTGTTTTGGCAGTCGTCTTTTTGGTCTTTGCTGGTATCACCTTCATTACGAGCGGAAATGACCAAGCGAAACGTGAGCAAGCTAAGATGATGATGACATATATCGTCATTGGTTTGATCATAATTTGGGTTGCACCGCTGGTAGTCTCGTACTTGGTACAATGAGACCAGCAATATTTTTTTTCTTTTTTTTAATTTTAGTTGCTCCGATTAGCTACGCTTATGATTGCTCAAGGTTTACTGGAGTTGATTATGATAATTGTGTGGCATTAAATTCTACTGATGAAAATCTTATTGCTAATTTAATATATACAAATACAACTTATCCTGATCATGATTTTGTTAGTCAATATAATCAACAGATAGTGGTTTCTGATCCGCCTAATAATACCGCTTTAAGTAATTCTGGCGTAATCAGAAATGCATGGGTTAATATCTTAACTGTTGAACCTTCTGTAGTGTATAATGGATTAACTTATGTTTCTCAAACAACTAATTACAGGGCAGAATCAAGCCATAATATTACTTTACCTCAAAATTATTATAATGGAAATCAAGTAAATAGATCTACATGCCAGATTATTTATTCGGTAAATAGTGACCAGACGAGCATCAATTGGTTTATAGATGGCACACAATCAGGCTCTGGAAAAAATATTCAAGTAATCTCTGATAATTATAATAATGTAAAAGTTCAAGCAAACATTGAAACAGTTACTAGAATAGATTATTACACGTGGTACACATATTGTTGTAGACAATACCACGATACATGCCAAAGAGTATGTATGGGATGTTTTCTTACAGGAACAGGATATACCACAGATAGGCTTACAACTCAAAATAACATTAGTGTTGAAAACTATATACATAATCCAACAGCAAATTTTACAATAACAGAAAACTATGCTGATACATTTAAAGGAGTCTTGGATAAAGACAATCTAACCAATGTCATATTAAATTTTAATAATTCCTACTATAAAGATCAGGAATTTGTATATTATGCAGACTTTTCCAAACAACCTTATGACTTGTTGTATTTGACGGCTGAAAAAAGAGATGTTGTAGCTTCAAAGAACTTATTTATTACAAATAACAATTTTTATGTGAATGATGCAAGCAATTGTATAATAGAATCTTCAGATTTTTTTACTAGAGAGACAGGGCAGTGTACGATAAATATCAGCAATATTTCGCAAGAGCAAATAGGATCTTCACCTGTTAACTCTGATTTAAGTTTCCTCTTTAAATTGCTAGTTTTTGGTTTTATCATCTTTATAATTTACAAATTGATAAAGAAATATTGGGGCAAGACACTCATTCCAATAGTGTGTTTACTATTATTTATCCCGTCTGTTTCTGCTGATGATTGTGGAATAACTAATCTAGCTAGTTGTATTCCTCAGGCAATGTACAATTACGCTATGACCTTGCTGAATGCGCCTTTAGAGCCTCTTCTTAATCTAATTCAGAGCCTCTTGGCTTCTTCACCAAATATCTCCTTATTTCAGGGTGTCTGGGCAATAATAGTCTATTGCCTAAGCCTCTTTTATGGGCTATTATTCGTTTATTCAGGCTTCCTTTTCCTTTTCTCTGGACATGACGTTATGAGAAGAGAAATGGCTAAAGAATGGCTAAAAAACACGGTAATAATGATAGTTTTAGTACAAGCATCATTTTACCTTTATGGGCTATTTGTTGACCTAGGTTCAATAATGACTGCAAGTTTAATGTCTCTAGTAGATGCACATTTTTTCATGATAACAGCGGATAACCTAACAAATATAGGGTTAGAATTCCTGCTTATTTTTGTTTACGTCTTGATCTTGCTTGTTACATTACTATTTTTAACAATAAGATATCTAGTAGTAGCTTTAGGAGTACTGTTTGTTCCTATTGGGATATTTTGTTACTTTATTCCCCCGCTCAGGAGCTATGGAAAACTAATTTTAAACTTACTTGGAATGTTTATTTTTATCACGTTTATTGACGCTATAATAATCCTTGCATGTTCAATGCTCATATCAATTCCGATATTTCAAAACATAAAAATTATTGTAATGATAACGTGCTTCTTAATTATAGATATTCTATTTTTTATTCTGATACAGCATATTATTAGCAAAACTTCTCTGGATGAGGTTGCAGGAAAAGCTATTCAAGCAGGAAAATATATTGCTGCACTAATGTGACCGTAAATCTTTCGGAGTTTTCGGAAATTATCCGAATTTTTACGTGTTAATTTTATAAATAATTTCAACCTTACACCTAATATGGAGATAATTGACGATTCTAAAAAATGGGTATTTATTAGAGTAAGCAGAAGAGAATATCATAAGATCGAAGAGGCATTAAAATAGGTTTTCGTGTTACATTCTCCGAGTTTCATTTATATTTCTTCTCAGCCATAATTAGTATGTGGCATATGAAATACCTCAGGAACTTCAGCACAAAGAACGTATAATGTTTGGTCTAACGTTTTCTCAATTAGCTTGGGCTATACTCTTTGGAGGAATATCCCTACTAATACTTGTCGGCAAGGGAGATACTGCTACAAAATTTATCTTTGCATTAATTCCTGCAATTCTTGGAATATTATTTATATTCTTCGATCTATCTAAATGGTTTTCTAGACTATGGTATTTCTTTAAATTTAGAACTGCAACGTTTGAATCAAAGAAGATGGAACGATTCATAGAGATATCCAAAGTAGAAAATAATATTATCAAAAGCCATAGGGATGTTGCCGTTCTCCAGATTAAGCCGATAAATTTTAGCATTAAAACAACTGAAGAGCAAGAAAGCATTATTTACGGATTTCAAAAATTCTTAAACAGTCTAGATTTTCCCATACAATTTGTAGTAACTACACATAGTTTGGATATGAAGCAATACATGACAAATTTAGGTTCTAAGGTTAATAATAAAGATTTGTTTAAAGATTTTGAAGATTTTATGAATTCAAATATTGAAAAGAATCAAATGAGGAATAGGAACTTCTTTCTCGTAATTCCTAAGAGGGCGGATCTTGAGATTCAATGTCAAGTAGCCAAAGATCGTCTAGAAAGTGTCGGATTAAAAGTTAAAAGAATAACTGAAAAACAAATACTAAACAACTTGCAATTATTCTTTAATGATGTAACCGATAAAAGAGATTCAAATATTAAGACTCCGAATCCATTAATGTTTCTTATAGCACCAAATTTCATCAAAGACATGATCGACCATATTTTACTGAATACGAAATATTGCAGGATTATAGCCTCAGCAGGATATCCGAGAATTGTAGAATCGGGATTTCTTGATAAAATAATTTCCAGCAATGACGATTTTGATATAAGCATACACATAGAACCATATTCTATTGAAACTACAATGGTTATGCTAAATAAAGAGTTAGAAAAACAGCGAGCAGACTTATACGCTGAAGAATTGAAGAAATCAATTAATCCAAGCCTTGAAATAAAATATGGCGACACAAGAAAAGTTTTAGAAGAGATACAAAAAGGTACAGAAAAACTATTCAACGTATCACTCTATATTAATTGTAAAGCAAAAACAAAAGAGGAACTAGATTTCTTAACAAAGAAGGTTGAGGCAGAGCTTAATTCTATGATGATAATTCCAACTGTTCCAATGTTCAGACAGATTCCCGCATATAAGTCGATGATTCCAATAGCCAAAGATGAATTAAAGATTAAAAGAAATGTTACAACAAGAGCATTAAGCGCATTCTTTCCATTTACGAGCCCATTTTTAACACTAGAACAGAATGGAGTAATGTTAGGCTTAAACAAAAATAAGGTGCCTTACATTAAAGATATTTTTGCTTTATCAAATGCTAACGGGATAATACTTGCAACATCAGGCTCAGGAAAGAGCTACTTCACAAAACTATTGATATCCAGGCAGTTATTGAATAATACTAAGGTGATGGTTATTGATCCACAATCAGAATACGTCGGACTTGTAGAGCAGTGTAAGGGAGAGCTAATTACTATTTCAAGAACTTCTAAGACAATAATTAACCCTCTAGATTTAATGGGACACGAATTTATAGAGAAACGATTAGCGTTAATGGATTTATTTAAAATAATGTTCGGAGAATTAAGCGAGATACAAAAATCCATACTAGACAGGGCAATAAATGAAACTTATGCAAAAAAAGACATTACTGTAGACTCATACAAAGGAAAAAAGCCACCAATCTTAGGACATTTATATAAAACTCTCATGCAGATGGATAGAAAAGCCAGCCAAACAGAAAAGATTACATATAGAGCATTAATCAATAGACTTTACATGTATACTGAAGGAGTGTTCGGATTTTTGAATACTCAGAGCTCGATAAATTTTGATAATGACTTTGTATGTTTCAATATTGGAGATATGCCTAAACAAGTTAAACCAGTTGTAATGTTTCTAGTGCTTGATTATGTTTATATGAAGATGAAGGAAAGCAAAGAAAGAAAATTGCTTGTTATAGATGAAGCATGGAGTCTACTTGGTCATGCAGAAGACGCATCATACATCTTCGAGATTGTTAAGACTTGCAGAAAATTCAATATGGGATTATTACTAATTACTCAGGATGTTGCTGACTTAGTAAATAGTAAGGCAGGACACGCAGTACTCGCCAACAGTTCATACTCTCTTCTATTGAGGCAAAAGCCTGCAGTAATAGATTCAGTTATGAGAACATTTCATTTATCACAAATGGAAAAAGAATATTTACTAACAGCCACGCAAGGTAGAGGAATATTAATTCTTGACAATGAGCACCAAGAGCTAGAAGTAATCGCAAGCCCTAAAGAACACAAAATAATTACGACAAATCCTAATGAGGCGATAAAGGAAAAAGAGTATGTAGATAATAGAATGGACATAAATATAGATGTTGATGTGGATAAAGGATTATTCTACGGTTCAAATTTAAGTCAAGTGCAAAAAAATTATTTAGGAAATCATGGATACAAGGTCTCAAGCTTTATGCCAATAGGTAAGCCAAGGCAAGAAGAATGTTGGGTAAAGGAAAATACTAGAGAGTCATTAGAACATACGTTTCTGGTATATAATATTAAGCAAGAATTAGAGGTTTACACTAAAGATATAGAGATAAATATTACAGAAAAGCCAGATATAGTTTTCAAAACAAAAAAGGGAACGCCCTTTGCAATAGAAATAGAAACAGGCAAAGATTTCACTAAACATAAAAAGAGACTATTAGAAAAAATAGACAGGATAACCCATGAATACAAAAAGAATGTAATAATTGTACTAACAAATTCTGACTACAAAGGAAGCTACCAACTAATCGCACAAAAAATTCCAGTACTCCTTCGAACAGATCTTCCACAATTTTTACAGACCCTATTCAGTACTAAGAGTAGAGTGTAACTTACGGGCAAGATTTAGGCTCCAGTACGGGCTAAAAATGCAGTATATTGCAGATTTAGGCTCCAAAATGGCTCCAGTCCTCGGAGGATTTCTGGGCTGTTCGAATATCCTCCGAAATTTGAACAGTAAGCCTTATTAAGGAGTACAGCTTTACTACTTGTAAGGAGATATGAAAATGACTAACAAAATATTTAGAAAATATTTCTGGAAACTTGTTGTTAGTCACCGCTATGGACTTGCGCCACTAATGGCTGACGATCTTAAGAGACACTAAATCAAAAGTCGCTTATCATTCGCCTCATAGGGCACCTGTCGCTGTTTTTTTGTTTTTAACAATAAAAAAAGAGTTTAGTGCGGGGGACTGATCTCCATGAAAATTCAAAGACCCATACAGACAACGGATAGAATGATCTCCGTATCTGGTAAGGTATTTTATAATGATCGCAGAAGAAGAATTGATATCAAAAGACCAATACGAAACCTATTCGAGAAAGAAAAGCTTGAGATAGGATACGTAATGGAACTATGCTCAAACGAAACCAAAGCTGTCGAAAGACTAAAAGAATTAACAGGAAAGAAAATAGTGCCTGTACTTTTGTACTTTACAGCGGAGGAAGAAACATGAGATGCCCTGAATGCGGAAACCAAAACATCCAAGAATATAACGGGGAATTGTCTTGTAGGGATTGTGGCTTAGTTGTAGATGAAGCTGGAATAGAACAGCCTTTCATTACTGAATCAATCCAAAAACATGCAACTATGCCGTACCTAGTTGTAGCAGGATCAAAAGAGCAAGATGGGAGAATATTCAAAAGTTCATGGATGTTAAGCACAAGAGAAAAGAACTTCAGAAACAATACTCATATCATAGATTTAGTAGCTTCAAAACTTAATCTCCCTGAATTAGTATTGAAAGAGTCTAAACTCTTATTCAAAAAAGCACAGTATAGTAACATTGCAATAGGGAGAGATAATATCCGCTTAGCTTATGCGAGTATCTATATAGCTTGTGCTATGCAAGGAATACCAAAAACATTATTAGAGCTAACAATAGATTCGGAAGTAAACCAGAAAAATGTTATGAAAGCGGTAAAACTAATAAGACGAGTCTTAGAAATTAGGACACCAATGGTTGATCCTATGGACTTATTGCCTAGATTTGCCTCAAAATTAGATTTAACACCAGAAACCATAACGCTTACAACCGAAATATTAATTAAAATAAAAGGCACAGGTATAACAACTGGGAAAAGACCAGAAACAATACTGGGCGGAGCAATATATGTTGCATGTAAAAAAACAGACACTAGAAGAACTCAAAGACAGATAGCGAACGCCATAGGAATAATGGAACTAACAATAAGAAAAACAAGCAAAAAGATAATCTGTCTCGAGTAACAAACATTTTCTCAACAATATATAAACCTTTTTATATAGTATGTTATGTTCTGTAATAGATGGATAAACTTAACATAAAAATGGAGAATTGTTACGGAATAAAAAAATTAGACTGTACTTTTGATTTTTCTTCAGAAAATGTTCACTCTATATATGCCCAAAATGGGATAATGAAGACGTCTTTTGCCAGAGCCTTTAAAGATCTCAGCCAAGGAGAAGATTCGTCTGATCTTATGTTCCCTTCTAGAAAAACTGTAAGAAAAATTATGGACGGAAAGAAAAACATTGTATCTGAAGAAGTATTTGTAATAGAGCCGTATGATGAAGATTTCAATTCCGATAAAGTTTCTTCATTACTAGTAAAAAAAGAATTAAAAGAGAAATATGATAAAATACACTATGAACTAGACTTAAAAAAAGAAGAATTCTTGAAAAGGATATCAAAACTTTCTGGATTAAAAAAAGAAATTGAAGAAGAGATTAATGCTACTTTTAATAATGAAGATTTTTATGACTGCTTGGAGCGCTTAGAAAAAGAAGTATCCAAGAGCGAACCTAAATATACAAATCTACCCTACTCAGACGTATTTAACCAAAAGGTTATAGATTTCTTGGAAGACCCTGTAGTTAAGGGACACCTAAAGGAGTATATAGAACAGTTTAACAGATTAATAAGTGAGTCCGAATTTTTTGAAAAAGGAATTTTTAATCATAATAATGCTTATAACGTATCAAAAGAATTGAAAAATGAAGGTTTTTTCAAAGCCACTCACACAGTTATATTAAACTCAAAGAGCGGTAAAAAAGAGATAATTTCAGAAGAAGAATTTAATACCGCTATTACTAAAGAAAAAGAGAAAATATTTTCTGATAAGAAGCTATCAGAAAAATTTGATTTAATAGACAATGCGATTAAAAAAAATAAGGAATTGAGAAGTTTTCGAAGTTATATAGAGACCAATCAAGAGATAATACCTGAGTTAGACAATCTTCTCAAGCTGAAGAAAAAAATCTGGATAAGCTATTTAAAAAAAGAAGAATCGATATTCAGAGATTTGCTAGTCAAATACAAATCAGGAAAAAAAGAGATAGAAGAAATAGTACGGAAAGCTAAAGTGGAACGAACGGAATGGGAACAAGTAATAAACATCTTTAATAAAAGGTTTTTTGTTCCGTTCAAATTATCTGTGGTAAATAAAGATGATGTTATTTTAAAAGATGAAGTCCCTACAATAGGATTCACTTTTAAAGACTCTTCTGGTGAAGTAAGCACAGATAGAGAAACGCTTTTAAATGTTCTTAGTGGTGGAGAAAAAAGAGCGCTATACATATTAAATATAATCTTCGAAGTCGAAGCTAGAAAAAAAGCATCACAAAAAACACTATTTATAGTTGACGATATTGCAGATTCATTTGATTACAAAAATAAATATGCCATAATAGAATATCTAAAAGATATTTCAAAAGAAAAAAGTTTGTTCCACGAGATTATTTTGACTCACAATTTTGATTTTTTTAGAACTCTAGAATCTAGAGTTATAAAGTATCCTTGTTGTCATATGATTAAGAAAACCGATGCCGAAATAACCTTGATTAATGCCACTGGAATTAGAAATCCATTTAACAACGATTGGAAAATAAATATGTCTAATAATGATATAAAACTCATTGCATCCATACCATTCGTTAGAAATTTAATAGCATATACCAAAGGTGAGTCTGATGCTAATTATTTAAAATTAACTTCAGCTTTACATATGAAAATAGATTCGATTGACCTAACTATATCTGATTTAGAATCCATTTTCAAGGACGAACTACATAATGCGATGTTAAGTTTGCCTACCGGGACCAGAAAAGTATTAGATGTTATATTCAAACTGGCTGACGAATGTACTGAAGCAGGAGAATATCCTAATCTAGAAAATAAAATAGTCTTATCTATGGCAATACGATTGAAATCAGATAAGTATATGTTATCTCAAATAAACGACGAGTCAAAAACATCGTTAATAACAGGAAACCAAACAGGGGAATTATTTAAATTATTTGTGGAAAAGTTTCCTCAGAGCGACAAAATAGAAATTCTTGAGCGTGTCAATCTAATGACTCCAGAAAATATACATTTCAACTCATTTATGTATGAACCGATTCTGGACTTATCTGAAAAACACTTGATAGATTTATACACCGACGTCAAGACTCAATTAATCTAGCTTTTTATATTCAAATTTATTTTTTATATTTCGATGGAAAAATTTTCCATGCGAATCTGCTTCCATAAACTCTATGTAGATATTTTTGGGTACTTTGAAATATACGTAAATTGATCCGCTATTAAACTCTACTTCTAAACTGAGTGTCTTGTCATCATAGCCAATCGATTTTATATCCTTGGACTCTACTTGAGTTCTCTTCATACATTCTCTGTATGTCAATTAATATATAAATATTATTAAATAGGGTAAGACATATCAAAAAATATGAATTAACGCATCATACTAATTCTCTCATTCTTGGTAGTCTCTTTTCATTTTTTCTATTATTGCTTGTTTGATGTATGTTGATATTGATGTTTTGTCTTTTGTTATTTTTAGTATTTTATTCCATAGTTTATTGTCGCAAAAGAAACTTCGTCTTTCTCCTCTTCTCATTTCGAATTCTTGTTCCATTTTTTTATTCCTCTGCGAATAGTTTTGTTCTGATATATTCTGCTTTTTTTGTAAATCCTGAAGATGCAGTTTTTTCCTCTAATATTGCGTATTGTTCTTCGGTTAGTCTGATGTGGAATACCCTTTCTTTTGCCATATTTGTTTAAAGGTCGTGATCGCATATATAGTGTTGGGATACAAAAATGGGTACATTTGTGTTACCATTTGCGGTAACACAGTGATACAAACTCCGAGTTTTCTTTTTATTCTAGTGTAACCTTTACGTGACTGTGAGTCACGGTTTAGTGGTCGTTTGTCGTCTCGAAAATATCCTTTCCTCTACGACAGTATATATAAATCGTGGCGTCATTCATGGCATGGTGACCTAAAAATGGAAAAATTTGACCCGCATAACCACGAAAGATATTACTTGAGATGGAGAGAGAACGGTTCCCCCATAATTGGCGTTACAGAGGCAAATAAACGCATTATATTAGAGTTTCTAGATGATATGGAGATAGGAGCCAATGTCAATCCTAGCTCAAAGAAAGGGGCACGTTCCTTTGGCAGATTAAGAAATATTAAGGCTAAACTTCAAACAATGCTTAGTCTAATGGAGACAGAACTGGGAATAACAGGGATGTCTGATCTAGAAAATAAAGATATGGAAATATTGAAATTCTTTAAAAAATTTAGGGATGGACAACTTGCTTGTAGATGGACAAAAACTAAACCATTAAGAGCCATAGGCACGTATGCTAGATGCTTTAAATCATTCTGGCACTGGTATCAAAGAAAAGAAAGAAGAAACGGCAGAGACGTAAGAGACATAACAGCCGACTTGGATAGTAGAGATGGCTACAAGCCTCACTTCAATTATTTTACAATAGATGACTTAAAAAAATTATGCAACGCCTGCACATACGACTACAAAGTTATGATGATGTTCATGTTCGATACAGGAATAAGATCACCAACAGAACTAATGAACGTAATTGTCTCTGATCTTGAATGGAATCCTAAACAAAAATTCTACACATTATCAATCAGAGAGGAAACATCAAAAACTTTCGGAAGAAAAATTAAGCTACTAGTATGTTCTGAAATATTGAAAGAATATATAGAGAACAACAAACTCGACAAGGATTTTCAAATTTTCAAAAAAGACCCGCACCAAGTAAACACGTATCTAAAAAGATTAGGATATAGAATTCTAAAACTTGGAGCAACTCCAGAAATGCAAAAAGAAGAGAAATACAAGGGAATGAAAAATGGTCTAACAATGTACGACTTCAGACATAGCTCTGCATGTTACTGGCTTCCAAAATATAAATCAGAAAGCGCAATGAAATACAGATTCGGCTGGAAGAAAAGTGATATGATATACTACTACACCGAGCTCTTAGGGATGAAGGACACCATATCGGAGGATGATTTGTATACGGACATTACTAAAACAGAACTAGAGCAACAAATCGAATTAAAAGGCAAGGAAATGGAATTAATGGCAGAAAAAATGGAAATGCAACAAACACAAATGGCAACCCAGCAATCACAAATGGAAAATCAAGATAAAAAAATGAAGGAGATGATGGAAATATTAAGAGCCTTACAATTAGAAAGAATGGTAGAGGAAAAACTCGTGATACAAACTCCGAGATAATTATATTAATGATGAGAGCCCTTACCATGGTATGGAAGAGCAAGAATATATTTTCAAAGAAAAAGAACGACTTCTTAAAAAATACAATTGTAATACGATCCAAGAGGTTATACAGCTACTTCAAGCAATTCTTAGCGGAAAACTTAATAAACAATGAGATAGACCCTAGAAGCGAGCTTTAACCTTCGTCCGATGGGCGGGGCTACTGCCACAACTGTGCTTTTTGCGGACACTATTAACGCAGAAAGCCATTTTTTTAACTTTGTATTACGTTCTCCGAGAGCCCTATTTCTAGATAGAAAATTTATTAGGTTGCGAAATCAATAAAAAATATGTGGAATTTGCAGAAAAAAGACTTACTTAAAAGAGCTGATTTATTCTCGATTTTTTAGTAAACTATTTAAAAAGCATCGGCAAAACTGTTCTTAGGGGTTTATAAATACAACATCATCAGAGTTATAGATCCATAATAGTTAACTGTCTATCGTAGATATGTAAAAAAATCATTTACAATATTAATTTTTGAATCGTGGATGAAATAGCGATTTATCTGAGGCATGCATGAACAGGATACCGAATCACATTGGAGTAATTCCTGATGGAAATAGGCGATGGGCCACCATGAATGGACTTTCAAAAGAGAAAGGTTATGATGCAGGCTTAAACCCTGGATTGGAATTATTCAAGCTTTGCAAAGCAGAAGGTATTAACGAATTAACCTTTTATGGGTTCACGCAAGACAACACAAAGCGACCGAGCGAACAGACAAAGGCATTTCAGAAATCATGCATTGATGCCGTGGTAATGATTGCAAATGAAGATGTTAATCTATTGGTTATAGGAAATACTGAATCATCAATGTTTCCAAAAGAGCTATTGCCCTATACAGAAAGAAAAATTTTTGGTGATGGAAAAATAAAATTAAATTTTTTAGTGAATTATAGTTGGCAGTGGGATTTAAGCGGCATCATTACGATGCCGAAAAATAAAAATAATGATATTATGAAAAAAATTTTTTCCTCTGAAATTTCTAGGATAGATCTTGTCATGAGATGGGGCGGCAGAAGAAGACTTAGCGGATTTCTGCCTATTCAGACAGTATATTCGGATTTTTATATTATTGATGATTATTGGCCGGATTTCAAGCCGCAAAATTTTTATGATGCATTAAACTGGTATCAGAAGCAGGATATTACGCTTGGAGGATAACGCCTGTCAACTATGCTTGAGTAAGCAATATCTTCTATATAACTTTTATGCACATAAACTTCTTGTTGTTTCTCGTCGATAGAAACGTCGTTTTCGGAGATGGGCACGGCTATTTAACCAGAATTTGAAGTTCTTATTTAATTTTTTAAAAATTAAATAAAAAAATTTGGGCAGAGTTTCAACCCGCTTGGTGTTACAATTGCTTGTTTCTCTTACGCAAAAGCCGTTATCTCATGAGCGAGTTCATCCGCTGACGAGTAATACTTTTCTTTTATCATCTGCAGTGCGTATGTTATCTTATCACTGCTTCCGTCTCTTTTTGCTGCATCGATTATTTCTTGTTTCTTTGCGGGGTAATGCACCTTGTGCACGAAGGAATCAAGTTCTTGAGAACTGATATCCTTGATACCTGACTTTGCATCTTTTCTATCTTCGATACCTGCTACTGCATCTTTGCTATTTATGGTGTCGTTTTTTGTATTTTTGTTTGTTTCATCATTTGTGTTTACACTTGTGTCCCTTTTCGTGTTTACATTCATGTCCCTTTTCATCTCTTTGTTTGTGGTATCATTTTTTACATTTCGGTTCATTTCATCACTTGTGCTTGCACCCGTGCCTCTTTTTATCTCACGATTATCTGTTCTCATATTTTCATCTTTCATACTTTCACCTCCATGTGATTAAGTATATTATAACTACATTCCAAAATTACTATTTTAAGAATAATCAATAAAATATCAATAAAATTTTATTGTTGATTACATTATTAGGATTACACTCCATTATATAAGCATTGTGAAGGTACAATCTTTTTTATCATGCTTTTTAGTACGATTGACATCTGATATTGACTATATCAAATGTGCTTTTGAATTTTAATATCGATTAAGAATGATTAGAATCTATGTCAGGTTTGGAATTTGTTCTTTATCTTTTGTTTGATAAATAACGTTGATTATTGTTATTATAATTGGTAATATTCACATAACTATTTATATGTGATTATCTTCTTTTTTTACACTCAACCACTAAATCAAAAAAGTCATCAGGTTATTTTTGTTAACTATGACCGGAAATAAATCAGGCTGGCATTATGCTTCTTATATTGTTAGTATGATCTTGATATGTTTCAAGGCATCTTTAGGATAAAATTCTTTTTTACATAGCTCTTCGTATGTCATCCACTCTAGACCTACAACGTGTTTTTTATCCGATGGATCGTTCAGGTGCGTCTCTTTTCCATGAAGTATTTTTCCGGAGTGGATTATTTCAAGGACATCTTTTTCCTTATGTTTATCTATATATTCTGTATATGCAACGACATTAGATATAGCTATATCAAGATTTGTTTCTTCCTTTACCTCTCTGATTACAGCATTCTCCATTGACTCGTAATCTTCAACTTTTCCTCCAGGCAGAAGAAAGATTTCTTTACCTGAGGAATACCTGCTCTTGACAACAAGGATTTTATCTCTTCTTGTTATAATCGCTGATGCCCTTATTTTTTTGCTCATTGTGTTTTCTTCTCTCCATAAAAAATATTCTGCTAGCTACAATGACTTTTCTCCAATCTGCTAGTCGTATATTTCGTTATTGTACGATATACCCCTGAGAGTCTACGATTATCGCCTTATCGTCGCCTAGATTGCCTTCCTGACTTTCTGAATCGTCTCCAAGGAACCGTTCAATGAAGTATAGTTTCTGCCCGCTCTGGAGTGTATATGTCTGGTTTACATATTCAGGATTGGATGATGTCAACGCTATTGTAGTCGTGCCGTCTGGATTTTGCGTCTTCTGCATACTGAATCCTGACATCGCTGTTTTTGCACTTGCGTCCAGGCTATCTCCTGATATAAGATATGCATGGTTCGCATCTGGTGAATCTGATAGTAGCGTCCGGCCTGTTTGCGGCGTGCTGCCGTTGTCTGTTGATCCTGCTTGAGTTCCTGTACTAACCGTGTTAGTGCCCTGGCCTGCATTAGTGCCAGTGTTCATGCATGCCGTTGCTATTATCATCAATGATAACACTGCAACAAAAATCATGCCCCTACGTATAGTTTGTGTACTTTTTGTGTTTTTCATGCATATGTGTAGATATGCCCTTATTAATAGGTTGTGAATGATAACTCCTCAACCGTTCTCCTCACGTGAGCGGTCTTCCATTAACTATATAAATGATACATGGTTACTTTTTTAATAGTTAAGGAATAGGAGGCGGCAACATGACAAAATTGAAAGTTATATTGGGAAGTACGAGAGAAGGGAGACAGGGTGAGAAAGTCTTTTCATGGATGAAAAAATTCTTAAAGCAATACAAGGGTTTTGAGACAGAATTCCTTGACCTGAAGGATTGGCCGCTGAAATTCTACAGTTTTCCTGTATCTCCTGCATATGGCAAGATAGACGACCCTCTCGTGAAGAAGTGGACTGCAAAGATAGCCGATGCAGACGCCTTTGTCATAATAACGCCTGAATACAATCATAGTTTTCCTGCAGTGTTGAAGAATGCGCTTGATCATGTATATCACGAGTGGAATAACAAGCCCGTGGCGTTCATGTCGTATTCTGTCGGACCCATTGCCGGATCAAGGGCGGTAGAGCAGTTGAGACAGATTGTAATAGAACTTCAGATGGCACCGATAAGAGAGCAGTTGAGCATACCGATGGTCCAGGACGCGTTCGATTCTGAAAATAATCCCACATCCGACCAGTTGGATGGCAGGGCCAGCGCAATGTTCAAGCAGCTTGAATGGTGGGCGAATACATTAAAGGCTGGAAGAAAAAATTAATTCGTACAACCTTGTATGATTAATGCCCTTTCACTGATATGGCTTTATGAGGGCACATCTCCTGGCAGCAATAGCAGCGTATGCATTTATTGTAATTGTACACTGGCGGATCTTTCTTGCTGTATTTGAAATTCAGCGCCTTTCCCTCGACAGGACATACGCTGATGCAGACGCCGCATCTGACGCATATTGCAGGGTCGATGACTGGCTTCGAGTATATAGCATTCCTTATGGGACGTGGCAGAAAAGATTTCCATAGATTATTGCTGACAGGCTTTCTTAGGACATCAAATTCTATATTCATGAAGTCTGCTAATGGTTCACCTACATATTCTATCTCTTCGAGGTCGTATGTCCCAAGCTTTGCAGTCTTGCCATATTTGATTGTAGGGACCTGCGCAGGATCCAGATTGATCATCCTGCAGAAAGTACTGTCGACGGCTATAGGGTCGGTCGATATGATTATGCAGTTCATGTGTACGGGAGTTCCGCCGCTTGGACCGTTGCCCTGCATCGCGACTACCCCATCCATTATATATAATCGTGGTCTCAGCAGAGCACTCAGATCGACAAGCATCTTGGAAAAATTTGTCGGATTCGGGATCTTCATGTGAAAACTCGTCTTATGCAATCCGTACACGCACCCGAACTGGTTCTTCACAGCCCCTGTGATGCGTGTCAACTGGTGTGTCTTCATCTTTGAGAGGCTGATTATGCCATCGGTCTCTAGGCACGCATTCGCTATATGAAATTTTTTGCATTCTATGCCGTTAGGCGCATCTATCGCCCATCCTTTCTCGAAATCTCCAAGTTTGACGCCGTGCCGCTCAGCGACATCTGTGAATCCTGACAGTTTTAATTCCGTCTCTGGTTTTCCAAATCCGGGAGAATCACCATATGATACAATGACTTTATTCTCCTGCAGGATGTTTATCATCGCATTAAGGATAGAGGGATGTGTCGTCACGGCCTCTTCAGGTTTTTTTCCGACGAGGCAATTGACTTTCAGAAGGATCCTCTCATTCTCTTTGACTATGGATTTTATCCCGCCGATCAATTCTATCCCTCTCTTGACGGCTTGATAGACTAATTCCTTATCATAACGCTCACATCTGACGATAGCAACCTTGACCTTGTTCATAACCAATCCTCTTTTTCATATGCTTGCCTCTACTTTATAAAATCTTTTATTCATTATGCTGTGGTAGTGTGCAGGTACGTGTTACTGATCATGGCTAGAAATATTTATAAACATGTCTGATGTCCTTTATCTATGATATTTTGAGGTGGAGCGATGATTGTTCATCTTGTATTCTTCAGATGGAAAGCAGGGACGAAGACATCTGAAGTGGAAAAGATATTTTCATGCATCAGAGCGCTGAAAGGCAAGTGCAAAGGGATCATCGGCCTTCGATGCGGGAAGAACTTCAACGATCATGCGCACAACTATACGCACGGGCTCGTTGTGAGCTTTAAGGATAAAAAAAGTCTTGATGCATACATGTCGCATCCTGAACATAAAAAGATAGTCCACGATATAGAAAAGATTGAGGAGCACGTAATGGTCATAGACCTTGTGGACCATAATATTTATTAGTTCTCTTATGGCGCAGATGGAGAATTATACCTTGACGACATATTTTTTCCCGTCATATTCCACTACATCACCATCGTACAATTTCTTCTTATTGCGTACCTCAAGCGTCCCGTTCAGGGATATCTTTTCGCTTCTTATCAGGATCTTCGCCTGACCACCGGTGGCCGCAAGACCGTTCATCTTTATGAACGTATTCAATTCAATATATTTTCTGCCTGTGATATCATCGTCCGTTTTCATCTTTTCTGCCATCTTAATACTCTCCTAATCTCTTCTGTTTCTTATCGTAACGCTCAAGGTACTTTGGAGGGCTCACGCTCACAAATTTATATCCGAGCTCTTCGAGCATCACCTTCGCGTTTTGGCTTATTCTTGGGGCAGCGATTATCCCTCGGATCCTGTCTTCCTTGATGCCCTTACTCTTGCATATCTTATGGATATATCTGTGCAGTTGCTGTACCGCCTTAAAGTCCGCATTATCTCTTTTGCACTCGATCACAACGACCTTGCCATTCTTGTCTGTACCGAATACGTCGATAAATCCGACCTTCGTATGCTCCTCTCTGCTGAATGGCTTGAAGCCAGATTCGATAAGCTGAGGATTCTCATATATCATGTCGCTCATGTCAGCCTCTGAGCCGATGACTTGTATCTTTCCTCCATCCTCCAGTTTATGGCTGTCTATGAAATGTATCTTGTGAATTTTTGCGTCGAGAAAATCCTTAAGAAAGACATGTTTTGCCTTCAGTATGACGTGATTATCCTCGATATACAGTCTTGCCTCAGTGCCTTCTTTCATGTAATTTATCGGGTTTACACCGTCAGGCTGGTGTACAAGAAGCGTCTTGTCGTTTTTTATCAGTATTATCCTGTCACCTGCCGGAAGAAAGCTTTCGACCTTCCCATAATACGCGACTTCGCAGTTTGCAGCGATGATCACTGTCTCATTCCTGTCAAGCGCATTGTTTATCTGTTCTACGGATTCCCTTGTATTTTCATCCATGGTTATCACTTGCTGTCGGCTTGTAATTTTAATGTTTTTTTATAGATTTTTTATTGAATATACCTCGCCTTGCTATGAGCTGTATACCTATACCCATCAAGACGAGCGAGGCTATGTCCACAACCATGCAGAATACGCAATATGCGCTGAGAACAAAGGCCTGAAGATATAAGAATCTTAATGCAGCTATTCCTGCAACCATCGTTCCTGCTATTGCAACGTTCTTCACATATTCGTTCTCTCTTATAATCAATAATACTGCAAGTATAGCCAATACTCCAAATCCTATCATCCCATAATATGGATTGCTGATGCCTAGCGTCTTGCTGTATTGACTCGTCTGTACCGTCTGGCATTGATTTCTTGGAGCGAGGGCAGAACAGAAATTTGATACTGCATTCGGATTTCCTGTCTCAAATCCCTGCTTCTCATAGAGTATCACGATAGAGAGTATTATGCACAATATGGATAATGCCAGGATAGCCACGTATGAAATAGTTATGCATGATGTTCTTTCCTTCATAAATGTGCTACCTCTTGATGTTTTATAAAATTTATGGATATCTGTACTTTAGTATACCAGATTATGCATTATTATGCATTGATTTGTCGGATAAATAACAAAGTATTTAAACAATTATGCTGTAACTATCTCCATGAAAACAATCACGGATACAAAAGATAATGCGATACAGATAAAGGCCACGTGCGCCATTGTCGGCAGAAAACCGGCAGCGAACAAGAATGCTTTCAAGACGGCGACGATTGGTATCTACGACATGAATAATCCTCACAAGCAGAACAAGTTTCCAAAGGTATTGTACGAATTTTCAAACATCGAGAAGGTCCGGTTCAAGGGGCTCAATGTATCGTATTATCTTGAGGGGAACGATATCGTCATAAACGACCTCGAAGAATTGATGATAATACATCAGGGCAAATTTCTGGTCCTCAAGGGCTATCAGTTCGAGGTAGAGAGAAGGAAGAGATAGAATCCTCTCACTCCTTCACTTGTGTTTCTCATCTCTTTTTGTAGTTGTTCTGACGCTCATTCGATCCTTACGGCAATCTCTTCACCATCATGATTATAGAATCTGATATCCTCCTGTCTGAATGGTCTCGATATGATCATATTGATGATGCCTATCTTCCTGAAGAATTCCCTGTCTGCCCCTGATGGCCTGTTACTCGGGCCTGGATGGCTGTGCACGCTCCCATAGAATGTCTTGTCAGGAAAATGGAATATCGGTGCGGCGCTATTGAGCGTGGAACTGTACTCCTGATACAATAATCCGTCAATAACGAGTTTCTTGTCTTTGATTTTTCCGTCAAGGAATGCAAGGAACTCTTTCGGATAATTTTCTTTTGCCAGAAGGATTATGCTCTCAACCACATCTTGCAGTATTACAATCTCATCAAACTTGAGCTTGTCAAGATCGAATAATTTTTCTAGCGCCTGCGTTACAATGTTTTCAATAAATTTTTCAACTGTCATGGCAGTTAATGGTTGTTGTAGAATATAAATCTTTTGCAGCACTGCATAGGATGCTAGAGTAGGAAAAAGTGAAATAAAAAAATAATTTTTGTAATCCTTGTTTACTGTGGTATATCAGTCGACACGTTTAGGTCATCAGTAGAACCCACATTGTCAGGCGTGTTTACGGTGGCCATGTCGCTGCTTACATCGTTTGGACCGGTACTATTGTCAACGATGACGTCCGTTCCGGTTTGTGCATTCGATGCGCTCCCATTGTTTGCTCCTTCTGTTGTCTGCTGTTGCGGAGTAGCAGAATTTGCCGTTGTTTGCGTGTTAGGACTGTTGCAGGCAGTAACAATCACCATTATGGTGAGTAGTGCCAATAATATCATTGTTGTGGTAGTTTTTTTCATTTTATTGGCCTCCTGTTGTGTTTGCATTGTCTGTGTTCACATTTTGTCCAGGTGGTGCATTTGGTCTATATCTTGGCATTCTTGTCAGATTGCCTGCTCCTCGAGGCCTTGTTCCGTTGCCTGTGAAATTGCCTATCCTTACCTGTCGTGTCTGGTTGCGTTCTTGTCTTATCTGTTGCATTTCTTTTCGTCTGTCTAGTTGTATGTTCTTGGATATGTCTGTCAATGACTTGCTCACGTTTTTTATTGTTGACCAGACATTGTTCATGTCTCCTTGGGCGTATTTATATCCTGGGGCAACCAGATTGCCTATATTGTCGAATTTTTGCCTTAATCCGTCAATAGAGTCGCTCATGTTATATTGTTGTGCTAAAGGATCTACTTTGATGATGTATGCGTTTATTCTTGCAATGTTGAATCTTGCGAATAAATGCAGTCTTTCTTCACTGATGCTTTGTACTGCGTTTTGTACAGCTGTGCCATTGTTGCTGTTTATTGCAGTCTGTAGTTGCTGTATTGCATCCTTCATCTCTTGATCGATAGCGGATACGTCAGTAATGCTTACATTCTTCTGGCCCATCTGTATGATGGTCTGTGCCCAGTTAGTTTCTGTTGTCTGGTAATATTTTAGTATTACGTTTCCGTTTGATACCTGCGTATTTTCACTGCATGATCTGTATGTGTTTATCTCTGCTGTCAGATCGTTTTTGTAACTTGCTACTGTGTCATTTGTCAGATTATATGATCTGAAATTTTTCTTGACATTCTTTATGTCTGCTGTTGCTTGATTCATGTCTTTTCTAAGGGTTGAAGATACGAATGCGCTGAAATCAGAGGCCTGTTTTCCCGGGTCGTCTTTGATGGCTTGTAGGCTGTTCATGTCTGATAACAATTTGTCCTTATCACTTGAGATACTTGGTTGCGATGGTATATATGTTATTATGCTGTCTATCTGGCTGTTTGTAAAGTTTACATCACAACTTAGATGTTGGAATCTTGTGTCAAGCGATGCCCCTTCGACTTGCGTCTTTAGTGCAGTGTTTGGTGTATTGTCTGCTATCGCTAATCCGGCAATCGAAAACAAAAATAGGAAAATTATCGTTATGCTTTTCCATCCATTCCATATATAATTTTTCATGTATGCACCTCGAGTGTTTCTTATCTGATGGTTCGTGTTTCAAACCATTACTGTTGTGTGTTGTGTATCTTGTTTATAAATATACTTTCCAAATCTTTAAATTAAAAGTTTATGCGTCCTTTTAAAGCTTTATCAAGTAATATACAGGCTTATTATGGTTTTTAGAGTCATATATTTTTTATATTGATTTTGTATATGGATATTTATTCATAAACTTTTTAAATTTGCCATTCGCATTTAAGCCAATAATGCTGTCCTGTACGAGCGCACATGAGCACATCTGCGCATGCGCTGCTGATGCACATATCGATATAGATGCGGTTGGTACGCGTTTTGGGGTAAATTTTTATGCTTAGCGTTTTTGGCAATGTTAATAAATATTTTAAGGTGATATTTTCTAACGTGATGTTAGCTCTCATACTAACAGTCATATTTTCAGCTGCTTCAAATAATGTTTCTGCTGCATCAATCCATGGAGATATATATTCAGTTACTTTAGACAAGGAACTTAATGCCCGTATTGAAATTAATACCCTGCCAAAACAGGTGTTGATATCTAAAGATGGAAGCTACAGATTTAATGTGCCTGTAGGCAATTATACACTCACGACAATAAGCAGAGACGGATTCTCAAAAGAGGGCATTTCTGTAATCGATAACGAAGGAGACTACGTTATCGATATAGTGCTAGAGCCTACAATATACAATTCTGAAGCAAATTTTTCGGAAATAACAAATATCACAAATGATTCAGATATAGGGCAATATATCGTAGAGCAACAGGTTAATACACGTTATCCGTGGACGTTAATAATTATACTATTCCTTGCGTCACTATCCATAATATATACCATCTGGAAAATGTATAGAAGACAAGATGTCATGAAAAGAAAATCACAAAAAAGATCCATATCACAGATTAGATTGCAGCGTGAAGCAAAAATAATACCGGACAATAAGAACCATGAGGAAAAAACCTCTTCACAGCTTAATGTCTTTTCTGACGAATACAGCAAGAATGCCCTTTCAATCATAAAAAAAGAAAAACGCATAACGCAAAAGGATCTGCGTAGGCAGATACCCTTGTCAGAAGGAAAAATCAGTCTAATACTTACGCATCTGGAATACGATGGAAAGATCCGCAAGATAAAGAAAGGGCGTGGGAACATACTGATATTTGTAAAAGAGTGATTGCTAATGCTAACACAAAAAAAACTAAAGAGTTATCATAAGAGGCGTAGGTCGGAAATAGTAAGGCGCTTGGATGAATTCAAGAAGAATCGTAAGTCCATGACTGATACTGAAATCTTTCTTGAACTGTGTTTCTGTCTGTGCACACCTCAGAGCAAGGCTGTAAAGGTCGCGCAGGTTGTGAATAAGGATAATCTTTCTGAGTTGATGCGTTCATCCCAGCCTAAGCTTGCTCAGATGCTTCGTAGGAACACGAGGTTCCACAACAATAAGGCCAGACATATAATAGCTGCGAGAAGATTCATCCCAAACCTTAAATCGCTCAGCAGAGATCCTGTCATCGCGCGTGAATATCTTGTGAGGAACATCAAAGGTCTTGGCTATAAAGAGGCAGGGCACTTCCTTAGGAATATCGGTTATAGAGACCTATGCATTATAGACAGACATGTGGTGAGTTTGATGTATGAACTAAAGGTGTTTGAGAGTGATGCGATGCCTGGAACCCAGAAAAAATATCTTGAGATGGAACAGCAGATAAAGGATTACGCGAAGAGAATCAAGATTGATGTTGATGAGCTTGATCTCTTGCTCTGGTCCATAAAGACAGGTCACGTGTTTAAATGAAAAGAGGAGACTATGAAACATCCACTATATCTACTCAATTGTTACCTTAAAGAGTTTGAGGCCGTTGTTGCAAACGTGTCTCCTGATGGTCTTGAGATTATTCTTGATCAGACGGCATTCTACCCAACAAGCGGAGGCCAGCCGAATGATTTAGGTATAATCAACCTCGCTGATGGAAAATCTTTCAATGTCATTGATGTAATGAAGCGTGATGGACTTATTGTTCATAAGATTGATAAGCCAGGTCTGAATGCAGCAGATAAGGTACACTGCGTAATAGATTGGGAACGAAGATACACGCTTATGAGATACCATACCGCATCACATATATTGTCTACAGTGATAAATAAGGAGACTTGTGCTGAAATCACTGGGAATCAACTCTATCTTGACAAGGCGCGAGTGGATTTCAGTCTTGAGAATTTTGACAGGGTGTTGATGAACGGTTTTCAGGATAAGGCAAACGGCATCATCGCAAAGAACCTTCCTGTAACCTTTCGCATGCTTGAGCGTGAAGAGGCGTTCAAGATTCCAGCGTTAGTAAAATTGAGAAAACAATTGCCAGAGACGATTCAGGAGATAAGGGTTGTAGATGTCGCAAGTCCTGAATATGATTTCGATCATCAGGCATGTGGTGGAACGCACCTTAGGAACACTTCAGAGATAGGCAGGATAGAGATATATAATCTTGAGAACAAAGGCAAGGAGAGAAGAAGAATTTATTTTAGGATTATGGCTTCCTAAAATGGAAAACAGTTCAATATTCCTGACGAACGTCTAACATGGGAGTTGAACATTAAGAGTTAATATGGTGAGTGAACGTATAAGATCTGCAATTTTTGTAGTCCTTTTCATGTCAGTTTATAGTCTATTGAATCTTGTTGTGCTGTCATTATATGCACGCCTTCTTGGAATAAGCACAGACCATATATTTGCAAATTACATATTCTATCTATTACTCGCCGTACTTACTGTGTCTTTCGTGTTTGCTCAAGCATTGGTCTTAAGAGTGACTACATCCTTGACTAAAGGACTGTTTTATGCTGCTGCGACATGGATGGGTATCTTGTTTTTTTCATTCTGCATACTTTTAGCGTATTTTGTCATAGACTCGATAACATCCGTAACCAATGCTATTACAGCGTTTATAGTGATATTGATAGTACTGGTGCTCACTACATATAGCATCTTTAATGCCTTTAATGTAGTTATCAAAGAGATTAACATACATACTGACAAGGATGCGCATGTGCGGATCGCTCTATTGACAGATTTGCATATTGGGATAGTTAATGGCAAAGAATATCTGGATAAGATAATTGGCATGGTGAATGCCGCAAAGCCTGATCTGGTCGTGATAACGGGCGATCTGATTGATGGGCGAAACAGACATGATGAGCAGGTATTCACGACTCTTGACAATATCAAAAGTGATGTATACTTCATCACAGGCAACCACGAAAATTATGTCGGCCTTGATCACGTGGATAGATTGTTGAAGAATACAAAGGTCAGATGGCTACGTGATGAGGCTGTTGACTCTCATGGTGTACAGATCATTGGCCTCGATTATAGCGAAGATTCTGATAAGGTCAAGATCATGCTCGAGTCGTTGGAGATAAATGGGAAGCTCGATACAAAAAAATATCGCATAATGCTATATCATAGGCCGACAGGTTGGATGGATGCTGCGCGTAGCGGTAAGATCGATCTGATGCTATCCGGGCACACCCATGCGGGGCAGATTTGGCCGTTTACATATATAGCATGGCTTGAAGGCAAGGCCGTGCATGGTATATATAAGATGGATACCGCTAAAAGTGCATCCAAAGGCGGCGATAACAACAATGGTAATACCAGGGATTTTATGTTATATGTCAGTCCGGGTTCTGGCGTGTGGGGTCCTCCAATGAGGCTAGGCTCGCATACAGAGATAACCATCATTAGCATAGGCAGTTGACATTGAGCTGATATTGCTAACGACGGTTATATATTGCTTCTTTGTATTGTTAATTTCTATTGTTGATCTCGCGTGTGGCTGTTTCTCACACATCCTAGTTTTTACACCCATTTTATGCTCAAATCACATCATTTTTCCATTCTGATGTAGTACAAAATCACAACTTTTATAAATAACCATGCTCAAGATAGTGTTATTGTACATTAATATAATACAATGTGATGATTGGCGGCGAGTGTGTCGGAGCAGTTTATAGGTGATTATTATGGATTCTATTGAGCGCATGCGTAGGATAAACGATTTGACGAAGGAACTTAAACAGCACGGTTTTGCAGACTCATCGTTCGAAGCGATAAAACAGGCTAATCAGATTTATGGAAGTGATGAAATGGAAGACAATGTTAAGAATGGTATGATACAGTCAAGTCCGCATGAACGCATAACTAAAGCTGAAGCGGGTGATGACAGCGTGTCATTTTCTGATCGTAAACTGGCAAAACTTTCAGAGAACGTTGATACATTGACAAACAAGCTTAATGAGATAGTCAGGGCTATAAATGATTTAGATGCAAGGATGGGCGAACTCAAGACAAGACAGGACAGACAAGATAAAGCAATTGCTATGCTCAATTCAAGGCCTGTCCAGGAATCAAGATCCGAACAGAAAGTTGAGCGTTCAGAACCGACGCCTGAACGTGCGGCGAAAGCGGAGAGCGCACCAGAATCGCATGCTGCGCCGGTCAAAGATGAATACTCGATGAATCAACGCACTGGAAGTTTCCAGAGTCAGGACGTTGCTATCGATAAGATGTTTTATTATGGTAATAAAAAATAGGAAGGTGAAACTATGGCTGAAGGATATTGTGTAAAGTGTAAGGCTAAGGCTGAAATGATTGATTCTAAGGAAACGACGATGAAGAACGGTCGAAAGGCCTTGAAGGGAAAGTGCAAGAAGTGCGGTACAGGAATGTACAAGATACTTGGAATGAGTAAGAAATAAGCTCATTTCTGTACATTTTTTTATATTGTAAAATGGCTGCCGATGAAGATATAGTTGATTGTGTAATGTCCGTTGATGAGGCATTATCTGAGGTTGAGGAGGCTCTCGAAGATAAGAAATATTCTATCGCTTTGAAGAGGCTGCGCGAAGCGCGTGAAATCATCAACGATTTGAGAGAAGACGATGAAGCAGAGGAAGATCGTCAAGAGATGGATATGGACGTTGTAAAAACATTAAAATAAGGCAGATTCTTTGTGTAGTGGATTTTTGAGCACAATACCGTAACATTTATAAAAATTAATATATTTTTAACTATACTAGTTATGTTTATAGTATTCTAGTATACTAATAAGTATATTTATCCGAAGATGTGACTAGAGACAAAGATAATCGATGAAGATACGGTTGTCAGTATCCTGTATATAGATGATGTGTCGAGGGAGATAACAAATATCTTGAAACCGTAATGTCGACAGAATCAATCAAAACAATAATATTTTTAAACTCCCATTCTCACTAGATATCATGCCTAAATCTGATGACGAAGATGATCTGAACGTGGATATGAACGAGAACACGTTAGATGATGAACCAATCCCAGCACGTAGAGATGTCCGTATATTTCATCGCAAGAAAGAGGACGGGGATAGCGATAAAAATGATTTTGACGAAGATGTTTTTGTGTAGATTCAGCGAATGTGCGTTTTCTTGTTTAAAAAATTCATTCCTTCATAAGTTATATAAATAGAAGTGGTTTCATAAACACTAGTGTTCGTTAATGCACACATGGTTTATGTCAATGATATTTTTTCTAAGAAATATTCTTGACATTCCATAGGAGGGATTTAAAATGGAATTATTGACTGAAAAAACATTCAAGAGTGATGTACTCGGCAGCAAGACGCCTGTACTTGTAGATTTCTATGCAGACTGGTGTGGACCATGCAAGATGCTTGGACCAGTGCTTGACGAGTTGTCAAAAGACAAAGATTTTGATGGAAAATTGAGATTTGCTAAATTAAATACTGAAGAATATCCTGAACTTATAGGCGGATACGATGTGCAGGGTATCCCTTGCCTGATAATTTTTAAGAATGGCAAAGAGGCCTCAAGAATAGTCGGATTTGCCCCAAAACCTGTGATGAAGGCAAAGATACAGTCGGCGCTTGACAGCATATAATCACGATTTTATAACGTCATAAATATATCGGAGATGATATGGATGGAATTTGCATGTAGGACGATAGATGTGCAGGATATAATTGCGTGTAGTCTAGGTCTGAAGAAGTCTGAGTATAAGATATTTGAAATTCTTCTTGTGAGTGAAAATGTGACTGTGCAGGATCTCTCAAAGAAGCTTGGATTGGACAGGACGACATTACAGAAAATCCTGAAAACTTTCGTGGCAAATGACCTCGTGGAACGTTATCAGGAGAATCTTGGCAATGGTGGATATATCTTCATATATAAGATCCGTGACAAATCAATATTGAAAAAGAGGATACATTCGGCGATCGATAAATGGCACGCCACAGCAAAGCAGGCAGTAGATGCCTGGTAGAAATATTTTTCTTATTTAGTCATTCTTTTATTATTTAGTCGTTTTCTTATCCAGTCATTCATTTCTATATTCTTTATGTCTCTCGCGATATTCCCTTCTGTTAAGTATATATATCGCCCCGAAACTTGCTCCCAGTAAGTTGAACAGCAGATCGAGTGCATTATTGAAATAATCTCCCACACGTTGCGCTGCATTGAACCATACGACTGCCCCGAGCTCCATGACCTCGTTTACTGCTCCTATTCCGCTGACTATAAGGACTATCAATAAAAATAATACGATCTTATTATAGTGCATCTTTTCATGGAGGTAATGTTTGATCATGTCATAGATGACTATGGCAAGGATGAACGTGGCAACGAAGTGGACAAGATTATCATATCTGAAGAAATTCTGGATTATCCATATGTCGTATAATCTAACTTCGTGGATGTAGATGTTGCCTCCGAGCATATGAATAAGTTGTATGATGCTAAGACCTAAAAGATTGGAGAATGACAGCTGTAATCTCTTATGATATATCACAAGCAACAGGAATATTATGAAGACTATCCCTCCGTAATACAGGAATTCATAATTCTTTCTCAAGAACGTGATTATTGCAAAGAATAACAGGTACGCCCCTGTAAACATCAACACGACATTCAATGCCCGATTGTTATCCATGGAAACATATTATCTGCATCATTTATAAAATTTACCTCTTTATAGCCCAGAAAGATATACACCGTTTTCATCTCTTAAAGATTTTCATCTCTTTAGAAATCCTGCGTCCAATTCCTTGAGTTCTATCAGTCTGTCAAGCAGGAACGTTCTCAATTCTTCAGGCCAGCCCTTATCGATATCTTCCTTATACGTCTTTATGGCTTCGATGAAATCCTGGCGGACAGTTTTTTTTCCGTCGACAATCTCTACAATATGCTCTCTGATCGGGAACGGAACATTCTTGAGGTTCCATGCTTGAACCTTCAGCTTTTCTATCCGCTCGTCTTTCTCGGCGTCCATAGTCTTCTCTTGTTCTTTCCAGAATGTGTCGTAATTGAACATCTTATCGTCAATCTTCAATATCTCCTCTTTTGTCATGCTCTTTCCTTGTTTCAGGCTTATCTTTGCCTTTACCATATCATGCATCCTGCGCAAGAATGTCAATTTATCCTCCATCTTCATGATGTCTGCATATCCCATTGTGATGATATTGAATGCAAAGGGACTTGGCATATCCGTATACACTTCCTGTATAGCTACGCGTTTATGCTCTATACTCTCAATCACTTTCTCAGAATTTTTTATGTCCATAAGATCCTCGAGTATCTCACGGCGCGCCTCTTTAAGTATGGGAAAATCCTCGCTGATCCTTCGGACTGAACTGATGAGCAGTCTGGACGATAGTTGCTGTCTTCCCACGCTTTTGCGTTTTCCCATGTATGTCCGTAGGATCATCAATGCTCTCGTAGCGCAGTGCCTGAACCTTCTTCCCAGGACTTCCGTCTTATCGAGGGACATCTCAGCTATCTTGCGAAGGTCCTTTGCTTTTATAAGATTGAATGCTCGTGCAGCCTGTATGTTCCCTTCTGTAAGGATATAGAATCCATTGTCGTTGATGTTCATCTCGACATCCTTATGTTGTATCTTTGAGATTATCATTCCAAGTATCCTTGAAAGTACATCATTTACTCTGCGTCCATATAATGTGTGGAATATTATATACTTATTTTTTCCCTCGCTGAAATATTCTATGGTTATCCTCTTATCGTGCGGTATGAATGAGTATTGATACTGGTAATTCATATATTCATATATTGCAGTGGCGCCGTACGCATCGACATAAAGATATTTGTTTATGAATTCCATTATCTCTTCTTTGCTCTTGTTATTTTCAAAATGATCGTTCATCAATCTGCGGAACCTCTGTATCTCGAGTGCGAGATCAAAACTCAGCGGGAGAGTTTCAGAAGACCAGCTAGGCACCGTGGGAGGCCTGTTCACGCTCGTCTTGACGAATGCCGTCATGCCTTGTGCATATAAGAATTCGTAAGTGTTGCCTCCAAGGACGAATACATCGCCACGTTTCAATCTTTCAAGAAAGTTTTCGTCTATCTTACCGATGAAGTGCTCATCATCCTTCATCCCCTGTCCTTGGAGTTTCACTTTGATGAATGATTCATCCGGGATCGTCCCTATATTTGTCATGTAGAGGACACGTGCCAGCCTCCCTTTTTTTCCTATCATGCCGCTACCTTCATCATACCATATCTTTGCATACACGTTGCGATCCTCAAGGGAGACGTATTGCCCTGTGAGATATCGTATAACCTCGATGAAATCCTTCCGAGCAAGATTCCTGTACGAATAACTTCCCCGCACAACTCCGTATACTTCATCAAGGCTTCGTGATTCCTCGACGGCCATACCAAATATCTCCTGTGCGAGTACATCAAGGCAATTCTCGGGGATGTCTACCTTGTCAATCTTGTGCTCTATTGCTGCCTTGAGAAGAACTGAGCACTCAACAAGATCATCACGATCAAGAACAATGATCCTGCCTTTGCTCATATCTTGCAGTTTATGTCCGCTGCGGCCGATGCGCTGTAATGCACGCGATACACTTTTTGGACTTCCGAGCAGTATGACGAGATCAATATATCCTATGTCGATACCTAATTCCAGCGATGTACTACAATTTTTTGTGATAATTCCATTGGCAATATAGTTATGATCATTTTCTACTTCGATATTATACACATAATCGGTGGCTTCTACTTCTTCAATTTTTTTTATATTATCCCAAAATATATCTGAAACTGCAAGATTATTTAGAAAATTATTCTTGCTTTTGTATATTGATAAAATTTTTTGTAATTGAATTCTAGAGATAGTTCTATTATTAAGTTCATACTTAATCGGATCAAGACCATAATCTTTATGTAATCTGTATGTTGTTATGTCAAATAATTTTCTGGATTCTCTTAGTTTAATACCTAAATTCGGGATAGTGTCTATATTACTGTATCCGTTTGCACCTATAGTATATATAGCATTTATTAGGTTAGATCGTATTGGCGTTATCTTATGACTGAATTTTCTTAAATGTTCTCCACCAATAATTACTACTTCATAAAACCATCCTTGTTTCTTTATTATTCTATTATCCAATAATTGATATTCTTTGTCTACATATTTGGATCGCACAGAAGATACTATACCTTCACGCAATAATAGTTTTGATAAATCTTTAGCCATTTCTTTACTCGCAGTGCAGTACCCTAAAGCATATGTTTGTTTATTTTTTTTTGTTTCGTAAAAGCCATCTCCATCTAAATATCCTGATAGAAAATTAAAAACGAATTCGGAAGAAAGATTATATATAAATCTTGGTATTCTGTTTATTCTTGATTTGCGTCCTTTTATAAATCCTAAGTTTTGCAAGAATTGTGACAAAAATATTGACTCCCAACATAGCATCTTAATACCTGCTTTATTTGTTTTGATAAAAGGTTTTTTTCCAGCAAGTTTTTCTATAAGTGCATGATAATATTTTAATAATTTTTCATCTTTATTAGAAGCATATAATGTCCTGTTTGATAAATATCCTTCTGCGCTCATAAAACCTAGAACTCTCATTAAATCTTTATTGATCCCTATTTTTGGTGATAAATACTTATCTGAAGAAACACCACAAACGCTATTCCATATGTACTCCGTATTTAGACCAGTATCAGTACATATTTTTTTAAATATGTCAACTCTTATAAGAAATTCTCCGAGTAAATCGTGTATAAACGTAGAATATTGTATCTTTTTCTTTAAATTATTGTTCCAATAATTTTTTAACGTACCGTGTTTAATGATTATATTCTTTTTAATATCTCGTAAAATTTTTATGTGTGGTTTGATATATCCTTTTTCTGGATAATTATCCCATGCTAACCTGTTAAGCTGTTTCTTTGTAAATTCTTTAAAATCATAATCTCTAATTGTAGCTATAAAATCAGACTTTTGTAAGTTTTTAGCTTCTATCCATACTATTTTCCCCGTCTTATCAATGATTAAGAACTTATGCTCACGAGTACAAGCAATCTCCTTACCGCGAGCCGTAGTGATTTTTAACAATTTATCACGGTTTTGTTTCGTAATCTTTGTTTTAATATGATTATTTCTGAGTGTCATTTCATCAGATAAACTTTTTACATTTGTTTCAGTTATATCTTTAATTTTCGTCCATTGACCATTAGATTCTAGTATCTCTGTATTCCCTTCTAAACAAACCACTGCTTTTAGTTTTCCCTGTTTCAATCTATTTTCTATGTTTAATCGATGTTCTTTGCTTAGGCTTGAGTGGTGTGCTCCAATGTATGATTTGTCATTTACTTCTCCGTTCGTATCTATGTCTAGTTTATCTCCGTCATTTATCTTGATATAATTCTTAGGAAACCTGTCCTTCAGGTGATGGACGACGCGTTCTGTCGCACTTCTCGTATTCGTAAATATCAATGTGGTCTTGTGGTCTTGTATTAGTCTGTCTAGAAGTTCATACATCTTGTCTTGTGTTGTCTTATAGTCTGATTCTATGAGGTTCGGTACGGGGCTTAGGACTTTTAGGTCCATCTGTTTGACGTTTTGTACATCGATTATTTTGCATGGTCGAAATTTTTCTAGGTCTGCATTTTCCATTCCTACGAGAAACTGTGCAATCTTATCGAGTGGGGATACTGTCGCGCTTAATCCTATGCGTGTGAATTCACTGTTTGGATTGCTTTTTTTTACAAGGCAGTTCAATCTTTCGATGCATACGCTCAGTTGTGTTCCTCTCTTGCTGCTCGCGATGGCGTGTATCTCGTCGACTATAACCCATTCCACTGCTGTAAATTTTTCCCGAAGTTTCGGGCTTGTGAGCATTATTCCAAGGCTTTCAGGTGTCGTGATTATTATGTGCGGGACCTTTTTTAGCATTGAGGCTTTCTCTTTTGCTGTTGTGTCTCCAGTTCTTATCGCAACTCTTATATTGTCGAGTTTTTTCGAACTTCCTTTGATGACTTTTTCTGCGTACTCTTTTAGTTCTCTAAGGGGAGTGTTCAGGTTTTTTTCAATATCGTTTGCGAGCGCTTTGAGTGGACTGATATAGATGCAGTAGACTTTATTCTCAATCAGGTCTTTTCCTGCAGATTGTATCAGTTCGTTAAGTATGGCCGTGAATGCTGAAAGTGTCTTTCCAGAGCCTGTAGGACTGCTGATAAGAGTATTTTCACGCTTGTGGATATTCATTATAGAAAATTTTTGCGGCGGGGAGAATTCCTTAAATTTATCCTTGAACCAATCCCTTACTAGCGGGCAGAGTACATTGAATGTCTCATCATCTCCATATGGTTTTGACATGAACTCGATCATAGGGTTGCCGATAATAAATGATGTAGAAAGGTATAATAACACGATTTAAAAGTGTTATGCATGGATGTCCAGTGCTTTGAGCAGAAGGTTGATACGACTGATATTTATTATATCTCGATCTTTGAGAATAGATAGCTTCCTATGGCAAGGAGTGCCGCGGTCAGTATGACGAGTATTGTAAGATTTGTTGTTACGCTAAATACTCCTCCACCTATTAAGGCATCTCTTAATCCATCAACACCGTACGTCAAGGGATCAATCTGCGTGATTACCTTGACTATGGCTGGTAGACCTTCTAATGGGAATAATGCCCCTGAAAGAAAGAAAATTGGCATTATGAGAAAATTCATTATCAACTGAAAGCCCTGCATATCATCAAGTAATGATGCTATTGCAGTTCCAAGAGCTGTAAACAATAATGCTGTAAGTATCATGAATACTAATGCTATAGGAAGCATGGTTATGCTGGGTCTGAACCCTATAATAAATGATAATGCCAAGACTATCAATCCCTGAATGACCGCTACAGTGGCGCCGCCAAGTGTTCTTCCGGTCATTATTTCGAGTCTTGATACGGGCGCCACAAGTGTCTCTTTCAGGAACCCGAACTGTTTGTCCCATATTATCTCTATTCCGGTAAATATTGATGTGAATAATATGCTCATTGCAATTATTCCTGGGACGAGAAATTGCATGTAATTCCCTGCCCCTGCTTTTTGAAATATCGGTCCAAAGCCAAAGCCGAATACTACCAGAAACAAGAGAGGCTGTGCGAGCGATCCGATTATTCTTGATTTTGATCGAAAGTAGCGTTTCAATTGCCTAAGCCAGAGTATTGTGATTGTATTCATTTTCTGTTCCACATCCTGCGGTTCATGCGCATATTATCTACGCTTGTAGATTCTTCATCTCTTATGCCTCTTCCAGTAAGTTTCAAGAATGCCTCTTCAAGGGATGCAGTCCCTGTCTGCGTCTCGAGTTCATGTGATGTTCCCTGCGCGACGATCTTTCCATGGTCAATGACTGCTATCTTTTGCGCGATTTTCTCAGCCTCTTCCATATAATGCGTTGTGAAAAATATCGTTATCTTCTCTTTTTTGCTAAGGTTTTGTATGTATGCCCACATGTGATTTCTTGTCTGTGGATCAAGGCCTACCGTTGGCTCGTCAAGAAATAATATTTTTGGATGATGAAGCAGTCCTCTTGCGATTTCCAGTCTTCTCTTCATGCCGCCTGAAAAACTCTTTACGATATCGTCTTTTCTCTCTTTCAACTCTACAAATTCGAGTAATTCAAGGATTCGTGATTTCAGGACTTTTTTGTCGACAGAATACAACACTGCGTGCAGTTCCATATTCTCATATGCCGTCAATTCATCATCCAGGCTCGGATCCTGGAACACTATGCCGAATGATTTTCTTACAAGGTGCTGATTATGTATTATATCGTGACCGGCGATTATCACGTGGCCGCTCGTCGGCCTAAGTAGTGTCGTCAATATCTTTATTGTCGTCGTCTTTCCTGCGCCATTAGGTCCAAGGAATGCAAATATCTCTCCCTCTTTGACATCAAATGATATGTCATCTACAGCCGTGAAGTCTCCGAATTTCTTTGTAAGGTTCTTGATCTTGATTATGTCCGTTCTATCCTCAACCATGATATATGCATCAAAGAACAGTTTTTAAAGGTTGTGAAAGTCCGGTATTGAATAAAAAGCTGGATGCATATCAGGATAAAATTAGAATAATTATTAGAAAAGAATAAAAATTAAAAAATGAACATATACAAATAAAAGGGTATACTCACATCTGTCCTGTCTCAGTATATTTTTTCATGATACGCTCGACAACGATGTTCGGTGCGAATCCTTTCTTAGCGCACATACGAATGAAGTCATCATATGTCGGTTTGTCAATGTTGTAATCAATCCTTACCTTCTGCGGTCCCTTCGGGGTTGCTGCCATAATTATCACCTTTATTCGAAGAAAACACATGTATTTATAATGGTTGTGAGTGGGATTGCGATCATTATAATTGTGAGTATTATGGTTTTGGTCATGATTGACGTGTGGTCCTTTCAGAAATTTATTATCATATTATCGCCACATTTTTATATAGTGCACATTTCTGCGATTGGATGAGAACCTTTTGGAATATGGTCAATACAGTGATTGGCGGCTCTGATGTACTTTTGATAGTCCTCGATTCAAGGATGGCTCAGGAGACGAGGAATCTTGAGATAGAACGGAAGGTTGCAGCATCAGGAAAACCATTGATATACGTATTGAATAAGTGCGATCTTGTGGATAAGTATGTCGTAGAGCAGTATAAGAAAACTATCCCTCGTTCGGTGTTCATCTCCGCTACGCAGCATCTCGGCACGACCAAACTGCGTGCGAAGATACTTGCAACAGCAGCGTCGATCGGTGTCGCAAAACCGACTGTCGGTGTGCTAGGGTATCCTAACGTAGGCAAGTCATCACTCATCAATGCCCTGAAAGGGAGAGGCGCTGCAAAGACGAGCAGCACAAGTGGATTCACAAAACATATACAGAAGATACGTTCAAGTGGCATAACTCTTCTTGATACGCCGGGCGTAATACCCTACAAAGAGGATGATGACCTGAAACATAATATTATCGGGACTATCGACCATAACAAGGAGAGGGATCCTGATATAGTCGCAGCGCAGTTGATGCAAAGGTTTCCAGGAGTAATAGAAAGATACTATGGCGTAGATGTCAGGAATGATTTCGAGGACACTATAGAGAGTATCGCGATAAAAAGAAATATGGTATCACGCGGCTCGAAACCTGATATAATGCGTGCATCCAAGATGATCCTCATCGACTGGCAGAACGGATCGATAACGGATAAGATGTAGATACGGACCGGGCCTATTGCAGATAATAAGCGGTTTACAATTCCAGACTCTCGAGCACAAGTTTAGAATCGAATTCTTTCAGATCATCATACGTCTGGCCAGTACCAAGATAGAGTATAGGCCTTTGCAATATATACGAAACACTGATGGCCGCCCCACCCTTGTCATCGACATCGGCCTTAGCGAGAATTATTGCATCGATCCCGACAGCCTTGTCGAATTCCTTTGCCTGCTCGACACAATCGTTCCCAGTGATGCTTTCGCCGACGAATACTTTTATATCGGGCTTGCACACGCGAATGACCTTCTCGAGTTCTCGCATAAGATTAGTATTGGAATGCAATCTTCCTGCAGTATCTATCATAACGACATCTACATTATGAGCCTCTGCATATTTTATCGCATCGAATGCTACGGCTGCAGGATCAGAATTATAATCATGTTTTATCATCTTTATATTCAACCTGTTCGCATGTTCTTCGAGTTGCTGTATCGCAGCAGCCCTGAATGTATCGGACGCAGCGAAAACGACGCTCAATCCTTCATTCTGGAATTTATGTGCAAGTTTTGCGATGCTTGTCGTCTTTCCTGCACCATTGACGCCTATGATCGCCATTATGTATGGCTGTCCTTTTCCTCTCTTGTCTTTTATTCTCTGTATCAAGTTAATCTTTTCAACATCAAATAGTTCGATGATTGATTGTCTCAATGTTGACAGGACCATCTCTTCGACGCCTTTTCTTGAGACTTTTCCATTCATCAATTCTTTTTTCAGGTCTCGTTTGATCTTATCTATGACTTCGACAGCGACATTATTCTCCAAAAGCACGACTTCAAGATCCCAGAATAATTCTTCGAATTTCTCCTCTGAAATCTGTATTTTTGTGAATGTCTCAGTGATTTTCGTGAAGAATCCTTTATGCTCTTCAACAGGTTTTTCCACAATCTTATGTTCTCGTCCTTCCTCGATCTCCTGGAAATGCGGCTTTACAACCGGTTTTTCTATAATCTTCACGGCAGGTTTTCCTGTTATCTTTACAGCAGGCTTTTCAACAATTTTAATAACAGGTCGTATTATTTGTTTTTCAATTATTTTCTTAAGTTTTTCCAATGTAGAAAAGGAAAACGGTTCAGGAATTACTCCATCATCGACCCATTCATGATACATCAACCTTGTTATACTATCAGACAACATTTCATAAGTGTAGCATACGGAATATGTGCTGTTTTTTTGTTTTAGTTGAAATACTGAATTCACTTCCAATTTCACAACCTCATATCTTGTCCACTGACCTTTATTATTCACATTCTTATATTCGGTTCCAAGTTTTATCGGAGAATCGTCTGTTTTTTCACTGACTATACCATCAATCCACAAAGGGGTATTATTTGGATCTGTTGTAAATTCGAAGACATTTGCGATTGGACTGTTAATCGTGATAGAAATCTTGTTGTCTTTTTTTCCTGATTCTTTTTGGAGTGTCTCAGGCTTTTGTCGTGTCGGTTTAATCTCTTCTAACCGTGCCTCAGTTTCGATCTTTTTCTCTTTTATGATATCTGTTTCTTCTTTTTCAGATTCAACTGTTTCCTCTGCCCTCTCTCTTAATTCTTCCCTCTCTTCGGCTATGTCCTCTGTCTCTCTCTTCCCGAATATCTTTGCGAAAAATCCTTTCTTAGACTCTTTCTTCTCTTCGATAATCTCCGTCTTTTTCTCTTCCTTTACGGATTTTTCTACTAGAATCTCTTTTTTCTCAACTACTGCATCTTTCTCGACCTCTTTTGTCAGCTTCCCAAGTGCCCCTTTTAGTTTATCTTTTAGAAACCCGAACATTTTATCCTTGTAATTCCTGCATCCTTTCGATGGATTTTTGCAGTTGCCCTAAGACTTCCTGTCTGTAGTTTTCGATATCTTTCGCCTGTTTTTCCATCATCACGATGGTGTCCTTTGCAGATTTTTCAACGACTACGTTGCTTCCTACATTTATTTTCAGCATCTTATTGTCTGTCAATACGCCTTTTGCGAATATCCCGTTCGCGATAGGGAACAGTATCTCATCATTGTGATTCAGCTTCTCGAATTCCTGTAACGCATCTATCGTTCCGCTTATCTCAAGCAATTGTACATCTATGTTCTCTATGAGCTTCTGCACCTGCTTTATCTGATAATCAAGCATCTGCATCTCCTGATATTTTTCTTGGTCCATTTCTTCCTCCTACGAGCTATTGATCAACTTAGTATCAATTGAATAATGTGCTCACTGATTGGTTATTGTGGATGTTGTTGATGACGTCTGACAGGAACTTTCCCATATTGATGATTTTCATCTTGCTCATGGTCCCGCAATAAGGCACAGTATTTGTTATCACGATCTCTTTCGCCCTGCTGTTCTGTAGTCTTACATCGCATCCATCACTGCATACAGAGTGCGTAGCACAGATATATACCTCTTTTGCCGTCTCTGCGATTTTGTTCGCAGATTTCACTATACTATTTCCAGTGTCTATTATATCATCAATCAATATTGCGGTCTTTCCGGCTACATCTCCGACGATATTCATTATCTCAGCATCATTGTGGACAGTGCGTCTTTTATCGATTATCGCAATGGGCATGTTCAATCTTTTTGCCATAGCTCTTGCTCTCTTCACACCGCCTGTATCAGGACTTACGACGACTCCGTCTGTGATGTTTTTTTCCTTGAAATAATCAGAGAGCAAAGGCACTCCTGAAACTTCGTCCACTGGTATGTTAAAGAATCCTTGTATCTGTGGTGCATGCAGATCGACCGTTAATATCCTGCTTGCTCCTGCAACCGTCAGCATATCAGCCACAAGCTTTGACGTTATTGGTTCTCTTGCCTCTGCCTTTCTGTCCTGCCTTGCATATCCATAGTATGTAATCACTGCAGTTATTCTTGCGGCACTTGCACGTTTCAGGGCATCGATAAGAATAAGCAATTCCATAAGCGAATCGTTCACGCTTGTGCATACACTCTGTATGACAAATACATCGTCACCGCGGATGTTGTCTGTGATCCGCACGTATATCTCCCCATCCTTGAATCTTTCAATTGTGCGATGCGCCAGTGGGACGCCGAGATGAGTAGATATGTCCTGCGCAAGTGGAATATTGCTTGTGCCCGATATCAATCGCAGTTTCATGATTTCATCCCCTAAACATGATTTGTTATGGTTTGCTTATCGATTAATGAATCCTAATGCTTCATCAGCATTGACGGTCTCGGGACCTCCTGAGGCATCTCCGATGATGAACCCTTTGTTGTTGCATAATATCCCTGAGCCGATGAATGGGACTCCCATATTCACTGTTCCTGTGAATACCTCTACTTTCAGGATCTTTTTTATAAGTTCTGCCTCATGCTCCAATATCTCGTGATGGCATAGCAGTCCCTTCTTCGTGTGTACTGCAAGGCTTCCGATAGTGTTCAACTCGGCTATCTTTGTCCTTGCGACATTGACCTTTAGCGCATCCTTGAATGCCTTTATCTCGCGTTCTCCATACTCATCGCTGACAAGGCATCCCTTATCGTTGCATATCATATTATTCCCTAAGCATGTGAGTTTCGTATCTATCAACTTATATTTTATCTTATGTTTGTCCAGGATTGCAAGTTCATTTGGAAAGACGATCTGCGGGACTAATAAGCAGTTCTTGTTGCCGCTCAAGAAGACGCCGAGAAGAGATGTTCCTGCGATGCTCATAGGTATCAACGGTACATCAAGGACCTCCTCTATGTCCTTGAATAATTTCTCAGGTATGTCGCTTCCTACAAGACAATATTTATCTGTAGCATATCCGTATAGTCCAACGTTAGGATTGCTGTTGAAGTTGGTCACGAGTACATGTCTTCTCTTCCGCTTTACTTGTTGCATGACTTGAAGAACACTAAGATTGTTTATAAAGTTTATTGAGGGTTTTCTTGCTCAACTTGAAGAGATTGTGCGAGCGCGCTAACTTCCGAAAATCATTCTTTGACCGGAGTCTCTGGTTCGGGTTTCTGAAGGGTCGCGAGCTTCACACCGATTGTCTCGAAATGCTTTTCCTGTTCCAGATCGACCTTACGCAGACTATCTAGATGCAATAACGGCACGAATGTCAGGACCTTATCCTTTTTAGAATTACTCATCACCAATTCATCGAACGTTAATGTCCTATCTTTGCTTTTGCGGTTCTTATAATGTGATTCTACTTTTCCATATACTAACTCCATGGATTTTCCAAGATCAAAATGGTTTGTAGGGATCTTTAGCGTAGTTTTTTTGGCGTTAGGTTTGAACCTGTTTCTCTTGTTCTCTACTTCCAGAGCCTTCTCCAGTGCCTTTACAAGGTCGAATACAGAGACTTTCCTCTTTCTTGGCTGTGGAGTCCTAGGAAATAATTGTGGCCGGCCGTTGGCGTCATATACCGGTTGGCCATGTTCATCAAGCGGAAGATTCTCCTCAATACCATTCATGACGTTATCAAAATTCGGTATATCTTCATCGATAAGGATATCGGATTTCATCTTCAATAATACCGATGATGCTAGGACCATCTTGCCGGATATACGAAAATCGAGTTCTTTAAGTTTCCGCAGCATCTCAAGAAATTTTTGTGATAATAACGAGATATCGATATCCCATGGATCCATGTTCTCCTGATCAATAAGGGAGTATATGATGTCTTTCCACGATAATTCATCCTCAACGAACAGGAGATTGAATACCTTTTCAGAGGTCTCTTTGACCTGCTCTTTTCTGAGCCTGTTCCCTTCCTTTTCTTCTACTGAGAGCTTTTTAGCCATTCTGAATTCATAGAAACAGTCATTATATAAATCTTATGGTTGAAAGTAATTATAAAATAAAAAAATATTGATTTACTTTCTTGCGTTTCTCTTACGCTTCTCTTTCTTGATTCTCTTTCTCTGCCATTTCCAACGCATCTGGCCTTTCTTCTTCCATCGTCTTGAACTTCTCTTCATATTATACCTCCAAATTAATTGTAATACACAATGCTAATGCTCTGGCCGATGACAAAACTTGCGTTTTGAAACCGTCCATCGCATTCTACAAATGCTCTGGCCGGGATTTGAACCCGGGTCGCAGGATCGAAAATCCCGAATGATTGACCGGACTACACTACCAGAGCGATTGAACTTTATTTTGCTGCTTCAGCAGCCTTTTTTTAAAAGGGTGCACGGACCTACCAGAGCGATTTTAAAATAATAAATGAGCCCGCCGCGATTTGAACGCGGGACCACTGGTGAACTTAGATGCTGACAAGGCGTCAGCAGGTCTTATAAGACCAGCGCTCCACCAGACTAAGCTACGGGCTCGTATGCGATCTGCGGGAATCGGACCCGCAACTCAGCCTTGGCAAGGCCGTATTATACCACTTAACTAAGATCGCAAAAAACTGGGCCCGGCCGGATTCGAACCGGCGACCTTCTCCGTGTAAGGGAGACGTCATCTGTGGACCAATAAGCATTACGCTGATTGATTAACCACTAAACCACGAGCCCAGTGTTCTTAGGAGATTGTGTACGATTTAAATATTCTTCTATTTCTATCTTTTTTGGAACGTATCCTTTTTGTATAAAAATGCTATATTTTAGCTTGTGTTTGGGATTAGAACTTCCAATCAAATCAAAATATTTTTTTACTTTTTCTGCGCCATAAAACACTATTCCTTTATTGTATATACCGACTTTTAGCCCTATTTTTTCGAATGCTTTAAATACGGATTTTCTTAAAGAATTAGAAACTATCGATATATGAATCATAACTCGTGTGTGAGGATGCGAGCAGACAGAACCGTCGGTGTCAACTATTCCTCGTAAGCATGCTTTTAATAAGGCATCATCTTCAAAAAATGATATTGGGATCTTTGGTGTTTTTAGTAGTTTTTTGCCCTGAGGAAATTTTGTATCCTTAAGAAAGTGTACTATTTTTTTACTGTAAACGACGCAATATGCAACGCGAGATTTCTTGGGGATATAGGTGTGTGATTTTATAGAAAATAATTTTTGTATAAGATTAGGCACATATTCTGTTATAAATTGAGCATCAACCAAACTATCGCATGCAATACACAGTCCTGTATCGTTCGAATAAATACATCCATCACCAAGCATAATCCCATAAAATTCCGCAAAATCTGGCGTGGACGTTTCTGGTATAGTTACTCTTTGCTCAATTCTTGATTTTATTCCTAATCGTTGACCCCAGTAAGGGTCTCTAATAATCGTATATTCGTGCCTAGGAATGGACATGTGAAAAAATTTCTGTAATTTTATAAATACTGAATATGGAATGGTGTTTCCTTTCGTAGTCCAATCGTGTCTCACAGTATGTTCTGAGACGCCAAGTTTCTTGCCCAGTTCGTTCCACGTGATATTATAAGATTTTTTTATATTGAGTAGTATATTCTTAATGGGCATAGATTTTATCTTCACTCTAGATTCGATGAATCGGCATCCTTTTTTTCTCATAACCACTAAACCACGAGCCCATTACCGTATTTAAATGTGATGTTAGAATGAAACTTTAAACCATTTAAATATGTTATTGTTTTAAATACGATTCGAACATCTCAACGCATTCTTTTAGAATCGGATGGAAATTAGATGGATTCTTTTGATATTCTATCATAAACGTTTTAGGCGTATACCACTTCACTTGTTCTACTTCACTTCTTTGTATTTTGAAGTTTTGCTCTTTGGGGACGTATCCAACGAACCATTGGGCAAAAAAATGGTGATGACCGTCTATATTTTTTATCTCTACCTTCTTATCTTTTTTCAACGATTTAAGTTCTAAACCAAGCTCTTCTTTTGCTTCTTTAAGCATATTTTGTCTGTATGTTTCCCCTTTTTCAACAGTACCATCAGCAGCATTTGTCCATAAGCCCGGACTTTGTTTTTTTGTGAGTGCGCGTTGCGATAAAAGAAATTCTTTATTGTCGTTTATTAGCCACAAAGAAGAGATGCGGTATATGTCATCTAGTGTTATATCTTTCCTGTCTTTATATCCTATGATTCTATCGTATTTATTGACGATTGGTATCAGCATTATATTATCCGAAAACCGTAGAATTATTTAAATGTTTAGAATTCTCACAATGCAGCATTGATGGCATCGATGTGCTTTGCTATCTCTTCGCCTTTCTTCGTCAGTTTGAGATATTTCAATCGTCCTGTCTTCTCGAAACTTACAAGGCCAGCATCTTCCATTTCCTGCAATATCTTTACGACGTGGCTGTATGTGCAGTCGACGGATTTTGCAAGTGTCGACGCATACACTTCGCTTGTAGAATTCAGCATAGTGACGAGCATCATAGCTGGTTTCTCTCTTATGAACACATCGAAGATTTTCTTGTTTTTAGCCATGCTACCACTCAAAAATATATTTTATAAAAGTTATGTTCTGAACTTGATTATTTAATATGTATTTTGGAAATATCTTTTATTTATAAATTTTTCTTTTTGATATCCCCAAAAAAGTGTTTTAACCAATCACCCTCGCTAATTGCACTACCGCATCTTTTATTTAAATAGTTTCTCAATTTCCATTTTCAGAATACAAAACAAAAATCACTTTGAAAATGAGGACGAGAAAAGAATGTCGGTTAAAAATAATCACGCCCCTTCCGTATTACACTATACGGTGGTCGCACTACCCTACCCTTTTTTAGCTGGTTTGTGCTCAAGGTGTTTTGCTCCTTCTAAAGCCTCCTTGTTTTGTTTTATTTCATCTATTGCATCAAGATATTCCTTTCTTAATTCTAAATCCGTGCAGTTTATTGCATCATGTATCAAAAATGCCTTAAAAATTTCAGGCTGTCCTAGTTTATCTTTTAATGTTTCAAATACGGGTTCGTCAAAGTTGCCGTAGAGTATATTTTCGTTCACGTTATTATTGAGTGAGACTATATAAGATAAAATATAACTTGGAGGGATTATGAATGTATTTGGAAAAAGAATCTCTTTCATTTCTTTATAATAATCGCTTTTTAAAAACCTATCTATAAGGGACTTGTCTCTATTGCGATATAATTCGTAGAATAACAAAGCAAATACGTTTATATCTTTACATACCCTATACAACCTTACTTTGTGGGGTTCATTCTTTTTACTCCTATACGAAACACGCTTAGATTCTATAACTGCTTTATTGCATAAAGCAGTATCTAAATGTGTACCTTTTTTATTATCATAGAATAATGTTTCTTCAGGATTTATTTGCTTATGCACTAACCATCCATTCTTAGGGTTTAAATTGTCTGGAAACGTATTCCTTTTAAAATTGTTTTTTCTAGTGTCCCAAAGGTCTCCTTCTCTATTTAGATAGTTGCACATATTTAATAATATCCTTAGCTCTAAGTCTGTAAGCATTCTTGAGGGTTTAGGATTCTTTGCAAGTTCTAATAATTCTTTACGCAGTTCTGGATTCTTTTCTAAAACAACTTGTGCAGATGTAGTCATACTAACAATTCCTGAAATAATACTTGTCATCCTATAACTAAAGCTTAACTTATATTTAAATATGTCGATTTTACCCCTTAATCAGTAAAAATGGAAGATATGCCTTTTATACTCCATGTTAATTATAAGAATATCCTTAATTACCTTAAATTAAAATATTTATTGTTAATAAGTATATAAGAAGTATTCCCAAACAAATGTTATGGAAACAAAAGTATTGAGGATAAAACCTAGAAAGATACAATTTTTAGGAGGAAGTTCGTATGTATCCTTACCCCCTGCGTGGATTTATTCTAACGAGTTAAATAAAGGTAAAAGTGTAGATATGGAGATAGATTCGGTGGGTAGATTAATATTAACACCGTCGAGGGAAAAAAATGCTACAGCTCAATGAACGGTTAGAGGCACAACTACCTGAGCATATCCAACTAATTCGCCAAGCTATGAGAGAGATAAATACTGATTAATTAGTTTTATTTTGGAGGATGATGATTATGGATAAAGAATTAGTAAGAACATTTATTTATCGGCGTTTAAAAATTTATTGCTATAATGGGTTTGTGTGGTGTGGGATAATTCTTAATTTAGACGAGAATTCTTTTGTAATTAGAGATAAATTTCAGCACCGTGTAATCTTAAATTATGCTGATGTTTCTAGTATCGAGGATGTTGGGGCAGTGGTGGGAGCATGAGTTCATGTAAAACATGCGGTGCTACCCATAATAGAATTAATGCTGTAGGCTCACCTATGGATTTCTGTTCTGAGGAATGTCGCTTAAAAGATTTACATACCCCCTCACCACATTGGGATAATAGTGAGAAAGGAATTATGAAATTAAAAGAGGGATATGAACTTAAAGAAGATTCTAGCGGTTTACCTCGTGTTGTCGATATCAAAGAGGAAAAACTCAAAGAAGAGGAAGAATTACGAAATCAATTAATGTCGAAATTTATTCTTGATGATGATAATCAAGCTGAATTGATAGACCATGCTGTAGGCTCAATAACTTTAAACGGATGCAAACTAAGATATTTTGGGGTAAAGGTATCGCAAAAGATTACAGAAGTCGATAAAAAAGGCAATCCGTATTTTACAATTCAAGAAGTTCCCGCAATTATCACAGAAAATAGATTAATTATCTCTAAATATGCTGTGCCTGAAGGTTGTAATTTTAAATATAATACAATTATGACTTTAAAAAATAATCGTTGGGGAGATTTTAAGGAACTCTTACAAAGCGATAAAGATGTTAGCTATAAAGAAGCTTACGAACTTTTCAAAATGATATATAACCAAAACATGGTATTTGAAAACCCCTTAGATTACGAGTTTTGCCCTCTCTGGGATTTAGCCACATATCACCATGACCTTATAGATAAATCATTATTTATCAAAAGAGAAGCACCCACAGGAGGAGGTAAGAGCAAAGCTATGAAGATAAGCTCTAATCTCTCTTTTAATGGTCGCAAGTGGTTAAAGCCGACACCTGCCAACTTTTTTAGATATAGAAATTGTAATAAGAGCACCATCTATATTGAGGAAGCAGAGAAATTATTTGATGATAAAAATAAAAATAGTTCCGATAATGAATTAGTAGAATATCTTAACGGAAGCTATGAAAAAGGAAACTTTGTTCCTAGACAGAACGATAAAGATGTAAATAAAACTGATGAATTCGACCCTTTTGGATTCACGCAGATAGGAAGTATTAAACCATTAAAAGGGGCACTAGAGAAGAGAAGCATAACAATCATGCAAGTTAAGGCACGGGTGGACGATATTAAAGGAATAAGTGAGATTCCCTCAGAGCATGATAACTTATATGTTTTAGCTAGAAAACAAGCTTATGTTAGTTCATTGTTACATTATAAGGATTTCTTAAAAGCTATGAATAATATTACAAATGACTATAATTTATCTAATAGAGAGTGGCTAGTATCTAAACCATTGATAGCACTTGCTTTTTGCATAGACCTCTACTTGTCGGAACGTATAGGGAAATACTTATTTAATAAATTCTCAAGCAGAGATGTTGGGGCAGTAGATGAGCTTTCATGGAAGTATATTCTTGCCGAAACTTTAATTAAAATTACTTGTCAATCTAAAGAGGAAATATTTACCAGTAATGAATCTTTAAGGATGGTTTTTGCTGAAAATCCCAACATAGGGGAATATACTAAGATATCTCCGAAAGCTATAACTACTTTAATGAAAGAGTTGGGTTTTGAATCATCTAGAAATACTTTAGGGGATAAAAGGGGTTTCTATTTATCCTTTGTCAAAGTGTGTGATATTGTATTTAGGAATCAAAATTTAACAATACAAGAAATAAAAAATAAAGTGTCAGAAGTGTCAAACCGTCAGTTTATAGACGAAGATATAGATAAAATATGTTCTGACACTTATCTGACAGATAAAGGAAATATAAAGAAAGCGTCAGAGATTTCTGACACTTCTGACTGACTGACACTTTATTTTAAGGGTAGGCATGAAAATAGTTAATAATTGTGATTGTGGAAAGTGTCCTTATTGTGAGATTATTGATAGAAATAGATTAAGAAATAACTTATCAGAGGTGCAAGATGTTAAAAGTTAAGTTGCTTTCGGCAGAACAACTAGCCGATTTCAAAGTGTGGGTGCAAGATAAAAGTCTAATCGAAGAGGGGAGTTATTATCTTACATTCATGTGTGAGAAAAATATACCTATTCCAGAATCGAAAGAAGATGTTAAGGGGTAAAAAATGGTTGTCTTTGAAAAAAAATATGGGAAGTGGAATAAAACAGAAGAAGAAAAGGATTTTTTTGGGAAGTGTTGCAACTGTCACGAACTAGATGCTGTTTACTTAAATCAAAAGGCACAGGGTTTTTGTGAATTTTGTTTTAACAGAAGATATGGGGTTACAAATGGAAAACGAAATAATTTTAATTGATGGGAAGGAATATACTAAAATAATTTTATTACAATCTAGTGAGCTTATGCAGAGATGTTTAGCCATACAAAAGGTTATGGGTTCATGCACTATAGAGTTGCTATTTCATCAAAGTAAAGTTTATATTGTGAGTGTTGGTAAACCTAGTGTTATCGAGCTTACTAATGCAGAAGCGATATTTCAATTTGAATCTATCCAAGATGATAGACCGAACTATATGGGGTGAAAATATGTTATGTGCTATTTGTAAAAAGGAAGTTAATTTAACATCAGAATCTAAAGGTGTGCTTACTCAATGGGGTTCTGCTTATTGTTATGATTGTTTTTATCTTGGTAATGATGCTTTCTTTCCCTATGGAGATGAAGCAAGTTTAAAAGATAAGCGAGTGAATCGAGTTATTACTTCGGTATATGATTATAAGGAACGTATTGCTGAAATTGAGAAGTGGGAAAATAAAAACTATCCTATTGATTATTTAAGACATTTTCTAGGTATGCCTTTAAATAAATTCATAAAAATCATGCACGAAATTCCAGTAGAGGCTTCTGAGAAAAGACATATTAGTATTCATAACCACAGAGCCAATTATCTTTATAGTAAAGATACTCTGATAAAAGTATTAACCCATCTTGGCAATCGCAAGAGAAGAGTAGGCAAGGATGGCTTTTTAGTTCCTAGAGAGAAGGATAAAAAATTAAGAGACAGCTTTACTTACCAACCTTAACGACTATGACATGGTATAATATTTTAATTAATAACCTTACCGCATGGGTAGGCTCGATAGTATTTATATCATTATATGCTATTGCTAGTTGGGTTTGGGAAATAAATAAATTTAATAGAATCATTACTTCATTGAAAGATATAAATGCACGTTTAGATACTATTGAAAATCATATTGAAAAAAATAAAGAACACACTAAGTAATTTTACTAAATGACTATAATGTAAAGGTGTTATTATGAATTGGAATCTATTTAAGAACAACGAGATAAAGGGTGTTGAGGTTTTGAAACCTAAAGATTTAACTATATTGTCACAAAGGGTAAAGCAAGAACTTCCGAAGTATTGGACTAAGGAAGAGATAAACGATAAACTATCTACCATCAGGAAATATAAAAATAAAATGTTAGTTACTTTCTTATGGATGTCGGGCATAAGAATTACTGAAGCCGTCAGTTTAAAGAAAGGGGATATAGATTTCAAAGCTTATCTTATGCGTGTCAAGTGGTTAAAGTCTAGGAAGTATCTTGAGAGGGTTGTGCCTATTCATCCTAGACTTAAAGATCTATTAGAAGTTTATACAGCTCCTCTTAATCTTGATGATAGGGTATTCCCTTTCACTAGGCAGAGGGCTTGGCAGATTGTTAGGGAATGTATGCAAGGACACCCTCACCAGTTACGGCATAGCTTCGCTGTTAATTGGATAAGGTCGGGCGGTGATGTTGTCATGCTTCACAAGATACTAGGACATAGTAAGATTCAAACAACAATGGAATATCTAAAGATAGTTCCGATAGACCAAGGTAAAGAGTTACTGAAGATTAATTTCGACTAAGAATATATTGATATATTCTTTAATGCCTCAGCGTTTTTTAATTTAAAATAATCTTAAACCCATGCGTATATATTAATATTATATATAGTGATATCGTTATATTATTCGGTTGTTTGTTCTTGATTTAACGAACTGACACTACTATAACAATCTATTTCGTATCATGATAAAGTTGATTATGCTCTATCGTAATACTGTTGATTTATTTTGAATATTTCGATACGCTTACCGTATTTTGTTTTAATTAATTTAATTTCAATCCACTAGATATATTATGTTATTATCTATATAACATATATAAGGAGGGGCGACCGTGAGGGGTTTGTATCTATATCTAGCAACCTCTATATACTCTTAAATCAATGAACAATATATCTACTGGCTTTTCATTAACTTTTTGAATCGTTGCATGACTTCGGGGTTAGTCATTAATTGCTCTAGTGCTTCGCTTATAGCGTCCTTCTTGAGTTGTTCATCTTCTAGCAATATACCTATGCTTAATGCCTTCCCGCACTTATGACAATACTTAGCGGTAGAATCGTTTATGGTATCACATACACACTTCTTGAATTTAATTTTACGTTCTTCCTCTTTCTGTAATCCATTGTTTTGTTTAAAGGCGTTCTCTACTTGTTTAGCTCCTATGTGTATGTATGTTTTTATTTCATCAGAGCCAGAAGTCCAGCCCATGATGTTTCGTATTATCTCTTCTTGATAGCCTTCATCTACTAGGATAGTGGCTCTTGAATGTCTAAACCAGTGAGGGTTACACTTCTTATCTATCCCTGCCTTCTCTCTTATACGCCTTAACATCCGTATTATCCCTATCCAATGGTAGGGTTGATTTCTAAAACGGTTATCCGTAACAATCCATAAAAGAGAGTTTTTATTATTTTTATCTGGGTGTTCGTCTAACCATTTCAATAGATAGGGCATGGATTGAATTATTGGGATACGTCTTTCTCCTGTCTTGCCATCTACCTTAATCATGGCAAAGTCATCTTTAAATTCAATATCCTTTAATCTCATGCCTAAGAACTCCCCGATACGGCAACCTGTCTCATGCAGTATAGAGACTATTGCTCTCTCCTCATTTTTGACACATCCTTTTTCTATTAACACTTTGCAATCTTCCTCACTCAGGATATTTGAGTAATCTATCTTTTTGCGTTTCTCATTACGCTTGATTTCTGGGAGGTAGTCGTATAAGTCTATGGCTTCGTTTCTAACCTCTTCATTATGGCTTTTTAGCCTACCATCTTCTCTCTTGAGCCACTTATAGAATGATTTAATGATACGCCTATAATCGCTCTTAGTTGCGTCAGATATGCTTTCCTTTTGACTTATCTCGACTATTAACCTTTCAATATCCCTCTTAGTGGTTTTGTCTATGTCTTTGCCTAGATGATTAATTACTATGCGTAATTGAGAGCCTATCTTATAGATTCGTTTACTTGTCGAGCCTTTAGCCATCATTGAAGTATTATAGTTTGTAACTATCTCTTTGTTTCTATCGCTCGTTTTCCATAACTTTATACGTTCCTTTTCAGATTCATAATCATCTCTCCTGTATAGGTAGATGTTTGTTCTTTGCTCAGTTGTTTTCATAGTATTTTATTTAGAAGAAGTGTTTATATATACTCTCACCATCCTAAGCACAATCTTGGGGTAAAAATGGAGGGGTAGTATCACTACGATAATTTCACGCCCCTTCCGAGGATCGAACTCGGATCTTAGGTTCATTGCATCACGATCGTCATCGATCCATGCTACCGCAAACCCATATGCTATCCATTATACCAAAGGGGCAATAGTGGAGAGATTGTCGTAGAATTTTTAAAGCTTCCTAAATGATCCATTCGAATACTGCAAAGAAGACAATTGCGACAATGATGTAGTGAGCGTATCTTGCTAGCAACATCTTGGCTATATCCCGGTTTTCTTTACAGGATATCTTTGAGGAGGCTTTTGCATGAATAAGATGTTTCTGGCTCGTGATGGTCCCTATCGATACACCGTAGATGAATATCAGTATCGAGACCAAGAACAGACCATCATATATGGAAGCGAGATAGAACAGTGCTCCAAGACCACAATATGTGAACGTATCGTCATATCCTTTCCTGAAAATCAGCAGTAACAGCAGGGCTGCCACTGTTGTAAGCACTGAATAGAATAGTGTTATCTGGTATGCGGCAAAGAATATTATCAGTGGCAATAAGGCCATATTGAAATATTTGAGATACTTCGCTACATTCGGCAGTTCCTCAAGCGTTATATTGCACAATATGAGTCCGATTATCAACCCTGAGAAACTAGATAACAATACTAACAGGTACGTCAGGATATCCATGTGCTATGTGTTATATCGCTACTATAAATACTTTTAGAATGCAATCAGTTCACAGGTGTACCGCATGGCTTGTCATTTATCGTAAAATTTCCGTTTCCAAAACCTGCCAACTGACCTTTTGACGTGTCGATAGTTATTATGTTCCCGTATTGATCGATCATGTATATGCAGAAGTCACCGCGTATCCCAAATTGCTGCTTTATGGAATTGTAGGATGAATCGTATAGATTCTGTACCCTTTGCTGGTCGATGTTTCCCTTGTTGATGACCGATAGTGTGTTAAGGCCATTTGCAGCGTCAAGATTGCTTACGATTGTGTTGGATTCGAGCGTAAGATCCTGCGTCTTGTCCTTCTTGTTCTGGCTCACTAGTGTGTAAAATATGCCTATTATCAAGACGAACACCACGAATGCAAGAATTATATCAAGTGACCATGACTGGCCCTTACCTCTCTTTTTGAACATAGTAGGGAATTATGCTAAACTTATATAAAAACTTTACTAAAATCTGGAAGTCAAAAAAACAGGTCTCTGTTTTAAAATTTAACTCAAAAAAACATAAACTTTATAAACACTGGAAGCATTTTTTTATAAATCTAACTGAAATGCGGGGGTATTTTTGTTGATTGGAATGTTAATCTTATTTTGATGTCTTTGCGATGATGCTTCATAGGAGGTCGTTAAAATGCAAGTCAAAAAGTGTCCTGAATGTGGCGGTAATAATCTTGCCTGGAATAAAGACAAAGGAGAGATAACCTGTCGTGATTGTGGACTTGTCGTTGAGGAAAAGCTTGTAGATTTTGATCAGGAATGGCGAGAAGTTGATAGTGAGGCGGCAGCGCGTAAGAGACGTACTGGCGCACCGATGTCATACACGCAGTTCGATCAGGGTCTAGGGACCGATGTCGGCAGGAAAGCCGATCTCTACCAGCTCGATGAGGCTGGGAAGAACAAATTCTTTAGGTTAAGGAAATGGCAGAATCGTATAAGTACCGCCATCGAGAGGAACCTTAAATTAGCTCTGGCGGAGTTGAAGAGAGTCTCAAGTTTCTTGAAATTACCTCAGTCTGTCGAGGAAGAGGGGTCCAGGATATATACTCTTGCGGTCCGTAAAGGTCTTGTCCGTGGAAGGAGTATGGAGAGTGTCGTCGCGGGAGCATTATACGCTGCATGTAGGAGGCACGACGTACCTAGGACTTTAGATGAGTTGTCCGAGGCTTCGAATATAGAGAAGAAAGAGATTGGAAGGACATATCGCTTCATAACGCGTGAGCTCGGCATAACCATACTTCCGAGCAATCCGTCTGATTATATTGCAAGATTTGCGTCGACATTGAAACTTGGTCCGGAGACGCAGTCTCGTGCAGTTGAGATAATAGAGTCTGCACAGGGGATAGAGCTTACGTCAGGGAGAGGTCCTACAGGGATAGCGGCTGCGGCATTGTACGTTGCGGCCCTGATGAACGGTGAAAAACGGACACAACGAGAGGTTGCTGATGTTGCAGGCGTTACTGAGGTAACCATAAGGAATAGGTATAAGGAATTATTGGAAGAGCTCGACCTGGAAAAAGAAATTAAGAAGAGTAAGAAAAAACGGAAAGAAAAATAACTTCTTTGTTATCTCTTTAAAGTGGTTATGATTCTTTAAAAATCATAAACTTTATAAACCCTTCTATCCAATAAACTACTAATATTGGTTATTGTTGGGGTAAGAACTCAAGTTCTTAGGGGATTTGCGCTGGGCGTGATGTGGCGTGTAATACTATTCAGTACTTGGGAGCATTATGTTACAATGAAAAAAAAGCCTAAGAAGGAGATGGAGAAAAAGACGAAGGTAGATGAGGCTGTAAATAAAGAGAATAAAACCGGTAAAAAAATCGGATCAGGAGTCAGATTCCAGAAGATATCTAATGAGCGAAAGCAGGCGATAGAGGACGTCGTCAAAGAATTGGTCAGTGAAGAGGCGATACCGATAGTCCTGTATCTCATCGGCAGGACAAAAGTGTCTGAATTCGTCGTTGCAGCAGACCTGGATCTTGAGATACATAAGGCAAGAAATCTGCTCTACAAACTATTAGAGCATAACATATTATATTTTCACAGGAAGAAAGACAAGATCAAGGGATGGTACATATGCTATTGGGATTTTAATGAAAAGATAATACCTTTCCTTCTTGATAAGATAAGGACGCAGAAATTGCAGAAACTCAAGGAACGGCTTGAAAAAGAGTCCAGCTCGACATTTTACATGTGCAAGAATGCATGCACACGAATGGATTTTGAAAAATCTATGGAGTTCAACTTCAAATGCCCTGAATGCGGCGAACTGATGGAAGAACAGAACAATTCTAGGACTATAGAATTCTTGAAAGAGAAGATAACAGAACTCGATCAGGACCTGAAAGCTTACGGTAAAGGCTGAAGATGCTGATTTACAATCCCTTAATAGAATTGACAAATAATATAAACCATTGATGATTCTATCATCCAATGGAACTTTCTAAAGGCATAATCGCGCAGGATCTTTTCTTATATCTGCCCGAATATAGGACATTCATAGTATCAGATATACACATAGGATATGAAGAATCATTGAACAGGCGCGGGATACTCGTGCCGCGATATAATTATAATGACTTGTTGCTGCGTCTTGAGAAATCACTTGAAAACATCAAGAAGAGATACAATATAGACACTATCATCATCAACGGGGACATCGTACATGAGTTCGGGAAGATCAACCGCAAGGAAAAGGAATTGATTAATAGATTTGTGAATTTTCTTTGCAAATATGGAAAGGTTATGATCATAGAGGGTAATCACGACAAGGCGTTAAGGTATGTCCTTGACAGGGATATACTCATTGCTGATAAAATCATCCTAGGCAAGACACTTATCATACATGGCGATGAACTCTTGCCCAGAAAACTTCTGAAAAGTATCAAGACGATAATCATAGGACACGAACATCCTGCCATAACATTAGGTTCCGGATCCAGAACGGAAAAATACAAATGTTTTCTCAAAGGAAAATATTCCGGAAAGGAACTGATCGTCACACCATCGTGCAATCTGCTTATAGAAGGGACAGACATATTGTCCGAGAGAGTGCTCAGCCCATTTCTAAAGAATGTTTCCCTGAAGAACTTTGAAGTGTATATAGTTGAAGACAAAGTGTATGATTTCGGGAAGATAAAAAACATCGAGAAGATACTTGATAATCGCTAGGCAATCCAATCAGGTTCTAGAAACGCATCACTCTTCTCCTCTTGTTGCCTTTAATTTCTCTTTGACGGCCTTATCAGAGATGATTGCCGAATTTCCTGTAGAATCCTCTATTATCATCTTCTGTTTTTCCTGTCCCCATATTACGCGATGCAGTTTCTTTATCATGTTCTTTGCTTTTTTGCGTGAATCTTCTTCCTCTTCGGTGTTGTCTCTTATAGTCTCCAGCTGCTTGACCATCCTGTTCAGTACACCTTCCACATTTGTCACGTAGCCATTGCTTGAGGGTCCTGCTACTATATCCCCGATGTGAGGAAGTTTTATAGTCGCAAAACTCGATTTTACAACGCGTATCTTCATATCTTCTTCTGATGATATCTCTACAGTATATTTTGATGGCTCCTTTTGCGTCTCTGCCTCTATATCTGCTTTGTGATATCCGCATCCAGAGCAATCCATTGAGAATATGAACGATGGGCCGAAGAACGGGATATCTTTTTTCATGTCCATCAATACCAATTTTTTTTCATGACAGAATGGGCACATCTCTCCTGCGATCACTTCTTGTTCCGGTTCTTGTTTTTTCGTCGGCATTTTTTTTTCCTGATGTTTACTTATAGCTATTGAGAGTCGTCATTTATATATATTGTTGTTTTAGAAACTATATCTTTGCTAATGAAAATATTCCTGTAATCAAGACTTAAATGTTTTAATCTATAGCTGATGTAGTGGAAATCTGTGTCGTTGTTTGGATGCGTCACCTGAGTCTCACGGTATCGCAGCTTTACAAGAAGGTGTGCGTATCTACACATAGAAATGGCACTGTAAGAAAAATAAAAATACTTACTCCTCTTCGGAGTCAGTCTCTGCAGTTTTTATCTCTGCAGTCGCGCCTTTGCTTCTGTAGATCTCTGCAAAGCTTGGCGTGATGACGATGTAATCATCACTGAAACCTGCAACATCGCCCTCTATGGCATCCGTTGTCTTCTTCAGCTTGTTTATTGCACGCTTCAACTCTATGAGATCCTTCTCTTTCAATGGTCGGATGTTCACCAAACAGATTGTATTTCCCTCTCTTAGAGCGTCTAGGATTGGTTTTATGTCTGTGAAATCTTCTAGCACGAAAGGCTTGACAATTATTTTTTGACCCGCTTCTGACGTTCTTGAAGTGTCCAACTCAACATATTCTTCTGCAGTATCTGCTGTCTCTTCATCCTCAAACTCCCTGTTCTTGAATGAATTTTTTATCTTGGAAAAAAACCCGGCCATTTCAATCTCCTCCCTACATAAATGTTTTATGAATTCTAAAACATATTTGGTTCATTATATATAAATATTACTATTTTCTAAGAATACAGATATATAAACTTTACGCTTTGTACCTAGTATTCATAATTGAGGGCATTTAGTGAGCCATACAGGTTTACGTCCGTGTCCGTAATAACTATTATCGTTACGTGCTCAAGAAATTTTCGTATATGCGCTCTTTCGGGCTGTGTAAACACCTCAATGAACATATCCTGCAATACAGGCAGTATCTTTGGTGCAATGCCTCCCGCAATCACAAGCTCTGAGCATAGGGTTGTCAAGGCAAGATTGCTTGCAGTCCTTGCGTAGTATTTGATGAAGATTTCAAGCGTCCTTATGCATAATATATCTTTATCTTCAAGTGCGTACTTTGTGATCAACGCAGGTTTTTCATCAATGCTTGCTTTTGATATTATCCCGTGGCTCTTTTTATTGTACCTGATGTTTTGTGTCGAAAGGAAATTGTAGATGTTCGCTATGCCTCTTCCTGAAATCACATCCTCAGCATCTTTATACAGCCCTTTCTTTTTAAGGAATGATTCAAGTTTTATATCGATCGCATCATCAGCGCGTATCGGTAGGCTGACATGTCCTCCTTCTGAGGCTATTGGCGTATGTCTCTTGCCATCATACGACAGTATTCCCACTCCTAATCCTGTCCCTGCGCCGATTATGGCTATGGTCCCTTTAGTGTTTCTTCCAAAATCAGTCAGTTCAGTATATTGCTCTGGTTTTAATTGGTCTATACTGAATCCCGTCGCCTCGAAATCATTTATCAAAAGGACTTTGCGTAGTGGGGTATGCTGTATTATGTTGTTTGCGTCTACACTCCATTCTGTGTGCGTAGGTTGCGCGAATGTCCTTTCGTTATTGATTGGTCCTGCAATGGCAAGAGACGCTACCTTGACCGTGTATTGCCGGCATTCTGGTTCCCTAAGAAACTGGTTTATGGTCTCTGCCAAATTCCTGATTTCCTGACTGGGATATATCTTCTTGAACTTGATATGATATTTATCATCGATGATTGCAAGCACGCTCTTCGTGCCGCCTATGTCTGCCATCAGATAATATTTCGTCTTTCCAAAAAACATCCACTCACCTCTGAATAGGGCATTATCAGATAATGTATTTTGCTCTATCACACGATTCGATCGCATAACCCTAAATGAACGGTCCCATCTCTTTCTTTAATTTTTCTATGAAGTCTACAGGGGTAGGGTCTGTTGCGTAGTTTATTGCGAGATGGTATGATACAAGATCGCCTATGAATAATGTTGTGAACATCTTTGTTAATATACTGTCGCCGCGTATGGTTATCTCTGTGAACTTTATATTGTCGTTTGTCATCTCTTTGATGTTCTTTCTTGTGATTTCCATTCTCTTGCTTATCCTTCTATGATCGTTCTCATCCTGCAATATCACTATGTGCATCGGTATGTTCATCTTATTGAAATTTACGTACCCTACGAATTCGTTATGGTCGAGTTCCGGGAACTTGTTGCAGAATGCAGGTATTTTCGTATTCTCGTTGATCTCGCATTTCCATCTGTATGCTATGCTGTAGAATTTTGTCGATGAGTATATCACGGGTATCTTTCCATACAGTTTCATTGCTATGTCGTATGCTATCCTGTCAAAATTCTGCTGGTTCTTTTTCAGGCTCTCTACAAGATTTTTTACATCTTCGCTGCTATCGTTGATTATCTGTGCATTCTCAAGCACTCTTAACATTGGAAAGAATAGATAAGCTACAGCGTTTCTTGGCTCAAGTCCCTTTGGTACATTGATTATTGGAAGCCTGTTTATCCTTGCATACTCTTCCATCTTCCCACCACTTGAGATTATTATGATGTTGAGATTCTTTCTTAGCGCTTCTCTATAGCATGATATCGGCTCTTCTGTATTTCCTGAATACGACGTTATGAATATTAGCGAGTTCTTGTCGGCATATTCCGGCAGGCTGTAATCCTCTACTATGAATATAGGTATCTTTATCTTCAATATGCTAAAATATGTCTCAAGCAACTGTCCGCTTATGCTTGATCCGCCCATTCCGCAGATGAATATCTTGTCCGGATGACCCTTGAGCTGCACGTGTTTGCCAAGATTGTATGCCTCTCTGACCTGATCAGGAAGACTATTGATAACTCTAAGCATGTTTTCCTTATCGTACAATGCGACCATGGCATAAAACAGGGATTATCAGTATATAAATGTTATTATGGATAAGACTCTGTAGAAAAAGTCTGCGCCTAGCGAACCATTGATTCTATAATCGATGAACAATAACTCGAGAGCTACAACGAAAAACAGTCCATGCGAGCGCGCGACGTTGGATTTTCTACAGAGCCTATGGTTCAGTTCGCGATTAACTTTTTAAGGTGGACGTTTTTATATCGATCATGGATGCTAAACACTCTGTAAAAAAATCTCTGACAGAAGCGAGTGCTGGGACAGTATACATCAAGACATTCGGATGTTCTGTCAATCAGTCGGATTCTGAAGTGATGTCCGGGCTCTTGAAGGAGGCAGGATTTTTTATAGTCACAGATTATAGCAGCGAATCTAACAGCGGGCCAGCCAATCATTCCTCGAAGCAGGGTATGGGTGATATCGATATCGTAATCATCAATTCATGTACGGTCAAAAATCTGGCTGAGTCGAAATTCTTTCGTGAACTGAGGAGATGGCAAAGGAAGAATGTGCGTGTTGTCGTTGCAGGATGCATCCCTCAAGCCGAGGAATCCCTTCTTGAAAATAAATTGAGAGATATAAGCGTCATTGGGACAAGGCAGATAATGCATATCGTATCTGTCGTGAATGATACTATGAACGGAAAGGTTGTACATTATATCTCGAATGATTACAATGAGCGTCTCAATCTTCCAAAAATTCGCAGGAATGCGACGATTGAGATAATCCCTATATCTGAAGGGTGCCTGAGTTATTGTACTTATTGCAAGACAAGATTTGCGCGGGGGCAATTAATGTCGTATCCAAGAGAAAAAATTATCAAACAGTTCAGGGCAGCATTGAAGGATGGATGCAGGGAATTTTGGATCACAAGCCAGGATAATGGATGCTACGGCTTTGATATCTACCGAAAGGAAAAATATTTCCTGCCGCAATTACTTGATGATCTTTTGTGTATTGAAGGAGAATTTCGTATAAGACTTGGGATGAGCAATCCTGACCATGTAGATAGGATCAAAGAGGATCTCGTCAGGATTTTCAGGCATCCTAAGATGTACAAATTCCTGCACATCCCTGTCCAGTCGGGCAATAATAGGATTCTTGGATTGATGAAACGCCAATACACTGTTGAAGAATTCAGGAAATTGATACTCTTGTTCAGAAAAGAGATTCCTGATATTACGATAAGTACCGATATAATCGTCGGATTTCCCGAGGAGACAGATGAAGAATTTTCGGACACTTTAAAACTGCTCAAAGAGACGCAATTCGAGGTCGTGAATCTAAGCAGATTCTGGCTTCGCAGCGGGACAGAGACGGAAAAGATGAAACAGTTACAGTCAAAGATAATAAAGGAGCGCAGTATAAATACGAAACTCATATTTGATAGACTTCTTGAAAGCCAGAACAAGGATTGGCTCGGCAAGACATGCACGGCACTTGTAGACGAACATGACAGGGATGGCTCGCTGATAGCGAGAAATGACTATTACAAGCAGATAAGGATAAGGAACCCCGAGGATATGCTGCTTGGAGATTTCGTGAAAGTCCGTATTACCGATACTGCGAAGTATTATTTGGTCGGAGAGCGAGTCAAATAGTATGATGTCGTATGAAAATTCGGAATATTTAAATACTCACATTTCACATTATGCATCTAGGGGTTGTTATGAAAGAGCGTGTTACACTGACTATCGAGAAGGAAATTCTTGAGAAGATAGATAGCAAGGTCGATGGCTCGCTCATCAAGAACAGGAGTCACGCCGTAGAATTATTATTGATCAAGGCAATGTCTTCTAATCGCCTGCGTAAAGGCATAATCCTTGCAGGTGGAGAGCACGATCCACGTAAAAAGGTCAGTATAATGGCTGAAGTTCAGGGAAGGACTCTTCTTGAATGGAATATAAAACTGTTGAAGCGTACAGGAGTAAAAGAGCTTCTCATATGTATCCCGAAGGATAGGGAAGATATAAAATCCAGATATACGACACAGAACATGGGCATGCAGATAAGCTATTATGAAGAAGAGTATCCTTTGGGGACGGCAGGATCATTGAAGGCGATGAAGAGTTTCATAACGGAGTCTACGATAATATGCTACTCTGATGACCTGAAAAAAGTGGACCTTGACGATATGTACGAATTCCATAAGAACAACAACAAGATATGCACGATCGCCCTGACGACGGTCGACGATCCTTCGAATTTCGGCGTTGCTGTGATGAACGGTAACCGTATAACACATTTCGTAGAGAAACCTGCTAAGGATAGTGCGCCGTCAAAATTGATAAATGCCGGCGTCTTCATCATAGAACCAGAGATGATAGAGTATATACCTGACGGCTTCTCCCTTATCGAACAGGATGTGTTTCCAAAGCTTGTAAAATTCGATAATCTCATCGGCTACGTGTTCAGCGGTCAATGGTTGAAGATAAAGACCAATGATGACCTGGAGACTGCACGCAAGGAATGGAATGGGATAAAATAGGTGCATGATGGGATTATTCCACGAATACGATATTAGAGGGATCTATCCGACAGAATTGACAGAGGATTTTTCGTATAGGCTCGGCAAGGCAGTCGCGCAGCATACCAAGGCAAAGAATGTCGTCATAGGATACGATTCCAGGAATGGGAACCTAAAGCTCTTTTCTGCATTGGCAAAATCTTTGACAGAGCAAGGGGTTAATGTAGTGCATGCCGGATTGATTTCTAGGCCGATGCTCAATTGGGTGGCGTGGCATCATAAATTTGATTTAGGGATAATAATAACTGCATCACATAATCCTAAGGAATATAATGGCTTCAAGTTCATACTGCATGGAAGGGTGCTATGTTACGACAATGGCCTGAACAAAATTGAAGGCTTGCTCTCAGATAAAAACTTCAAGCCAAAGAGATCAAAAAAGAAGGGAAAGATAATATCTAAGGACTACATCGATGATTATGTCGGATTTCTTTCAAGCTATCTGTCAACAGAATTTAAGAGATACAATAGGAAAGAAAATATCAAAGTTATCTGCGATGCGTCCAATGGTGCAGCCGGAGAGATAATAAAGAGATTCATGCAACGCAGCAATATCGGTAATGAGCTGCTTTTTGCCGATCCTGACGGGACATTCTATTGTCATAATCCTAATCCTCTGGATGATAGTGCCTGCGTCGTCTTATCGAAAAAAGTTGTTGAGACTAAGGCAGATTTCGGATTTATCGTAGATCCTGATGCAGACAGGATAAGATTCATCGATGAAAAGGGGAGAATTGTCGAGAATAATTATATGGATTGCATTGTCGTCAAGGATATCCTGAAGAAGAACAGGAAAGCGGTGATCGTCCATGATGTCGTTGCAAGAAAAGTCCTTTCAGAGACGATCAGAAAATACGGCGGAAAAAATATAGTGTCACAGGTCGGCATATCGAATATCGAGAGGAACATGATCGAAAATAAGGCGCTGTTTGGCTGTGAAGCATCCGGCCACAGGTATTATAAGGTCATGAATAGCCTGGATTCAGGGCTCATGACGTTGGTCTTTGTCCTGAACAGCCTTTATAATAAAGAGCATCAGGGCAAAAGATTGTCCAAACTATGCTCTAAGTATGACAGGTATTTCGACATCGGCGAACATAACTATCGTGTAGACGATGATGCAAAAAAAGATATCATATTAAAGAATATCTATGAACATTACAAGAAAGAGAAGAAAAAACTCAAAGTAAAACACGAGTATCTGATAGACGGCGTGAGCGTCATAACGAAGAGATACTGGCTGACGATCAGGAAAAGCAACACCGAATCTATCATCCGTCTGAGAATCGAGAGCAAAGACCGGAAAATATTGGAGAAAGTCCAGAAACATATCGAGAAGTTCATAAAATAATGATTTATTTTTCCTAATAATTTATTCTTCCCACACGAGTTCGTTGTTTCGGTATTTCAACGTCGCTAGTTTCTGATGTATCATCAGATGATGGTTCGGGCACAATAAGACGTATTCATGCATATCTTTTCTGTTATATGCCTTCAGTATCTTTGGATGTGATTCCTTCTTGTTGTCAAGGCAGTGCATCTCTGTGATATTGTCAAAATCGCATACGAAACATTTGTTGTCAAGGATGTCTTTTATCCTTTTCTCTATGATCCTGGAATATTTTGTGAATTTTTTTGCATAGTACTTCCTTGAACACTCATCAGAGCAGAACTTGTGTGTCTTCTTCTTCTTTATGATGATGTTTCCGCATTGCAGACACTTCCTTTTCGCGAGATCAAAATTCGCAAATAAGTTCACTGCATTCTGCCACGATCCAAAGCGGTCCGCATATGCTTTTACGCTCGGATATCCTTCTTTCTTCCCTATATCCTCTTCTCTTGGAACCCTATGTAATTCATCCATCAACTTCTTGAAATAGAATTCCAACTGTTCCTTCGTATATTTGCGCTTATGCATCTTCCCCCACGAATATGCCTAGGCATTGAGGTATTTAAATTTAATGGAAATGTTTATTAATTAGTCAGGGTTGCTTACGATATGAGAGAGATTGAGATACTCGTGAAAGTTCTTGAATCGAGAGAGGGTGCGCTAAAGAAACTGTCAAGATTCAGAAAGTATCACGTCTCTAATATATCTGATCAATACTATTATCATCCTGGGCGTAAAGGATTGCTGCCTTCTGCACATAAGGGTAGCACTGAGATGCTAAGGACAAGGATAAAAGATGGGAAGTCGTATATCACATACAAGAGAGATGTCTTCACAAAGACCGGCTGGGCATATTCTGATGAACATGAGACGGAAGTCCAGGATGCCAAAATTATTGATGATATCCTGATGAATCTTGATTTCAAGCCACTTATCAAGGTCATGAACAAGAGGACAATCTATTATCATAAGACGTTTGAGATATGCCTTGAAGAGGTCAAGGATCTTGGATTGTTTCTTGAGATAGAATGCATCAAGCCTGGCAAGAGGGACTCAGAAGATATAAGGCAGGAGATAATGAATCTGATGAAAGATATAGGTATACGCGTTTCTGATGAGTTGAAGATGGGCAAGGGAGAATTATTGTATAGGAAACAGCATAGTGTGTGATTACTTCCAATTGACTGTTATATCGTCCGTCCTCTCGTAGGGATGTATCTTTGAGTTTTCTATCTTTGTGATGTCACCTGCATTATACATCTGTATGCCAAGGACTGCGATCATTGCTGCATTGTCGACCAAGTATTGATTGTCAGGGATGATGCACTTCGCCTTACGATCCTTGCACATCGCTTGCGCCATCTCTTTCAATCTTGTGTTGCATGCGACTCCTCCTCCTAAGACGAGTTCATCCTTTTCGCAATGCGCCATCGCTCTCTCTGAAACTTCTAGTAGCATAGCAAAAACTGTCTCCTGAACGCTATAACATATGTCTTCCATCTGTTCTTCGGTCTTTATCTCGCCATTCTTTAATTTAGTTTTTAGGATCGTATGTATCCCTGAGAATGATACGTCCATCCCTTTGACCGCATATGGAAGTTCGATGTATTTTGCATCCCTTGCTCTTGCCTTTGCTGCCATCTGGTCTATCTTCGGGCCTGCTGGAAATCCGAGTCCTAGGTCTCGCCCGAATGAATCAAGAAAATTTCCGACACCGATATCGAGTGTCTCTCCGAATACACGATATTTTCCGCCATCGTACGCTATCACCTGCGTGTTCGCTCCTGACGCATATAATAGCACAGGATCCTTTGCACCGTACAATACCGATATCTCCTGATGTGCGACGCAATGGTTCACACCTATCATAGGAATTTTTAATATTAATGATAATGATCTTGCGACAGCTGCACCTATCCTTAATGCATGACCTATTCCAGGTCCCTGCGAGAACGAGATGAGTCGTATATCATCTATCGATTTATCGGATTTTTCGAGCGCCTCTCTTATGACCTTATCAAAACATTCAACATGATGCTCTGAAAGCATTACTGGAATAAGTCCTCCTTTCTCAGTCTTATACATATCACGGACGTTGCTTAAGACATTGAACCTGCCATCGTATTCTACAACAGACGCACCAAATGTGTGTGCAGTCGATTCCATCCCTAGACAGAGAAGCGGTTTCATCTTTAGGTCCATAACCTCAACCATTCAAGACAGTAAGATTTCCTGTTAGATAAACGAGCGCAATAAACCTCTCCAATAGAGAATATGCTTTTGATAGTTGCCGGCTTTGATAATCTCTGCATTTCTTCAGGCTTATCGGCCAGTAGAATGACATATTTCCTTGCTAATACAACCACCCTGTCGATTTCATAATGTCCATGATCAATCCAGTATTGGACAATATTGTTGTCTTTAGTCTTTTCATCAATGCTCATGCATATAGTATTCTAGAAGCCTTTAAATGGGTTACGGTCATGCATAGAGCCTATTATGGCTCTCTGAGAAGATTGCATGATTCCTTTCTATCCCTTTAGCCAATAATTCTGCCGTGTTCAACATGGTCTTTGTCTCTTCCATCATGTTGCTTCTGTAGAATTTTGTTGTTGTATGAATAAGATCATAGTATAATTGCAGATCAGATTTCAGATCTCCAAAGTTGTGGTGTGGGGCATCTTCACATTTTTCCAAGTGACTTTTGCATGTCTCCATAAAACGTGTGATTTCATCATCACTTGGACGATAATATGCTGTATAATCCTTTGGCAACAATTCTTCCAAATCTCTTATGCCTTGAATCAATATACTCTTCATAGGACCCTCCTGATATGATATATCCTGATATAGCGTATTTATATACCTTATGCAAGTATAATAGATGAAAAACTGAGATGAGGTTTAGGAAAAGAAACTTAACAGGTATTACTCAGTAATAGTCAAATATATAAACATCACGTGCTTTCCAAGATCATGTACGGATTTAACACATATTACGTAATGACAGAAGAAGAAAAGAATGTTCGGGATCCGGATAGGCAATTGAATACAATCACACCCGAAGGATATAAGAAAATAATAAAATCCTTCGATACAGGATACATAACATCACTTGCCATCACGACAGTCGGACTTATCGGAGCTGCTATCGGGCTTGAAAAACTCATCAATCAAGAGCACATAGAATTCGCTACAGTGTTGGCAAAATCTGGTGGATGGACAGCTGCAGCCGGATTCGTAGCCTCAGAATACTTTAAGATAAACAAGATCCTGAATACTCACTTATAATTCTCTATCTGATTAGCAACACCTAATGCCATGATCAGTACGGATTCTGCTGCACCATATATTTTTTTCTTATAGCATGTGTTTGCATGATGCAACCTATCACCGTATTCACGCAGGAGACTCTTATCATCCCTATCCCTGAAATATTCAGAATCTCTTAAAGCTTCAAGATGTAGAAAATTCTTCTGGACAAACATCTCAAGATTCTTAGCATGTTCCTCCTCTGTAAATACTGTCTCCGGCATCAAGCTGCCAAGGCTCTCCAAGTGTTCTGTAAGCATTCCCATGTCTCTTCCTCAATCGTATGATAAAAACAGAAAACTGTTTCTTTCTTTTCGGAACAACAGGTTATTTATATAGGTTACGGTAGAGAAAATCAGTAAATATCGTCATGATGTCCATAATCTAATATTTAGAACTCGAAAATCTGGTAATCTCCCTCATAGCCGAGATTTATTACCTGTGTCTTTCCGATTTTTGCCTTTCCTTTCGCTTCGTGGATATGGCCACATGGGCTTCGCGAGAATTGATCCAACAAAATCATTCTCCAAACACTTGTTTAGCTATTTCTTTGGCCTGTTGATCTATCATACTTATAGTATGTGCGTATGTTGAGTCTGCCTTTAATTCTTTTATAGATATCTTCTTTCCCTGAAATAATGATTTTAAAATAGAGCTTTCTGCTCTTTGCTTAAATCTAAGATGATTGACATATTCTGCCCTATCCTCATCATATGCGAATCTAATCCCTGCATTGATTGTATCTTCTGTTATTGCCGCATCGGATCCTTTTTCCATTGCAATATCGACAAGATAATCCTTAAGCCTTTTCATGGCGTTCATTTCTCTTTTTCCCATCGAAACATAATCCAATGCAGAAACATTATGGACCTTTCCATCTATTTCTATATCTATCCCGCCAATTTTAGCCAATTTTTTCACAGCACGTATATAATCCGTATTTATGGAGCAAGATATAAACTGTTGCGCTGCTCTTAATATTAATATTTTTGATTGCGCCACAGCAATATCGGTTAATGCTCCCTCTTGTAACATTGCCCTAACCTCGTCACGCTCATCATCGGGTACGGTGTCAAGTAAATTCTCTTGAATAATCGAAGCGAGCTTGTCTAGTTTAAAACTTAATACTTTCTCAGATGTAAATTCCTCTGAAATTTTTAGCATATATTCTCCGTACTTTTCTGCGACTTTATCTTCGTAGAATTCTCTCGTTTCCTTTCTTATGCCTCTATTTTGTACCTGCTTTCTAATCTTTAGAACCTCATCCAGCGGCATGCTCGAAATATCGTCCAATGATTTACCTTTCTTTTTTAAAACATGCTCAACATCCGCCACCCTATCGTCAAATTTTTCATCATCTGATAAATTTCCGGACGGGTTTATGACATAAAACGATATCTTATTTTTCAGGACAGGTAGAGGATTTTTTCCTGCGTATCTCGAAAATATCTGGTTTATATCCCTGACAAGACCATTTACTCTTTCTAATGATGGGTCAGCAGCTGCCTCCGCCACTTCAAAAGAATCTGGACCTAATTTATTTAGATATGTATCAAATCTTTCATCCATCTTATCTTCTTGCGCTGGAGAAATATTTTTTGTAAGGTCTTCTACGATGTCATTAACTACATCTGTCAATTCCTTTGGAACGCGTGCCCTGATTTCAGCCAGAACAGGCTTCATGCTCTTATACTGCTCGGCTCTGCATTCCATAATTTCTATTATTGCTAGAAATTTTGGGAGAGTTTTTTTAACAGCTATCCTTGCATCTTTTTCTTGATTCATACAGCGATGGAAAGGCAGATTATTTAAAAACTTTTCGTTCGTAACCACTTTACAGTAGAACTAATATCTCTCTTAAGATACAGGCAGAATTCTGCTATCAATTCTCATGGGAGTGGCGGATCTTTTAGGAGTTTGAACTCTTTTGCTGATTCATCAGTACTATAACTAAAGGTATAACTATGTAATAGTGGTAAAAATAAAAACCTTTTTAAAGGAATATTATATTCTTTTAATATGGTATCTGTTGCAGAAAGAAAAGAGTACATACTCACACGGCTTGGAGAACAAGGACTTAAGGCTCTTAAAGATTTTGGTATTAATGTTGATTCTGCGATTACACAAATATTGCAAAAACAGGCGATACACCAGATAGGGTTAGAAGTAAAAGCTGAATCTGGAGATGTTAATAATATGATAACATCTGAATTGGTTTACAAATCTGCGTCACCTGAGGACGCATACGGTCAAGAATTCAAGCGAAGATTACAAGGCATCTGTTTTACGGATGAACAGATTTCAAGTTTGTATCAGATTGAACAAATTATTTTATCTGTTGATGAGAACCTAAGCGAACATAGAAAACAGCCATGGGTTCGACGTTATTTTATAATGCCTAATTCAACACCTCAAACAATCCCAGAAAAAGAATTCCTTACGTTATCTGAATTAGTTCTGATAAGCGATGATGCTAACTCGGCGTTCTGGAGAGATTGTGATGCTTTGCCTAACCAAGCATGGGCTGCACTTTGTATCGCTGCTTGTTGCGCCCCATATACTGAAGGAAAATATGCAAACCATTTTAACGAGAGAACTCAAAAATTTGGCTGGTCAAAAGCACAAAATTACGCATATGTAAGAAATGAGTGTTTACTGACTGAGCGGTTAAAGTGGGGTATGCATGAAAAACCAGCTTGGATTCCTGAAACCTGCGACCTAAAGCAATATCAAAGATAAAAGAATACTTCTATAACACACGAATTTGATACCTAAACCTTTTCTTGCATAGTTATATCAATTGATATACCCTATATATACTAAGATATCCTCGTTTCGACACTATCCTAATGATGTTAGGAAGATGAAGAAGAATCTGTTTTTCAGGTGATTATTCTACATAGATAGAATCTTTAGTCAATAATTCTTCAGACAGATGTGCTGTGTCGTTTACTACTGATATCTTTGATTTATCTTTTCCTAAATTGATTATTGAGATAGAGGCTGGATCGATTCTTGCCGTATTGAAATAGTTCAATGGGGCATCCATGGCCTTGCTTAGCAAGAATTTAATGATATTTCCATGACAGACGACTGCTACATTTTCATATTTCCATTCTGACATCTTTTTCCAATAATCTTCTGCTCTTGCCTTATCTTCTTCAAATCTGTTCGGTCTTGTGCCTTCTTTTGGCTTGCCACCTATAATAAGACGGTATATCTCTTGTAATTCTTCTGTTACGACTAATTCTACTGGATTGTGTTTCTGTATCTCTTTAGCTGTTAGAAGTGCTCTCTCTTGATTGCTTGAGACGATAGCATCGATTTTAATATCCTTAAGTCTCTTCGCAAGAGCGTTGATTTGCTTCATACCCTTCTCTGTCAATACCGGAGATGCATTAACTACTAGATTAGCTTCTGTCTCTCCATGCCTAATAAGATAGATGTTCATATCAGCAAAATAATCTTAGAGTTTAAATTGTTGATGGAATTAGATTTTTGAATAAATTTTTATATTCATCAACATATACAGATTGTTATGAGAAAAACAGTCATACTCATAGCATTGCTTCTATTAACAGCCTGTACCATGCACTTTGATAAAAATCCTAACGAAACAAATATCCTCGATAATCATAGTCCTGGTATAACATATTTACCGAAAAATGATGCAGATTTCCTAAATGCTAAAGAAGCGGCGCAAAAAAACATAGCATATTTTATTGACGCACTAAATTCATTCAATGATTCATTGACATATTCTATTAAAGCAGACTTTGTTGATGGAGACATCCATGAACACATGTGGGTAGATACGTCAGGGTATCGTGATGAAAAGTTTTTTGGTTTTGTTGCTAACGATCCTGTTAATATAAAGAATTACAAGTACGGTGATTGGGTTGCTATTAATAAAACGGATGTCGAAGATTGGATGATTTGGAATCAAGCAACAAACGAATATCATGGTTATTTCTCTAGAGAAGTATTACGACAGCATTAAATCTTTCTTCAACAGTTCATAGCCATTTCTCCATAGCTCTCTCTACCCTCTCAATATTATCAAAATTTCTCTAGCGCTCTCGCTATCCTTCAATATATTGTACAATTATATAGCTTTCGCTAATATCTTTTATTTTTAGAGAAAAAAGATGAAAAACACCGTGTATAGAATCAGTATATCCTAGTTATAGCGGAATTGTTGGGTACTGCTGGCTGAATACCTCGCTTGCGCTTGGCACTTACACCACAGTTCCATTAAACTCATCTTCTATGAGTATTCCTCACGTCTCTTTTCAAGGGGGGTTTCCGGCTTAGATGCTTTCAGCCGTTATCCCGTAACGCGTAGCTGCTCTGCATGCCTTGTTAGACAACAGATCGACCAGAGGCGTCGAGTCATCGTTCCTCTCGTACTAAATGATTCTTCCTTTCAGACGTTAAACATTCCCAGTAGTTATTAAACCAACTGCCTCACAGCGTTGTGAACCCAGCTAACATCCCTTTTAATGGGTGAACACCCCCACCCTTGGCCGCTTCTGCACGGCC